>Ga0310694_10000122_pt1 | contig 115873 bp, 144 predicted proteins | sample 174DNAGHGhighgp2_FD_203884 | JGI IMG/M metagenome (GOLD analysis project Ga0310694, IMG submission 203884) | Sheep rumen microbial communities from Palmerston North, Manawatu-Wanganui, New Zealand - 1742 DNA GHGhigh gp2 (v2) (version 2) | ecosystem: Host-associated > Mammals > Digestive...
ATAATGTGCAGTTAATCAATGTTGGCGCAATCCGAAATGGCCGGCCGCCACGCCTACACCGTCCGCCGGACGGCACGCTTGACACGCCGTTTGTCGCTCGCTGTCATATGTCGGGTATAGACCCACACACTGAAGGCAATCGTGCCAGATGAACATATGCCAACCTCAATATTAAATATATCGGAAACCGCACTTTCTTACAAGGCTAAAGCAAAAATCGCCTCCATTTCTGAATGGGGGCGATGTAATGTAAAATATTGGGTTTTTCGTGCCGCGCGAAGCGTCATTTTGGCCACATGATGATGCATGTGTCGTAGCGTTCAAACGGAACGTCGACAGAACCGGCGGCCATTGCCTTGATATATCCGGATATGACCATGCCGTCGTCGTATGATATTTCTATGTCCCACACTTTGGACATCGGATATCCTTCCTTGTCACGTTCACCCAATATATTCAGTTCACCGCCAAGCGACTCAATGACTGACGCGTAGTCGTCAACGCACTGCCAGTGGTCGTCTTTGTACAGTCTTGAGTCGATACGGTACTCGTGCACCTTCTTGTATATGCGGTTTATCCTCGCCCGGACAGTCTTTGGGCGTCTTCCGACGAACTTCGACACCTCCCGGTTTGCCAGGTCGTCGGACAGTGACTCGTTTATCCGGTTCATCACTTCTTTCGACACGGCACTGACGATATTATCCAACGTTCTCATCCTCTAAGAATTGAGTCTACCTTTTTTATTCTTTCCATGAGCGAGTCACCGCTTTTCGAACGCGACTCGATATATGGGGTCAGTTCCTCCCTTGTCCTTTTGATGTATGCCGAACTTGTTGAAGGCTCAAGCACGACATCCCAACACACCAGGTCAAGGTCGTCACCCACATACAGCGCGTCGAAACGTTTCTCGACCGAACCGAGCGCTCTTGACGACACGCCGACAAGAAGGTTGTCTATCAGCATGCACGCCACAAGGTCCCCGCTTGTCGAGCACACGCCATACCTGCGGAATCCCGGTGAAAGATGGAGCTCCATCTCACCGACTAGCGTCCTGCCCTCCCAGTTCAGGTTGAGTATGTTGTGCGAGATGTCATGCCCGCTCAGCGCGCTTGACGAAGGATGGTCCAGCGAACCGACTGCGCATCTTGTCTCGACGCGCTCCTTGATGTACCTGTCAACTTCCCTGCGGAGAACATCCTCGGGGTATATCCGTCCGTTGGCGTTCTTTATTCCATATTTCTGGAACACGGCGGACACGACGAAATGGTCCGGTATCACAAACTGCTTGTTTGAACCTATGTCCTCGTTTATCTGTTTTACTGTGTCAGAGTTGGCTATGATGTGGCCGTCGCGTTCTATCAGCAGACCGCTCCCGGATTCACCGGCCTTAACCTCCCTGATATCTGTTAGATTGTCAAATCTTGTCATTTTTCCGTCAGAATTTATGAATGAATGGCACACTTTGGCGCCATTCAATAAATATAGGCGGAATTAGCATTTTTCCATCATCTCAAAGCCTGACTTCGTGAATTTGTCGATCAGCATGGTGTTAAGCATCTTCACCAGCGGCCTTGACGAATCGACATTGTCCGCCATTGTGGTGAATGCCTTCTTCGGTTTGAGATAAAGCGAGTATTTGACGTTTGACCATTTTCCGGTCGACAGGCTTCCCTCGCTGAACTCGATGTCACACAACATCCGGTCGTCGAAGTGCTCGGAAGAGCGGACAACGCGCTCGGCCGCCTCCATGAATGCCGGTTTGATCCCGCACACACACTGCGAATAGTCTGACATCCGCGTCTGCGGACGTATCTTGCCTTTGACCTTGACATATATCACCTCAGGCGATATGTCGTTCATCACACTTACGGTGGCAGAGAACACTTTGCCGACACCGTCAATCGGTACATTCTGATATTTTGGCATAAAAAATGTGGTATATCATATAGACATACCACAAAATAAAGAAAATTCAAAAAGACTTAATGTTAAGAAAAGTTAAAATCAGTCAAAACGTGGTGAAGTGAATGGTCTTGTCCTAAACGACGCCGCCTTTTTTGTCCTGTCCGGTTTTTCTGAAGGTGCTGATGTTTCTTCGCCGTCACCGAGAATGTCGTCGCGCCTCACCGACTCATTGGTCTCGTCGGCGTCGTCCGAACCGTCCTCGGCGTTGCTGAGCAGTTCACCCATCTCCCCTTGGGGAATTCCTTCGGCCGTCTGTTTGAGTATCATTCCGGCCACATACTTGGAGAGGTCGGTGTCCGGCTGCGGAAGGCTCTGGTTATACGACCGCAGCGACTGCGACAGTTTACCTGTCAGTTGCTGGATGAAGCGTTTCGGGTCGGTCTCCTCGTCAGCCTCGACTCCGGGGTCGAAGTTCGTGTCGTACGGGTTGAAACCGTCGTCGGCGCCACCAGGTGGAGGAAGCATTCCATCCTGTCCCTGGTTTCCGCCGAACGGATCGGCGCCGCCTGCCATGTCCATACCTCCGAAGTCAGGACCCGTCATGTCCTGTGGCACGCCGGGTCCGGGAATTCCTTGTCCGCCCATACCGTCGCCGGGCATCATTCCGGCGTCAGGCGCTGACGGCACCTTCAGCACTTTTCTCTCAGTCAGTCTTTTTTTTTAACTGCGTCAAAAATTGAATCCGTGATGACGTCGATGACCTTCTCGGTGTATGGGTCACCGTTTCCGATCTTGTTTCCGTAAGGAGAGTTTCCTTTGGTCGAGTCGTCGTTCCAGTCCTTTCCGAACCTGTCTGGCATATTGTGGTTCGGGTATGTCATCGGCTCCTTGCGGTATGCCGGATGTTTACCAAAGTCATTCAGCACAACCTCGTATATCCTCTCTCCTCCTTTGCGGCCGCGTGATTCATAGAAGTCTGTGTCATCCAAGTATCCGTCATCATCATCACCTGAAGTCAACGAATTCACGAGTTCCCTCCATTTTGCATCATCACTGACATCCTCGATACCTTTAAGATTTTGTTCATAGCCAGGTTCAGCTTCCGGGAACGGCACATCATCATCATATTCTTCATCATCGTCCGGATCGAGGTCGCTCAACTCATCGTCGGTGTAGTCTTCGTCTTTGTCCGGGACCTCGTCAAACCCCTCGACGTCGTCAGGGTCTACGTCCTCTGATTCTGTCATGTAAGGATCTCCGTTACCGACATCGCCGGTACCGGTTCTCGGGAAATTCTGGTCGTCGGTGTTGTGCACGGCCTTCTCTTCCTTGATCGGGTCGGTGTCCGCTTCGCCCTGGTTGCTTTCGCTGCCGAGTTCGTCCGTGTACGGCGCAGAACTGCCTACGCTTGTCTCATTCCTCTTGTCCATGTAGTTGTCGGCGTGACGGTTCCATGCCAGCACCTGTTCCTCTGTCAGTTTCACGGTCTTTCCCTCGGCCACGGTTCCCTTGATGTCGTATCCGTCAGACTTGTCGGCTTTGGGTTTTTCAGTGTAAGGCGATGCTCCTTTTGTCTTAGCACCTTTTTTGTCCGGAGACTCTGTGTATGTGTCACTGGCGGGACCGTTTTCCGGTTTCTCACCCTTGTCACCGGTGGTTCCGACATAAGTGGTTTCCGCTTCCTTTCCCTCCTCTATGAGGATGGAATTGTTCACAATCTGGTTGAAACGGTCAATCTCGTTGCGCATCTCCTTTGTCTCGTTGATCTGCCACTCGGCCGGTTTGACCGTATGGAACTGCTCGATGACCTTCTTGCTGCCGCACGACTCGTTGATTTCCTTCATCAGCACGTCGAACTGCTTCGATGCCACAGAGTATGTCGTGTACTCATTGGCCTTTTTGTTCATGTAACCGCCTATGTAGTCGTAATCCTCGGCCAAAATCTCAGTGTCCTTTTTCGGGGCGACCTTGATGTAGAACTTGTTGCATTCGCGCAGTATTCCGTAGGTCTTTCCGTCCGCCGCCTTTACGTGGTACTCGACGACAGGAGCGCCTGACGACTTACTTGTGTCGTTGCCGAAGTTGATCAACTTCTGCATCCTCTTTATTTCGCCATCATAAATTTTGCTCATGATTGAACTGTATATCCTTAAAAATTTGTTATTTTCTATTTACCAAATAAATAGTGCGGTTCACCGGATTGAATTGACCGAGTCATATGTCTTGTTGACCCAATCCCACAATTTGTCGAGGTATCCCTCTCTCCGCAGCACCTTCCATATGATGTTTCCGCTGCTCATCTCCCTCGCCTTTGAGGACAGGCCGCTCTTGCGGAGGTTCTTGAGCCGGTCGAATATCTTGATCAGGTTGTCACATGACTTTTTCTTCGGGGCGTCGCTCTTCGACCTCCTTATCCTGCGGATCTCGTCGTCGATGTCCGTCATGTATTTCGCGGCGGTGTCCTTGATGTATGTGGTGTTCAACCTGGCGTCCGACAGGTCCTCAGGTTCACTCACCCATTTGTTGTCCTCAAGCGAGAACACGCCGGAGGATTTTGACGGTTCACCGGAATCCTCAACCGAAATCTCGACCGGATAACCGTATATCTTGAGCGATTCGTGCGAGTCTGACCACTCATTCTTCTTGGCGCTGAAATAATCCTTGACAAACTCTTTCCTGCGGTCCCACACTTTCGAGAAGTCCACGACCACATGCAGGTCAATGTCAGAATACTCGGACCAGTTATAATTGGCCAGCGAACCGGTGAACACAATGTCCTTCGGTTTCACCCACGGCACAGCAAGCGTGTCGACAAAGTCCCAAGCCATGTCAAGCAGCGCCCTTCGGACGTTCGGCTTGAGTCTGTCGCCGTCCCACAGCTTGCCGTTAAGTTTGTCCTTCACGGCAAACGAGTCGAGTCTTACTTCGTCTGACTCCACCTCATTGATTATTTCTGTGTCAAGTTCTAACATTACTCAAAAATAAATAACGCGTTCTTTGGTAATTCAGAAAAAAAACATTACCTTTGCGCCGTAAAAATAGACATAAAGCATATGAACACTTCAAACCCTCACATCATCGTGCCGAGGCCAAGGGAGATAGTGGCATACCTGGACGAGCACGTTGTCGGACAGTCTGCCGCCAAACGTACACTCGCCGCGTCGGTGTTCAACCATTACAAGAGAGTCCTGATAAACAAGTACGGCGCTGGCGACACGTCCGACGAGTCACTCGCCGACGTCACAGTGGACAAGTCAAACATATTGATGGCCGGGCATACAGGCACCGGCAAGACATACATGGTAAAGATGATTTCCAAGGCGATAGGAATACCGTGCTATGTCGCGGATTCGACGAAGATAACAGAGAGCGGATATGTCGGGGACGATGTCGAGTCAATACTTGTCGGCCTGCTTCAGCAGTGCGGGTACAACATAGACCTTGCGGAGATGGGCATTGTCGTGCTTGACGAGATCGACAAGATAGGCCGAAAGTCGGACAACCCGTCCATCACAAGGGACGTCGGCGGCGAGGGAGTGCAGCAAGGACTGCTAAAGATTGTCGAGGGCAGCGTTGTCGGAGTTCCCCCGAACGGAGGGCGCAAACATCCGGAGCAGCCACTCGTTTATGTGGACACAACGGACATACTGTTCATCGGAATGGGGGCGTTTGACGGTCTTGACAACATCATAGAGCGCAGAATGAACCGGAAATCAGTCGGGTACAACCGTGTCGACACGTCCGGATGCGACGGGAATCCTCTATCCCATGTGACGCCTGACGACCTCAAGAAGTTCGGAATGATACCTGAACTCATCGGCCGCTTCCCGGTGATGACCTACACGGACAACCTGACAGAGGATGACATGTACCGCATACTTACCGTTCCGAAGAACAACATAATCAGCCAATACAGGAAACTGTTCTCGGTCGACAACATCAACCTCACATTCACGGACGAAGCGATAAGGAATGTGGCGTCGGCGACCATGCGCCTCGGAATAGGGGCAAGAGGGATACGCGGTGTCATGGAGAAAATAATGTCAGACGTCACGTTTGACACAGAACCGGGCGGTGATTTCACCGTAGACGTGAAATATGTGTCGGAACGGATAGAAAAAATGGCGCCGATGCTGACAAAGGCCGCATAAGTAGAACCGCTTGCCTGTTGCTGAACGACGCCGATATTAAATAGCACGACAAAGACAAATACACAAACAATGAAAAAAGTGAGATTATATGGGTTCTGTGGTAGGAAAAGAAGCGGAAAGACCACATTGGCCAATATGATGGCAGAAAACGTAAGACCCGTCAAGATAGTATCTTTTGCTGACCCGCTCAAGGAACTTGTGTGCGAGATACTTGATGTGAACATCCGTGAGCTGGACACGATGAAGGCGAGCGGTGTAGAAATAGACGGCACAATGCGTGACCGTGTGACTGACATTGTCCACAGGCACACACTCATACCGATAAGCGACATCGTGGACAAGGTCGGACAACTCCGCCTGCGCACGGTCAGGGATTATCTGCAGGAGATAGGCACTGACCTGATAAGGAAGTGCGACCCTGACTGGCACGTCAACAGGATAAGGGGCAAGGTCGATCACCTCATCAAGAGCGGACACTGTGTCGTGATAGACGACGTGAGGTTCACGAATGAAAAGGACATGATAGAAGACATGGGCGGCGAATGCTTCTTCGTCGTCCGTCCGGACTGCATAGACGTCTCAAACCATGTGTCCGAGACAAATCTGAGATGGCAAATGTTCGACAGCGAGCACATCATCATCAACGACAGAAGCCTCGCCAATCTTTCAGACGCCCTTCGCACATCCATTGAAGACCCTTGTAACTGCTGGAACTCGTTGACGGTCGCCGACCGCATGGACATTTTCGGATACCGCATGCCTTCTGACAAGGAATGGGGATGCGCACTGACGGACAAAATGCATGCTGACGAGTGGCTCGTGTCGCTGATGGGGATGGGGGAGAGCGGGTATTACGCGATGAACATACCGGTAAGGTCACGCGAGGACGCTTCGAAACTGATGGGCAAGTTCCATTCGAGGTTCCAGAAGACAAGCAAATACGGGGACAACATAGGGTATGTGACCGTGATGTGCCCGCTAATTATCGAAAACTTAAAACTGCATCTTGGAAATGGGAACAAAACGGAAGAAACCGTCACAGACAGTTGGGACGCTGGACGAATACATCAAGGCGAACCGGGCCGCGAGCCGGACAGAGGAGATGGAACTTAACGGCTGGCGATGGAAGGCGAAGGACAGGCCGCACAAGAACAAGAAGAAGTATGACAGAAAAAGGGACCGCCGAGTGATTCTCGACAGTCCCTTTCCTATTATTATGCTGAACCGGTGTCTTTATGCCTTCACGACCTCATACACCTTCACGCCGTCCTCGACCGACTCGTTCACGGTGTACCCGTCCTCGAGCAGGTTGACCGGACCGTTCGGTTCGCCATACGAAACCATCGGGTTGAACCCATAGAACTTGCCTCCGTAGATGTGGATCCTCTTGTCGGTCGGGTCCCAAGTCTTGTCAAGGTAGTTCACAAGGAACTTGAAGTTTCCGTTTACGTCGACATCGGCCGGATTGTCCTGTCCGTTGTTGAGTTTGAACACACCGCCGTAGACGTTGATCGTCGCTTTTGAACTTCCGAGATACAATGTGTGGGTGTTGCCCTCGAAGGTGCCGTTCATAATGTTGATGGTCGAGTTTCCGTCCGCCCAAAGACCGTAACTGCGCGTGCTCTTGAACGTGCCGTTTCCGTCTATTGTCAGGTTGACAGAACCCCTTGTCATTATTCCGCTGTTGGCGTCGTCTATCGTGAGCGTCCTCCCGTTCATGTCGAGTTTCGAGTTGCCTGACGCGATGATTCCGTACACGATTCTGGCCCTTGTGATGTCCTCATCCATTACCGTTATACCCGGACTGAGCAGAGCTGAGTTCAGTGACGGACCGTCAGAAACATGCGTCTCCTTGCATGACACGGTGTAATCCGTGTTGTTTGAAACCTCACCAATTCGGTTCTCCACCGCGATGTCGTTCACGATGACATTACCTTTCTCGACGACAAGTTTGTTGATGTGAGCGTTCTGTGTGACTATCAGCGTGTCAGCGCCTACGTTCGAGGTCAACTCGTTCCACTGTCCCTTGTTCAGTGTCACGGTCGAGTTTGGCGCATTGATTGTCGCAGACGGAACATTACCGTTCTCTTCAGTGTTTGCGTTCGCTATGCCGAGGTTGGCTGATGTGTCAGAAGCGATGACAGAACCGTCAGCGAATGTCACACCTGATATCGTGTTGTTCTTGGTCAGTCCGTCCTCGTTGTCCACAACCACACTGTTTGCTGTCAGGGTTGTGTTCGAAACGGCCGACAACGACGCGTTATGGAGTGTTATCGTGTTAAAATCGCCACTCATCTTTACGCTTGTCACTGAACCGCTCTCAGTCGCCGGCGCCGGTGATTCGACTGTGACCGACACAGGTTCTTCTGAAGTGTTGTTCAAGGTAAAAGACTTCGGGCTTGACAGCGTCACGGTCGCGTTGTCCTGAATCGGCGCTGTCACAGACATTGACTTGGTTGTCTCCGGGATAGTCACGTCGCCAAGCTCACCCTCAGTTATTGTGACTGAAGTGTTAGTGTCAGACAGTGTGCTTTCCACATAGTCAGCGTTGATTGACGTTGCGGCGTCTCCGGTGACCACTGAATGCACCGCTTCCAGAAGCGCGGCGTACTTGCCGTTCAGTTCGTCATACTTGTCTGTTGTGACGTAATTTTCCATGTCCGGGAGGTCCGTTGTCTTGGCGAACGCGTCATGGTCAATGTTCTCAAGCGCAGATATCCTGTCACCGAGAGCTCCGTCCTTCTCGTCGACATATGCGGTCTTCGCGTATTCCGACAGGTCCTGATGCTCGGTAAGATATCCTTTTTCGGCAAGTTCACTCTCCGTCACGTATTCAGACAGGTCCTGATGCTCGGTAAGGTATCCTTTCTCGTCAAGTTCAGTCTCCGTCACGTATTCAGACGGGACCTCGGTCAAGTATTCACCCTTAGGCTGGTAAGTCTCTTCTGCGGCGGCAACTTTGAGGTACTCACCCATATCCGGGAGGTCCGCTGTCTTGGCGAACGCGTCGTGGTCAATGTTCTCAAGCGCAGATATCCTGTCACCGAGAGCTCCGTCCTTCTCGTCGACATATGACGTTGACGCCTTTTCTGACAATGTGCTCACGATACCGGCAACCGCATCCGTGTTGTCGTTCAATGCGTCAGAAATCTCCTTGAGCGTGTCAAGCGCCTCAGGAGCGTCGCCCACCAGCTGACTTATCTTGGTGTCGACATATTCGGTCTTCGCGTATTCCGACAAGTCCTGATGCTCTGTCAGATAACCCTTCTCGTCAAGTTCAGTCTCCGTGACATATTCGGACGGGACCTCGGTCAAGTATTCGCCCTTGGGCTGGTAAGTCTCTTCGGCGGCAGCAACTTTGAGGTACTCATCCATGTTCGGAAGATCATCAGTCTTTGCGTATGCGTCAAGCTGTTCCGTCTTGGCGTATGCGTCAAGGTCTTCGGCCTTTGCGTACGCGTCAAGCTGTTCCGTCTTGGCGTATGCTTCAAGGTCCTCGGTCTTTGCGTACGCGTCAAGGTCTTCGGTCTTGGCATATGGTTCAAGCGCGGTGTTCACGTCGTCCATTGTGACGAACGCTGACGTGTCTGGCATCTCAGGAAGTTCATCCTTCTTGACGAATGTTTCGTCGGCATCCTGCTTGGTGTAAACGTCGTCAACGTTTGCCTTTGAAGCAAGTGCATCATTCAGAGCGCCCAGACCTGTCTCGCTGTCAGTCAGTACAGCGGCGATCTCCTTGATTGTGTCAAGATCCTCAGGCGCACTTCCGACAAGATTCTCGATTGCCGTGTTCACCTTTTCGTCAGCGATATTGCCGGCTTCTTCCCTGTCAACCTTGTTGGTCTCGATGTCGTCTATTTTGGCCGCAACCTCACTGAGCGTGTCCATTTCCTCGGGGGCATTGTCCACAACGCCGCTTACCGCGTTGTTAACCATCTCCTGCAGAGGAGCGTTTTTGTCGTATTCGGCATTCCTGACGCTCAAGTCAGAATACCCGTAGCCATATATAAGTTCTTCCTTCATAATTTGAAACTTTATCACTAATAAATATGGACTACAGAAACTACTGAAAACTGTTGTTTTTTGCCTCAAGGATGACGGCACATTATTTATGAAGGATGCGCGGCGTCAAAATCACACGGCGGCGGGGAGTCAATTTTCCGCCCACGGGCCTGTTTCCGCGCATCATGACGGGCCCACAAAATAATCAAGAAAAACAACATTATGAGAAGACGAACACTAATGAGAGCCCTGATTGCGCTGCTGATGTCATTCACCGCACTCTTCACCATGGCTCAGGACGCCTATGGCGACACGACGAAAAATGAACAATGGCAACTGCTCATAAGGGCGATTAGCGCAGTAGAGAGTGGTAACAATCCTAAGGCCGTGAACGGCCAGCACGCCGGACTGCTTCAGATATCACCGGTGTGCGTGAGAGAATGCAACAACATCGCGGGATACAAGAAGTACACCTACAATGACAGGTTCAGTGCTGAAAAGTCAATCGAAATGTTCGAGTTGATACAGTCAAAGTACAACCCCGGCCGCGACATAGAGAGGGCCGCAAGACTGTGGAATGGGGGAATGGGAGGAGTCCTGCACCCGAAGAGGACGGACAGATACTACCGAGCGGTAAAAAAGAAGATGGATCAACTGTCAGCGGATAGAGATTGAAAAAAAAAGGGAATGATATACTATTTGTCCTTCCTAATCTTTTAAGATAAATATCATTAAAACTCAAATGCGGCCAAACTGACCGCATTTTCTGTATTTACAGGCTATTTATAAGAAAAAGACTTGATTATGAAGAAGACTATTAAACTTAGTGAATCAGACTTACATAGGATTGTGAACGAATCTGTAAAAAGAATCCTAATGGAAGATTGGGAAAGCCCATTGCAACAATATAAAAACTCACCATATCCACCCGTTAATTTAACGATAAAAGGAAAAATTGATGATTTTGACCGTACAAAAGGTTATGATTACCAATTTGACAAATCGTCTGATACGAATACAAACCATCGAGAACCAACGGCATCTGATAAATTGAGAAAATACGGAAGCCTTAGAGGTGCTGCTATGCGATATAGAGTCAGCAATGGAAGGAATGCCGAAATAGGTGATGCTTTGATAGAATACGGAATAGAGCAAGGTATTGAACGGGGAAATAAGTCGGATGAGCAATACGCATGGTTTATCGCAAAACTAATTGCTTCAAGGCAGATTCCATTTGACGAAAATAGCGAATATTAACCCACCATCTTCACGTCCCAATAACGGACGATACCGATGGACTTTTCGAACATCATACGGAAGCGGCTCTCAGGGGTCGCTTCCCTTGTATTCCAACGGAACAACTGCTCGTCAATGTACCTCTGAAGATAGGTCTTGCTGACAAAGTGGTACGTGCCGAAAATCACATGCTTGAAATGCGCCCAAAAGCCCTCAACGCTGTTGGTGTGGATACCATTGGGACGAACAAACTCCTTCTTGCCGTGACTTACATAGTCGTGACGGAAACCCGCCTTGGTCAGTCCCTGATACGAAACCAATTCATCGGTCAACAGGTGTGCATTCTCACGGATGAACTGCTTGATAATGGGCATCAAGGTCTTGGCCTTGGTATCCTCGACCTTCATGACAACGGTCTTACCATCACGCTGTAGCATACCGAAAATAGGGGTCTTGGTCTTGGTGGAGCGACCCTGTGTGCCTTCGGTCTTCTTGCTTTCGTGCTTGTTGATTTCACGGCCACCAAGGTACATTTCGTCCATTTCCACGTCACCGTCAAGGGCAACGGCATCGTCCTGTGCGTACAGGGTACGGATTTTGTGCAGCATGTACCAAGCTGTTTTCTGAGTAACCTCGCAGTCACGGGCGAGTTGGTGAGAGGAAACGCCCTTCTTGTGTGAGGAAACGAGGTACATGGCGATGAACCACTTACTCAGAGGCAAGTTGCTGCTTTCAAAGATAGTGCCGACCTTACAGGAGAAGTTATGCTTGCACTTGTTGCAACGGAAACGGCCATCGGTGCGCTTTACGCAGTGATGCTCACCGCAGATTGGGCAGATAACATCGTCACCCCAACGTGCTTCGGTGAGGGTGTCGATGCAGGTCTGCTCGTTGCTGAAGTGACGGATGACCGAAACAAGGCTCTTAAACCCAGTGAAATCTATGTTATTCATGACCTTCATACTATGTTTTCTATTATTATAGTACAAAGGTACTAGAAAATCCAGCAAAAACGGGAATATTTTTAGCTAAAGAAAGCTAGCAATCAGCTAATTAAAGCTAACGAGAGGATTTGGGGACAAATAGTATATCATTCCCAAAAAAAATGGCGGCAACAATGCCGCCATAAGTGTTTCATCTACGATAGTAAGTGTTGTAGACATCCTGAGTCAGACCATGGTCGAGCAGCACCGGCATCGCCCCTCCGTCACGTTTGGCAAGACCCCAGTTCCTGATGGCGACAATGTCGGCGTTCTCCTCTTGCGAGTTGCACAAGTAATCCTCCAGGTCGCTGAAGAACTCAAGCTCGTCGGTAAGTTCGGAATACCTTTCATCTGACATCTCTATATGCCGCCAACCGCCATACCGCGAATACCTTGCGAAAGTCGTGTAACAGAAATCTACAAATTCGTCAAACGTCACACCCAGGCACGCCTTGAAGTCAGACCTTTTTGCCGGCAGCACATACTCGCACTCAATCCACATGTCGTTATCGTAGTCGGCCGAGAATATCCTCGGGAAAATGTCGTATCTCTGTTTCCATCCCTCCGATTCAACCCTGTTCTGCGCCGTCCCCTTCTCGTTTTTGGCGAGTTTCAGACATCTTTCGTCGTCAATCTGGAAAACCATCCGCGACGACCCGTTCCCTATCGGCTGGCCGAGATGCTCCTTGCAGTATCTGACTTTTCCGGCGTATGTCCGGATTGACTCAAGTTCATCTGTGCTGAACTTGCCGTCTGTCGCCTCATTCAGTATGCGTGATTGCTGCTCTTCTGTCAACACTATTACTTTGTCCATTCAAATGTCCGCTGATGTCAGGGTCGAACCCTTGCCGCGGCCTCCGTCTATAATTAGCGTCGCCACGTCATCTATCACCGACTGCACGGCGCGTTTGACCGGACGTCCGCCCATCTTTCCGTCCCCGACCGAGTCCATGACCCTCTTCTTGGCCTTTTCGACAAAACTTCCGTCTACCGTGAGTCCCGCCTTTTCTATCTTTTTCACCGCGGCGGATATCTCTATGTCGGCAATCTTCGAGAGGTCATCGGGCGACAGCGGCTTGAACATGATGACGTCATCCACGCGGTTCATGAACTCCGGCTTGAATTTTCTCCTTATGGCGTTCCTGTACACGCTCTCCGACATCCCCGTGTTCGGCGTGAACCCGATTCCGTCACCCCGGGCGGCGGCCTCAGACGCGCCGACGTTGGACGTCATGATTATGATTGTGTCCCCGAAGTCGACTGTGACACCCTTGTTGTCAGTCAGCCGTCCGTCGTCGAACACTTGGAGAAGAACGTCATGTACTTCGTCTGCCGCCTTCTCGACCTCATCCAGCAATATGACGCATTTGCCCTTCTTCTTCACCGCCTCAGTCAGTTGCCCACCGTTCTCGTAGCCTACATACCCCGGCGCAGAACCGTAAAGCTTGTTGACGGACATCTTGTCGCCGTATTCGCTCATGTCCAGCCTGACCATCGATTTCTCGTCTCCGAACACCTCCTCGGCGAGTTTCTTGGCCGTGTGCGTCTTGCCGGTGCCGGTGCTTCCGATAAACATGAAGACTGATGGTTTCCCGTGGTCAGAAAGTCCGGCAGACTGCCTTCTGACAACTTTTGACACCCTCTCAACCGCTTCATCCTGTCCGATGACCTTGGCCGACAGACGCTCGTAAAGGTTCTTTGTCGCGTCCGGTGAAGTCGGGGCGGAACCATTGCCGCACCGTCCGTTTATGACATCGTCAATGTCATCTTCGGTGATGTCTTGCGACCTTTCGGACATTTTCTCCTGTTTCTCAAGGAACGACAGATGGTTTTTGAGTTCAAGCAGTTGGAAGTCGATGCGGTTTATGTCCTCTTCCGTGTACCTTGACGGGTGGTCCACGGTGTCCCTCCTGAGCGCAAGACCCTCGTCAAGTTTCTTTTTCGCGTCCATCATCTCGGGACTGTCACCGTCCATCACGCTCTTTCGTGCCCCGGCCTCGTCGAGCAGGTCATATATGGTGTCCGGCAGCACGCATTGCTTCATCCGCTTCTTTGCCGTTTCCGTGCAGTGCCGTATAACCTCGCGCGAGAACCGCACGCCGTGGAAATCCTCCAGCGGACGTTTCGACGAGTCAACTATGTCGACACACTCTTCCACACTTTTCTCTTCCAGGTCGACACGGCAGAACCTGCGCTTGAAGAACGGGTTCGACTCGATGAGCGAAGAGTAATCTTTCGGTGTCGCAGTGCATATGAACAATATGTTGCGGTCACTCAGCATCATGTCCATGATGGTTTCTATCCCCATGTCGCTGTAGTGGGCGTCATCCGACAGTGCACTGCGTATATTGTCAATGAAGAACACGTAGCAGTCACGGCCGTGCGCCTCGTTGACCACAGACTTGAACTGTTCTTCAAATATGCCCTTTATGCCGTTGGACGGCATCAGGTCCGCAAGTTTCATCTCCATGAGTTTCCTGTTCGACAGGAACTGCGGCACATCACCGCTGACAAAGAGGTTCGCGATATGTTTCACCGTCGACGTCTTTCCGACGCCCGGCTCACCGACGAGCACGACATTGTTACGCTCGCGCCGCGCCCACACCGTGAATATAGAGTTAAGGACAGAACCGTTTCCGAACACCGGAGGAATGTTTCCGCGCTCAGCGGCCACGTTCAGGTTGGTCAACAAGTTCTCGACATAGGAGTTCGTCATGATTTTCTCTTGTCTCTGCGACTCCGCGGCAGAGGTCTCTTCGTTGTCCGGGTTCTCTTCGTATCCCCTACGTCGCTTCGACTCTTCGAGCATCTGTTTCTTGGTTATTCCGTATCGCGACGCTATCTTGTTGGCGAACTGGCTCAGCGACAGCATGACTGACCAGAACTCGGTCGACGTGTGCGAATCCTTTCCGTCCTTGCACATCCGCTTCATTATCGCGTCGAACTTCTGCGAGTACTCCGCTCCGTCAGAACCTGTCCCGCTGTCAGAATCTCCGCTGTTCCTCAGATGCGTGTCAAGCTCTTCAGTCATCTTGGCATAGTCGCTTGTGAGCGTTATGGACCTAAGCACAGAGTTGGCCTCGCAGTCGTCATATTCAAGAGTCCCGAGCATGAACGGCACAACGTCTATCTTGTCGATGCCATAGCGTGGCGCTACCTCCTCGCGCACATACTTGAGCAATGCCGCCAACTCGGGAGAAATACTGTATTCCATTTATGAAATCGTGTTTATGTTAAAATAACATAAAGAAAATGTTTAATTCAATACAACACTTGTCCATGTCGGGAAGATTGATTACTTTTGCGGAAAACTTAAAACATAATGATAGCATACAACAAATACACGGACAACAGGGACCATACATGGTACAACAGTTCAAACGTGATTTACAGCAAGTGCATAGACACCGACACGGATTTGAAGACACTTGAGATAGTGTTCAAACAGGGCCGCACATACCTGTACCGGGACGTCACGGTGGACGACTACATCATGTTCAAGAATGCCGGGAGCAACGGGGAGGCGTTCAACAAGTTCATCAGAAAGTACGACTGTGTCAGACTGCCGGACACCGACCTTGACGAACTGTCCAAACTTATGGAAACGTTCCAAAAGGAGGACGGAGAGACGTCAGAGGCATTCAGCAACCTTCAGTACGCGCTCGCCGTTGACGACAGAACCGGAGAGTTCGAGCTGCGTCTGAACGGACGGACGATATTCAGCGGAATCGAGGGGAAGGTTTCGATCGTCAGACTTCTCAAGTCCATGTGCATAGCATACACGATGATAGATAAAACAACAACGGAGGACGGAGATGGAAGTGAGCATTAAAAGAATAAGCGGATGGGAGAACGTGCTTGACGCCGCAAGGTTCACGGTCAACAAACCTGATTTGGAGAAAGAACCGTCACGCACATTCAAGACGGACGTGCTTATGGCCGAGCACTCGCCTATACGTTCATTGATATATGTCATAACAATACATGATGTGCCGACTTGGGTTTCACAGCACCTTGCACGGCATGACGCGTTCGCAGGGCACAATGTGAGGGAAGGGGCGTCGGACACACATTACGTGGCCACCCAACGCGGTGACCGGACAGGTGAGGACAGAAACAAGAAACCACAGGATACACCGGTTAGCCACCGGATACTTTTGAACGCGCAGGATCTTATCACCATCTCACGCAGGCGTCTGTGCTCTTGCGCGTCGGCAGAAACAAGGCGACTGTGGAAGATGATACGTGATGAGGTGAGAAAAATTGATCCGGAGGTTGCAGACTGCATGGTGTGCGAGTGCGTGTACCGCGGGTTCTGTCCGGAGATATCGTCATGCGGTTTTGCCGGCACATCGGCATACAAGAAAGAATTAGAGGAATACCGGACGCAAAAATTGTAATGTCATGGCATACGAAAGACTTGGATTCACTCCGTCGCCATATCAGGCGAAAGTTTTCGACTTCGTCAGGCACGGGACCGGCAATGGCGTGATCAGCGCAGTCGCCGGGTCAGGTAAGACAAAAACAATCGTCAACGCGATGAAACTTGTCCCCAAGACAAAGAAATGTCTCTTCATCGCCTTCAACAACAGTATCGTCGACGAACTTCATGAGAAACTGAAGTCATATCCGAACTGCGTCGCCAGAACGCTTCACAGCCTTGGGTTCCTGATAATAAGGCGCAACCTCGGTGACGAAATATCCATAGACGAGTTCAAATACCGCACATTCGTCAAACAGAACGTCAAGGAACTTGTCGGGGACGATGAAACCGCGGAAACGATGTCAAAACCCGAGGTGAACCGGTATGTCGACAACATAACCGCACTGATTGACTTCTCACGGTTCAATTGCGCGCAGTCGACAAAGGAGGTGGACTCCATAGCGAAAAAATATGGCGTGCCTATACAGATGAACGAGTGCGAGGCCACTGTGCGATGCCTTAAGTGGGGGCGCGAGCACACGGACACGATAGATTTCACCGACATGGTGTGGCTGCCGTATGAGTTGTCGCTGAAACCGCTCGGATGCCAATACGACTGGATATTCGCCGACGAGGTACAGGATTTCTCGCTGTTGTCGGTCGACTTGTTCAAGAGATGCTTCAAGCGGGGCACAAGGTTCATCGCTGTCGGTGACAAGAATCAGATGATAAACCTTTTTGCCGGAAGTTCCGAAGACGCGTTTGACTCTTTGTGCGAAATGCCGAACACGACCGTGTTCTCGCTGCCGATAACATACAGATGCGCAAAGAATATCGTGAAAGTCGCACAACGGTTCTCACCGGAAACAGTCGCACGCGACGATGCGCCTGACGGGGAAGTCGTGGACAATTTTCATATCAAGGACATAAGGAGCGGCGACATGGTGATCGCACGCTCAAAGACACCTCTCATAAAACTCTACACCCGCTTCCTCAAGATGGGTGTCCCGTGTTACATAAAGGGGCAGGAGATAGGGCGCGAACTGCTCAATACGGTAGATGCCGTTCCCGAAGAGATTACCGAACTGAACAAGGATCTGCAGCATGACGGCGTGTTCGTCCGGATGTATGACGCCATGTTCGACATGAGGAACCGGCTGATGGCCAAGTACGGACTTGACTTAAACGACGCCACGCTTTCGTCATACGTGACAAACATGTATGACACCATCAGTTCGCTTGACACTCTCGCAATCGGATGCAAGACGCGTGCCGATCTCGTGAGACGCGTGACATCACTGTTTGACGAGGACAACAATGGCGTGTGCCTGTCCACGATACACAAGGCCAAGGGTCTCGAGTCCGAAAGGGTGTTCGTGCTGTGCAACTCGACGCTTCCGTCAAAGCTGGCGAAAACGGATTGGGAGCGCCTACAAGAGCGGAACCTGCAGTATGTGGCATATACAAGACCGAGGACAGTTCTCGGATACGTCTCGGAGAAGGAGGTGTCACCGAGCGGTTCACTGCTTGAACCGGAGGGAATACTTAGCGAGGCCAAATACATCGAGAACATGGTCTGCCGGGCACTCGGGAAACAACCGATGAAGGAAATGGGCGACGGCGAAATGGCAAGGTTCAGGATGGACCGTTCGCAAACAGTCATAAACGACAGAACGATGAAACGGAACACTGCGCCCCTAAAGACACAAAAGACCGCAGGAACCGACCTGCTCGCCGAACTTGTTGACTGTGACGAATAATTAGGATAAGACAGCAAGAAACACCAGCCAGCATATGGAGAATATACGAAGAATCGTTATGGAGGCAGTAAGGCGGGCAATACGCGAAGCCGTCTATGATGTCGGAGACTTCCCGATACACTCGAACGGAGACATAGGAAGGAACCCACTGACCGTGGACAATGGCGGACACGCGTCGCAAGACAAAATCACACAGGCGTCGACTGTTGACGCGTGGGGTGCGTCGTTCCAACCAAAGGAGATAAAACATCTCATGCCGAACCAATGGATTATATATAAGGTGAAGAACTTCGGAAATCCGGACATCACCGGAACACGGAGCATCTTTGCCAACGGAAAGGAGATACGGCGGGCGATAGACCTCGTCAATGGTTCGGCCGGACGCAACGGGCGCGGCGTGACATGGAGGGTTGTCGTGGATGGAGACAAAAGCCGTGAAGCCCTTATGAGCGGATACATGTCCAACGCGTTCTGGGAGTTCAGCTTGGACGGAGGATACGAGTGGTATATCCTCAAACCGGATCCTGTACAAAGACTTAAACAAAGTTCACTGAAATGACACAAGAAATGATATTGACGGTATTGGCGGTCTTACTCGCATTGTTCTGCATTTACGTCGCCGTGGATGAATACAAATTCTACCATGGAAAGCCGGGGCGTTCCATAGAGCAGATACAGACTGAAATAGAGTTTTTGGAGAACGAAATAGAACAGAACAGGAAAAATCCGAGCTACCCGATGCAATACGCATATGACGCGCTCGACGCGCTTGCCATCGAACTCAGACGAGCCGAATCATGGAACAAGCGACATCCTGAGGACAAAGTTTGACCGTATGAAATACATGGGCAGCAAAAACCGCATTGCGGACGACATATTGTCCGTGATGTTGGAAAATTACAGTGGCGGAAGTTTTGTCGACGCGTTCTGCGGAGGATGCTCCGTCATACAGAGGGTGCCAGACACTTTCCGACGGATAGCGAACGACAAGAACCGCTACCTTGTCGCGATGTGGAAGGCGTTGCTCGACGGGGAACGGCTCCCGATATTCATCAGCCGCGAGTTTTACTCGGACGTGCGAAGTGACACCCGGTTGGACGGTGACAAGTACAGTGACGGAATCAGAGGATGGGTCGGGTTTATGGGGTCGTTCAATGGAAGGTTCTTTGACGGAGGGTACTCCGGACACGCTGTCGAAGGAAAGAACGGTTCAGTCAGGGACTACATCAGTGAGAACATCAACAATACGCTGTCACAGGTTGAACAACTCAAGGGGGTTGAATTCGTGTGCGGTGACTATTCCGAAATGGACATCCCGGACAATTCACTTATATACTGCGACCCTCCATACAAAGGGACAAAACAGTACACGACGTCGAAGAATTTTGACTACGGGAGGTTCTATGAATGGATTCATGAAATGAAAGACAAGGGGCATACCGTATTCGTCTCCGAATATCAGATGCCCGATGATTTCACCTGTGTCTGGGAGAAGGGCGTAACAAACGCCATGAACCAGACCATAACCAAAAAGACCGTTGAGAAACTGTTCGTTCCGGTTTAGAATGTCTGACAGTCGATGATGTTGCTGTCAAGGTCGTCAATGTTGACCTCAATGCTTTCCTTGTCGTTGTTGCGCACAAAACGGACGCCGACATTGTTCCCTTCTTCATCTTTGATTGCCTCGACTGCGGTCAGATAGACGTCATCTATAAGGTCGGTCTTGCCGTCACCGCTCCCGCCTCCATCGGGGTTTATCGTGCGGTCCCCGACGACCAACTGAAGCGTGTCGTCGTCAACCCGCTGAAGATATATGCTGTCAAGCGCCGCCTGTATGGCCTCCTTGACCTCCTTGTCGGTCGCAATCCCGCCACCTTGGTCCTCGATAGTTATGATGTCACGGCCGTCGTCGTACGGATAACCTTGCCAATAATACATACCGCGGCGCATGCCCTGTTCTTTATTGTATTCGTTCATCGCAGATGCTTTCTTGATAAATATTGTGCTCACTGCACATATTGAAGGCAGAACGGGTGAAGCAAAAAACAACGAACTACCCTCGTTAATTTTTTTTCACACTATTTATTTTTCGTATGTCGTGAAAATGTCATACCTTTGCAACGCCAACATGAGGTTGGCGAAGCTATATAAGTTATATTATTAGTTAAAAATTAGACAACTATGAAGAAGATTATGTTTGTAATGATGGCGATCGCAGCACTGTCGTTCGCGTCATGTGGAAACTGTGACAAGAACGCTTGTGCAAACGACACCACACAGGTCAGCGACACGACCGTTGTTGATAGCGTTAGTGCTGACAGCGTCGTTGTTGACAGCGTGAAGGCGTAAGTCGCCATCAAACTGCATGCTTTTCAGCATCTGATAGAATATGGGCGGAAGGAATTCCGTCCATATTTATTTTCAAGACGATGATATAATCTAAAACAAAATACAAGACATGAACAAAAGACAAATCCGAAAGATAGTCAATGAGGCCGTTTCGCAGGCACTCAGAGAAGATACTGACGCAAGGAGATATAATCAGATGGTGGACGCGTTGCTCAGATGCCTCAGCAAAATCGGCAGACACGCCACGGCCGCCGCTTCAGAGATAGCGAACGGGAACATCAGCAGTCCGACTGTCCAAGATATAGCAAGATGCTGCAGGACAGTGTATGAATGCGTCAACGAGATGAACGACATGTACGGAGAACCGGCTGACTATTGACATTTCTACGGGCATCAAAAAGTACTGCGGACCGTGATTTTCAAACAAACGACGGTCCGCAGTCTATTTTTAACCCAAATTCGCCCGCTATTGGGATGTGAAGATGGTAGGTTAATTTAATTCGTGTATGACAAATTGGTCAATCCCAATAGGATATCCTAATACGTAATAGTAATCATCAGGATACTCATCAGCTAATTCTTCATCGCCCGCATAAAGTTCGGCAAATCCGTTCTCTTTTGCGTATCTCATGACCTTTTCCAAAGCATCAGAAGCATCATATGCATCGCCTACATAGTATAAAGATGACGATAAACTGCCAAAACCTATTTCAACACTATAATCGGCGTCTTCCTTTGACTCACAATCAAGGCAAACAGGTGTATCATACGTAGGAACAGAACTCTCCCTTAGCACCCTTTTTACTGATTCCCTAATCACTCTATGTAGGTCGCTTTCACTAAGTCTTATTCTTCTCTTCATATTCAGTTTCAATATGTTTGTTTTTTATAAATAGTCTGTAAATGCTGACATCAGCGTCTTCCATAACCGCGTCTGCCCATCTTGTGCCTCTGCACACTTTGCTGTAGCCCGTAACCGTTAGGTTTCAGACTGGCGTACAGCAGTATCGGCTTGTCAATCTCAAGGCCCACCGTCGAGAACCGCCCGAAATTATGGCCGTTGTCTATGACGGAGAAGTCTATGTGCCTTGCCTGTTCCTTGTCGGGCAGGAGGATGTGCCATCCGTTGTTCATGCTGCGGTACTCCCACAGCGGCGTGATTCCGTTTTGTGACAGTATGTCCATGACCTTGCGGTAGACGCGCTCGTCGTCAGAGTCGATGTCAAGGAAGCACAGTTTCCTCTCCGGCCAGTCCTTCGACTGTCCGGCGGCGACTTCCATCTCGTGTCCCATGTAGCGGTAATTCCTGTGCCGCTCGAATCTCGGCCTCAGGACGTTGTTTGCGTAGTCGCTCAGAGAGATGAGCGACCTCTTGTTCGGGTGCATATACGCCCTTGAGTTCGTCGCCTTGCACACGGATATTATCTCGTCGCGTTTTGACATGAGTTCTTGCGCGTTGTGCACCAGGTAATATGTGATGTATTCGCATGCATTGTGGTCGAAGTGAAGGTGCATGTTGTCCTTGTGCCTCTTGATGATCTGCACGAACCACACGTCGTCGTCACCGGACGGGTCGAGAATCTTGGAGCATACGTCGTCGAAGTTGTCTATTGTCACCGTCCCGTCTTGGTCAACGGTCCGGGATTCGTAGATTACCTCGCGCACAATTCTTGACACCGCCTCCTCAAGAGACACTTTTTGCGAGTATTCGGCAAAGTCCTTGCATCCGTATTCCTTGATGGAGTCGACGAGTTCGTCAAGGTCTGAGAACAGGCAGAACGGAGAACCGTCCGTGTCCATGACGTACCCCTTCTCGCTCTCCCCGTCAACCTTGTTCACATTTCCGTAGAAGTCATAACCGCGATAAGTGAAACCGAACGAACCGTCCTCCGGGTTTATCTGTCCCCTCACTCCGTCGAACCACACTTTCGATATCGGACTCTTGCTTCCGTTGTCGACAATGTTGAACTTCCCGTCTTTCTGCACCATGGTGAATCCGTTTATGGACTGCAGGACTTGGTCGTACTTGTTGCCGAAGTGGAACTCAACGTCCGCGTGGTCGTTGAGGTAGTCGTACATCTCGCGGTTGAGCATTTTTCTGAATGTTCGACCTTGGTCGAACGAGACGGCATATGGTATGACCGAACTGAAGTCATATGGCAGAGCACAGTGGCCGTCAAGGTTTCCCTTGTATATCAGACCCCTTACACCGTGCTGATACAGACTTTTGCCATATTCATTCCATAGCGCCACGGCCGAACCGGCTGTCCTACCATGATAAAGACTGTGTGTGTGTTGGACACAAAGTTTATACATGCGTGCGGCCATTTTCGGTTCAAAACCAAGTGTTATGAACTGGTCGTATATCTGCCATTTTTGCCCGTATGTCTGTTTGGCCAAATGTTCGTTGAATATCACGAATCCGTTATACCCGCCAACCAGTTTCATCATCACGATGCAGTCACCGTATATTGGTTTTGACTTGACATTCTTTATCGAGTCAGCCAAGGTGAAGGTACAGTAAACACCAGGTCCGTATCTGTTTCCGCCTTTTTTGCCTGTGTATGTCCTATTGTATCCGTATTTGAATATGCTATCCAACTGTTCCTTGAATGCCACGCGGTAAAGGGTCGGCATGCCTTCCCCACTTTCGATCTCCTCGTATGGCGGGAGATAAGTCGCCTCTTGTTGCTGCGACTCTTTGATTATCTCCTCATGTATCACGCGCTTAAGGTGCTCAAAGTTCTTTTCCATATTCATTCCTGATCATATTGAGATAATATTTTTTGAGCGATATGGAGCGGTCGTCCTTTTCTTCCGACTCGCCCATCATGGCGTTGCTTTCAGTGTCGTCGGGTACGGCGTCATACCTGTTCTTGACCATACTTATGAACTTTGACAGTGGAAGCGATTGCAAAACACCTTCACTCACGCTTATTCCGCGTCTTGACAATGACTCGTATTTGAACGAGTGCTGCGGATGTGTGGCCTCTATTATCTTCGGTATGATTATGTCCATCAACGGTATGGTGTTCATCGCGTCTTCTGGCGTGACGACATAAGACCTGTACTTTGACGCAAGATCATAGCGTGGGGTTGTCAGGCTGATGTCGCATATCTCAAGCACCGCTATCGTGCAGAGTGTCGCGAGTTTTTCCACCAGGTCGTCGCGTATCACGCCCATTTTCGGCGCTGCCGCTTTCGAGTACTCGTATATCGCCCTGGCAATGAACTCATCATCCGGCAAGTTTTGGAACGGTGTGACGTCTATCCGCACCCCAAGTCTGGACGGACGGGTGCAAAGCGCCTCCACCGCTTTTCTTCTCCTTGACAGAACACGCATCTCGGATTCCGTGCGCTCCTTTGTGTCCTGACGGTTCAGTGCGTCCAACTGGTTTGCGAAATCCGGATTCACGCTTTTTTCATACTCTACGGCGCGGTCGTTCATGCCGTGGCCTGACACGTTGCAGTAAAGACCTATCTCGTTTGTCCACTCGTCGAGCGCCGGATCCTTAGGCGGAACGGTCTGTGACACGTCGTACATCCTCACCTTTTGGAACTGTACATTCGAGTCTTTGCCGCTTATCCTCGTCGCCTCAATCCTTACCTTGTTCAGCACCTGTGTCGAGCCCATCGCCTTGACCTCCTTGAAACCCTTGTAACCGCAGGCTTTGGCACCGGCGTCCAGATCCGCGAATGTGAGGGCGGCCTTGTTCATCGGTTTGAGCACGACTATGGGTTTTGCCCCCGGAGCGACAGTGCGGTTAAAGTGTTCCATCCATGTGTGCTCCTCGCACACGAAACTCGCCTCCGGGAACTGGTCAAGCACCTCCTTGATGTTGTTCGGTGACAGTATGTGGCCGTACTTGCGCTCACATTCCGGCGTCATCTGGTACCTAAGCAGTCTTTGGCGCACCTTCGGATCGTTCAGTTTGGTGAGCATCTCCTGCCAGTTCGATATCTTCGCCACCTTAGCGTTCTCGATATCCTCCGCTGTGGCCGTGCTGTTCACCGCCTTCGGTATGATGTCACAGACATTTTCGATGCTTTTCGGCGTGTACTCGTCGAGCTGTTTTATCGCCTCGCCTATCTTCGCCATGTAGTTCGGCAGCTCAGATGTCGTCTCCATGTTGACAAGCAGCTCGACACCTCCGTGCTCACCCTTTTTCGCGAACATGAATTGTTTCGGTATGGCGCTGTTTATCGCCTGTGCGAGCTTATCCTCAGAACCTCCCCACACATGTGTAAGATACACCTTGATAAATTCCTTTTTCGTGCCGTCCTTCGAGTTGCCGGTCATTGATATCGAACCGGCGACGGTAAGGCTCCCCCTTTTCTTTGCCGCACCAGTTTCACCGTCACCATCCGACTTCTTCGGCCATCTTTTTTTGATTGCCTCAAGGACGGCGGTCCGTATTATACTGTTGAGTCTGCTCTCGGTCAGACGTATCGTACGTTTCATTGCGTGTAATTCAGTGTTTTTTCTTAAATAGCGCGACGATATTTATCAGGAAAACAAACTTTACGCAAGAAATGGGAAAATATCTGCATTCATTCGGTACAAAATCTGCCCATGACGCAGTCTACAATGGGGATGAGTATCACGAGCCATGGGTAGCATACATTGAGGTTAATCAACTTGTGACATACAACAAGGTCAAGACCAAAGTCGGAGACATCATTTACTATGATGGCACATCACTGAAATTCACGAACAAGGACGAATGGAGCGCGTCGCTCGGTACACCTGTGGCGGTGGTTGTGATACCCGCTTCCCATATGTCTGATGGCAAGTGCAGGGGCATGTCGCTGTGCAACATGTCGTACAAGACGCCGCAGACTGGCGCGCTCGGCACAGGCAATGCAAATGCGTCAACCAACGGCACGAACCTGACGTGGGGTGTGGAAGGTACGGATGTCGCTGGTCTGGCGAACTACACCAACGTCAAGACCATTGATGGAACGAACGATTACGGATACTTCCCGAGCGACCTGTTTGACGGAGGCTATTATTCTATCGCGACAGACACACAAAAGATTGTTTCGCCGTACAACGGTGATGGAACACAGAACTCAGCATATATCACCGCCGGTCAGGCTCTCGCCGACATGGACGGCAAGGCGAACACCGAAGTGCTCGTAAACCTGTCAGCAATCAAGGACACCTATTCAAGCGGTGCGTTCGCTAACAATACGGCGAACTACCCCGCAGCGTTCGCGTGCAGTTTATTCAGCACTGTCGGCACCTCTCAAGGTGACTGGTACCTACCTGCGATCGGAGAACTCGGTTACCTGTACACGAGAGTCGAGAAGATAAATGAATCACTCGATGTGCTCGGAGCATCTTCGGTTCAAGTCGGTACTGTGTTGGACGATGACGATTCATTTGGATATTGGTGTTGGTCTTCGTCAGAGTACCTTACAAACTTCGCGTGGCACCTCAGCAACGAGGGATACGTGGGTCTCAGCAATAAGGTCAACAACGGTGACGACGGCCGCGTGAGGGCGTTCGCCGCTTTTAACATTTGACATCCTATGTGTCGCCTTGATTTGTCGGCACGCACAAAACCAATAAAATGAATCCGTCCATGGTGAATCTACATGGACGGATTTTCTTGTTAAAGAACGCAATGTCAGCAGTTCGGGCACTTGATGCCGCAAACGTGCCTCAGCTGTGGTGTGGGTGGCATCTCTTGCGAGAAGAACGCCCATCTGTCAGTTCCGCTGAACTCGCCCTGGGCAGCTTTGTTCCATTCGGCGCAACGCTGCTCCGGTATTGATATCAGACGCCTCTGCTCGGGTATGCCCCAGTTGAATGGGTTCTGCTTGTTGTGTGTGAATGTTATTTCGCTCATGATATTTCTTTTGTAGGTTATTGTCTTATTTAATGTCCGCAGTGCGAAGTCATGTAGTCCCTGATGAGTTCATTCAGATTGATAAAGTTCCCGCTGATGTCAGCGTTTTCGAACAAGGTGTCCATGTGTGTGCATATTCCGCAGGCCGCCTGTTCGATCTGCTTTCCGCAGCAAAGGTGGCACGGTTCGCACGGACACGGTGGCGTCGGTGTCGGTTCCGGGTCTGGGCAAGGACGGCATCCGTCGCACTTGCATTTGCACTCTCTTATTATCTCCTGCTTAGCAGCCTCTATCTTGCGGTCGATTTCGTCACAACTGCATCCGGTGTCAATGTCGTCTATCGCGTCGACGACAGCGTCTATTATCGCCCCGGTGTCACAGCTTCCGCTGTCACAGCAGCATTTCCCCGCGTCAATTCCTACCGGGAGTGGATACCCCCATATGTTGTACATGTCGCCAAGAGCACTCATCTGTTAGTCGTTTTCCTATAAATATTGTGTCGTTTTAACATACATTAATATTGTTTGTTTTGAAGATTCCAAAAATGTCACTAACTTTGCCGTGAAGAAAATAAAAAGCAAATCTTGCGGCGTTGACTGTAACCGGTCGTGCGTCGTATATTAAGTAAGTTTGATATGGCACCAATAAAAAGCGTAACACATGGATCACCGGACACGACGGTCGTCGTCGTATGTCCGGAATGCGGTAAGGAACAGAGCGTCACAGTCCGTGAGTCGGACTGGCGCAGATGGGTCGGTGGCGGATGCCGCGACCTGATATATTCCGCGTTCCCGTATTTGAAGGCAGACGAACGTGAGGTACTGATAAGCGGAATCTGCGGTGACTGTTGGGACAGCATGTTCAAAGAGGACGACGAGTTGTGACAAGTGATACTTGACACAATCAGCGCCACCTATCGTGTCTGCATGAGAATAAAAGACAAACAACCAAAAGGATATGGACACAATCGAATTTGAACTCGCAAAGGAATGCCAAGAGACCGAGAAGAAGGTGAAACTCCTTGTCGATTTCCTCGCGACGGACGGTCTGTCGGAACTGATTGGCGAGAAGCAGGTAGAACTGATCACAAAACAATGCGAGGCGCTCGGGAAATACCACGACGCACTGATTGACAGGGCGAACGACATGGGTGTCGTTGTGGAGGACTACAGAGAACCCATGTTGGACAAGAAGAAGGTCATGATACAGGCGTACGACGACTGCATGCGCGAGCTGTACGAAAAATCACAGCCGCCCGTCTCATTCGACCTTCTGTCCCTAAGATACCGGGTAGGTGCGATCACAGATGACGACAACGTGTATGACAGGCACTACATCTCTCAAGACGAATACAAGTATGTGCTCGGCAAGTACCTCGACGCGTACAACTACAGGGAGCGTTTCACGTCTGACGTGGACGTCATATTGCGCGACCTCGAGGAAGGCGGGCTTAAGAATGGATATGAGACTGACGAGAACGGATGCAGCCACCGCACGGCGGTGAAGGTGCGGCCTCTGTCCGAACTGATAGGCGAGGAGAACGCCAAGACCGTCATCGACACGATAAACGAATACAAAAACTTCTACCGCTTCGACCGCGACGAGGAGACATTCAACGTCGCCGTCGGTTTCGGCCCGTCGCCGTCGCATTCGTTTGAACGGGTTGCGGAATACTGGAAGAAGAACGGGGTCGAGCTTGTCGAGGAGGAAAGGAATCCTGACGACTTCTGGGAACTTGACGCCTACGGCCCATTCGACGTCATGGACACTGAAATCGAGGAAGTGTGACATACCGTCACATCCGCCGGTCATCACAACTGCGGCTGCACTCACGTGTGGCCGCAATTTTTGCTTGCCCGTTTTTGAATTTTTTAACAGTAATGATTTTGACGTTTGTGATGATGTATGTACCTTTCGCCCGATGTACATATTAACATATAAAAATAACCGATGATACAGATTACAGAAAAAACGCTGAAAGACAAATTCATTGAGTACAATGACTTGTACTTCGGGGGCAAGTTGCCGATGCCGGTTCTGACGACGCACCGGTCATTTTTCGTGTACGGGCAGTTCAGATGCAACCTGCATGCGCCGGGCAGCCGTGTGAGGAACGCGAAAATCAGCATGTCATGCTACTATGACTACGACGACGACGAGTTCAGGGACATACTTGTCCACGAGATGTTGCACTACAGGCTGAACATGTCGCGGAAATACGACGGAAAGGTCCACGGTCCGATGTTCTTGGCCGAGGCCGATTCGCTTAACATGAAGTTCGGTCTAAACATAACAGTCAAGCCGGAACTGGTCAAGTCGAGACTGAACAAGAACGCGCCGAGGTTTTCCCCGGCGCGACTGTTCGTGCGTTGGTGATTTTCGCCGCTTATCAGTTACGCCATGAGGTAACTGCACCTTTGCTGCGACCCATTGCGCCCTTGAGTTGGCGGGTTATGACCGCAATCGCTTGCTCCATTGCCGGACCGTGGAGCACGCCGTCCTGATGAAGTTCATTGATTGTGTTCAGGAGGTCCTCAATCTTGCCGTAGTCTTGATAAGCCTTGTATTGACCCTTGATGCTTTTGACTCTGTCCTCGCCGTATTTCTTGACTTTCTTTTTCGCATCTCCGACTGCACGTCTGGCATTTCCGACCGCATCTCCGACCGCACGTCCGGCATTTCCGACCGCATCTCCGACCGCACGTCCGGCATTTCCGATCGCACGTCCGACGTTTCCGACACCGTTCATAATTGAACGACCTGCGTCGGCCATAGCATCACCGGTTCGTTCGGCATCACTCCTGAACGCGCCAAATATAGAGCGCCCCATATTTTTCGCTGAATTGAAGAACCCTTTGCGTTCGTCAATCCTCTGCAGTTCGTCATTGACAGCTTCCTCTATGATGGATCTTAACTGACTTTCGCTCAAAGTTATTTTCGTCATGTTGCTTACTTAGTTTGATGTTATTTAGTTTTTCTCTTTTTAAATATCAGAATACGTTATACTTTTTTAACATAAAGGATTTGGTCATATTCAATATTTTTCATACCTTTCGGTTGTTCAAAAAGAATGGAACTAAAGTAATAATGTATATGGAAGAGAAAAAAACAACCGCCAACGAAGTGAACCCGTTCATTCCGATGAGACACGACGCGGAGTATGTTGACAGGGTGATAGAATTCGGAGAAGGTTACTTCGGAGGATACGCGAACCGTACACACTACCAGCTGATAACCCACAACGGAGACTTTGTCGGATGGCTGAAGGAGTACGAAATCAGTCCGCTCCTCCCAATGGAGGTGATTTTCGAGGTCGTCGACTTGGAGAAGTGCCATGACGGATGGGGCGAGACAAAGTCATTCCGTCACATCGATGACTTCCTCGATTACGTAGAGGCGAACAAGGCAGCGATTTTGAAGGCGTATAAGGAAAATGATTTTGATTAAGGAATTTTAACGTAAAAAATTTGTCCGTTACAAAAAATATGCTTACCTTCGCACTGTCATTATTACGGTGACACAGAGATGAAAAAGAAATGTTAACCATATTAAATGTTCTACAATGAGAAAGATCGAAGCAAACATTAAGATGGTCATGATGACCATCGATGAGATTCAGAAGAAATGCAAGCATGACACGGCCAACCGCTGCTACATGGCTGACAAGGACGAGGCAGTGCTGAACGGGTACAGCATCGCAGACAGCGACAAGGCAAAGAAACGTATCGCCAAATGCCGCCGCGCCATCGCAGGAGGTTGGAGCATCTGCTGCCCTATGGTAGTCCACAAAGTCGGCGGGGATATGTACATCACCGACGGTCAGGGCCGTTTCGAGGCCGCAATCGAGGCCAACAAGTACGCCCTCGTGAAGGGGGAGGCACTTCCTTACGTCGAGATTCCTGTGCTGCTCATCGAGCGTGAAAGCATTGAGCAGATGCGCGCCGACATCAAGTCGATGAACACGAACAACACCAACTGGAACAGCATGGACATGCTGCACTGCGAATCCGTCATTAAGGGCGGAGAGATAGCCGAGCGCTACTCGACAATCCGCCGGTATCAGGACACACTCGGACTCAGCACGGACTATATCCCCCGCATCATCCTGTTCGGTGACCACCGCCACTCGCGCAACGACGTGCTGAACGTCAAGCAAAGCGAGCACGCGGAGTTCATGTTGGGTGTGTTCAAGCAGTTCTATGAGTCGCAGGAGACACGCACCAACCGAAAACTGCGCAACAAGGCGCGCCGCGTCGAGGTGGCAATGTCACTGTGGAGCATTGTCAACCACATCATCAACGCTTGCGGTCACGACAACGAGGAACTGTTCACCGAAGTTGTCAACAACGCGATCACAAAACTGTGCGCAGCGCTGAGCCGAATGAACGACGACGAGTACATGCGCACGATGGGCAGCCGCTCGTTCTATGTCGGGAACACGTTCGCTGACATCATCGCATCACGCAACCGCAACCAATATATCGCCGTCGCGATCAACAATTTCCGGGCGGCAAAGTTCGGAAAGACGCCGGTGGCGGCGTGACAAATGTTGAGCATAGGGGCATCAAGACGGAGAGTCGCGATGCCCTTTTGTTCTTTTAAAACATTTTTAACGAGAAACACTTTGGTGTGTGGACACATTTTATTATCTTTGTCGCACTAAAGGAAAACAACATGAACTACAAAGAGAAATATGATGCGGCGGTCGAAGCCATGCAGAAGATTATGGACAGCAGGGCGGACTTGGTACGAATGTCGAAGTTAAAGAAACGTCTGCAAGCAATTTTTCCGGAACTCAAAAATAGCACTGCGCAAGACAAGGACAGCGAACATGGTGCCGGTGCAGATGAAGAGTTGACGGCAGAAAAGACACAACACTATACGAACTAACATTCTAAACAAATGGCGGCAAAAGACTACACATTCGCGGCAGGATGGAAAGACATCTACCTGACAAAGAAAACGAAACCGAGAAAAAACGGTCTGCATGTGATGAGTACAGACCGCAGACCACTAGAGGAGCAAGAAATCCTGTACATCGTTGAGAATTACCTTCGCATGTATTGCAAGAGGAACGAGACGAATGAGGTGACGGTGACAAACGACGGCAAACCGGTGTTCAAGATGGTTCTGATCGGCAAAGAAAATGACGAACCAACCACCAACGATTGAGAATCAAAATGTCATGGCGAAAATAGACGGAAAATACGAACAGCCTCTTACAGAAAGGCTCCTTGAACGAATCAAGGCGGAGGACAGCATAACCAAACGCCACCACCTGATTCCGATATACCTTCACGAAAGGGATGTGCAGATTCAAAAGGTGCTGGCGAACATCGAGAACGACGACATAGACTTTGCTATGGTGATTGAGCAACTGTGGGAGGACCTGCAGCTTGCATGCGAACAAATCAAGGCCACAATGGTCAGGAGTGATTTCTATGCGGACAGTTTTAATCTTACCAAATGGGACAGCAAAACAGACAGATAAACATCATGGAACAATCAACAAGGAAACCACTTTCAAGAGAAGATGAGAAACTCCTCTACATCGACCTGTCAGCGAGACTGCCGTACGGAGTTCGCTTTATCACGACTGGTTCGGACTTCCCGTTCAGACTTGAATGGTTCGACGACCGCCGACGCGCAAACGGAACGGTAAGACTTGAACATGTGATTCCTATCCTTCGCCCGATGTCTTCAATGACCCCGGAAGAACGAGAAGACTTCTGGAAAAATGTACTCGATATTGATTGGCGTGAATTGGAATTTGACGAAGAACCAGATGAAGTGCCATTCCCTTTTACGGAAAATGATTGCGGATTTTATCTAGACAATCTTTATTTAACCGACTTGTTTGCCGTAATTGATTGGCTCAATGAACATCACTTTGACTGGCGAGGGCTTATTCCTAAAGGCATCGCATTGAGTACTGAGGAATTTAAGTTCAACCCATATAAAAATCAGTAATTTATGGGCGCAATAGATAAAATCTATCTCAAGAAAGACGACTACTTGGCATTCAAAGAGTGGTGCAAAAACCAACCGCCACTTCATGACAAGTACGGAAAGGAGATGCATATCACCGACTACTTGTGGAACATAGATGACGACGCATGGGGTGACGGAGACAATACCCGCCCTGTGATGGGCGCACCATATTATGTCGATGCATACATCATCCGCAACTGCCCAATTGAAGGCGTTCAGGAGGAACTGCAACTCCACTATGGATATTGGTCACAGGAACGAATCCGTGACTTTTATGAAAGTGTAAAGAATTATAACCCCGATAAAGACGGATCCCCATACTGGGCCAAACTTGCGGATTTCATCTTCAATGATGACGGCACAATGTCTATTAAAGGACTAGAAAAATCATCTTATGAAGAAATTCTTCATGGAGAATTGTATGCCTCACCATATCGTACCGGTTTGGAATATGGTTCTCATTTCAGACTGATTAAGTCCCCGAACGGAAAGAGAACAATTCCGTTCAATAGACCGGCAAAAGGAATGTGGTGGGTAACTGTTGAAAATACAAATGACCAATATGATTCCATGTGGTACACTGAAGGTACTGACACCTGGGATTTCACGGACGAGTTTGTGGTTGGATGCGGTATCTCAAACATCGCTTACGTGAAGACTATTACAGCTCTCGCAAGGAAAATCAGAAAGTGGAAACTCCCCATCGGAACAAAAGTAATTGCTACTGGAAGATATGTTGGTGAGGAATATGAATTCGTTGTGAAAAAATAAAAAACATTCTCGAAGAATATAAATTCCACTGTCTTAATATATGCTCAAACGAAGCTGAAATGTTTGATTGGCTCAACAAAAAGATGTTCGGCTACAGAGGTTTGATTCCTAAAGGAATCGCATTGAGTACTGAAGAATTTAACCCGTATAACGCATAACGATTAAAAGAAGAATGAACGAAGGGAAATCATACATAAACAGGATTTACAACGAGGACTGCCTCGCCACGATCGAACGCCTTGCTGAAAACCGTGTCCGTGTGGACGGCGTGATGACATCACCGCCATACAACATGACACCGCGGAAGGGCGGTTATGCCGATACCGGAAGATATGACTCGTACAACGATTGGTTGCCGGAGGGCACCTACATAGAATGGACTGTCAATGTATTCAACCAACTAAACACGATACTTCGCGCCAACCGTGTTATCCTGTACAATTTCTCCTACTCCATAGAGAACCCTGCGCTACCGTATAGACTCGTATACGCCATAACGGAGGAAACACCGTTCGACCTGATAGACACCATCATATGGAAGAAAAAGTCGGGACTCCCATTTCCAGCAAACGGCAAGAGGCTGTCACGCAATTGGGAGTACGTGTTCGTGTTCGCACGAAAAACCGAGACGAACACCTACGAAAACAACCGCAAGGTGAAATCCGTCAGCGAGAAGACCGGACAGAAATACTACGAGGTGACATACAACTTCGTCGAGGCGGCAAACAACGACGGAAAGACGCCGATAAACCAGGCAACCTACTCCACAGACCTGTGTCTGAAACTCTTCAGCACATACTTCAAGCCCGGATGGGTCATATACGACCCGTTCTCCGGAACCGGCACAACGGCGGTGGCGTCAAAAATATACGGGTGCGACTATATAGGAAGCGAGATAAGCAAGGCGCAGTGCGATCACGCAGAGGAACGGATTTCAAATCTTCGTGACAACTTGAACGAGCAAAAGGATATGGCCAACCGAAGAGTTTAACCCCTACAATAGAAAGCAATGAAAAAGATTATCCTATTGGCAGTTGCAATCTTGATGATGGTGGGGTGTGCTGAAGAAAGTACTCAACCAATAGAGTCGCTTGAAATGCGCACATATATTGTTGACTCATGCGAATACGTTGGCAAGCATATTGGTAGTCGATGGGGCATACTTGCCCACAAGGGTAACTGCCGATATTGCGCAGAGCGCAGAAAGCAAGAACTTGAGGCATTGGCCGAACAACTAAAAGGGAAGTAAGATATGGAAGCATGGAAAATGACAGGTGACCTGTATGACGATGTGAAGATAGTTCACGAGGCTATCTGTGGTCTTCATTCAATGGTCGAAACTCTCGAAAAAGAGTGCATGGTGCGTGATAAGGGTAAGGTCGCCACTGAGTTGTTTATACACATTAACGATGTAAAACGTGAGATGGAGAAGGTGGTTTCTGAAAGCGAAAGAATAATGCGACGAGCTGACATTGACCGGTTTGGACCTTTAAGCAAATATATAAGGCCCTATTTGGCATTTTAAAAAACGACATTATGGAAGCACCGGAGAAGATTTATATTCACCCCGATATAGGTGGTAGAGAATTTTTGCGTCCTTGGTTACATAGACCAGCAAACAACGAAAGTGTTGAGTACACCCGTACTGATGCTTTTATCGAGAAGGCGTGTAAATGGTTGGAAAGTTTATATGCACCTGATGGTTCTATTGCTCCATGTCATGTGCATATAATTGAAGATTTCAAAAAATATATGGAAGGAGAGTAAGATATGGCAACAATTAAAAGTTACACCTCGTTAGAGCAGTCCAAGAAACTGGCAGAGATATTGCCGGTTGAGAGTGCGGACATGAGATATGCGCCTTTCGGTGACACACATCCGTGGTTTTGGCATGGTCACTTACTTGAGAAAGGGGCAATCCCATGTTGGAGTCTTGCTGCATTGCTTGGTATTTTGTCTTTTCCGGCATTACGCTATGATATAGAAGATGGTGAGGGTGGATGGATTGTAAGTTGCGAAAAGGATGATAAAGGGTATCTTTCATATTATAGGGACAACCCCGTTGATACATGTTATGACATGATTATCAAGTTACACGAGCAAAAAGTATTGTAATTATGGACTACAAAGAAAAGTATGAACAAGGTCTTGAATGTATTCAAGAGATACTGTGTGGTGCCGGTGACTCAATCAAGACATCTATATTAAGAAAAAGATTACAACCTTTCTTCCCAGAACTCCAAGAGTCAGAAGACGAGAGGATAAGGAAAGCACTCATTGAATATTTTGAAGAACAATGTGATATGAGTGATTGGAACGGTGTTTATGGCTATCAAGTTCTTGCTTGGCTTGAAAAGCAAGGCATACAACCAACCGACAAAGTTGAATCAAAGTTCAAGGTTAGGGATTGGATTACTAATGGACATTATACTCGTTTAATTGTTGGAGTTAATTCAAGGCATTATCAATTTAAGAATGGGGATGCTAAGTACATAGATGATATAGACAAAAATTATCACCTTTGGTCAATCGCTGACGCAAAAGACGGTGATGTACTTGTCGCTTCCGATGGTTCAATCTTTCTTTTTGCAGGCGTTGATGATTGTGCTTGTAAGTATTATGTCGCACTTACAACCGACAACTATGTTAAAATCAATTATGTTAAAATCAATAAAGAAGTAGATAGTGGATATTGGGAAACGTCAAAAGCAGTCCATCCAGCCACCAAAGAGCAACGAGACCTGCTTTTTTCAAAAATAAAAGAAGTTGGCTATGCTTGGGATGATGAGAAGAAAAAACTGTCATATATAAAGTCAATAAAACGACTAACGAACTAAGCAAAGTTAATAACATGGGTTTTAGAATTAGTTTATATTGCGTGCCAAAAGAAATCATCCATAAGTATGAAAATTTCACAGAGGATGATTATCGCGCAGATAAAGATGGCATTATGTTCAATGAACTCCAAAAAGAATGCGTCAAGTATGACACATTGACTAATATCATTGTCAGGGACTATGAAGATAAGTTTTCGTCCCGACTGTTTAAGAATGAACTTGCCATTGAGGATGATATGTATTTTGGCACAATATCCAAAGAACAACTTTTGAACATCATAAAAGAAGTACGGACTAACTATATCATAAAATGGCTCAACGGGAGACGTGTTGATAGTAAAGGCAAATTGGGTGATGTGTGGTTAAACCCACCATCGTATTTGTGTAAAGATGGCGGATGGACCGCCGAAGAAGCAATGAAGGCTAATCAAGGTGAATGGAACCTTAAAGCCAATAGATGGATTTATGACTGGTGGGATGGCGAGAAGAGACATTATCTTAACATAGATATAGATATGGACAATAAATGGATTGTTTCTGGCTCAGATTCGTATGAATATCTAATATTTGATCTAATCCACATATTAAAAATTTTTGACTGGGAAAATGATACATTGGTTTGTATCGGTGGTTAAAACTGTAGCATACAAAGGCAAAAATGATTGACGAGAAATGCAAAACATGCACAGAATTAATAGTTCCTTACTTTGGACTATACGATAGGCCGCAACCAAAGTTGCCAGAAGAATTGAAAGTCGGTACATGCAAATGCAATATGGACCTCAGTGACCGAATGGAAGAAGGATACTATGGATGGTGCCACCCAGATCTATGCAAAGGGTCCGGACACCCGTATTATTTTGTTTATCACGGAAAAAACATCGATATTGTGTTTAACAATTAACAAGAAAAACGTTACATTCATATGGACTACGAAAAGAAATACAAAGATGCGCTTGATAGAGCAAAGGAAAAATATAGTGCATGCTCCGCACCGGCGCTTCTCGAATACATTTTCCCCGAACTCAAGGAGAGTGAGGGTGAAAGAATAGTAAAATGTTTGCTCAACTACTTCAATCATGTCCGTTATAATGGACTTGACCTAAAAGGTACAGATGTTGATGAAGTTATTGCCTGGCTTGAAAAGCAAGGCGAACAGAAACCTATTGACTATAATGAGGAATTAAAGAAATGTCGAGAAAATCCTTTATATTTCTTTGATAAATATGTGTCTGTAAAGCTCAAAAACCAAAAGCCAACTTGGGGTAAAGAGGATGAGAAGATAAGGAAAGAACTTATCACACATTTCAGAAATACAAGATGTGTAACAGAAGAAGGAGGTGAAACAATAGCAAAATGGATTGCTTGGCTTGAAAAGCAGAAAAATACCACAGACAAAGAGTACGTGTTTAGACCGTTGGCAGGTGACACCATCGAAAAAGCGGCGGAGCGAGCGGTTGAATTGGACGGTAAAGTTGTTCTGGCGTTCAATGGCGCTTACATACCGGTAGGTGATAAAACAAAAGATGAAATTGTCGCAGAATATCGCAATTGGGTTAAAAAGCAAGGCAAGCAACATTCTCATGTTGATATTGACAAGATGGTTGATGAATTTGCCGATACTGAAGTCGAGGGCTATGGCCTTCCGAGTATGATTGAGGTAGATGCATATCGTAGGGACATTGAAGATGCGCTCGAAAAATAACGTGAGCGTGAATGTCGTAGTTGTTGAACGAATAAAAGATTGAGATTATGACACAGGAAGAATTATATCAACAATATCTTGATGAGGTGAGTTCATTTGAAAGATATGGCAGCAAAAATGTTCTTACGTTTGACGAGTGGAAATGGATTAAATCCACAATAGAGAATACTCGACCGGTATGTGAATCTGAACTAAATTCATACAAAGAATTATTGGGTCACACAACTCAAGATATTGATACGTTAGAATAAGAAAAATTTTGAAACAACATGAAAGTTTGGTTAACTCTTGAAAAGGACCATTTTGGTACCGATAAAGTAATGTTGTGGTTCGATAAGCCGCAAAAGGTATATGATAAATTTCTTGGGAGAGAAACCTGGACTTTGGGGGAATACGCACATTTTTACTACCCGCTCTTGACATTAAAAGATGTCAACTATCTGGTAACTGAAGAGAACTCACCGCTTGAAATATATCTTCCGTTCATGCGTGAATTTGTTGTCGATCAAACCAAGTTAATTTGAAATTATGAAAGAACTTACTATAGAACAAAAAGCAAAAGCCTATGACGAGGCTTTAGAACGGGCGAAGAAATTGCAAGAAACTTGCGACAGTACGGCAGTAGTAGGATGGTGTGAGTATATCTTACCAGAACTCAAAGAGAAAGAGAGCGAGGACGATAGAACGAGAAAAGCAATACTTACAGGACTTATTGACTGTAGAGACGCCCCAGATTTGGGGTGGAGCGATTTCGGCGGTGTTAATATTGATGAGTGTATCGCTTGGATTGAGAAGCAAGGCGAACAAACTCATGCCGCACTTGACCAACCGGAAGTGACTAAGACAGGCGACCAAGAACTTGAACCAATGTTTAATGAAGGTGATTGGGTGGTATATGACCACAGACCTTACCAAGTCGTAGAACTTCCAAAAGAAGGCTATATTAATTTAGGTTTAAGAAGAAATGGAAAAGTCGAATTTGCACCCTCCCCTTATTGCAGACATTGGTCTATACAAGACGCAGAGGACGGCGATGTGCTGGCATCTGAGTTAACCGACTTCATATTTCTTTTCAGAGGTATTAAGGACAACAAAATTGATTTTTATTGTTCCTACGACACCAGACTCGAATGGCCCGAGCCCGAACCTGATGATAGATTCGTCATCAAGGATACCAACCTGTATTATGGAAGGGTAGAAAAATCACAAGACATCCATCCCGCCACCAAAGGACAACGAGACCTGCTTTTTGAAAAGATGAAGGAAGAGGGTTATGAATGGGATGGGGAAAAGAAAGAGTTGAAGAAGATTAAGCCCAAGAAACTTGATCCAGACAAGGTGATCGAGTGGCTGCGTAAAAACACCTGCACGGGTTGTTGGGATAGGGCTGATACAGCGATATCACAACGTATTGACAGATTCAAAAAAGATTTCAGACTATAATAACTGAAGATTACTACAAAACGACAGAATAAAATGGGAACTTCTAAACAGTCACAAAAGGAAATTGGTATAGAGTCAGCCATTCTCCGCCTAAGGGAACTGCATGACTTGATCAAGGAACATCCATACTGGATGGCCTTCAAGTTCCATATGTTCAAACGTGAGATATATCCAATGTATGAAGAAGTGTTTGAATTATATTCTTATCTAAGATTCAATAAAGAATATAAAGATTCTGACTCTCCGTGGTTTGCCACAATGTCAACCATTTATCATGATTTTCATTCAATGCTCGGAATCCTAATTTACAACCCCAGAATTTTTGAAACGCCGGTTGAGGATACTGACTTGTTCAAACAGTATTACCTTCCGATGTTGCAGAATTTTCTTCAGATTCTACACTTCTTCGTCGAGGGCATGAATGCGCCGGAAAACATGGTGATGTACATGCCGGACAAGGTCCATAACCCAAAAACCATGCACAAGTACATGCCGGTGTATCACGAGAATTGGAAAGATGAATCAGGATATAACTTTTGGTTTGACGGATATTATAAGTGGAGAGCATTAAAATGCATTAAGAAAGATGACGTCAACAAAGCAATCGAAAAATTCAAAAAATTAACGCATGAGACAACAAGTGCGTCTTTAAAAGAATTTTATCAACACGCAATAATGGACATCGAAAACGGAACGGCATTGGTACATAAAATCATTTAGTAACACCATACAAAGTTGAAGATGGACAAGATTCTTGACCTACCGCTCAAGAAAGAGTTGCACGAATTGATTGGTCCAACCAAGGAGGATATTGCAATGCTTTATGAGAACGAGTCTAGGGAACTACTGAATGAGGCGGCCGCGGCCGACAACAGCGGCTCGTTCGAGACCGTCGTATTCCCCATCATCCGCAGGGTATTCTCGAAACTGCCTGCAAACGACTTGGCGAATGCGCATCTCATAGAAGAGTTTCCAACGACCTTTCCTACCCATGAATGGGCTGAGGTCATCGGCAACATCCATGATAATCCCGAACTACTAGAAAGTGACACAAACTGAAGGCAAGTGTATGACAATGGACAAGGAGAACGGAACGTCATTGGTACGCAAAATCATTTAGGAACGCCACACGGAGCACGAAAAAGTCAAGAAAAATTTTGTTAAGGATTTTTAACACCGAAAATTTGCCCCGACCGGTTATTATGCTTACCTTCCCACCATAAGCAAAAAGTTAAACCATTCAGACAAAATTCATAAGATGACTAAAATCTCCAAATTCCACGAGCTAATCAAGAACGCCCACATCGAGAAGGACGTCGAGAGCGTATACACCCAGGGCATCACCATGTATTTCCCTGAGGCTGATATTGAACACCCGTTCGCGTGCGACAGTTTCATCGACACGAAGACTGACAACGGCAAGATGCTCAAGCTCATCATCGAGTACAAGTTCGATGAGGACTTCTCGACCCGAACCGCACGCTCAAAGGTCATCGCACAGGTGCTTTATTACATGAAGCGCTTCGAGCAGAACGGCATGATTCTTCCCAACGTTGTCATGGTCGGCGACGTGAACGAGTGCTTCGTGTTCCACAGCAACGACATCATCAAATACCTCGACGAGGACATCGACTGGACAATCGCCCCGTCAGAGGCCCATCACCGCAACCCAGACCTTGTCATGAAGCTGAACGACGACGAGAACGTCAACCCGTTCATATTCCGCATTGACGAGCATTTCTCGTTCAAGAGCGTTGTAGAGCGCATCAAACAACTCGCCGACAACATCCAGCGGTACGTGCACGTGACCGAGCACAACATCGCCACCATATTCGAGTACTTCTGCGACAGGGTAATCAAGGACCGCAAGAAGATTCAGGCGAACGACCTCGTCGCCGTGTTCATGGGAGTGATAACGAAGGGGGAGAACTACTACAAGCACCCTAACAAGAAGAACACGCTCGTCACGCCGTTCGGGAACATCAGCATCAACTCGGACGGGTACGACTCGTTCTTCTCGTACTTCAACCGCAACTACACGCCGCAGGAGAAGAACCGATTCGCCGAGATTTCGGACCGACTGATTGAGGATACGAACCGCAGAAACAAAGGGGAGTTCTACACTCCGACCTTGTTCGTGGACTATGCCCATAAGATGATTGCCGAGCAGTTCGGAGAGGACTGGAAGGAGAAGTACGTGGTGTGGGACAATAGCGCAGGAAGCAAGAATCTCACCCGTGACTACTACTTCAAGGAACTGTATTCGTCAACGCTCGAACAGGCCGAACTTGACATCTCATCACAATATAATAAGGAGGCGACGTCATTCCAGTTCGACTTCCTCAACGACCCGTTGGAGAAACTTCCGCAGGGGCTGAAGGACGCGCTTGAACAGGACAAGCCCATCATCTTCTTCATGAATCCGCCTTATGCTACAGCAGCAAGTGGAAAGGGAAAAGATGGGAAAACAAACGTTTCAAATACAATTGTTTATGATACAATGATTGATGATTGTGGAAGGTGCAGCCAGAATCTTTATGCACAGTTCATCTACCGTATCATGATGATTAAGCGTAAATATAATTTGACAGACTGTCACATAGCTATGTTCACCAAAACCTTGCATTTGACAGGTAGTAGTTGGAAGAAATTTAGGGATGAATTCTTCAAAGATTTCAATTATATCAATGGATGCATGTTCAATGCTTCTCACTTTGCTGACTGTTCTGATAAATGGGGCATTTCATTTGCTATATGGAAATCAAATATGCCAAACAGCATTGATAATTTCACACATATTCTAATTGATAGCAAAGACGGTGAAATTGTTAATGTTGGCGAAAAAACATTATACAATATGGACAGCCAACAATCCGCAAGCGATTGGGTAAGAGAGGGGATAAAGGGGATTGAAAAAGAATTAAGACCACACCTTTCAAGCGCAATAACGATTTCGGAGAAACAAAATCAAACGCTAGCGAAAAATGCGTTAGGAAGTCTAATGTCGTTATCAAATAATGTATATGAAAACGCACAAGGCGTTGGTTTGTCTTCAACAATTCAAACAAAAGGCAGCGCATGCATTTCAATATCTATTCTTCCGACGAATTTCACCCGTTGCACCTCTCTGTTCGCGGCCCGCAAGTTAGTAGTCGGTAACTGGATTAACGACAAGGACGAGTACATGGCACCGAACACGGAGCACGAGAAGTGGCAGGAGTTCGAGAGTGACAGTGTTGTCTATTCGCTGTTCAACACCTCTTCCAATCAGTCTTCTCTCCGCAATGTGGAGTACAAGGGCAAGTCATGGGACATCAAGAACGAATTTTTCTGGATGTCCAAGGACGTGATGATGGCATTGGCCGAGGAGTTCTCCAACGACTACTGCTACAACGACGCCCGCGTGTCAGACGAGCGATATGTGTACAAACTCCTTCAGGGAATGGAGTTGAGCAAGGAGGCGCGTGACGTCCTGCTGAAGGCAACGCAGATTGTCGCCAAGTCGTTCCCTTACCGACAGATGTTCAACGAGGAGCATCCAGAGTATCAGGTAATTAACTGGGATTGCGGATGGTACCAGGTCAAGGCGATTGCAAAGGAATACCTGAAGGATGACCTTGAGGAGTTCAAAGCGCTCTACAAGAAACTCTCGGAGAAGATGCTCCCGATGGTGTATGAACTAGGGTTCTTGAGAAAGTAAGGAATATATTGCTTAATCGTTTATAATTTCATGGAAATAAAGTTCAAGACGAAAGATGAGATAGAAAGCATTGCTCTTCACGAGTTGAGAAAGTCGCCAAACAAGAAACTGCTCAGCAACACGAACGTGGACTGTTTCATAAGCGGGTGGAATGCCGCGTCGAACGACATCAGGTCACAGATGACCGCGGAGAAACTGAAAGAGTTCAGGGAGTATCTGAAGGAACTGTCGGAGTACTGCGACGAGAGAATGAGACGTCAGAACGAAGACCTCGGTTACAGCGGTTATATGTACACGGTTCCCAGCGACGCGCAGTTGATATTTGAACTGTGGAAACGTGTCGGTGAAGCCTGTGAGACGATAAGCGCGAACCTCGAGAACGTCAAAATGAGCCGCGGCGAGTATTACGACAAGGTGAAAGGATGCGGGGATGAATCCACTACACCTTTGCTATGCCGGATTCATGGGAGACAGATGAAAGCATTTTAACCATTTTTAACGAAATAAAATTGTTCATCTCAGAAACTTTGTGTACCTTCCACAATCAGAAAACAAAATGTTTTGTCATTATGGACAGATTCAAAGCAATACAGGACGAGATTATCAGCAAGTACCGCGTGAACATTGACGCCAATTCCACGTGCCGGACACGGACGCATGCCCACGTGAGGGAGCGCAGGGTGTGCAAATGGGTGCGGAAGAACAGTTTCGAGAGCACGTTCACGCTCCTTCATGAGGTTGGTCACATAGAGACGAAAAAGTCCTCGATGCGCCGTTCCGAGAGCGAGTATTATGCGACGTGTTGGGCGTTGGATAGATGCCGCGAATACGGTCTGCAGGTGCCGGAGAAGACCCTCCACGTGTATCAGCGGTACATCCTTCAGGAAGTCGCGAGAGGCAAACGCAGGGGCGGGTGCGGATACGGAGAGTTGAACATTTACAAGTATTACGGCATTGACAAGACAATCAAGCAGTTCGTAGGCGAGCTGGAACCGGCGTGGGCGAGATGCATAGCGCCGTGGATTTAGCTGTTAAGTTTTTGGATTGAGGTTTCTTTCGGGTTATATTCTTATTTAAGACTAAATAAAGATTATGAAAAAATTTGCAAACCTCCAGAAGGAGGTAAAGACTGTCAAATTTGGGCTTAAGCCAATTGGAATGACAGAAAAGTTCATCAAGGATAGAGGTCTCCTTGACGCGCAGTATTCAATCAACGACAGACTGGAAGAGGCGAAACTGGTCCTTGACCGTGTATATCTCGATGTCCTCAGCCGAAGTATGTCGTCCATTGACCCGAAAATCGCTGACGGGTTGTATGACGTGTGGCTGAAAGACCAGAAAAAGTTCACTAACAGCAATGAGTTCAATTCCGCTAAAGATACATTTGTTGGCAAAATTAAAGGATATATTAGAGAACTAATTAAAACCGAGAAAGAAAATTATGACTTTAATGTCAATAATATCCTAAACGATATAGACACCTTCTGCGGTGGGGATGATGTCTTAAAGAGCGAACTACACAGCATTAAGAATGACTTTAGCGGACGTTCAGCTTATTTCACGGAATATTGCACCAGCAAAAACCCTGCATTGTTCGGAACCGAAACAAATTCTTCCTCATATCGTGTCTTTAATGAGAACCTTGTGACATTCTTCAAGAATGTGAAAGCGTTCCGCTCAATCAGTCCTGATCAAATGACGACGGTTCTTAAATTTGTTGATGGTCTCGATGAAATCATGGTACCGGATAATGGTTTGAAGTATATTCTGCAATCAGACATTGACGTGTATAATAAGGTGATTGCTGAATACGCTTCTGCGCGACAGGAACTCCAAAGCAAGGACAAGGGGTTGAGCCTTCCGAAACTTGAGAAACTCGCGAAGCAGATTCTTTCTGAGGCCGAGAAGAAATTCCAGCCAATCGAGAGTGACGAGGAGGTGTTTTCGTTCCTGGACGAGAACATCGAAGACCTTACGTCCGCAATATTGAAACTGAAAGAGTTGTTCAGTGGGATTGGTTCGATTTATGACAAGGAGAAAATCCTGATTGCAAAGAAGGTGAAGGCTAAAAAGGATGAATTCTCCATGATTTCGAACGCCTGCATGCATAGTTGGGACGGAATAAAGAACCTAATCATAGAGAACTGGAAGGCTGAAAATCCTAAGGGTAAGGAAAACGTAAAGGACAAGAAAGCAAACAAATTCTACAAGCAGTTAAGCAATATTTCATTGCTTGAACTTGAAAAAATCACGAACAGTGATGCGGCAACATCTTATCTGATCGGACTAGGCGAGAAGAACGACAGAGAACTTCAGGAGGCTGACCTTGCTTCACTCGCCATAAACGCTTACAACGTGTTCAAGGAAGAACACGAGAAGGGTCTTGACAAGAGACTCAAGAACATTGATAACTCAAAGAACATAAACGCATTCTTTGACACGCTGATTAGACTGAAGGACTTCATCTCCCAGATATATGTCGGAGAGGGCATAGATGACACCTGCGAGTTCTATCAGGAACTTCTTCCTGCGAAATGCAAACTCGAGGAGGTTGTCAGTGAGTGGGTAAGAATCCGAAGTTACCTCACCAAGAAGGACTACATTCAGAACGAACTGCGTGTCTATTTCGGATTGAACGCGAATTTGATGGGTGGGTGGACACACAAAGAGAATGGTGAGTTTCCAAAACGTTCAATTATGTTCAAGGGTGTCGGGGACGATTATTATGTCGGAATTCTTGCTGGGGTTTCCAGTGCCAAAAAGATTTTAAATGGAGAAATAGGTGACGGAAGATTCCGATATCTTGACATAACAAATTATGACAAAAAGAATATCGAAAGACTTGTTCAAACTTTTTGTGGTGGCAAGAAACCAGATGAAGATGGCCTTATTAAAGTCCTCACAAGCAAAGAATGGGCACAAAAGTACCCAAAGTTAGTTTTGGAGAAAACCGATGGGTTCAGCAGTACAGACGAAATCTATAAATCACTTTGCCATCAAGAAATGAGATGGGTTGCATGTTCACGCGAAGCCGTAGACACGATGGTTGAGAGTGGTGATTTGTATCTCTTCAAACTTTCTTGTCGGGATTTCAGCAAGCATTCAAAAGGTAATCCACAACTGTACACTATGTACCTGCGTGCGCTGTTAAGTGACGACAATCCGATTGGAAGATATTTCATCAATGGTAACGGAAAAATCACTTTCAGACCGAGGACAGTTGTCGACAATACAAATATTGGTGATTTCGCCATCCACAGGGCAAATTTCCCCATTGATAACAAGCGGAACATTGAAGGCGGTGAGAAAAGTGCCACGTATCCATATGACATTGAGAAGAACAAGCGTTTCAAGTCGGATTCATGGTTCATCAGTTTACCGTTATCCGTGAACGAAGGCAAGAAAATCACCCAAAAGGAAATCAATGACCTTGTCAACGGCATGATTTCAACCGGTGAGATTAAGCACGTCATCGGTATTGACCGCGGCGAAAGGAACCTTGTCACCGTATCTATCGTGAACAAGGACACAATGGAAATCGTTGAGCAAAGAAGTCTGAACATCATCGGCAACACAGACTATAACAAACTCATGGATGAGATGAGCGAGAACGTTAAGGATGATAGGAACAATTTGCGATTGGAAAGTTCGATGAGAAACATGTCCGAAGGTTATGTCAGCCATGCCGTGAATGAAATAGTACAACTTGTCAGGAAATACAATGCAGTAATCGCGATGGAAAACCTGGACAATCTTGGGCGCGGTAAAATCATCAAGAACATCTACACGAAGTTCGAGAACCAGTTATTGGACAAACTGTCGTTCATGGTGTTCAAGGATGTTGACAAGAACGACATTGGTGGCGTATACAATCCGCTCACGATGGCAATAAAGAAGACGGACCAAACTAAATATGAAAAAACGTTGTCGCAGAACGGTATTGTTTTTTCGGTATTGCCTCAATACACATCAAGCATCGACCCTGTAACTGGTTTTGCGAATGTGCTTGACATGCAGAATGTGAAGACTATTGACTCGATCAAGAAGTTCTTCTACTCATTCGACTATATACGCTATGACAAGGAACATGACCATTTCGTGTTTGGCGCCGACTGGAAGAAATTCAAACTAAAGAACAGTGTAAAGGTGAATGAATTGAACAGGACCGAATGGACACTTGTGTCAAGTGGAATAAGGATCAGGTACAAAAAGACAAAGAACAGTTCGCACCGAACCATTGAGGAGCATGACCCTACTGAGGAACTCAAGAGAGCCATCGGAAGGTCTGGAAACAATTTCATGGAATGCGGAAACATCAAGAACATAATCATGAACCAGGACTCACATGACATCCTTGACGAATTCCTTGATGCGGTAAAACTGATTCTGCAGATGAGAAACAGCAAAGGGGAAGAGGACTACATCCTGTCACCGGCGCTAGACGAAAACGGAAAGCAGTTTGACTCACGTGAGCGTCATGGACAAACAATGCCGAAAGACGGTGATACGAATGGCGCTTACAATATCGCAAGACGGGCCGTTATGCTCATCAGGAATGGTGATGACAATAAATATGACAGCAATGTGCACTGGTTGAATTTTGCGCAAACCGAAGGAAGAATGCAAACCTTAGGTAATGTGCAAAGTACAAATTTTGACAACGAGTTCAAAACTAATGAGTTATGTTATTCCGCATCGAAAAGGGTGGGGTAAACAACTAAAAAGAAGAAAAGACCAAAGCCGCTCATTTCCAATGGGTTGGATTAAAAACTTGGGCGGATAGGGTCTATCAAAGATAAGAAATACCTACTTGTGTAGGTTTTTATGGACACAATGTCCGACTCTGCGGTCTATCAAAGATAAGAAATACCTACTTGTGTAGGTGGAGTGGTGCAGACAGATGTCCGATAAAGTCTATCAAAGATAAGAAATACCTACTTGTGTAGGTTATATAAAACCATGAAAAAATGAAGTAGTCTATCAAAGATAAGAAATACCTACTTGTGTAGGTCTTGATTGAGACGATGTCCGACTCTGCGGTCTATCAAAGATAAGAAATACCTACTTGTGTAGGTTAATCAGTTGGGCGGAGAAATTAAGCGCGTCTATCAAAGATAAGAAATACCTACTTGTGTAGGTGACATCTCACTTCCATGCTCCTTCAAAGTCTATCAAAGATAAGAAATACCTACTTGTGTAGGTCGGTTGTCAAACTTGATTCCTGTCTTCGTCTATCAAAGATAAAAAATACCTACTTGTGTAGGTTAAGGAGGGCTTACAGGCTATTGGGATGGTCTATCAAAGATAAGAAATACCTACTTGTGTAGGTAGGTTATTAGTTATTTTCAGCGTTTTCGTCTATTAAACATAAGAAATATCTACTTGTGTAGGTATTGGGACTTGACAAACTTACAATTCTTCGTCTATTAAAAATAAGAAATACTTACTTGTGTAGGTACAATTGGACACCAAGTCTATTAAAGATATTAATCTGAAATTCATACTTCCTCAAGAAGTAAAAAACTTCTAACTGATTATTTGATATGGAAAACAATAACGGTTGGTCGCTTAACCGGGACGCCTGAAAAGGCGACACATTGGTGTTAGATGGCAAAACTTGACACAATAATTGGTACAAAACATTAAATAATATGGACCACACTATTACAATGTACACATGGGAGGTCGTTCTTTTCCTGTTTCTATACCTCGCGCTTTTCTTCTATGTCATATGGTCAAAGTCAAAAAGACAGTTGAACCCGGACATGTTTGATCGTGAAGGTGAAGTCAAACCGGTTGTTTTCAAGATAGTGAAGGCGGAAATGTCCGCAACGACGAAGTGTGAGGACGGTCCGCCAGTCCACCGCATGCTATGTAAGTACACCGCGGTCAACAGTTTTTTCAGAAAGCCGGGACTCAAAGACTACGAGTGCGACTTCTACGTGTTCTACGACGTCGCTGGCAAGTACAATATCGGCGATACGCTCAAATTGGACAGTGTGTCGAAGGAATGCGACAATGTTAAACAAAACTAAAGACTTGCCGATGTAAGATTTTTTTCCTATCTTTGCTCTCGTTGTCCAAAAAACGATAATAAGGAGAATAAGACATGGCACTAAAATTAAGAAAAGATTCTGATTTCTATACACGAGTGATGAACGTCATCCAAGCAATGGAAGAAAATAATGTTAGGATTGAATGTGTTGATGGCGAATTTCGTATTTCTGATACAACTGAAGGGGCATCAGAACGACTTCAAGACATGATTCTGCATGATGGTGAGAATGAACCTGTTCGAGTATTACCTTCAGATTTTGACACTGAATACACATTAAAAGTTTTTGATTCTTAATTGGTTTAAAAGCGCAGACAAGAAAATCCGCCGATTGCGAAAAGCGTCGGCGGATTTGTGCATCTATAGGTCACGGCCTCAAATGACCGGGCGGTCTGACGTGTCAACGTTTGTACTTCGCCTTGGCGTCATATATGCAATTGTCCAGCTCGCTGTAGAACTGTCCGCTAAGGTACTGCAGTCGCTTCTCGTACTCGTACTCTTCGTAGTGGTCATAGAACTCTTCTTCCGGAACCTTGTCGTATATTTCGTTCTCGTTGCTCGCCGGCATCACCTCGTCAAGGTCGAAATCGAGAGTGAATGCGGTGCTTTTAAGGCCACATATGACGGTGTCGCGCAGGAACTCATCGCCGCCTGCGGCGTTGATCGCATTCAGCACCTTTTCCATCTGTTGCTGCTCGATTTGCAAGTAGCGGAGCGCTGACGGGTTGTGCAGTTTTTCGTCCGCCTGTGACACCAGTTCCGCGAACTCGTTGTATATATTCTCCAGCGGTGCCGTGTCGACACTTGACGATGACTCGTTCAGTGCACGCCTAACGCTTTCCGAGACAATTCTTCTTATATAGTTTCTGGTGATGTTTGCTTTTCTTGCCATATCATTCTTTGTTTGTCTTGACATAAATAGCGGACTATCTGTGGATTTTCTTTATGTGTCATGTGCAGTTGCCAAACCTAATGCGATACACCGAAGGTCAAATGTTAAAAGCAGCGAACGCCCTCACGCGAACGTCGCCATAGACATTACTCTTATCGCTGTATGCCACGCTACCAAGGCTGTTGAGCTCCCACGCATGGATTGTATCGTTCTCTGTCGAAGACCAACACCAATATCCCAAAGAATCGCAGTCCTTCGTGTAGTCGCCGAACTGAACGGCCGAGGATCCGAGCGCATCGAGCGACTCGTTAATCTTCTTGGCCCTTGTGTACAGGTATCCGAGTTCTCCGATTGCGGGCAGGTACCAATCACCTTGAGAGGTACCGATTGTGCTGAACAGGTGGCACGCGAAAGCGGCTGGATAGTTCGCCGTATTGTTAGCGAACGCGCCGCTTGAATAGGTGTCCTTGATTGCGGACAGGTTGACGAGCACTTCGGTGTTCGCCTTGCCGTCCATGTCGGCGAGAGCTTGCCCTGCCGTGATGTATGCCGGATTCTGAGAACCGTCCGAGGTGTATGGGGAAATGACAAGTTCGCTGTCCGATACGACGTGAGTATATTGCTTGCTAATTGTCCTCCACCAAGCAGTCTCGGTGTCGTCCGTGTTGTCTTGGGTGGTCATGTCATACGTGCCGTCACCTATGATTGTTATTTGGGTCATTCCCTTGTACAGGTCGCTCGGGAAGTAACCGTTCATGTTCGTTCCACCTGTGGTCTTGATTGTGGTGTAGTTCGTCAAACCATCGACATGTGTTCCTTTCACACCCCAAAACAGGTTCGTGCCGTTGGTCGCTGCGTTATCGTTGCCTGTACCGAGCGTGCCAGTCTGCGGTGTCTTGTACGACATGTTGCACAACGACATGCCCCTGCATTTTCCGTCAGGCATGTGTGATGCAGGAATCACGACCACCGCAACGGGTGTGCCGAGTGACGAGTTCCATTCATCCTTGCTTGTGGATTTCAGTGCCGTTCCATCATAGTAGATTATGTCACCGGCTTTGGGCTTTGGCTTGTTGTATGTCACCTCGTCTGTAGCGTCGATCAACGCAGTCCATGGCTCACCGTATTCCTGCCCATTATAGACCGCGTCATGCTCCGCCTTTGTTCCAAATAAATGTAGATATTGTTCCATGTGTTAAAAACAGTGTTTTTTTTGCTATAAATATCTGAACATATTAGGAATTTTGGTAATGCCGGACCAAAGTCATGACGACACAGTAGGGCGGGAAAAAACCGTTGCATAAACCTCAATGTTTCTGTGCACTATTTATCAACAAAAGGATGAAATCATTATGAGAAGAGTAGTCATAACAGAGTCGCAGTACGCCGCTTATTGTGGGTTGAGCGAGGCCGACGGCAAACTTAAGATTGACGTGGACAAAGCGGTCAAAGACATTCCGAACAGCGGAACAATGAACGCGTCACAGAAACTCAACACAGTGGCGACCAAACTCGGCAACCCGAGCGGTGTGGACTACGTCACCGGTTCGGAGACCGGGACGCAAGACAGTTCGTCAACGTCCGGAACGGTGAACGACAGTGTGATACGCAAGTCAGACATCGACAAGGCGATGCGCGAGGCGCTGAAAAGAAACTCAAGACTTTACACGGTAAAAGACTTTCTCGCAAGATGAACAGAGGATTCACACAGACAATACCGACGGCGGTGTCTGAATCAATACTTGACGCGATAAGGTCAGGCGACACGTCGCTGATGGACAACCCGGCAGTGCCGGTCATCGGCGGAGAGAGCATACTCGTCAGACTGGTCGCCGAAAAGGTCGGAAAGTTAGGCGATTGTTCCGACGTCGCCGGCATGCACAACAGACTGTCCGAACTGATCACGGAGTGCATGGGACGCGAACGGGACAACCGTCCGGCGCTCGAGTCGCTGTGCGCTGATGTCGTCCTCGACATGCTTCAGGTGCCTGACGACATGGTCACGCTTGACGTGAAACTGACCGAGAACATCGATGACTCCTCGCAGAGGCTTCTGCCCGAGTCGGACGACGAATATGAGTACGACAGCCTGTCCGACATGTCGGACATGGAGGACGAGATAGCGCGCCGCCGCATGATGAACGCCATAGTGACAGGAGCGTCCGTCGCTCTTTCGTCAAACGTAAAATCGTACGTGCAGAACGTGTTCGACATAGACCCGTATCTTCCGTCACTGTACAAGGAGATAATGGAGCTGAACGAGAAACTGCTTTATCTTGACGGGGATGTCAGTGATGAAGGCGGAAGCACAAAAGGCGCCGTTGTGGACGTCAGTCTCGGTTCGCCGGACAAGACAGTCGTGGTCAAGGCGCGGGGCGTGATATTCCCGATGCTGCTGGCCGAGACCATCAAGGGCGTCCTCGAGATAGCGTCTTCCCACGGACTTCCGGACGACATGCGCCGGGCGGAGCACATCATGAAGTGCGCCGACTACAGTTCGTCGGAGGTGTGGGACATGCGTCTCGGAACCATCATATGGGACAGGATATACGGACAGACACCGGACGTGGATCCGAGTTATCTGATACTTGCCCTCGCCGAGATGGGCACCGCTGAATTCACCGGCGCCGTTAAAGAGATGATAGCGTGCACGCGCGAGGGAAAGCGCATCGCCGATTCGATATGTGAAGACATCCGCTACGAGTTGGAGCAGGACGACTTTGACGCCCACATGCACGACATGGCGGACAAGTACCGCATGGACGACAGCGAAGACCCTGACGACGACATGCTAAGAGGATGGTAACAAAATTCATTTAGGATGAGCAAACAAGAAGAATATCTGAAGTGTTACCAAGACAAGACACGGATATACTTTATAGAACACTACCTGTCCACATACAACGCTGACGACAGGAAGGAGACCCCGTTCATTCTATTCCCGAGGCAGAAGGAGTTCCTCCGCAGTCTCGCCACCAACCAGAACACGATAGCAATCAAGCACAGGCAGGCCGGAATCACGACAGTGTCAAGCGCCTGGATAACCGGACAGTGCGTGTTCGCGAACAAGAAGTCGCCGGAGACAGTGCTGTGCATAGGGAACAGTCTTGACATATCACAGCAGCTGCTTGACAAAATGGGCACGTTCATCGACCAAGTCCCGAGGTGGATGTGGGGCGGCGACTATTACTCGCCGGACCCGAACAGCCCGAAGAACTCCAAGTCCATATTCAAGACGAGGAACCAGAAGATGATAGAACTCGTCAACGGATGCAAACTGTACGCACGCTCGTCAGGACCGCACGCCGCGCGAGGAATCTCGGCCGTGTCAATACTGATATTCGACGAGGCGGCGTTCATACAGGACGGTCCTGCGGTCTATGCCCAGGCCGTCGCAGCGCAGTCGTCAGTCGGCGAATCGTCTAGATGCATCATGGTGTCGACACCAAACGGCAAGGACCAATTGTACTACAAGACATACGCCAATGCGATCAGCGGCGAGAACAACTACCATCCAGTCGAGTTCAAGTGGTTCCAGGACCCGAGGTACAACCGCAACCTCAAATGGTACAAGCTAGACAGTTCGACCGGCGAGATGAAGTGGGACATCGACCAAGTGGTGAACCGCCGCGGCGACATCGTCTATGATGAGGAAAGATGGCGCTCGCTTGAGCGGGACGGATGGACTCCGACTTCTCCGTGGTTTGAGGGGATGTGCAAGACACTCAACAATGACGAAATGCGCATAGCGCAGGAGCTGCTCGTGTCATTCCTCGGTTCTTCGGACAACGTTCTCCAACCTGAAGTGATTGACTTCCACCGCACGGCAAACGTCGTCGACATCACAGACGACTGGCCGCTGCGAGATCCCCTTATAAAGGAGACGTGGATATGGAAAGACCCGGTTCCGTCGCACCGATACATCGTGGCGTGCGACGCGTCGACCGGTTCGTCCGAGGACCGCACGGCGATAGAAGTGATAGACATAGACGCCAAAGACGACCGCGGCGTTCCTTATTTCGACCAAGTGCTCGAATACTACGGGAAAATGACGGGCGACGAGATAGGGGAGATGCTGTACAATTACGGGAGGGCGTACAATGACGCGCTGATCATCGTCGACTGCATCGGAGGGTACGGTGACGCCGCGATACTCACGCTCATGAACCTCGGTTACACGAACCTGTACTACGACGAGCCGCAACTGAAGACATATGTGGCAATGAACCAATACTCTCCGTCCGCGCAGTCAGACACGCTCCCCGGTTTCAGGTCGAACAACCTGCGCATACAGATGCTGAGCAATTTCGTCACACTTCTCAAGACCAACGCGCTCAGAATACGCAGCCGCCGCGTGATCACCGAACTCGAGACATGGGTGTGGAAGAACGGGCGTCCGGACCATATGGACGGCGCGCATGACGACAGCATAACGTGCCTGGCAATGGGCGGCTTCATCATACAGTTCTACCTCATGAAGAACGAGGAGAGCAAAAGACGCGACGCCGCAATCGTGAAGTCGTGGTGCGTCAACAACTCATACGAGCGGCGCGAGACGCAGGCCAGCAACGGAACGGCGAACAATCACCCGATGCCGATATATTCGTCGCGCAGCATGGAGATGGACCGCCAGCGGAGGCTGCAGGCGATGCTCATGATAGGCGGATTCGGCAGGAAAAAGCGTTGACTAAGGCAGAACAATTCGGCATTTTTACTAAAACAGCGAGAACAAAATGGCAAAACCGACAATTTTTCAAAGACTGACCAACATATTCTCGGACTCCCCCAAGACATCGAAGACTGTCAACAGGTACGGCATCGACGCCAACGACATACTGTTCAGGACGACCGACAAGGACGAGTTCGACTCAAAGAAACTTGAGTACAGACAGCAGAACTTGCTGGCGAGACAGTGGAGGCGCGCCCAGTACGACGTGGCCAACAGACAAGTGGCCGGGCTGAACGAGGTGAAACTCATGTACCGCGACGCCGACCTTATGGACACATTCCCCGAGATCGGGGCGGCGCTTGACATCGTGTCGGAAGAGGCGTGCACGATAAAGAACAGCGGATACATGGTGAACGTGACCTCGAAGTCCGACCGCGTGGCGTCCATACTGAGGGACCTGCTCGTCAACAGGCTGTCAATACACACGACACTTCCGATGGTGTGCCGCAGCATGTGCAAGTACGGCAACACATACATGCTCCTCAACACGGACATGGACAACGGCGTGATGGGATGGAAACAGTTGCCGGTCTATGAGATGGAAAGGTACGAGAACGGCATGCTCAACGCATACGCATCACCCGGAATAAGCATGTCGGCGATAAACCCTGACAAGTCAACGTCGACCAAGTTCGTGTGGGTCGGGAACAACGAGTTCATCGCCTACCAGAACTGGCAGGTCGCCCACTTCAGGCTTCTGTACGACTCGCTGTACCTACCGTACGGCATGTCATATCTCGCAAAGGCGAGGAGGCATTTCCGCATGCTGTCAATGATGGAGGACATGATGCTCATATACCGCCTCGAGAGGTCGGTCGAGAGAAGGGTGTTCAAGATAAACGTCGGAACTATCGACGACGCGGACGTTCCGGCATACGTGCAGCAGATAGCGGACAACTTCAAGAGGACACCGGTGATCGACCCTATGACCGGTCAGATTGACCTGCGAAAGGGCGTCATGTCGCAGATGGACGACTATTTCATCCCTGTCAGGGACCCGAACGAGCCGAACCCGATCGAGACACTGGCGGCGGCGCAGAACATGAACGCGATGGACGACATCAAGTTCGTTCAGAACAAAGTCATGACAGCGCTCCGAGTGCCAAAGTCGTTCCTGAACTTCGAGGAGGAGAAGGGTGACGGAAAAAACCTGTCGATGCTTGACGTGAGGTTCACGAGGACAGTGAACAGAATACAGCAGGCGCTTCTCATGGAACTCAACAAGATATGCATCATACACCTGTACCTGCTCGGTTTCGTCGACGACCTCACGAACTTCACACTCACTATGAACAACCCGTCCTCACAGGCCGAGATGCTTGAATTCGAGAACCTCGCCAAGAAGATAACCACGGCAAAGGACGCCGTGTCGGACGCTGGAAACGGAATACCGGTCTACTCGCTCGCAAGGGCGTGGAGGGAAATTCTCGGATGGTCAGACAAGGAAATCGAGGAGAACCTCGACAACCTGCGCCTCGAGAAAGCGCTCGCGGCGGAACTCGAGAACACGAGCGACATCATCAAGAGGACAAGGATATTCGACAAGATAGACAACGTGTACGGCGAACCCGGCGCAGAATACGGACAGTCGTCCGGCGGACAGGGTGACGAAGGTCCCGGCGGCGGAGGCCCCGGCGGAGGAGGATTCGGCGGCGGCATGGGTTCGTTCGATTTCGCTGACGAAGAAGGCGACATGTCAGGCATGGGAGAAGAAGGCGACATGGGAATGGACATGGCGGCCGGCGAGGATATCGGCGGAGAAGGCGGCGAAGAGACGAATGGCGGGCCTGAGGCCGCTCCACCGCAAGAGTCGATATCGCGCATGATGGACCGGGCGCTCAAACAGTCGCTCAACGAGCAGGAACGCATCAAGAACGAACTGATTGAGAAGAGCCGACGGTACACACAGATGCTCAAGGAACGAAAGAGCGGAACGCGCATGACCAACGAACCGTCGACAAGCGAACCAACATTGTCGGACAAGACATTCCTCGTCAACGAGGAACTGAACGCCGTGTCGCAGGAACTCAAGAAGATAATCAACCCCACCAAGTAGACACAGCAAAATATTTATTGATTGCAAACAAAAAACGAACATCAATGACAGACTACACTGAAATATTCGAGAAGGCCGGCGAGATGATGGACAAGGCACGCAAACTGTACGGAGAAGGAAACATCACCGGCGGAAACAAGGCCCGAGAGGAGGCCAACCGGATGTACGAGTCGGCCGAACGATACGCAAACTCAGACGACGGGAAGCTTACCGCGCTTTACGGCGAGAACCGAAACTTCGGGATAGTGATGCGCGTGCTGCGCGAAAACGTCAGCAACGGAAACATCGGGGACAAGCACATCAGGAAACTGATACGGGAGTCACTCGGCGCAATCAAGTCAGACCCGGCGCTCAAGGCCGAGGCCGCCATGTACATGGCGCTCACCGAGTCATCGGACGTGAAGGACAGCGCGGCATACGTGGAGAGAGCGCTCTCGCTTACCGACGGTTTCAGGGCGCGCGAACTGCGAGAGGCGAACGAACGACTGATAAGGATACTTCAGGAGAACAGGGCGGACGAGTACGTAAACATCCCGGACCGAGACATCGAGATGTACGACATAATCGAGTCCGCCATGCTGACACGCAAAGACCCGTCGCGCATCAACGAGTACATCGAAGACCGAGGCAAACTGGCCGAGGCGCTGATCACTGACGACGAGGAGAACGGACTGACTGACGACGAGGAGAAACTGATCGAAGACGTCCTCGGCGACGGAGGAAACACGGAGGAAATCTACAACGGAACGAAGGAAGAAGCGCTCGAGTCCGTCAAGAGGGTATCCGAGCAATCCGGACAGGACGCTGAAACACGCGACAAGCTCAACTCAATCTACGAGGACATCATATCCAAGGAGTTCCGTCCGGGTTTTGACGCCCTCAAGGACATCGCCGAATTCGTCGAGATAAAAAATGTCATCGACGGACAATAACAACACACATCAAACAACTGACCATGACAATAACCGTAGACCGCAAATACAAGATGTCCACATACACCATATCGAACCTGTTCATAGACGGGGAATGGTTCTGCAACGTGGTGGAGGACAAAGACAGGGGACTCAAGCAGTCCATGAAACCTGACGAGATAAAGAAAATCAAGAAAAAGGACGTGACAGCAATACCCGCCGGAACGTACAACGTGACGATCAATGTTCCGTCACCGAAATTCTCGACAAAAGCGTTCTACAAGACACACGCCAACGGAGGCAGAGTGCCGAGGATTCTCGACGTGCCCGGTTTCGACGGCATACTGATACACTGCGGAAGCAACGCCACACACAGTTCAGGTTGCCTCATCGTAGGGTACAACAAGATAAAAGGAGGTGTCACTGACTCACAGACCGTTTTCAAGGCGTTGTACAAGAAGATGTTAGAAGCAGCAAATAAGGGCGAAAAAATAACCATCAAGATAGGTTAAAGGGTCTATACAACTTAACGAGGAAAATCCACCGACGGTTCGCACTATCGGTGGATTTCCTTTATGTATTATGTGCATTTTTCAAAACTAAGGAGACACGCAGAATGTCAAATGTCAAAAGCCGCGAACGCTCTCACGCGAAGGCGTTGATTGCCAAAGTCTTCGCCCTTAAGTCTATTGAACACGTTGCCATTGAGTTCGAGGCTCCACGCGGCTTCTGCATCGCACTCTGAGGAAGACCAACACGCAAGCCCCAAAGAATTGCTGTCATTCGTGAGGTCTCCGAACTGAACGGCTGAGTCACCAAGAGCAGTGAGCGACTCGTTTATCTTCTTAACTCTTGTGTACAGGTAACCCAATTCTCCGAGCGCTGGCAGGTACCATTGATTTTGCTCTGTCCCAATTGTGCTGAACAGGTGGCACGCGAACGCTGCGGGATAGTTCGCCGCATCGTTAGCGAATGCGCCGCTTGAATAGGTGTCCTTGATTGCTGACAGGTTGACAAGCACTTCTGTGTTCGCCTTGCCGTCCATGTCTGCTAGCGCCTGGCCCGCTGTGAGGTACGATGGGTTCTGAGAGCCGTCTGAAGCATAGGGGGAGATGGCGAATGGTGGCTCGTATGGACCATCCCATGGGTCTTCGCCCTCACCGATTTCAGACCACCAAGAGGTCTCGGTGTCCACCGTGTTGTCAATGACGGTTATGGGATATGTGCCATTACCGATTATCTCAATCGTCGACATGCCCTTGTATAGGTCGCTCGGGAAGTGCCGATTACCTCTTGATGTCTGCCCGTCACTGAACATTAAGCTTTGGTAATTCGTCAGTCCTGCGACATCCGTACCTCCCACACCCCACCTAAAGTTCGTGCCGTTGGTCACTGCGTTATCGTTGCCTGTTCCGAGCGTTCCTTCCTGCGGTGTGACATACGACATGTTGCACAGAGACATGCCCCTACACTTTCCGTCAGGCATGTGCGACGCGGGGATAACAACCACCGCCACAGGCGTTCCGAGAGAAGCGTTCCATTCATCCTTGCTTGTCGCATTCAGCGTTCCGTTGCTCTCAGCATAGATGATTGAACCCGGAATGTTCTTGTAATCAATGACGGCCACCTTGTTGTATGTCACCGTGGTATCCGCGGTGATGTAGCCGACCCAAGGTTCATTGTACCCTTCGCCGTTATAGACAGCGTCATGGGCGGATTTTGTATCAAATAAATGCAAATAAGCCATTTCTTAAGTAATGTTTGTCTTTACATAAATAGCAGTACCATTTTCAGTAACCAACGAAACGGTCGAAACTAAGACTCCCCTGTTTTAATGAATTTTAACATTAAAAAATTTGTTTCATCCGTAAATTTTACTATCTTTGCGGCATGAAAGAGAAGAAGATATTATTCATCACCGACCGCCACCAAAACTGTTGGATATGCGAACTGAACAGCGTGAAGTCCGGACTTATACTTACCGACGCCGACTACTCCGTGTCCACCGGTGTGATGACGCTGCATGACCCTCCTCAGGCGATTGAGAACGAGTCAAACGCCAACGTCAGGGAGGCGACCGAACAGGAAAGGACGATGTTCTTGAGAATAAAGGACAGCAATGCTGTCATTGAGCGAGACGAGTCAACCGGAAAGGAGAACAACGAAAAGACTGAAACGAATGGACAAGACAAATGACATCATAGGGGCGTGCTACCCCGGCGGGTACATACGCCAATGCGACTGTGCCGACCTGATGGACAGCATGATAGAACGCGGGGACAAGGTCGACCTCATCGTCACGTCACCGCCGTATGACGATCTGAGGACATACGGAGACGTCGCGATATGGAACTTCGACAAGTTCATGGACCGCGCATTGAAGATGGGTGATGTGCTCAATGACGGAGGAGTGCTTGTGTGGGTCGTCGGAGACGCCACCGTGAAGGGCGGGGAGACAGGCACGTCATTCAGGCAGGCGCTGTTCTTCATGGACGCCGTCGGGTTGAAACTGCACGACACAATGATATACGAGAAGAACTCGTCCACATTCCCGGCGAAAAGGACGGGCAACCGATACACGCAGATTTTCGAATACATGTTCGTTTTTGTGAAGGGGAAAAAACCGCGTGTGGCCAATCTGATATGTGACAAGGCCAACAAATGGGCCGGGCACACGTCTTGGGGCGACCAGATCATATATGAGGTGGACGGCACCCGCAGCAACCTCGGCAAGACCAAACCGGTGCCGGACTTCAGTCCGCGCACAAACATATGGAAGTACACCGTCGGGTTCAACGGGAGGAAGGGGCATCCGGCACAATTCCCGGACCGGCTCGCCCTTGACCATATACTAACGTGGACGAACGAGGGGGACACCGTTTTCGACCCGTTCCTCGGAAGCGGGACAACGGCAATCGCCGCCATCAGGAGCGGCCGCAGGTTTATCGGGAGCGAGACAAACCCCGAATATTTCGAGATATGCAAGAAGTACATCAGTGCCGAATATGACAAGATGAAAACGGATTCTGACGCGAATACAGTTAAAAACTGTTAATGTACTTGCACAATTCATATTTTTTTATTACCTTTGCGAATAAACTATGAAATATAAAGCGATGAACAGAAGACTTGGTACAACAATCAGCACGAGCCGTGCGCTCATCGAGGCCGGTGTCGACGCACAGACTGCCGACATGAAGTGGTCGGTTGTTGACGGCGAGTGGGACCTGGCTCCGCTACATCACGTGTTCAACGTGAAGTCGGAGTCATACAAGAGCGGCAAGGCATATCCGGCGTGGTCATGGGACTGTCTCTTCTCCATGCTGCCGACCGCAATAACGATAAAGAACAAGAACGGCAACCTCTGCAACTGCAGACTGTCTGTCGTGCGCAACGGCACTGAGATAGTCGAGCACAGGTACATGCCGATACAGCAGACAGACCCTGACGAGTTCTGTGAGAAGACATGTTCCCATCCCATTCCTGTCGAGTCTGCCGCAGAGATGGTAATTTGGTTACACAAACGTGCGGATGAAGATACAGACGGCAGAAAATAACAACGGAAAGTTTGTCGCACGCTTCAAACCGTGCGCGGTGTGCAAATGGCGAACAATCATGACGCCAGATCACACGCAGGCGATGGAGTTTGACACTGCCGAAGACGCACGAATACACATAAAACAAACATATACATGGAAAAGGTTAATAAGAAACTTAATGCAAAAAATAAAATAGTATGCGAATTGAACTCCAAGTTCTATGTGTTCGGGCTGGGCGGAACACCTGCCGGCGAGAAGTACGCGTACAGTGCATACAAAGTAAACGAAAACAACAACAAAGAGTATTATTTCTCCATTGAAAGCGTAAACAGTGACAAGACTGTCACATTCAACGGAAAGAAATACTCCGACACCGGGTCATTGATCAAGGCCGTTGACGAATACAACTCGTCATTAAAGTATCCGATCGCCACTTACGACCCAATGCTCTCTGACCATTGGAGGATGGAGGAACGGGTGCTGTCCTATCTGAAGGACACTGTCGGTTTCAAGGCACATTCTGACGGTGAGTACGGGTACAGCGACTACGTGCTCGAGACGTCGAACGGGAACAGATTCATGACACTCGGATTGTCACGCACGAGCGACAAAGACACCATCCGCGTGTCGTTGGACGGAAAGACCAGCATGATATTCGAGATTACCGACGAGGACTCCGCAATCAGGACAATAAACGTGTTCCTTATGTCTTCATGCGCAAGCGCAATCAAAATGGCGACAGACGTGAGCGGTTCGCTTTTTGAGGGATTCGCAATGGACGACAACATCAAGGAGTTCGACGGGTCAATTCGATGCTTCCTCGACGGCGGATACGACCCGAGGGAAAAAGTGCTCAAACAACTTGAGGATGCGGCGGAGGCAATCCGTGAAAGTCTAAAACGGGAGTCTGAACGATGAGCGGAGGGGCGTACGATTACATACAATGCCGTCTTGACGAGGTTGTCGGTCGTATGGTCAAGGAGATATCGCTGTTCGGAAAGACGCTTACGCAGCAAGACTATGACCGTCTTGACGAATCCGACAAATGGTGGCATGAGGTGGGAGAACCGCTCGGAAACATAACGTCGGAGGAAGCGCTCAAACGCTTCCGCGAGTGCGCCGAGATAGTGGCGAAGGCCCGAATAGCGATTGAACGCGCCGACTACCTTGTGAGCGGTGATGACAGTGACGATTCTTTCGTCAAACGATATGACGAGGAAATGGACGCCCTCGGCAAGTCCATGGCGGACGGTTCGTTCTTCAACCCCGAAAAGTATTTCGACTGATAAAAGTTTTTTTGCACTTTTTATTTTCCCGTGTTCATAAAATTTTGTATCTTTGTGGAAAATTTGTAGCAAACATGGAGAAATACATCAAGACAAACCTGAGGTGGCCGGGCGGAAAATCCCGTATGATGAAGATACTGAAGAATTATCTGCCGGAACGCATCGACAAATACTATGAGACATTTGTCGGTGGAGGGAGCGTAATGCTGTACATAACGCAGGCTTACCGTCCGTCGGTGAACATCGCCAATGACATAGACGAGTCCCTCATCAACTATTACAGATCCATCAAGGAAGACCCGTCCGGGGTGATGGAGAAGTGCATGAGCATAAAGGAGAAGTACGGTCCTGACGAGTTCAAAGAAGTGTTCCGAACCCTCGACAGAAACACCGCACACGGTTTTTTCATCTACAACAAGTCGTCTTTCTCCGGTATCGGCAGGAATTTCTCCCGTCTGGCGTACATAAGGAATTTCAGCGTTCAGTCAATAAACAAGATTTCTGACGTGTCCGGTGTGATACAGGACGTGGATTTCATATGCGCAGACTATCAGGACATCGGAGACCTCGACGGGTTTTTCATATACATGGATCCGCCATATTACGAGAACAGCAGCAAAGGACTCTACGGCGAGCACGGAAACCTGCACAAGGGGTTCGACCATGACAGGATGTTCGAATGGGTGGAACGGATGTCAAAGAGGAACAAAATCATGATAAGCTACGACAATTCAGAATATGTCAGGTCAATGTACAAGGGCTATCACATACACGACTTCGACTTCGTGTACTCAATGACAAACACCGGCGGGAACCTGTGCAAGACAGGAAAAGAAATCGTCATAACAAACTATGATGTCAGAAACAATGAGACTCTTCAATAAAACGGCGCTCAGAACCTCAGTGGCAGCGGTGGCGGTAGCGGCCGCGGCACTGCTGACGTCATGCGAGCGCGGAAGCAGTAACGGATACACCGTTGTGCACAGGACGGCGTACTGGGACTGTCTGAAACTGAACGACAGCACCATACTCTGCATACCAACTGCCGAGATGGGAGACAGCGGAATGTCGCCTACATTGCTGATAGTGAAATAACAGACAAAACAAGATACGGAAAATGATATATGTCGGATATCAGGGAATAGGAAAGTCCACATTGTGCCGAAAACACGGCGAATGCGTCGATCTGGAAAGCTCAGTCTTTTTCGTGGACGGAAAAAGACATCCGGAATGGTACAAGGTATATGCCCGCATGGCGGAGCACCTGTCCGCACAGGGGAAGACCGTGTTCACTTCGTCACACAAACAGGTCCGCCAGTACATGAACGACAGCGGCATAGCATTCACGGCGGTCACGCCGGCGCCAAGTCTCAAGGACGCATGGACGGAGAAACTGCGCGTCAGATACGAGTCAAGCGGCAGCGAAAAGGATTACAAGGCGTGGAAGAACTGCGATGAGATGTTCGAACAGAACATACAGGACATGATGAGCGAGAAGAACGTGACAGTCATAGAGTCAGAGGACTATGACCTCGGGGAACTGCTTGGAATCACTAAAAACGGGCAGAAATGAAACTTAAGACAGCATACAGGACACAGGTCGCATTCGGCGTCTTCCTTCTCGCCGTCAAGACGCCGTTGTACATAGTGTTCGTTCCATTCGTTCTGATTGCCATGGCATACGACAAGATCAAGGAATGGTTCGAATGGGCGTACTGGAGCGTCGGAAACCGTCTGCTCAAGTCATCAGACGAAGCCAAGGACGGAGGCATCATCAAGAACAAAAGCATGATAAGACAGTATACGGCGGCCGACGCTTATCTCAGATTACGTAAAGAACAATTATTATGACTATGGTAAAAGATGGGGCAGAAATTGACAACTTTGTCAAGCAAGTGAACAAAAAGACATCCGCGGTGGAACGGCTTTTCAAGAGCCGTAAACGCATCGCCAACGAACTTGAGGAAATGTTCCATGACCAGCTGATCCACATGGTGAACAGTTACGTGAAATTCAAACGCTACGAAACCGACGAAAACGACACATATGCGAAAATAACCGGCATTGACGTAGGCGCAAACTACGCATCCAGCCCGACATTCCATGTCAACATACGGTTCACGGCAATGAATACGTTTGGCGGGTCTAACGCCCTGTTCTACGCGGAACACGGGGCAAAGACATTCATGTTCCTGAACGGAGAATTCACCAAAGAATCATATGACAACATGACCACATTCTTCACTACAATCACCGAGGATGAGTTCAAGAATAATGCATACGAAATGTTCGAGAAGAAACTTAACGAAGAAATACTAACCGACGTGCCGACATGAAACAACCGAACAACGAACACACTGCTGACGCACTGATCAAGAATGCGTGCGAGATGTGCGAGAACTACTCGACAAGTGACAAATGCGAGGACAGATACGGATGCCCGGTGTACAACCTGTACCTTATGGCGGCCAACCGTCATGACAGCAACGGACACGGAGGTTCATGGGGCACGCTGCCGACACCTCCATCAGAACATGGGCAGTGGGGGACACTTCCGACACCGCCACCCGGAATATGTTGACACAAGAAAACACAATGAGACAATGAGCGACAGTACAATCGAAATGATTATCACGTGCGTGTTTGTCGTGGGTATCGTGTGGATCACACTGCACTACATAACCAAAATGAGCAGCGACGACACCACTGAGTACATGATGAAAGACGACGACCGGCACCGCGACCCCTACATATGGTGGAGAGAGGAGAGACAGTACGGCAACAAAACAAAGACTGACAATGACCGAGACGACAAAGACACTGCAGATATACGTCAGTGACGACGGAATGGAATTCATGGACAAGGAGAAATGCCTACAGCACGAGTCGAGGACGGCCGAGATGAGGGATAAGATGAGGTTCTTCAGGGTGTTTCATTCGCCGGATCTGAACGAGACAGGCAACATGACCCGCTCATTCATCCTTGTCGTATATTCCGCGTACGGCGTGTTTGAAACTATCGCCGAGAAATACGTCACAGACGTACTTGGCATACCTGCGTTAGGACCGTCCGTGATGGGATACGGCGTACAGCGGCACTTCTACATCCAAAAATGCAGTGACGGTTATGACGAAGTGCGGTCCGAAATCGCCGACGGGCATGAAGTGACCGTGCTATGCCCGTGGAAAAAGAACGAACTCATATTCGGACTTCTCGACCCTGACGGAAGGGACACCAGAGTCAACGACAAAGTGATACTGTTCGACTACATGAAGGAATGGGGATACAAATGATGAATTACGACGCCACATTCACTTGGATAGACGTCTCCGACGGACTTCCTCCGCGGCAGGAGTTCGTTGACGAGAACGGGAACAAAAGGCTGTCTGACGCGTCCGTCATTGTGATGGCGACAGACGGCAAGCATCATTACATCACGGCATACGACTACATGTTCGAACAGTGGTGGGCTGAATTTGACTCACTTGTCGACGGAATGAAGATAACGCACTGGGGATACCTGCCCGAACTGCCCGGTGAGGCACAATAAACATCCAACAAAAACAAACCAAGAAATGTCAACAAGAGCAACAATCAAAATCACAGAAGGAGACACGGCGCGATGGCTGTACCACCACAGCGACGGATATCCCGACTGGCTGGGACGAGAACTCGACGACACACTGAAAACCGAGAGCGCATGGACACTGCCGTCAATATTCACGCGGCTGACAGAGGACGAACAGTACGAGCCCACAGGCGGAATACATGGGGACGAGGAATACGCATATCTCATAGACTGCGACAACAGGACATTGAAAGGGTATGCCATATACGAGTTCGGAAGCGGGGCGTCGGCCGATTGGACGAACGAGGTGATGCGCAGAGACTACAACACAGCGGCGGCACAACCGAAGACGTTCGCGCTGGCCGACTGCTTCATCTGCGAGCACTGCCGCAAAACATGCGCCGGGAACTGCTTCGAGCAACTGTCGAAAATCCAAAGAGGGGAATGGAAACCCGGCGACAAGGACTACGAGGACAACAAAGACCTTATCGGAAGGAAACAGATAATCAAATGCCTCGGACCTTACTGCGACAGACCGTGCGGACTGCAGATGGACAAATTCACGCCATATGACAAGAACGACGGGGTAAGACCGCTGACGGACGCGATAAAATACCTCGGCAACAAGGTGAACGAACTGATCGCTGAACTGAACAAATAAACACAGACATGCAAGAGAAAAAGGAAAAGAACCTGTATATGGTGACAACAAGGAGAGGATGGCGTTTCTATGTGGTCGCCGAGACATTCACCGGCGCGGCGAATGCCGTGAAGCACCGCCTTGACGAGGCGGACTATGGATACTACGTGGACCGGGAGGTGAGAAGCGTCGAACTGATACGGTCTCAACGGTTCTTCGGGGACAAGCAGATGTTCTCCGGCGACGACGAGATAAACTTCTTCATCTGCTGACATCAGCACAAAAAGAACCCGGACGACTCACAATGTTTCCGTCCGGGGTTTTGTCGTTTCCCATAACGCCGACAGTGTCAATTGACTTCAATCATCTGCTCTATATATCGGCAGCGAGTACATGGAACCGTCACTCCAACGGGTAAGTTGCCAGTAGGAGAAAACCCTGCCGCTGTCAACAGTCCCGTTATAGTAGTCGGATATCGGGACACCGTCCACCTTTGCCCCAACGCTGTCACAAGTCACCGTAACTATGTCGGCACATTTCGCGAGTTCAGTAAGGGTGATATTGCTACCGTCCAACGACTGAATGACATAATCTAACGCCGTTACAGAAATGGATTCTTCGGATGGCTGAACGACAACTGAAGACATATTCGTCGTCGAAGGCAAAATGAAGTATCTTCCATCGCCGGGATAAAAATGCGTAGTTTCACAGTCCTCATCGACTACCGGTATAAACGAATGGATGATGATACTACCCGGTCTATCCGGTCTTTGTACCGCTGAAAAACCGGACTCACACACAAAAACTTCAACGTCAGGCATGTGACCCGCCGCACACGTTATCACGACTGCCGTGTCGTGGAAATATTCCGGCGCCCGACGTATCACGTCACTGCTGATGCATCCGTCATGACCTTTCTTTCTCATATCAAACCTTTAGTTTCTAAACATTTATATCAATTGTTCGGTTTCATCATAGTTCCCTTTATTTGATTAATCTCGAACGCGCCTCCGCTGTAAACGATTCTATATTTTGACTCTGACACATACATTAGCGGAGTTTCCGTCACAGTCCTCGGTATCTCGCTGACGTCCACACCGTTCAGTGTGGTGAAAAATATCTTTTGTACCTCCTGCCCCTTTTGCTTATAGACACCGTTGCTCTCCTCATACCACGTCTTCTCGACAGGTATTATCGCAAAACCGTCCACAAGCAACGACTCGCCAACCGTCAGCGAACTTCCGTCAGCGGACAAGGTCACAGCGCCGTCCGGTATGGGAACATCACCGCCGACAGAACTGAACTGATCGTACTTGTTCTGACGGACGAGACTGTAGTCGTGCGGACGGTACCCGAGCAGTGTCGTGTTGTACCTCTCGGTGATAGGGTTGATAGTCACCGTCAATTCGTTCTTGATGCAGTCGTTGCACCAGTTGTCGATGTCGTAGAGCATGGCGAACGACAGCTCCGGCTTGTTGTAGGTCATCACCCCCGAGTCCACCTGAATCGCCACCCAAGGCTCGCGGTAGGATGAATCGTCGTCATATATTGCGTCGTGACTCGCGGAGTCAGCGTATCTGTGCAGGAATTCAGTGTATCCCATTGGTTGTCACAAAAATTTTTTGATTTATTGTTTACAAATATAAATAGGGAACTATAAATATAGGCCCTTGAAAAACACATCTGCCGATTTTGGCGGTGAAGTCTATTTATGCGTATACGCAAGAGACATGAAGCATAAAAGACAGTTGAGGAAGCTCGTTGATGAGTGTGTAGATAGATGCTTGAGAAAATATTTGGACGAAAGCATTAAAACCCACGATGATGAGTTTAATATCTATGAGAAACTTGAAGAACTTGACATTTCCTATGACTTCATCAATGACAGGGAAAACATATTGGAAATACGGACACCGGACAACAGCACAAAGGCAAAGGTAAGGCAACTGCTCAATCTCTATGGATGGAAGGAGATAAAGGATAACGGATGGTCGGTTTGCGCCGAAAGGATATACGGTGATATATGGAATAATTTCTATGACACTGAAGCAGAAGAAGACGACGAGTACCCTTATGGCGTCGGCATCTATTACCACATAACGCCATCCTACAAAGTGCCAAAGATATTGAGGCAAGGACTTACTGTGAGAGAGGGAAACAAACTTGGATACGCAAGAGGTGAGAGAATATACCTGTTGTCGTACCCGGGACAAGAGTTTGCTTACCATCTGTTCAGAGACCGCAAAGGAAAAACCGAAGTGACCATCCTGCTTGTCGACATCAGAAAATACCTCGGAAAGCAAATAAACATATATCACGACGATTTCACAAGCGACGACGGGGCTGTCTACACTTATGACTATATTCCGCCCCAATGCATAAAGGTTTACGAAACCTTTGAAATATCATAGACCTCGTGCCGACAAGTATATCATTGCCTCTATTTATGGATATACGCAAGAAACATGAAACGTAAAATACAGTTGACAGAAGGCGAACTCAGGGAGATGGTGAGGGAAAGCGTTGAACGCGTCCTCAATGAGATTGATCAGACGAAGTGGGGCCTTTGGGCGGCTCAGCAAAGAGAACAGCAAAGAATCGGGAAAAGACCGCTGTCCGCTGCGTCAAAGAGAGTCTTTGACAGAGACTATGCTGGACGCTCCAATATCGCAAAGACACGCTTTTTTGACGACAAGATAGACGACGACCTGCTTTCAGCGGAAAAAGAATTCAGCAAAAAGCACTTCGATGAGGATCCAAGCAGCGCCGGACGCGTCAGTACAAAGTTCTCCCCGGACTTGATGACAAGCACCGGAGGCGTCAATGTCCACCAGAGAGCAAACTATATGGGCGGGAAACTGCAAAGAAACCGCGACTACTACATCAACCCGTACAACCGCGAAGAATGGGGTTCTGCGGACGGCACGAAGGGGTATGACAGCCTTGGTCCGGGAATGTCCGTGAGAAGGAGGAACACACTGCCGATGAGCGACGACGCGCGCAGACAGCTGAACGGCGCACTGGATGACCTGTCAGACTACTACGAAAAGGGTCTGGATTATTAACGGACATATACGCCCAAAAAACAACACTTGACCGGACATGAAATATCTGAAGAAATACACGGACACGAAAGACGCGGAGCAAGGCGTATACAACCAGTTCAGGCCGATGGTCGCGCACAACAAGTACGGCAGCACCGACACCGTAGTGTACGGCGAGAAGGACATGCTCGAATACAAGGTAGACATACCGGCCGACGGAACATACTGCGTCGTGCCGGAACCGATGCGGGACAACACGGCGACCTATTCGCAGATGTTCAACCTCTTCCCCGGCATGATGACCCAACTCTTGATGCAGTGCGGAGACGCGTCAGACATAACATCCAAGATACAGAACGGAACATGGAAGGACGAGCATCTGAAAGACTACGGAGAACTCACCGACCATCAGCTGATAAACGCGCTCAAGACATCCGACGGACGGGCAAAATACCTCAAGAGCGGATGGGAGCAAAGCGACGAGTTCCGCTCGCTCAAGGTGTTCTATGACACGCCGGCGGTCTACACCGCTTTCGCGAAATGGTGCGTCAGACCGACAATGAGACTCTTCTTCCAACGGACGTTCCTGCGCATACTAAACGGCTCGAAGAACGAGACAATACAGTCATCCATACAGAACATCGAAGGCGTGTACGTTCCCGTCTATAACACCGAAGATGGCATGTACTGGGCATTCGACGTCGACGAGGCAAACAGGACGGTGACAGTCACAATACCTTCACTGCAAGACTACAAGTCCGGAATATCCTCCATTGACCCGCTCACTGCAGCAATAAGATCCGCCTTCCAGTGGGACACAAACCCCATCGTCGACCACGTGTCGTTCGACACAATACGCGAGTTCTTCAAGATGCCGAGGTCATTCGACTCGGCCGGACTCAACATTGACGACGACATGTCATACCGGCTCGCGTGCATGGCCTTCTGTGTCATAGGATTGGGGACAGTCGGAATATTCCAATGCACACTGGGATACTACTCGGAATACATGAGGCACAAGGGAATAACAAACGAGGAACTCGCCGCAGGGGTAACCGCGCAGGAGAACGTCGTGAACGCGCTCATGAGAGTGTGTAAACTCGAAGGGGCGAAGTATTGCGCAGACGGCGCGTTCGGACTTATCGCTTCAGGAGGACTGAGACGTCAGATGGGACAGCGAACCTACCCGTCAAGCCCCGTGCGGCAGATAAAGATCGACGGGCAAAACACAGACAGCACCGACGGGAACGTGTCCTTGACCGCGGGCGAGCACACCGTGACGCTCACGTCTGACAGGATGCTGACCGGTGGAGGCAAATGGACGTTCGGCGCATCCGAAGACGGGACAGGACTCGGAGTGGGCGAATACATCACGGAACTCGGCACAACGATGGCGTCCACGTCGATAGGAAACCTCACGCTTCCGAACTGCAAGAAGATAAACATCGCCAAGAACGTGGAAGACGTGTACGAAAACGCATCCATCACCGCGCACGAGGACTGCGTGTTCGAAGTGGACAGCAAGAACAGACAACTCACGACGAACGGGAAGACACTCTTCAACAAGGAAGGAACAGCGCTGATCACACTTCAGCACTGACAAAGGAAAACACACACAAACGCATACAGAGAAAGGGCGGCGCACGGACAATAGAATCCGGCACCGCCCTTACTTAATGCACGGTAAGAAAAATCAAAGACCCGGAGTGTCGTCCCAGCTGCCGCCGCGCCCGCGGAGACGACGGCGCTCCAAACTGCGGATGCCGTCCTTGACAGCGTCAGACACCGCCTTGCCGGCTGTTTTCAGTCCCTTGCCGGCCGCCTTCAGACCCTTTCGCCCGTAATGATATCCGATACCCGCGCCAAGACCGGCGGCACGGCCTACCTTGCCGCGCCAAGACGTGTCCACCGGGCGGCCGTCGTTGCCGAGCGACGACATGCCGTTTCCGTCCTCGTCGTACACTGCGGAATAACTTCCTGAACCGCTCTCAAGCCTGTCCGGCCTGTCAGTGCCCGTCCTCACATAGTTCGCCATGTCTTTCAACGAAGCGTCCATGTCAATGTCGTCGTTGTTCGAACTGCGCACAATGTCGCGGAACTTGTTCCATCCCTGACCCTCGGACAACGCCTCGTTCACCGCACGGGAAACCACACCGCGCAGCGCTGACTCGTCTTTCCTCTTGTCACCGCGCCTCGGCAGACGCTTGCGCACCTCACCGGCAGCACGGCGGAAACTCTCCCTGTCAGGACGCATATCCTCGGGATACTCCATGTCCGCCTCAGACAGACACCCGCGCACAGCGCGCTCGACCATAGAACGGAGATCCGACTCCGTCAACCTGTATACTCTCGCCATTGTAACACAAAATTTGCCAAAAAATTATGCACACGTACAGACACAAACCGCACGCCGCAACAAATAAATAGCAACAAACGAACATGACAAAACAAATGGCGCCGCAAGACATCGCGGCACCAAAGAAAGACAATATATGTGTGTGGAACATTTGGTTTTTTATCCTCCATTACTCTCAGCCGGCCGTCTCTTCAGGCGGCTCGTCCGGAATGGGTGTGTCGCCCGGATCTGACGGAACGGACGGTTCAACAGCGACGGGGAACGACAGAGACCAATTGCCATCCCGGAACCGTATGTAGACACAGTTGGACTCACGCTCCGCATCATACGCCTCCGTGTCGCACAGAACGTTGTTGACATACAGATACGTGCACAAGGTGCTGAACGGGACGTCGTCAAACTCAGTGCCGCTCAAATCATAGTACACGGCTATCTCAGCGTCAGAACGCACCGGCTCATTGAGATACAGACGGATGACGGCCGACGACATGGAATAGTCGAGCGAATCCCCCTCATTCTTAGGTATCACAGTACCCGGACCCGCAGACTCACCACCGCGGACTTCCACATCATCCGCCTTCCTTGAAGCGACCACCACGGACGGCGACTGCTGCACAACAGGAAGGTTGTACAAGTCAAAGGCGCTGCCGCTAAACGGACATACATAAGCCGTGGAACACTCTTCATCCACGCCGAAATCATCACACCACATCATCGGACCGTTCCGGTTCGACCCGTACAGGTCGGACAAATACCATTCACCGTGCACGAAAGTGCCTGACAACTGCCACTGACGGATGAACATGTCAGGGATGACAGAACGGACACGGGCAGGAAGACGCTTCGGAGGAAGAGGAGCTTCGCTCTCGGACGGACAATACTCGAACAACGGACGGTAAAGCAAAGGGCGAGAAGTGCCGTCAGAAGTGCCCGGATTGATCAGATGATAGACACCGCCCTTACGGACCAACAAGAGACGGAGGCCGTTCTCGTTGAACAAGTAGTGACCGGGCACATTGATGCTCACAAACGGGCCGGAAATGACATAAGACGAACCCGGACCGTCATCCGTGATGTAACTGTTCAAGTCGGCAAGCTGCGTGCCCTCGTTAAGCGCAACCACAAAGTCGACATCGGAAACCAAAACGTCATCAAAAGACAGAATACCGTCGCCAAAAACACCAAACTGATGCACCTCCTCACGAATGTCAGGAACCGACTCGTCGAGCGTCGCGCCATCGTCGAACATCCTCACAGTGCCGCGCACAGGGTCGCAATTCATCATACGGTCAAGACCGCCCGGCATGTAATACGGCCCAACAGTGTAAAAGGAAGCATCCTCATAAAAATCGAAGAAGAACCACATGTCACTGCCGTAAAGCGACATGTCAGACAATATGGACATATCCAACGGATAAGACACATTGTAACTCACAGAACCGTCAGAACCGTCTACAACACCGACCCAAGGCTCGTAATAGTCAGGACCGCCGGCCACATACGCAGCGTCATGCGCCGACTTAGTGGAAAACTCGCGCAAATGCTCAATATAAGACATAAATGAATTTCACAATATCACACGTTATTCCTTTACCGCGCACGGTCAACAAGATGACCGCACACAACTAAAATTAAATATCACACAATACGCCGTAAATGTTGCGATTAGCACAAATTACAAACAATAAAACCCATTTTGGTAAAACGTGTTACCGAAATGGATAGGCATACCCTGGAATCGCATTTTTTCCGGAAAAAAATTTTTTCAGAAGGCACATTGCGCAGAAAAAACAGACCGAAAAGGAAAACGGAGCGAAAACACCGGATGGGATACCGGACACGGGGATTTTTCCGGAAAATTTTTTTAGGCGGGCGAACGGACACGGGGATGGAGCGCGAGGGGGAAGAGCGGGGGAGGTAAACGGGGGATGGGAAGATGGGGAGGTAAAAATTTTTTCTGCGGGTCAGATGGCGAACCGTGCCCCCTACCCCGCCGACTGTTAAACTTTGTTAACGGAGTGGGGGGTTACGTAGGGGGGTCTACGGGGGGAGGGGTACATACCCACCCCCTATGCCCCCACCCCTATTTTCACATCATCAGGGTTGCCGTCGCAGTCGCACCATAGGTGGCAAAACTCGTGCCCCTTAATGGGTTCGTAATAGATCATTTCACCAAGTTCAAGGTAACTGTCCTCAAACACGTCAACGAGGATAAACCCACCGACACTGAGCGGCACACGAAAGGTGTAAATCATTGTCACCCCTTGCAGTACACCGTTAATTTCATTGGGTTGGCGGTCAACGAGGGTCACCTCGTACGTATTAAGTAGACTCTCAAGGGTTTGACCTTTGAGACTGTTGTAAGCGTCCTTAATTGCTTTTTTGAAGATGTTGTCCATAATCCTTATTTTATATTGTTCAACTTCTGTTCCTTAATCACAACACTTAAAGGTAAGCATTTTATTTGAATTGACCAAATATAAAGTGTTAAAAATATGTTAAAAGTGTAAGTGTTAAAAATGTTAATTAACTTGCGTATGTGCGGAAAAAAACTTACCTTTCAGTGCCGATAGGGGGAGAGGCTTACCCTTGCGTGTGGGCAAAAAAAGTGGGCGCAACCATATCGGTGTGCGCCCTCTCTATCGGTGTGCGGTGCGGCGGTGCTTCTCAGTCTTCATTTTCCGCCTCTTCGTACTCCATATCGGCGACTATGCTCTGAATTTCGTATTTGATACCGAATGTGCCGAATGCAGTGTAGTACCAATCTAAGCACCATTCTTGGAACTTTGCGAGGTCTTCCTCGCTTATTGTGGCATTGTCAATGCTCTCTATCACGTCATCGAACTTGCCAAAGGGCTCGACCTCGCTTCTTACAAAGTCCTTAATGTAGTCCCAATCCTCTCGGATATTCGCAAAATTGCCAATCATTCTTGTATTCTTGAGGTGGACGTACTTTCTCATATCGTCAACGATTGACTCCGCCCTAAAGTAGGCAAAATCCTCTGCAATGCTCTCCCACTGCTGATAGTCATCGGCAAGTGCGTCTTTGCACACATTGAGTACGCTCTCATAGACGTTGTCCTTATTCAAAAATTCCATATCCTTTTATTTAAGGGGTTAAACTTGTTGGGAGTGTCAATTCCCTTAACTTGACAACTGAAAGGTAAGTATAATATTTGGATTACGCAAGGACTTTAACACAATTAACACATTGATTGATGAAATGTTAAAAACGTTAAAACACTTGTGTATGTGCTGAAAAATGCTTACCTTCAAGTGTCGCAAGACGGGGAGGCTTACCCTCCCGATAGTCGTTTGTGGGCGACAAAGACCACACCCACCCATAGGGGCGAGCGTGGTGCGGTGCGTTGTTCGGTGGTGTTATTTTACATCCACCTTGATATATTTGAACTTGAACCCCTTTGGCAGTGTTGTCGTTCCCTCGGGGAGACGTCCGCCCATCAGTTGCGCAATGTAGGCGGTGTCACCCTTCTTTAGGTGCACCTCAATTCGGTTGCAGTCCACTCCGAGGACAGCGGCGGTGTCTTTGTGTCCGACCGCTGAGACAAGTCCGCTTGGAAGTTTGTCAACCTCGGTGAAAGTCACTTGTGCGGGGGTGTCAATCATTTGGAGCGAGAAAGCATTCAGAAGATACATAATATACAATTTATAGATTAAACTTTTTGGGGTTGTCAATCCCTTAACTTGACAAACGGAAGGTAAGTATAAAATCTGAATTGCACAAGCAAATTAACGTTTTTAACAGTTCTGTAGCAAGTATGTTAAAAGTGTTAAAGTTCTTGCAAGGTTTGGAAAAAATGCTTACCTTCAAGTGCCACCGCACGGGGAGGCTTACCTTTTCGTGTGGGCAAAAAAAGTGGGCGCAAACCCCTATCGGTGTGCGCCCCTATCGGTGGTCTATTGTTATCGGATGCGCATCACGTGCACACCATTGTAGTCAAAATCGGTGATTGTTTGACCTACTTGCAGAGCGTTGATACGCTTGAAATCGTCTTGGTCAAGACCCATGCGGTCTGCTTCCTCTTCTGTTGAGAATGATTGTACTACTGCTTCCTCGGTGCACGCCCAATCCAATCCGCCCTCGACTATTGCGAGGAATGTTTTTTGACCTTGCTTTGTCTTAATTCTCAGTTCTTCCATAATACATTATCTTTAATTGTTACACCCGTAAGGTAAGCAAAATAATCGGAACTGACAAATTTTTCGGCAATTATTTTTACCACATTAAGATTTTTTAATAATTGTGTTAAAGTATTGTTAAAAGTGTGTATGGGTATTGCACAATCCAAAAAATTTACTTACCTTTCGGTACAATCATTAAGATAAGGTTTGTGAATTTTTGTGTGTATTATAGTAATACCGCACTTGTCCGAGAGGGATAGGTGCGGTAGTTTTTTGTTTCGGTGCGGTCTGCTGCGATGGGTAAGCCTTCCCGTCTTGCGACACTGAAAGGTAAGGAAAATTCCCCATATACGCAAGAGTTTTAACGTTTTTAACACTTCATCGTTTAATGTGTTAATTGTGTTAAAGTGCTTGCACAATCCAAATATTATGCTTACCTTTCGATACAATCGTTAAGATAAGGTTTGTGAACTTATATGTGTTCTTTCCGCACACGTCCGCGATGGATAGGTGCGGTTCTTTTTTTGTCTTGGTGCGGTTTGCGATGGGTAAGCCTCCCCGTCTTGCGACACTTGAAGGTAAGGAAAATTCCCCATATACACAAGGCTTTTAACACTTTTAACATTTGCACTTTAACAATGTTAAAGATGTTAATTTGCTTGCATAATCCAAATAAAAGACTTACCTTTCGGTTGTAATCATTAAAGGAAAAAAGATATGAAAAAGAACATTTATCTTGTAGTGCATTCGTCATACCTTGACAGTCTCTACACCGAGGTGACAATCCACACTGACTATGAGAAGGCAGTTCGCGCATTCGAGACCGACATCGAGGACATCAAAGAGTCTACCGATGGAGAAGAAGAGGATGAGTACTATCGCCTTTGTGAATATCCCGATGGGCGGAAGAAGTTCAATTTTTTCGACCCATTCAGCAACCACGAATATCGGGTTTCGCTTGAAATCCGTGAATTGTGAGAACGGAGGCGGGTGTCTTGCGGCATCCGCCCATTTATCATTAAGATTGATATGAAAGAGAAGTTTAATGCTGAAGAATATTACAACAATGAAATGTGCTTTTATAATGGGGGAGCATTTGTCAGCCTCGAGGAAGTACAACAAATCATTGACTATTGTATCAGTATCGGATACAATAAGGTATCTTCAGACCAAGAATATTACCAAGTAAAACTGATGGGTAGCAATAAGGACGATATATTATATTTCCAAACAAAGCACGACCCATGGAATGATGATTGTCTGTCGTGGCATTGGGATTATGGCAGCAGAAGATGGAGCGAATAATGCGTCTTTATTGGGAACATACTACCGCACCCAACCGAGAGGTATATCCCGGTAGGGTGTGGCAGTACTCAAATGGGTACAATGGTGGGTGTCTTGTGGCATCCGCTTTTTTTTTTTGCGACCTTTCGCAAGGATAAGCCTCCCCTTGCTGCGCAATGGAAGGTAAGTGTTTTTTCTGACGTGTGCAAGGCTTTTAACGTTTTTAACACTTCATTCGCAAATATGTTAAAAGTGTTAATTTGCTTGCGTGTTTCAAATATTATGCTTACCTTTCGTTTGTCAAGTTAAGGGAATGACAACCCAAGAGTTTAACCATTTAAATAATAAGGATATGATTATTTCGGATACAAAGAACATTGCCAACAAAGTGAAGGAACTCAAGCGTGATTGCCGTCCAAGTTACGGTCTTCGTTTCACCATCGTGGGCGAAGAGACCTTCAATGAGTTCGCCAAGCACTTTGGCAACGTGAAAGAACCATACGTACATTATTCGATGCCCAAGGCCGTTGCTATGGCTGAGAAGTCCAAGGCGACCGAGGCAAAGATGGTTACCGCCTACCGCATGGAGATGTACAAAGGCACAGATGGGGAGTGCAGTGCGGACGGCACAAAGTTTATGGCAATAGCATATAAGGGCGAGTATTATCAGATTATCCCTAACGGCAACGCAAGCAGCAGCCGTTTCAGCATCTTCCCCCTTGAAGACAACCGCGAGTATTATCAGAAGGGAGTAGACCGCAACGAGGGGCATCCCAACCTTATCGGTGCGCTCACCGACAAAAAGATGTCCGAGTGGGCGGAACACATCCGCAAGTATCAAGCGGAGTACGATGCGAAGGTAGAGAAGAATGCAGCAGAGACCAACGCAGTAATATCTGCATTCAAGAGCGAGGCTGCCGCCGCCGATTGTGTTTCTGAGTTCGGCAAGAATTGTGGGACGATTGAGCGCAATGGCGTGCGCATCAAATACCAAGTGAGAGAGGACGGCCGTGTTTCGGTGGAAATGTGCTTGACCAAGTTCCCACGCACGACTGAAGAGAAATTGGCATACTTTGCCGCTCTGACGAGATAAATCCTACCATATCCTTATATTCGGTGGACATCGCTTGTTCGGTGTCCGCCTATTTTGCGTTAGTTCGCTTTTGGAACAATTTTTAGAATTTTCCCTATGGGGATTTTTCTGAATGCCGCCAAATCAGTTCCGTTTTGGAACAATTTTAGCGAGGGTAAGCCTTCCCGTCTTGCGACATTTGAAGGTAAGCATTTCCGGTGACATACGCAAGAGTTTTAACGTTTTTAACATTTCATCGTTTAACATGTTAATTGTGTTAAAGTCCTTGCACATTCCAAACATTATGCTTACCTTTCAGATGTCAAGTTAAGGGGGTGACCCCGCAAGTTAAACCATCTAATTTTATACGGATATGAGCGAGAAGATTGATGTAAGAACGAACAAGTGTGGAGAGAACACCACGCACATCTCTTTCAGTGTGGACTACAACAAAGGCGGCAGCAACGTATTTAGCGGTCGCAACGAGAGCAAAGGGGTTTTTGTGTACGTCACCCTGTGCGAAATCGTTGACAAAGGCGACTATGTTTCACGTGCCTTTGAACCCTTCGACAAGCGCAATTTCAAGTTTTGCGTTATGCCGCTCGCACGCAACTCGCAGAAGAAGGTTGACGCAGTTCGTGACGTTGTTCGTGCCAATGCGGAGAAGATTGCCGCACTTGTTGAGGAAGGCGACAAGCAACGTGTTATCGACTTTGTCAAGGGTCTAATTTGAACCACCAACCAACACCAACCGATAGGGGCGCACACCGATAGGGTTGCGCCCATTTCTTTTGCCCTTGCGCGAGGGTAAGCCTCCCCGTCTTGCGACACTTGAAGGTAAGTAAATTTTCCCATATACACAAGTCTTTTAACGTTTTTAACATTTGCACTTTAACAATGTTAAAGATGTTAATTTACTTGTGTGTCTCAAATATTATGCTTACCTTTCAATCGTCAAGTTAAGGGGAGTGACACCCCACCGAGTTTAACCTATAATAGCAATGATATGAAGATTTTTCATTTGGTTTTGCCCACCACGGGCGAGTTTACGAAGGGCAATGTTGACACAGTGACCGCAACCGAATTGGTTGACAAGTACGACCGATGGCTTGGGGACAAGGTTAGTGATGTGCTTGCTCTTGGGATTGGGCAAAGTCTCACTTATGATGGTGTGATTATCATCTGCGTGAGTGACAAAGTTGAAACCCACAAGAAGACCTACCGCTTTGATGTGACCTATACTGCAGGGGTTGTCGTTGAGGTAGAGGCGTGCAACATCAAGGAGGCGAAAGAACTCGCCAAAAAGAAAGCGGAGCGTAATTTGACACTGACACACGAAAACGAGACCACAACAGATGTGTGGGTCGTTGATGTGACTGAGAGAGAGTTTGATTAACCGCACACCCATAGACAGGGCGAGTGCCACACACGGCACCGCCCATTTCTTTTGCCCTTGCGTTGGGTAAGCCTCCCCGTCTTGCGACACTGAAAGGTAAGGAAAATTTCCCACATACGCAAGAGTTTTAACGTTTTTAACATTTGTGCTTTAACAACGTTAAAGATGTTAATTTGCTTGTGTAATTCAAATAAATTACCTACCTTCCAATCGTCAAGTTAAGGGAATGACAAACCCACCGAGTTTAACCTATAATAGCAATAAGATGAAAACATTTCATTTGGTTCTCCCGACCACGGGCAATTTTACGAAGGGCAACATTGACACAGTGACCGAGAGCGAATTGGTTGATAAGTACGATCGATGGCTTGGGGACAAGGTTAGTGATGTGCTTGCCCTTGGGATTGGGCAAAGTCTAATCTACGATAGTGTGATTATCATCTGCGTGAGCGGAAAAGTCGGTTATAAATGGTCGTGCAAGTGCTCTGATGGTGGTTACACGGATGAGAGCGATAAGGTCTACAAGACCGAGACAGAGGCATACAACGCAATGCGCGATGCCGCACTGACCAAAATGAAGTGGAACACCGAGCGAGACGAGGAGGTGAGTGAGTTCGGTTGTGTGACCTATGAGGTCATCTTCAGACCGAACGAAATCATTCACAAGTCCTTCAGCGGCACATACACGTACCGCGTTGAACCTTCGACCTATTGACTTTCGTCAACACCGCAAGGTGGGCGAGTACCACACACGGCACCGCCCATTTCTTTTGCCCTTGCGCGAGGATAAGCTCCCCCTTGCTGCGCAATGGAAGGTAAGCATTTTTCTTGACGTGTGCAAGCCTTTTAACGTTTTTAACACTTCTGTAGCAAGTATGTTAAAAGTGTTAATTTGTTTGCGTGTCTCAGTTTTTTTGCCTACCTTCTGAATATAATCTTCAAGGTATATGAAAACATACAACACAAAAAAGGAAATTGCCGATGCGGTGCTGCGGTTCGGCACGTATGGCAAATTATACGCAAAATCCGTTTACAACAAGTGGAACGCGTGGGTGAAAGGTGTGTACTACGACAAGCAGTCCGACACCATTTGGGTGGACGTTTACGTGCAAGGTGACGACACCGATACGGACGCAAGCGTACGTTATGAGTCGTTTGTGTCCGATGGCGACTATTGCGGTTCGGATGAAGGCATTAGGTATCGTCTTAGTCAAGCGGTGCGAGAGGAATTTCTGAAGGGTCTTTATGACACGATAGAGCGTCTCAAGGGCGAGACAGACGAGGATAGGCGCAAGAAAGAACTGCGGTCGTGGAAGTATACCAACCCTGTGGTTGATCGCTTGTACGACACCATCGGCTTACGGCACAAGCAGTATTTCATGCACAAGTGCCCCGAGTACACTCGCTACTGCGAGGCCAAACGCGTCCTATCCAAATACATAGAAGACCACATTGACCAAATCGCCAAGTTGGACGAGACCCAAGTCAGTGAGTTGTATTGGTCGGTAATTTGGGACGCATATTTGGCGGCAAAGGGGTGATGGGTTTTTAACTTGACAATGCGGGCGCACACCGAACAAGGGTTGCGCCCATTTTTTGCGACCTTGCGCGAGGGTAAGCCTTCCCGTCTTGCGACACTGAAAGGTAAGCAAAATTCTTCACATACACAAGAACTTTAACACTTTTAACACTCACACTTTTAACACATTTTTAACATTAAAAATTTGGTCAATCCAAAAAGTTTTCTTACCTTACAGATGTTGAGAGAGGGATACAACCTCAAAGGGCAAGGATGAAACCTTGGAGTATATTTTCCATCGCGCCCTATTGTGTAATCTTTAATGTTTCTTTTTTTGTAACATTTTTTTAACACTTAAAATTTGCACATGTCAGATTTTTTTCTTACCTTCAAGTGCCACCGCACGGGGAGGCTTACCTTGCACAGACGGAAAAAGATTTACATCATTAACATTCTTTAACGGAAAATATTTGGCCGTCCCAAATATTATGCTTACCTTTCAATCGTCAAGTTAAGGGGGCGACACCCCCACAAGTTAAACCTATTAAAATAATAAGGATATGGCAACACCAAATTACCACAAGGCTATGACAAAGCAATACCACGTCATCGAGAGCGAGGATGTGAATGTGTACGACTTGTATGAGCAAATCATGGAATGTGACGGCTTCGAGCAGTCAAACGTCCACCGCACCCGTCGGGGAGACGTTGTTCTCGGCGAGAAGGAGACTGTAGCACGCTACGGCAAGCGATGCACCTTTGACCTTACACTGACAATGCTTGTATCGGTCAACTCGGGGTACTACTTCGGGGCAAACGTGGACTACGAACTATATGCGCACATTGACGGGGGCAGTGATTTCATCCTGTCATCCTTCGACACCATCGAGGACGCGGTTGACGCCCTGATGGAGGAGGCATTCGACAACGCCGACTACGATTATGTGTGGTTCAACAAGGGTCTTCAGAAGACCCACGAGGAGAGCATCCGCAAGATGTACACCGAAGCCATCGAGAAGGCGATGGAAGAAGGCGAGAAAATCTGCGAGAGCATGGCTGACACGCATCTGCGCTGCATCGGGGTGTTCAGCAACGGCGAGGCGGTCTACGAGGTTGCAGGCTGACGACAAAGCATCGGGGGCGCACACCGCACCGGATGCGCCCCTACATTATACTAAAAGTACTCAAATGAGTACAACATTAACAATTATTAACACGCAAGGTATTGCACATGTCAGAAATTTTGCTTACCTTTGCCACATAACAATTTCAAAAGATTATGCTAAAAGAAACAAATGCGAAAATCAAGCATGGCGCCGTCATTGATATGTGCGCTACCGGTGCCCACGGCGCAAGCCTGAGAGACCGAAAGAACCTGTCTTCAGTGACCTTGAAGATGGATGGCGGGCGCACGATGTCGTTCAAGGCCATCCGCCACATGGACGGAGAGCATGACCGCCTTGGCGAGACTGAGATACTTTTTGAGGACTCGGGCCGAGAGGTGTTCTGCGGAACGCTGACCGAACTTGAGAGCCGTCTCTACAACGTCCGCTATCAATATGAGGGCGAGATATACAACCGCGAGGAGTTTGAGGATGTGATCAGGGAACTGCTATGCAGCGGTGACCTGTTCTACAACGACACCCCATTGTTGGACGTTGGTGACGTGATAGACGTGGCTGAGAGGGAGCGCAAGTGCTATTTGCAGCATTACGTTGGCGGTCTTGGCGAATGCGCCTACCCTGCAAACCTTTTTGTCAAGGTGGTGACGCTTGACCGCAAGACACGATAACGATAAGAGGATTTTTGTGTGTTTTTCATGGCGCCGCGCCCGTCCGCGATGGATAGGTGCGGTTTTCTTTTGCCCTTGCGCAAGGGTAAGCCTCCCCCTTGCTGCGCAATGGAAGGTAAGCATTTCAGATGACATGTGCAAGGCTTTTAACACTTTTAACCTTTGTGCTTTAACAATGTTAAAGATGTTAATTTGCTTGCACAACCCAAAAAGTTTACTTACCTTTCGTTTGTCAAGTTAAGGGAATGACACCCCACTAAGTTCAACAATCTAAATCAAGGAAATATATGTTTGTTCCTAAGAAGGCAGCCCCTGAGGTTGAGAAATACAAGAAAACAATGTTGCGCGGATGCGCGTTCAGAGTTGACTCGGGTCACGATTTCATGGATGTGATTGAGCGGCGAGACATCAACAAATGTGACGCAAAGTATGGTGTAGGTCGAGGCGATTTCAGACGTGTGGAGAAGTACACAGACCAATTCACGCAAGCTGTAGAAGAACTGAAACAAGAAGGGTACATCGTCAAGAAAGTTCCTTGCGATTGCAGTCCTGCGTGCCAATACCACGCAAATCTGTATTACCTTGCGTAAAACGGCACATAACGGCATCAGACGTTAGGATGGTATAACTAATCGCCTTGGCGGGAAAACGCTCTCACAAGCAAAATGTGGGGCATTTTCCCGCTATCTGCGTCCAAATATGCACACGGATTTATTTTGCGCCCTTGCGCGATGGGTAAGCCTCTCCGTCTTGCGACACTTGAAGGTAAGGAATTTTCCTGACATGTGCAAGGCTTTTAACGTTTTTAACATTTCAACCATCGATATGTTAATTGTGTTAAAGTGCTTGCACAATCCAAACATTATGCTTACCTTTCAATCGTCAAGTTAAGGGGATGACAACCCCATCAAGTTCAACCATCTAAAAGCAAGAATATGTCAGCACCAATTAAGACAAAGGGTACCTGCGAGCCGCAGGTAAGTGAGAAAATCTATAACGCAGTTGTAAGCGCGATTGCGCGCCGCGACGAGGGTGTGTCATCCGTCAAGGTGGACGTGAACCTTGTCGGCCACGGCCTCCGTCCGTTTGGCGACTACGGACAAGGGGCATACATCGACTTTTCGGTGTCGGTTGAAGGGAAAAAGTTTGACGGACTTGGACGCGTGGAGTTGGCGGAGACCGCACGCAAACTGAATGGCATCAAGTCGGCATCGGTTGACGTGGAGAGCAAGGGTCTCTACTTCAGTTACGGGAACTTTGCCCCCGACATGGAGTTCCCGAGCGTGTTCCGAACATTCGGCAAGCCATGCAAGCAGTTCAAGGAACTGCAAAAACTTGCCGCCCGCAAGGGTCTCACAATTGACGTGAAAGACCTCTACAAAGTGCGCTTGTTCGGCAAGCGCGGTGTGTATGACGAGAGCGGGGAGCGCGACTACACCGCCTACAATCCGAGACGTTGCGAGAGCATCATCAGCGGCATCAAGGCATGGGGGCGCAAGCGAGTAACGCTCAAGGTGGAGACAGTGGACGATGTCGATGACCTTGAATACTCAATCCGCTACGAGACGGAGTGCTACGGCTCGCGGTTGAAGACCATCCACGTTGAGCGCAAGACCGCATAGGGTAGTACTCAAATGGGTACAACTGGCGGGTGCAATATCCCGCCCACACTTAAACATTTTTTAACACTAAAAATTTGGTTAATTCAATTATTTTACTTACCTTTGTATTGTAAATCATTAAGGATATGTTAAACTACAACAAAATCATCGACAACGAGAACTTCATCACAGCTATCAGCAACATCTACGGCCGTTGGTTGGACGAGCAGATGTATGAGAGCGGTGACGACTACAGAGACGTCCTTGTCTCCTTGCTGAAAAAGTACAATGGCGAGGACATTGACATTACAAATGTCAAGTTCCGCAAAAGGCCATTCGGCATCAAGTTCACCACCCCATGCGACAACAAAGTGTGGCAACTGAAAGTCACAATGCACACCATAGGCATTCAAAGAATAGGGTAAGCACGATTTGACTATGGGATTGATGACCGCGCCCGTCCGTGATGGATAGGTGCGGTTCTTCTTTCACCGCTGACACAAAGGTAAGCCTCCCCTTGCTGCGCAATGGAAGGTAAGCATTTTTCTGCGCATGTGCAAGTCTTTTAACGTTTTTAACATTCAATATTTCAATATGTTAAAAGTGTTAATTTGCTTGGCCAATCCAAATATTATGCTTACCTTACGGATGTCAAGTTAAGGGGGCGACACCCCCGCAAGTTCAACCATCTAATTGTAACGAACAATGAAAGAGAAATTCAATGACTTATCGCTAAAGGTGACTATGGCGAGCCTCGCCCTAAAAGCCAAAGTGTACGAAGAACTTGAACGCCGCGGGGTGGCGGTGCCCGTCCGTGACGATGACGGAAATCCGTTGCGGTGGACCTATTACCATGAAGGGGATGCGGACATAATAACAATCACTGACGTTTGCGCCAATGGCGGTCAGATTATGGTCGGCTTTGAGACTTCGGACGGGACACCGACAGAACTCCCGATTTGGGATTTCATTGACGGGATTGATATAATTGACTATATCCAATGGGATTAAAAACGTAAAAGGTATGTACACGATTAAACACAACAACAAGATTAAATACAACGATAAGGAAGGCTCGGTCGGAGAAAACGGCTTGTTTGCCACAATGGAAGAGGCATGCGCCGAGTTGGAGAAAATGGAGGACCGCCTTATCGCAGAGTTCGGCGAAACCCCATACGACTGCTCAGAGGACAGGGACGATGATGAGCGCCTGACTTGGTTCATCCTGCTCAACAACAAGACGCACTCCTCATGCGAGGCGTGGGTGGACGTTGACGAGCAGACCAAACACGCGGAGAACGTCAACTATCTGAACCATTGCATCGGTATCATGTACAACGGGGAAACCGATAGCGGCACGGAACTTGAGGCATACACGCCTGCAGGCGAGGACATGATTATCAACCTTGATAAACTGACACGGGCTGAGTTCCTTTCGTGGGTAGACGATTTTGACATCAACGAACGCGTCGTGATGTGGTGGCCTAACGGACACAAAGCAGAGGGGCAAGGGGTGCCGTTCAACAACATCATGGAGCATTACTTGGACTACCAAAAGTTCCTCAACACAATGCGCCAAATCGCAGAGGGAATGCCGTATTAGGAAAAGCAATTCTATCGTAGTTCCGTGTGCGCTCGCCCACAACAGGGTGGGCGCATACATTTTATCCGCACCGCCGGCGCGAGGGTAAGCCTCCCCGTCTTGCGACACTTGAAGGTAAGCATTTTCCTCTACGCGTGCAAGGCTTTTAACACTTTTAACACTTCTGTAGCGTATATGTTAAAAACGTTAATTTGCTTGTGTAATTCAGATATTATGCTTACCTTTCGTATGTAATCATTAAGGATATGGCATGAAAAAGAAAAAAGACAACACTAACATCATCACCGCAATTTTTTGGTGGTTCGGTGTATTGGTCGGAATACCGGCCGCAGCGTTAAGCGCGTTCAAGTTGGACGCCGGTGGATTTCTCATCTTTGCACTGCTTTCAGTGCCGTGTATATATACTTCGTTTAACCATTAAAAAGCAAATGATTATGGGACAGTTTTCGTGGTTCACGCAAGACACACACCACCGCATCCAAAACGGGCACAAGTTCCGTGTGGTCATGGCGGACAACAATGGCAACAAGTACGTAGAGGATTGTTATGAAGGCTATGGAGTCTTCGGCGGCAAGGACTATTATGCACTGCTCGCCGAGATGAACGGCCACACGCTCGCAGAGTTCAACGGAGACGAGGAAGCGTTGCGTCTCAAGGGCATTGAACTTGCGTTTGACGGGCACCCAGAGGGGAACAACCCCAACGTGCTGCATCCTTCGCTCACCGAGAGCGGGGACTACATGGACGGAACGCCGCCCGAGATTGACCCAAATCAGGGGTTCGATGACTTTTGGCTGAGACCCTATGAGGGCAACGAGGAGGACGAGGAATACTTGTAATAACTTGACAATGCGGGCGGATGCCACACACGGCACCGCCCATTTCTTTTGCCCAAACGCAAGGGTAAGCCTTCCCGTCTTGCGACACTTGAAGGTAAGGAAAAATCCCCACATGCGCAAGTGTTTTAACGTTTTTAACATTTCATCAAACAATGTGTTAATTGTGTTAAAGTGCTTGTATAATTCAGATATTATGCTTACCTTTCGGATGTAATCATTAAAGATAATGTATATGGACTACCAACAAATAAACGAGATGCTCATGGACGCGTGCCGAGAGCAAATAAAAAAGTTCGATGGCGAGTTAAACCTAACGTCCAACAACTACGGGTTCTGCACCGCGTGGTTGGAAGACGATGAAGTGTGGTGGGACAAGGACTTAGACCACATGGATAGCGAGATGAGCGAGACTACAGAACTCTCCGCTCTGTTGGACACAATCTTAAAGACCGAAAAGGAACTTGAGGATGAAAAGCAATAGGACATACGAAACAGGCTATTCAATGGGATACGATTGGGTGGCCTATGAGGGCGGCAACCCATCACGCGTTGTGTCCGAACTGCGGGCGAGGGGCGCATCCCCAAGACAACAATGGGGTGTGGCATTTATGCAAGGCGCAAGGGATGCCGCGCAGGGACTGCCAAGGAAATACAACTAAACCACGCGACATAGGGATAAATCATGCGTAATTTATAGTTTTGGCCGCCGCACTTGTCCGAGAGGGATAGGTGCGGTTCTTCTTTCACCGCCGGCACGAGGGTAAGCCTCCCCGTCTTGCGACACTTGAAGGTAAGCATTTTCTGTGACATGCGCAAGTCTTTTAACGTTTTTAACACTTCTGTAGTGTATATGTTAAAGATGTTAATTTGCTTGCACAAACCGGAACTTTTACTTACCTTTCGTTCAGAAATCAAGGGATAATCCCAAGATATGAAAAGCGTCTGTCATGATTATAATAACATTTAGGATAGAAGAAGCGGGAACCTTCGATAAGGTCGCGGTTCATTGCGCTGACAACATCGAGGCGCGATGCGTCATTGGGTATGTCATTGGGTTACGCAAGGTGTCTAACGTCCGAATGAACCGATGCGGACGATGCGCAAAGGGGACCAAGCATTACACGAAGGACGAGTTCTTCAGTCGTTACTAAGTGTTAAAAGTGTTAATTTGCTTGCACAATCCAAATATTATGCTTACCTTTCGTATGTAATCATTAAAGGAAAAATATTATGAGAGTAACAAACATCCTATGGGACACTGACGGGGAGAGCGTTGACCTCCCAACCGAGGTCGATATTATTGACAACATCGACGAGGACGAGGTGGCCGACTACCTGTCGGACGAGTACGGATATTTGGTGGAAAGTTTTTTTCTGCCGGAGAAAGAGACTGAGTTTTACGACAATCTGGACAACTGGATTGGATGAGAGATAATTGTTAAACCACAAAAAATCCCAACAATGGAAATGGAAAAAGAACTCAAAATCAACGGCTATCCCGCCTATCAGGCAACCGCCGAGAACATTATGGCCGCATACGAGGCCGCCGAGAGTGAGACCGAGAAGGCTGAAATCGCCAAGTACTACATGGAGAGCCGACTCAAGTATGAGGTGTGCCGCAAAGACGAGACCAAGGACGAGAACTTCGGCCGCAAGTTCGAAGACTTTGTAAACGGCCCTATGTGCGACCCACGCAAGGTGGCCGACCGAATGGCCCGTGCGCACCGCTACCTCGTTCAGAAGATGTTCGAGGTCTGCTACGAGTTCATCCGCATCCTCGCAGAGCATTTCGACAAAGGATGGTACGACCCGCGAGACGAATGGGCATGCAAGACCTCCAAGAAGATTTGGGAGACCATCAACGGCTGACAATATCCTTTTTAACTTGACTGACGTGACAGAGCGGAACCGGCAATGGCCGGTCCGCCCTGTCGGGACAGGAGCGGAACCGAAACGAGCGGTCTGCCCTGTCCCACTTTTTTGTGCCCTTGCGCGATGGGTAAGCCTCTCCGTCTTGCGACACTTGAAGGTAAGGAATTTTCCTGACATGTGCAAGGCTTTTAACGTTTTTAACATCTCTATGTTGAATATGTTAAAAGTGTTAATTTGCTTGGCCAATCCAAATAAATTACCTACCTTCCCATTGTCAAGTTAAGGGAGTGACACCCCGCAAAGTTCAACCCTCTATATAGTCAAGTTATGGAGAACGAAAAGAAAAAAGAATTTATCATAAATTTCCGTTGCTCGGCGGTCATCGAGGCCGAGAGCGGTCGTGAGGCGATGGAGATTTTTCAGAACATGGACCTCCGCCTGCCGGAGAACGTGGAGTTCACCGAATATATCAATGTCTTGGACACGAACACCTTTGAGGAGGTTGAGGTATGAACTACGACTACACATTTGAACAGGAGTACAAGGACGACAAGCGCAAAGAGAGTTTTCTGTTCTTCTCGTTGGGTATCGTTCAGGTGCCCTACTACAATAACTCCTACGGCTACCGCACCTACCGGTTCCCACGAACATACAGGGGAGACCGAATGGTGATTGAGTTCACCGAATACCTCAGGGAGAAGGGTCGCGGGTATGAACTGAACTACATATTCTGTCCCGAGTGGGAGCAGCAGGTCGCAGACACAGGCCCTCTTCCACCCAAACCGGAAAAGCGCAGTCTGTTCTCACGGATAGCGGGCCTTTTCAAGCGAGAGAAGGAGGTCCCATTGCAGACCACACGGAAGATTTGAGCATACGGGCGGTTGACACATGTCACCGCCCATTTCATTCACCCTTTCGCAAGGGTAAGCCTCCCCGTGCGGTGGCACTTGAAGGTAAGGAATTTTCCTGACATGTGCAAGGCTTTTAACGTTTTTAACATTTGCACTTTAATAATGTTAAAAGTGTTAATTTGCTTGCATAGTTCAAATTTTATGCTTACCTTTCGTTTGTCAAGTTAAGGGAATTGACACTCCCACAAAGTTCAACCATCTAAAATCAAGGATATGGAAACGAAGAAAATATTCAAGTTGGTGTCTGTGACCATTAAGGACGGCGCAACAAAGTCGAACTCTCAGGTCTTTGCAAGTCGGCAAGAAGCCGAGGAGCGAATTGACGTGGAGAAAGCCATAGTGAACCGCCGAGGAGACTACATTGTAACGGAAGACATGGCCATGTCACCCGACCGCGAGACCATCCACATTTGGAAAATCGTTGAAGAGGAGATTGAAATGGGGTATTACCCCGTGTCGTATGTGACCCGCGGTGTCGTGTTGGTCAAGGCAATTGACGAGTATGATGCCTACGACAAAGTGGGTCAATACCGCATCGCGCCGAACCTGCCCGACAACTTTGACGGCACCGTTATCGAACTAACTGTAGAATATGACAGTAGTGACAAAAATGCGGCTGATGACGTCATAAAGGATTGGGGCACGTGCTGCGACCTTGACGAGTGCAATAGTGCCTATGAACTCGGCGGCATCAAAACCACCATCCACGACTATGAGGATGACGACAGGAACCATAGTAAGTATTACACAGACTTCGATGAGTGGTGGACATCACTCACGCCAGAGAAGCGGCGCAACATCTTCGCCACCATCAACAAATGGAACTATATTGTATAGTTCCATCAACAAATGGAAATAGCGACAACCGCATACAGGGCGAGTGCCACACACGGCACCGCCCGTTTCATTTGCCCACACACAAAGGTAAGCCTCCCCTTGCTGCGCAATGGAAGGTAAGCAAAATTCTCCACATGTGCAAGCCTTTTAACACTTTTAACACTTCATACATCAATATGTTAAAAAGGTTAATTTGCTTGCACAACCCAGATAAAAGGCTTACCTTTCAATCGTCAAGTTAAGGGGAGTGACACCCCCGCAAGTCCAACCATCTAAACGATGCAAGTATGATACATTTCGCAAGCAAAACAGAATTCATCGAAATGACCCGTGCCGCCGAGGCCGAGGCGAGAACCTCCACATTTGCCGCCAAGAAGGGGTATGTGGATGACCTGAACGTCTTGTCTCAGGTTTTCGGTGAGACCACGAATCCGATACTCCCATACTTTAGCAGTGAAATTGAGAAATTCATGGGGAAGGCCAAGGACGTTGAGTTCGTGAACTACTATGAGTTCACGATATATGCGGACATATTCAGAAATGACGGGCATGCACGTCCCGGCACACTCAGTGCAAAAACCGCCATCAAGTGGAATGGTGCGTTGTACGACATATTCCCCGCCGACAATAACGGAAAGACGTTTGAGTTCGCCATCGCAGGCGATGAGCGAAAGTACCGCCGCTTGCCGGACGGGTACTACACCAACCTCGTCAAGCCCAACAATGTGGGTTCTATGACCGCCAAGAAGATGACCGCATGGGCGAGTTATCTGACTGACAAAGCAGGTGTCTATGACAAGACGATGAACGAGAGAGACCTTAAGGTGAAGCGGTTCGTGTGCCGCTTGCGCGAGCAGTTCGGCGACCTTCCATCAATCGGAGAGCGCAGCGGAAAGGTGGTGATGAATAACCTGAAATTGGAGTACCGCGCCGACACTGACGGGATTTTGTCCGCCACATTGGGCATCGTCAAAAATCCGTACATTGCGGAAGAATGCCTTGACACGTTCATTTCAATGGTCAAGTAGAGACACACGCGGCGAGCAAAGCAGAGAACGGGCGGATTCCACACACACGGCACCGCCCATTTCTTTTGCCCAAACGCAAGGGTAAGCCTTCCCGTCTTGCGACACTGAAAGGTAAGCAAATTTCCCAACATACGCAAGGCTTTTAACACTTTTAACATTCAATATTTTAAAATGTTAAAAATGTTAATTTGCTTGGCCAATCCAAATAAATTACCTACCTTCCCATCGTCAAGTTAAGGGAATGACACCCCACAAGTTAAACCATCTAAATCTACGGATATGATTAATATGGATTATTGCAAATTTGAAAACACCTACAATGCCATTGATGAGTGTCTGACGGCACTCCAAGAGCAGAAAGAGGTGCGCGAGGGCGAACTCGAATATGCCCACAAGATTGCCGACCAACTCGACACATTCAAGGGCGAGTTGGAGCGTTACGAATCAGTTATGCGCAAGGGAGGGTACCGTTACATATCGGCCGACCCGCATGGGTTTGTTGAGTTGTCAATGAACCGAGAAATGGCCACTACGGCCTATCATTTCGGTCAGTGTGACGAAGACGCAATGGCGGTGGCTCAGGAACCCTACATGCAAGGTCAGTTTGCCCAAGTGAACGATGAACGCCTCAAGAACTCGCTTGAATCGTGCGGAATATCAACCGAGGGAACGAGGGAAGAGTTAGAGACACGATGCGTGTTCATGGCCGCAGGAATGTGGTGCGATGAATATCTATAAATGTGATGCGCTATGTTCTACATTTGGCAAGATGAGATCGAAGACCTTCAGTCGTATATCAGCATGGCACAGAACATGATAGAGCGTGAACGCTCTCTGGGGCATGACGTGTCAAACCTGATTGAGGACATCAAGCAGTGGAAACGTGAAATCGTAGTGATACAAGAACACAACAAGCCCATGTTCTTTTAAAAAGGCATTGGGCAACATAGGACGGGCGGGGATTAAGTTTCCCGCCCGTTTCATTTTCTTGTCCGCAAGGGTAAGCCTCCCCGTCTTGCGACACTGAAAGGTAAGAAAAAATCCACACATGCGCAAGGCTTTTAACACTTTTAACATTTCACATTTCGATATGTTAAAAATGTTAATTTGCTTGGCCAATCCAAATAAAATGCTTACCTTTCAATCGTCAAGTTAAGGGAATGACACCCCATAAAGTTCAATCCATAAAATGAAATAATATGGCAGCAATGAAATGGTGGAAGGTAGAGGTAAAGCGGTATGGCAAGCCCGTACAGGTGTACGAACTCCACACGCGCAGCACGAAGGGCGCGATTGTCCGCGAGGAATGCCTTAAGGCTCCGGACGTGGAGTATTACTATTTGACCAAGTTGGATTAACAGATTTTTAACACTAAAAATTTGGCCAATCCAAAAAAATTACTTACCTTTCAATCGTCAAGTTAAGGGAATTGACACTCCCGCAAAGTTCAACCATCTAAATGTAAAACGACAATGAACGTGTTTAAAATTCAGTACGAACAAATTATCGGTGGCGACCTCATGGTACAGAAGGAGGAATTCTATGAGTGTGTCGAGGACGCGGCCGACCGAATGAAGGAACTTTCGGAATGCAAGTGGTTCAAGGACATCAAGTCCATTCCACAATCTGATTGCGAGATTTCCGCCAACAACAAAGGTCAGATTACTCTGATTGAGGTCTCAAACGGATGGTCCACGAACCGCTTCACCGCATACATGAGCGCGGAGCAGGTCACGCCAAAGAAGAAGCGTCAGTGCGTTGCACTCCACTTCACGGTCTTCATGGACGTTCCAAACGTAGTCGGCGAGACCGATGATGAGGCTGAGCGGAACGCGATGGAAATGGTGAAAGATGACATCGATGCCATCCACGAGATTGCGAAAAAGCACGGCGGCGGATGCCTCCTCAAAGTCACTGAATTCCACGACTGAGCAGTACTCAAATGAGTACAAATAAACAATAACAAACCACACGGGCGGGGCAACCCGCCCGATAAAAAGACTACGATATGACACAGATTCTATTAATGACAAACGACAACACCAAGCAGACGCTTGCGGCCAATATCCCCAACGGCGAACTCGATTTCTTTGAGCGCCTGTCAACCCTCGGCGGCTTCCTGAGATTCCACATTTCGGTTTACGGGATCGACACCAACCTCACATACCACGCCGATTACGGCACATTCGTCACCAAGGGCGAGTGCATCGCATGGCTCAGCAAAAACGTGTTCGGCGGAACACTGACGACCAAATGTTTCAACGACCTCAAAAAGACACTGATGCGATGAGCAGGCACATACAATACCAATGCAACTGCGCCGGCGTGAGCATCGAGGAATGGAACGGCCTGATGAAGGGGGCGAGACCCTGCTCATACAAAAACCTGTGCAGACTTATCAAGCGAGACGAGCCAGACATGTATGAGGACCTCATGTTGGACTACTACAACCCCTATGCAGACCAATGCAAGCAGACTAAGACACATTACATACTCGTCAGTTCAATGACGGAGTATTTCTTCAAGAAGATATAATCGTTTGCGTTTTTAGATGGTGTGTGGCGGAATGGTAACGAATCCATCCGCCACGCTTTTTTCGTCCTCACCGCAAAGGTAAGCCTCCCCGTGCGGTGGCACTTGAAGGTAAGAAATTTCCGTGAAATGCGCAAGTTAATTAACACTTTTAACATTTCAACTTTTAACAAATTTTTAACACAATATATTTGACCATTCCAAATAAAATGCTTACCTTTCAATCGTCAAGTTAATGGGAGTGACACCCCCGAAAGTTCAACCATCTAAAAGCAGAACAACAATGAAAGCAAAACCAAAAGTCGGTGACATCATCTACTATGACGGAAACAAACTGAAGGCCACAAGCAAGAAGAAATGGAGCGCGTCGCTCGGCACACCCGTGGCGGTGGTGGTTATCCCTGCCTCCCACATGCCTGACGGAAAGTGCAGGGGAATGTCGCTGTGCAACATGTCGTACAAGACACCGCAGACGGGCACGCTCGGAACGGGCAACGACAACGCTGAGGCCAACGGCACGAATCTGATGTGGGGCGTTCACGGAACGGATGTCTCGGGTCTGACGAACTACGGCAACATCATGTCCACAAAAGGAATAACAATGCTCGATTTCGGTCTCTTTCCGAGCGACCTGTTCAAGGGCGTGATAACAATGCTCGATTTCGTGAAGAGACCGGGTGTCCTGTTCGATGGAATGGACACCCAAAACAATGAGGACGACACCGAGACCGCTTGGATGAAGACAAGAGAAGCACGCGCAATCTCCCCCTACGCCTCTGACGGCTCACAGAACCCAGCGTACATCACCGCGGGTCAGGCCCTCGCCGACATGGACGGCAAGGCGAACACAAAGGTTATTGCCAACCTCTCCGCAATCAAGGACACCTATTCGGGTGGAGCGTTCGAGAACATTGAGGAGAACTACCCCGCAGCGTTCGCTTGCACCCTTTTCAGCACACGCGGAACCTCTCAAGGTGATTGGTACCTCCCAGCAATGGGTGAGTTGGGCTATCTGTACACGCGTATCAAGAGAATCAACGAGTCTCTCGCCGCACTCGGCACATCAGCCGTTCAGTTCGGCGACCAAACGAAGGACCTCTCTTCTTTGGGCTCTTGGTGTTGGTCTTCGACAAAGTGCTATAGTTACGCATCATACGGACTAACCTACTATGGCGGTTTTTTCGGCGGCGGTAGGGAACTCAACGAAGATGACTACCGAGTGAGGGCATTCGCTGCATTTGACTTATAATGTGTTCCGCGACCTATTGGGCGAGTGCCACACACGGCACCGCCCATTTCATTCGCCCTTGCGCGTGGATAAGCCTCCCCGTCTTGCGACATTGGAAGGTAAGAATTTTTCCTGACATGCGCAAGTTAATTAACACTTTTAACACTTCCGAAAAAAGTTTATCTAATTAACATTCTTTAGCAGAATATATTTGGCCAATCCAAATTTTATGCTTACCTTTCGGTTGTCAAGTTAAGGGGATTGACACCCCCACAAGTTCAACCATCTAAATCTTTAGATTATGATTATCAACAACGCTTTCGCAAACGCAGCAGCAGTCATCAACCCCACAACGGCAACACCCGCCGCACCCGCGTGGGCACTTTTCGGAACCACCTACGACAAGCCCGTCACCATTGACGAGGTCTTTGAGGACGACAAGACGGGCCTTAATTATGAGGTCACTGAGCAGCCCATTGTCCGTGTTCCTCAGAGCGTCATTGACGCAATCCGCGCAGGTGAGCCGTTCAATTGGGAGCCCAACCCCAACACCATCATCGACACCCACAAGGCCACAGTCTACGGAACTGACGGGGCAACGCTCGGTGTCGTAGGTCAGTCCTATGGAGTGGTCCAAAACCGCAAGGCCATGGAGTTCATCAACTTCATCGAGGAGTGCAGCGGTCACAAGCCCGAAATCGTTGCAGCGGGTTATCTCGGCAAGGGCGAGAGAATGTTCGTCACCGCACGTTTGGGAGAGGACGTGTACATCGGCAAGGATGACGCCGTCACGAACTATGTGGTGTTCACAAACTCGCATGACGGGTCAGGCTCGGTCACCGCAATGCTGACACCCATCCGAGTGGTGTGCCAAAACACGCTCAACATGGCACTGAAACAGACCGCCAACAAGCTGTCGTTCCGTCACACCTCAAAGGTTGAGGAGCGTCTCGACTTCCAAATTGCCGCCAACCGCGAGCGCGCCGCCGCCGTGTTCAAGCAGTACAATGTGTTCACCGAGCAGTTCATCGCCGCAATGCTCGACCTGAAGGACCAAGACGTGACCAAGGCCGACACGATGGAGTTCGCCGCACGGATGTTCATGAGCCCCGCACAACTCAAGTTGTGGAACCTCGCAGACCGAGACATGGACAAGGTGGACGAGATCCCCACCCGTATGAAGAACAACGTGAACGCGTTGCTCTCCGCAATCGAGAGCGGTATCGGTCAGGCTCAGCACCGAGGGACAAAGTTGTGGCTGCTCAACGGCCTCACGACCTACCTGCACAACGAACGCAAGTGGTCCACACCGCAGGACGAGTACAAGTCGCTGATGGAAGGTGACGGACTGAAAAAGGTGCAGAAGGCATACGAATGGCTCAAAGCGGCCTGACGCACGACACACCACACGGAGCGGGCGGTTGACACATGTCACCGCCCGTTTCTTTTGCCCTTTCGCAAAGGTAAGCCTCCCCGTGCGGCAGCACTTGAAGGTAAGCATTTCCGGTGACATACGCAAGGCTTTTAACGTTTTTAACACTTCTGTAGCGCGTATGTTAAAAGTGTTAAAGTCATTGCACAAATGAAAAATTTTCCTTACCTTCCATTGCGCAGCGAGGGGAAGCTTACCCACGCGGTCACAACCACACCTTCATTTTTAACAAATTATTAACATTTTATATTTGGCCAATCCAAATAAAATGCTTACCTTTCAATCGTCAAGTTAAGGGGAATGACAACCCCAACAAGTTGAACCATCTAAATCTCTATGATTATGAAAAAGTTACATCAAGTAATGGTAAAAGAAGCATTTGCAAACCTCAACTGCGTGGTGTCTGACAACCTCGCCGCACACATTGGCGAGAACGGAAAAGTGGACGCTACGGCGTTCCGAATCGCGTTGGACGCGTACAACCGCTATCAGGAGGACGAATGCGATGGATGTGATTACGTCTTCAACATCAGCAACCAAGATGACCTGTCGGTTCTTGTCAAGTGCGGAACAACAGCACAGGAAATCGCCGACATGGTGGCAACCGGTTTCACGATGTTCCACGTGGGGTACAACTACCCGAAGCCGCAACCACTTTCACAAATGGACGTGTGCCGCGCCATCATCGGTATTTCGGACGCACTGACGAACACCGCGATGCTGCTGCAAAACCAAAGCAGCGACTACTCCAAGTTCCTTGACTTCTTCCTCTATGACGAGGTGATGAAGGAAACAGACCTGTACGCGCTTCTCACCAAGCAGTAACGGCGGCGGACACATACGGACGCGGGCGAGTGCCACACACGGCACCCGCCCATTTCTTTTGCCCGCACACACACACAAAGGTAAGCCTCCCCGTCTTGCGACATTTGAAGGTAAGCCTCCCCGTCTTGCGACATTGGAAGGTAAGCAAATTTTCCCATATACGCAAGTTAATTAACATTTTTAACATTTCAACTTTTAACACATTTTTAACACTTTAAATTTGGCCAATTCAAAAAAATGTCTTACCTTTCAGATGTCAAGTTAAGGGAGTGACATCCCACAAGTTAAACCATCTAAATGCAGCAGATATGAAACTACTGACGAAAGCAATTGAGAACAAGTTGGCAAAGCGGCCCCTTTACTCGCAAGACGGAAAGGGCGGAGAGGCCGAAATCATCGTGAAATTCTTCAACCCATGCGGAGCGGGCACATGGTATGTGCTTGAGGGAGAGAAGCAAGCAAACGGAGATTGGTACTTTTTCGGTCTTGCCGAAATCGGTTACGGGCTTGAATACGGATATTTCTCGCTCAACGAACTGAATAGCCTGCGCTTGCCGTTCGGACTGACCATCGAGAGAGACCTGTATTTCAGCGGCAAGGTTAAGGACGTTATGAAAGACTGACACGCCATGATAGAGTTCAAATATACCGATGTTGTCCTCTATGACGGGGACACCGAGACCGAGAGCGGAGAGGCGCACAAAGTTCTTTCAATTGACGAGACGGGCGCCCACATGGACAACGGGGAGACGTGGTGCTATGGCGACCTGAGCGACTATGAGTTCGGCATCCTTTCCAAATCATTAGAACACGAACTGCAAAAACTGACAGAACAATGAAGGAAGAAATTATCAAACAAGTGGCGGCATACGTCACATGCGGATGGGGGTACACATACCCCAAGAACGTGACCTGCGACACAAGCGAGGGGACAATCACGCTCAACGAACTGACGCAGACCATAGACGATAACATATCGCTCACCTACTCCACAGGTGACGGACGAATTGCGGTGAAACGTCTCGCGGACTTCACCGAGAGGGAAATGGTGGAAATCATCAACAAGGCCGTGCTGACCAAGTTTTGGGGCAACGCGCTCACAAAGGAACTGAAAGAAAACAACATCAAACTCTAAGGATATGAAACTGACAGAAAACGACATCAAGCGACTGAGACGAATAGGGTACATGGACCACGATATTACGTGGATAGAGAAAGACCTCTACAACGACCGCTACACCTATGAACTATACCGAACCGACAACGGCAAGAAGGTAAAGGACCTGACGGCCGAGAACGCAATCAGGTGGGTAGGGCGCAAGAATTTCCTTTCAGGGATAGGTCGGGCCTGCTTCCACCATACGGCGGTCAGAGAGGGCAAAAACGGACGTTACGTGTTTTTTGAATGCAACGACTAACCGCACGACCAACACCACAGAACGGGCGAGTGCCACACACGGCACCCGCCCATTTTTTTGCGCCCACACGCGATGGGTAAGCCTCTCCCCCTATCGGCACTTAAAGGTAAGATTTTTTCTTGACATGTGCAAGGACTTTAACACTTTTAACATTTCAACTTTTAACAAAGTTTTAACACTCAAAATTTGGCCGTTCCACATAAAATGCTTACCTTCTGAATGTTGGGAGAACAGAAATCTCCCAAAGGGCAAGGATAAGACCTTGGAGTATAATCTCCGACGCGCCTTGAAATATAGAATATATTGTTTGTTTATCTTTAACAAATTTTTAACACTTTATTTTTGGCCGTTCCAAAATTTTTACTTACCTTTCGGTTGTCAAGTTAAGGGGAGTGACACCCCCGCAAGTTGAACCATCTAAACGCAGAACAATGGACATCTACACCATCGCATTCGCAACAACCAACGGCGGAGACCTCTACATGGAGACAAAGGTCTACACCGACAAGAGCCTCGCAATGTACGCCCTGCGCGGATACGCTGAGAGCATCATCGAGGACAACGCGCTCGACACCGACGCGGACACGCTCATCGCACAGCACACGACCACCTACCCCACAGGGGTGAAAATGCTCACCTACAACGGGGAGTACATGGTCGAACTCAAGAACGTCAAACTCTAAACAAAATGACCGATATGGGAAGGTATACAGACATCTATGCCGAAGTGCGCACTGACTACAACGCTGACGGGTTCACCTGCATCGACGCGTGGCGCACAGATGACGACAACGAGGAGGGACGCACAGTGGCCGTGGTCCACGAGAGCGGGGACGTCTACTACAACGAGCCCGAGGCCCGCAGAAGCCAAATGGTGACCGAGGCCGTTGCGCAGGTAAGGGCCCGTGCGCAAACCCTCAACGAGCAACGGATGCTCGAGCAGCACATGACCGACTATTGGCACGATGACAGAATCGCCGAGATCGACGACATCTGCTGCCTCATGGACCAAGACGGGGACGAGGTAAAACTCGCACGGCTCGCAGAGGAATACAAGGGATGCGACCCCAAGGCCGAACACGACCGACTGATGCGCGAGTGCCTCGAGGAGGCGTTCCGAAACTACCTCAACAAGTACTACCAAGTACCCAAATGAGTACAATCAGACAACACTAACTAACAACAACGGGGCGGCACGAACAACCACCCAACAAAAAACAACTACGACAATGACACTAAGGACAAAGCAGCAGGTGGCCGAGCGAATCACCAAACTGCTCGCAATAATCGACAAGAACGACAAGACAAAGGTCTCAGCCCTCATGCGCAAGAACGACATGGAGCAACTGCTCCGTATGGAGAGCGAACTCACGGCCAAGGCGCAGGCGGCCGTCGGATGCGCGCCGCAACCCGCAATCACAGCCGAGGAACTCGACCAAGCGAAACGGGCATACCTCGATGACATGGAGCGACTCGCCGAGCGAGTCAACAAAGCACTCAAGCAGTCGGGATACGGGTTCACGTTCACCACACCCACAGGGCCATCGTCATCGCTGAAGATGGACGGGGAGACTATCTACACCTCACTGAACGACAAGGGACAGATAAGAATCACCATCCCTTCGGCCACAATCACTCCCGAGACCGAACACAGCAAGACAACGCTCCTCGGACAAGCGGCGAGACTTTGCGGGGACATCGCCACGCTCGGGACAATGGAGGACGCACTGCGCACATCCTCGCGCAGGCTGACCGAACTCGCAGGACTGAACAAACAACACAAAGCACAATAGGACGACAATGGGAAAGACAATCAAAATCAAGGTGGCCGACACCTTCAGCGGACAATCACTCACATTCCGCACAACCGCCGACAAACTCGCGGCGGAAGGACGATGGACATGGCTCACGCGCTCACAACGCAGCAGACTTGAACAAGCGTTCGGCAAACCGAGATGCTACTACTGCACAATCCTCACAAGCGAGGACAACGAATTCCACGCATACAACTAACCGACAAAAGGACATGGACAGACAGAAGGCGAACAGAATGGCGGAAGCCATACTATCGGATAAGACGATGGCAAAACACGTACTGAAACACGAATGGCTGAGCGGCTCGTCCACAATGGTCGCACCGCTGACAATCGGAGCGAACTACGCAAGCGCGCAGGTGGACACCGACAAACCGAACACGCTGAACAAAGCAATCAGACGAATCGTTGACAACAACACGGACCTGTTCGGAGACGGGCGGTTCTGCAAGTCTGACGGAAGCTGCCCAAGCGAGGTGAGATTCTACTACGCGGACTGAACACCAAACTACCGATAAAAACAACAATCCCCACTCATCAAAACCAACCTGATGAATGGGGGTTGTTCGCTTTTGGAACAATTTTTAAAATTTTCCCTATGGGGATTTTCCCGAACAAGGCGAATTCAGTTCCGTTTTGGAACAATTTTACCAAAGGTAAGCCTTCCCGTCTTGCGACATTTGAAGGTAAGCATTTTCCTCGACATGTGCAAGAGATTTAACTTTTTTAACACTTCTGTAGCAAGTATGTTAAAAGTGTTAATTACATTGGCCGTTCCAAATATTTTGCTTACCTTCCATCCGTAAAATGAAAGTTAAACCATAAACAAAACATCAGACTATGAACTATCTCAGTTATCACCTGAATGACGGGGCGGACTGGCAAGCAAGAGCAGTCCTCGCGTGTCTCGGAACATGCGGAGTCCCCGAGAACGTGGACCTCAACGTGGCACGCTATCAGAACGGACGCGAGCAGGGGTACATCTTCACCGCACGCGTGAAACACACCGAGAGACAGCGCAATTACGCCGTATATGAGCATCGCAACTCTGACGACCTTTGCGTGGTAGTGAACGACACGCACACATTCGGAGAACCCGCCTCAGAAATCATCTACGAAGGCATGAAGGACAAGTGGGACACCACAAAGGACTTCCGCTGCGGGCAAATCCTTGAATGCGCTGAATGGATTCAGGACGACATCAGCGAGTGGGCGCAGCAGGAGAACTGACAACACGCACATACAGACAACCGATGACGGCCCGAGAACGCTGCACAAAGCGACCCGGGCCGCCAACGTAACCAAAAACAACGATTTCAGCGAACCGCCCAAAACGCTCAACAAAACCTCCTGCAAATTATAGCGAAATCAGTTCGCAGGAGCGGCGGGCACTGGATGACATCCCGTTCAGCGAAATCCCTGCGAATATCAACGAATTTCCTGCGAATTATAGCGAAATTGCTTGGCAGGGAAACGGACACTGGAACCTTGCGTTTTTAACACATTTTTAACATAATATATTTGGCCATTCCAAATATTATTCTTACCTTTCAAATGTTGGGAGAGGAACACCACCGCTCCCAAAGGGCAAGGGTAAGTCCTTGGAGTATAATCTCCGACGCGCACTGCACTCTCCTCCTGAAAAACATACCTCTCTTAACAATCATTAACGCGCCAATCATTGCACATTCCCCGTTTTTTTCCTACCTTACGGATGTCAAGTGAGGGATACACCCCCGCACGACCGACAACACAGAACGACAAAATGAAAACGGCAATGGCAACACAGAGCAGAAGCGCACACGCAAGCGCAAGACAACAAGGGGACACCCGACCGCACGCGCCGCCATCAGAACAACGGCGACCGGAACGCACCAGCATACACACGCACGGCCCGCACTACACCCGAGCCGCAACGGACGCCCAACTAACACAAATCACCGCACGACAACAGACGGGAAAACTTACAATCCGTAACCGCACCCCCATACGGAACAAAAACGGATTGTAATATAAAAGCGGTATTTTTGTGACAAATTATAACAAATGACAAGATAAGGACAAATGACGAAGGAAAATATGTTAAAGGTCATGGCGGCACATTCATACATGGATGACCGGCAGAGGAGGCTTGCGGTCTCCACAGCGATGAGGCTGAACAGCAAGACCGAGACGGAGGCGATGTACCGAATGTTCAGGGAACGGGCGCTCACGGCCGACACATGCCTCAGGGCACTCGCCACACCGAGAAGAATGAGGGACAGGGCGCAACACACGACCCCTCGTACTCAAATGAGTACAAACAACATCAGACGCACATGGGAAAGAAAGACAAGACCACAAGGCTCGCGCTGAAGATAGCGGAGGAACTCGGGACTGAACAGCCCACTGAAAGCAAGACCACCAACTCCGCATACATCGCTGACGCTCTCGGGAGCGGGCTGGACGTGCGCGTCAGCGACCACCTGACACGGCCGAAGGCGGGCGAGGCGCAGATAATCCTCAACAACGACGGCACAGTCTCGGCGGTGCTCGGGCTCTACATCCTCACTGTCAGCAGAAGGGACATCATCACAACGCTCAAGGCGTGGGCCTTCGCAAGGATGACGCAGAGCAAGGACGCGGCGGACGGGATAATCAACGGACTCAAGGAGGAACTCGCACAGGCAAAGGAGGAGGCAAGACCGATGCGAGGACTGACACCGGCGCAGAAACGGGACGTGGAGACCTACATCGCAAAAAAATTCAAAACGGAAGGGGCGACCAAAAAACCGTGATTTTGGTTAGTGCGGATTTTATCTCCTATGCACAGTTAACCATTTTTAACAATTCGAGGGAGGGGAATGGAGCGGACATACAATCGGACTATTGTAAAAATATTAACAAAGTTTAACATAAATTGTATAAAATTACGAAGGTTAAAGTTTGTTAAAGGGCGAGCGCCGGAATGTTAAAATTTGCAAAGGGGATACGCGGCACACAGTCCTGTCCCGCCCCTTTTCCCATTCGCCTACCGCCCATTCCCACCACTTCTCTCGCCCTCTTTTCCCCTCCCGCACCTATCTCTCTCCTCTCCCCCGTCCTCTGCGCCCGCCCCGTGTACTCAAATGGGTACAAATGCGCGCGCGTGCACGCGTGCGCGTGTGCTGTCCGTTTTCGTCCGTGTCCTTCAACGGGTCCCGTCACGTCTGCGTAACCCTTTGCGCGTGAGGCGTTTCCATTTTCTGTATGGGTATACTCTTTTTGTACGCTGCAATTAAAAAGAATGGCGGGAAGATTTGTTTCCCCGCCATTCCCTTTTGTATGTCTTTCTCTCTTACAGAAAGTCCATTTCCGCGAAGCACGACCATCCGTTGGCGTTGTGTGAGATACCGCCGAAACTGTACCGGTAGAGTGTCGCCCCGCCGCCTCCGTTCTGTCCGACGTTGAATGTGTAAGTGTTCGCCTCCGCTCCGTCCATGATGAGTGTCATCGAGCAGGCGGTGTACTTGTACTGTTCTGCGGGCACGAACCCGGATTTGTCCCACACTTCTTCTGATTGGTGCAGCAGGTTCTGCGTCATCAGCGGCGTTGACGTTGCCGTGATTGTCTGGTTGGGTGTTCCGTCGCCCGTTCTCGACACGATGGTGTAGAACGCCGTCATCGGCGCCGCCGTGAACATGACTCCGTCTGCGCTCACTGTGCCAAGTTCTCCGGCATGCAGTGTGGCTTCCGCTGTCAGTATCTGTGAGGCGTGCTGCACCGCCTTGATGTCCACCTTGTAGACTTTCCCCTTGGCCGGCAAGTATTCCATGTCTATCTGCGCCGGTGTGACTGTCACCTTCGGGAATCCCGAGTATGCTGTCAGCGTGTCGGAGGTGATGAACCGGACAAAGTATCTTATGTCCGTTTTGAGGTCGAATATGTAGTAAGGTGACGGGAGGGTGCTCACCGATTCGGCACCGCTATTTCTCGGTGTGGCCTCCACCGTTATTGTTCCTCCGTCCGCGAACTCCCTTGTTCCGAAGTCGTACTCCGTCTTTCCGTCCGCCACGAGTATGTATGTGGCGTCCTCGGGCACTGTCACCGTGCCATCCGTCTTGTATGTCGTCACCACCGCGGCCGCGCAGTCCACCGCGGAGTTCTGCGCTATCCGTTTCCCGATGTAGTTTACCCTTTCCGTTTCTGCTATCGGCTGTGCGAGCAGGCACATCTTGCGCTGCGCTGTGGTGCCGAACAATATGCCGTCCACGACGACCAGCGTTTCGTTGTCGTACATGGAGGTGTCCTTTGCCGCCTGTTCGAGGGGCAGGCTTCTCTTGTTGTACGTGAGCGCGGCGGTCTGCTCGGTCAGGGCTACCCACGGCTCGTCGTAGGCGTCCCCGTTGTAGTCTGCGTCGTGCTGCGCCTGCGTGCTGTACAGGTGGAGATACTTTGGTGTCCTCATTGTTGTTATCCTGTTGTTTTGTGTTTATTTTTCCGACACGTTTTCTGTGTTTTCCCTATAAATATTTTCCTGTGTTTTTCCCCGTCCCCGTTATTTATGGTAATGATGCCACAAAGGGCATGATTGTCATTATATGGTTCCAGTACAATATCTCCACAAGTTCTCCGACGCTTCCGCCCACGACTCCGTGTATGACGGCGCCGGTTACGCAGAGCCTTGGTGTGCCCTCACCGCTTCCACGGGTGTTGTCACGTACAACAAGGCCCGCCGAATTGCCGTGTCGTTCTCCACGCTGTGCGACCCTTCGAACTACCGTGCTGAGCAGACCCTCATCTACGTCCGCCGCGACGATTCGTCATATGTGACCGATTTCTATCTGAACGGTTCGGGATATGACATTGACAGTCTGGCGAACGATTACGGTTCTGTCCCTTGTCAGTACAGTGTCTCAGTGACGACTGATTCCCCTGTCGTGACCGCGGAATGGTTCTCTGACGCGTTGTCACGTTCCCTTCCTTTCACTCTCGTTACCACCGAGTCTGATTTCGGCGACCTTGCTGTCAAGGAGACCGTGTCCCACAGCGCGAACCCTAACACGACCTACCGCTTCTACGACCTCGGCGCCGGCAGGCAGGTGGACGCGTTGACCTACACCTGGGACGGTGTGGGTATGCTGGAGGACATTCCTTGGGCGTTCATTGAGCCGACGGGTCTTGACCGCGGGTTCTCTGCACCGTCTTCTGTTCCTTCGGTGCGGGCGGTCGACGACTACAATGTCGGTTCTGTGTCTCTTCTGCCTGTGTTGGTCGAGGAGTCGGGATGGTCGGTGGACCTCGGCGAGAACCTTGGCGGCGGGTACAGCATGTCGTATCAGGGTGACTCGGGGTCGTGCCTCGTTAACGGCTGGCCTCGCGGGTCGTTGGCGTCGGCCGACTTGTCGGGCGGCGGTTTTGACGTTGTCGAGACTGTGATGATGTCCAACGGCGCCGTGAATTACAGTTCGCACATCGGCGCGACGTACATGGAGGACGGTTCGGGCGCCAGCCTGACCGGACGCGTCATAACCGCAGGCGGTTCTGCTGTCGGCACCATTGGCAGCAATGGCGGATGGCTCAGCAAGACTGGCGGTGAATATGATTACTTCAACAACGAAAAATAGCATATATGAGAGAATTTCTGCATTTATACGGAACTCAGTCCGAGTGGTCGTCTGACTACAATGGTGCTGCGTACTATCAGCCGTGGGTGTCCTACGAGAAGGAGAACCGCACGGTGGCGTACAACAAGAGGAAGAGGCTGGTTGTGCTGACGTCGGCCTCTGACAGCAAGACTTACGACGGCACTGTGTTGGCGAACGACGAGGTGACCGTGTCCGGCGATGGGTTCAAGTCCGGCGAGGGCGCTGTGTATGACTTCGGGGGCGAGCAGGTGCTTGTCGGCGCGAGCGATAACACTTTCGCTTACGCGCTGAACCCGGGCACGAACGCCTCGGACTACGACATCCGCGTCGAGTTCGGCACGCTTGAGGTGACCGACGGAACGGGCGCTGAAGAGGAACCTGTGGATCCCGAGTTTGTTGTGACCATGCTTGTGGACGAAACGTCTTCGGGTGAAGGACCCTACAAATTGAGGGACACCGTGTACTATGAAGTGACCGCGACGAACATATACGAGGAAAGGAAGGACATCAGTCTGTCGTCCATTGAGGGCGTGACGCTTGACCGGGTTTATTTCAGCGGCGTCGAGGGCGGGCAAACCGTGACCACGCAGGCGCGTTATGGCATTACTGAGGCGGACATCGAAAGAGGCGAGTTCACCGCGTCTGTCACGGCAAGTGTCGGCAATCTGTCCAAACGTGCGGATTGCGCCATTGCCACCGAATCCCCCAACCCGGTCATGACAATAGGCATAGAAACGTTGACGACGCCGCCCGCAGGCATGGAATACTTCCCACTGGACGAAACGATACAATATGAAGTCACCGTGACAAATGACGGGAACATGTCGCTGAGCGAAATACGAGTCTCGTCAACAGACGGTACTATAAGACTAAACGGTCTGGCACCTGGAGAGTCAGAGACACGTCAATTCTCTCATATGGTGACAGAAGAAGATATAGCGGCCGAAGAAATCAATGTCGCTTGGACAGGAACCGCTAAAAATTCTTTACTTGAACCGACAATTGTTAATGGCAACCAGTTAGTAGAGGCACCCGAGGAACCGAATCCCGTGCTCACCATTATTCCGCAAACAGTGTCAGTGCCATTTAACGGGGAATATTACACACTTGGCGAATGGATTCAATATCAAATAACCGTGGAAAATGCCGGGAACCTGACGTTGACCAACATTGAAATTTCATCATCCGATGATAGTGATACATTCGATTCTCTAAGTCCTGGCTCATCCCAAATGCGTCAATTCTCTCATGTGGTGACAGAAGCAGATGTACTTGCTGCCGGAGTCAACGTGGAATGGACCGGAACCGCTGACAATCCTTCCACTTACCCAACGAGTGTCGAGAATGTTTCTATACAGGAGCAAATCGAGGGGCCGAATCCTCATGCGACCATAAGTTTCAATGTCACGTCGGAACCAGAGAATGGGGAATATTACACTTTGGGTGAGACCGTTGAATATGATGTCACTGTGACAAACGACGGGAACCTCACGATGAACAACTTCGAGTTGGAGTCGTCTGATGGCGACACGTTCAGTCCAGCCAATCCGCTAGGACCGCTTGAATCGGTGAAAGACCAGTTCTACCACGATGTCACCCAGACCGACGTCGACAATGAAACTGTCGAGATAACATGGACTGGCACCGCAAACAACCCGTCGTCCGTTCCAACTGTCCTGCCATCGAACGTTTTGTCCGAGCCTGCCGGGTAATCCTCCGCCCGCCGTTTGCGGGGGAGGCGTTCCCGATATTTATTAAAAACATCATCCTGCTATGGTAGAATATTATCTTCACTTGTTTCCAGACACTGCTTCGCACGACGCCGTTTACGACGGGGATCAATACCGCGAGCCTTGGGTCGCTCTGACCGAGCAGACCTCCGCCGTGACTTACAACAGGCCGCCGTCATGGACGTTTGACGAGGCGATCTTGGACCTGTCACTGTACGACCAAGAGAAACTTGTCGTCGAGGACCTCGGCGCAGACGGGTACTACATGTATCTGTCGAACTCCGCGCAGACCGTGCAGTCGATCATGTCTGACGGGATAAACTTCAGCGCCGCCGTCAATGTGCGGGGCCGCGAGATGACCATACCTTCCGACGCGTCATTCAAGTTGATCGCCTATCAAGAGGTGTCGTTGCCGGGAAGGGAGTTCACCTATGACGATATCACCGTCCAGACCGGCGGCAGCGAGGACTACTACGTCTACCTCTACGACTTCTCGACGGATGTCGTGAAAAGGGTCCATTGTGTCACCGGCGGGTCGACTTACTTTGAGATACCCTACAACTTCACGGCGGTGCCGTTGACGCAGCGCGAGTTCTCGAGCAAGCGTCTCCGCGAGAAGCTGGACGTCGACCTTGTGCAGCATCTTCCCGTGCTTACGGACAATGTTTACGGCGGGTCTTATGTCCGTGAAAACTACTACAACGAAGACGGCATATTCGTGTTCACTAACGACGTCGGAACTGAGGATCCGGAATATTTGGTGGAAGTAATGTGCGGCGTCAAGCTCTCTGACTTCTTCACCGTCAACTCGATGAGCGGTGACGCTTCCAACCTGTTCACGATGGACATAACAAGGAAGCCGTTCTGGACCGACAATGTGCAGGTTTCTTATTGGGACTATCAGTTAAGATATTGGTATGACGGTGTTCTTCCTGAGACGGGATTCGATATCCCGAGGGAGGTTGACTTCTACGTGAGATTGACGATAGACGGAACTGAGGTCGCGAGGTCCGAGGCGAATAATTTGACTAATTACGCAGAATTTTACAAAGGCTCGAAGTTCAGTAATCAAGGCAACGGATTCAACGTTGAGGTTATGACTGAAGTGCGGTAGACGGATTCATGAAATAATGTTTAGAAAAACATCAAAACTGTCATGAATAAGAAACGTGTAATAAGGCTTACGGAGTCAGACATCCGCAGGATTGTGAGGGAATCAGTTAAGGACGAATTCTTATCTTCCCTCAGTCAGCCGGACGACGACGTGGCCGCCGAGACGCTTTCTCTCGCCAGGTCTGCGTACGATAGTCTGTGCCGTCTGAACCGCTTTGCGGCCGACAACGACATGTATGAGCTCGCCCGCGACAGCGCTGCGCTGGCCAAGTATGCCGGCGACCTTGTCGGGCGCATCGAGGCGTCGATGTGACATCTTCCGGTTCACTTCTGCCGGACTGTGTGGCGGGCGTTTGCGTCCGCCGCTTCTTTTTTTGCAATTATCTGAACGAGATGACTATATTTAAAACAAAACAATGAAGAAACATGAAGCGGGCAATAAGACTCACTGAAGGTGATTTAAAACGGATGGTAAAAGAATCGGTCAACAAGATTCTCAATGAAGAGGATGGTTTCAGGCAAGTCGACGACCTGAACGCCTATGTTGCCTCAAATGGACTGAAAATGAGACCTGCGTCCAAATTCCAAAGGGTCAATGCACAAAGCGGCAAACGTTACATTGACCAATATGGTAAACAGAATGGGATGGACAAAAGGCAGATAGGAAGAATGGTTAGGCGAGGTGGCGCCCCGCTCACTACTGTCGCAGGTGACGGGACACAAGAGACAAACAACATGGTCACAAGGAACCATACCGTCTTGAACAACGTTGGCAACACCTCAAACAGATGGGCAGTTGAGACACCCACATTCAAAAGGAAATATGAGCGAGACCCTTCAAATGGAGGAACATATAAGCCGAAAGGTGGACCAATGAACGCCGCACAGATAAATGAGCCAATATCGTTCACGGCGCCTTGGGGAGAGAAGATGAATGTGGATAAAGGCGGTTATATCCTTCAAGACCCAGACAACCCCAACGACATATACGGCATCAGCGGTAAGGATTTTGACTCGACATACAGGTTTAATGAGGGGAAAAACAGAATTAGAATTTCTGAGGCACAGTTGCGTCAGATAATCAAAGAAAGTGTTCAGGGCGTGTTGGATGAAGGCATATAACCCAATGTGTGGTTAATCCACGCATTTTCATGGTTAATCCACATCACGCAATCTTAATTCACGCCAAGTGACAATCAGAAACGCTCCAATAGGGGCGTTTTTCTTGTAGTGAACCGCTAAAGTCCGTTTACAAGAAAATCCATCTATGCCCTGAGTTAGCGCACAGATGGATTTGTTGTCTGTTGTCAAATGTTTATCTTACGCGGACGCGGTCTCAACGGTCCATCCTGTCGGGATTCCGTTGACACCAGTAACATTCCAATTCGCAGCGCTGTTCTTGACGAAGGTTCCTGATGATGCGACACCATTAACCCAATTAAGTGTATAGTCGTCTGATGGTGTAGTTGTAAACATCGCCTTGATATAATTCAATGATGCGCAACCACGGAATAATCCACTATAGCAATAGTCAGCCAACGTTGTCGCAGGAAGTTCTGGTGCTGCGGTCAATGACGTGCAGTTTCTGAATATACTTTCGTAACAGCCATCAGTCAACGTTGTCGCCGGCAGTTCTGGCGCTGTGACCAATGAAGTACAATCTATAAACATACCTTGGTAGCAATATATATCCAACGTTGTTGCAGGAAGAACAGGTGCTTCGGTCAATGACGTGCAACTTGTGAACATACCTTGGTAGCAATATTTAGTCAACGTTGTCGCAGGAAGTTCAGGCGCGGTCGTCAATGATGTGCAACCTTTGAACATGCCAGTGTAGCAGAACTGAGCCAACGTTGTCGCAGGAAGCGCAGGTGCTGTAGTCAATGATGTGCAATCTTGGAACATGCCGTCGTAGCAATACCGAGCCAACGTCGTCGCCGGAAGCACAGGCGCCGCTGCCAATGATGTGCAACCATTGAACATGTTGGAGTAGCAAATATCAGACAACGTTGTCGCAGGAAGAACTGGTGCCTCTGTCAATGCGGTGCAATCTTGGAACATGTTTCTGTAACAATTCATTGCCAACGTGGTCGCTGGAAGTTCAGGCGCGGTCGTCAATGAGGTGCAACCACTGAACATGCTGCCGTAGCAATACTCAGCCAACGTTGTTGCTGGAAGAACCAATTTATCCGCGGAAGTCAATCCAACTGAGTTTACGAACAGGTCATAAAATGCGTAATTCTTATTAGAAAAATCTGTTACACTATCAAACCCATCTCCATACAGCAAGGAGTAAGGATTTCCCATCGCCTCATAACGGCCAGTTGACCCGAAACTTCCAATTCCGCTATAATCCTCTGGTGTCAATGTTGCCTTGAACATAATTGTCCCACCGGCGCTCACTGTCGGGGTGCTCGTATTCTCCGCTAGTTCTGTCCACGTCTCGCCTCCGTCAATAGAGTAGTTTACTCCGGATTTAGTGAAAGAGAATGTTCCGTCCTCAAGTGCTTTGAATGTCAAATATTTCTCAGCCCATCCCTTGTTGTATGTCACAAGTTCCGAGCCGTCGTCCACGCACGCCACCCATGGTTCGTGATATTCACCGCCATCCCCATAGGAGCGGGCGGTGTCGTGTTGTTGCTTGGTGCTAAACTCGTGAAGAAATTTTGTATATGCCATTTGTTGTTCGTTTTTTGTTTTGTACCGATAAATAGTACAGGCAACCATTACATAGGATACACAAGGCACATCCTTTCATTATAACATACTTCCGTTTAGTTTTTTTAACACGCTTCGCTTGTCTGTCCGTCCGCTTTTCATTACCTTTGCGGCAGTGCAATGTGAAATACATTTTGGGCATGGAAAAGATTGAGGACATCAGCGGATGGGTGGCAAGGACCGCTCAAGAAATTTACGAGAAAGAAAAAGAGGGTAAAAACCCATGGTCTTTATATTACGGGGGTTATCTTGACGCGGTGCGCGTTGTTGGAGAGAAAGCCCTTTTGTCCGGCGCTCTGTTCGGATTTGACCTCGCGACAAAGGTTGCGTCGAAGTGGCTGCATGAGAGAATCCGTCCGGTTGACGAACCGGAACAGGAGTTTGACGAGGACGGGCAGCCGTTGGCAGAGAGTTTCCTCAATCGGGCAAAGGCCAGATGTGAGGAAGCGGACAAAGTTGTCGACGAGTTCAAGAGATGGATGGAACAATTCAAGAAAGAAAGCAAAAAATAGAAACATGGACAGAGAAACAGTGATTAATGTCCTTCACGAGTGCCTCGAAAAGACAGGTGCGCAGAAGGAACTTGAGGAGATGGCGAGCAGCTTTTTGTATTTGATGACATCCGTCTACGACGCAATGGCAATGGCCGCAGACCGTCTGTGTGACGAGAAAACGTGGAATAAGGTGGAAGACAAGAAACCGGAAGACAACACTGTCGTGGTGACATACTATCGGATGCCAGAATTCGGCGACGACACTTCACTGACTCAGGTCTGCGGCTATGACGATGTTGACGGTTTTGAGATGCACAACGGACACCGCGTGACACACTGGAGACCGTTGCCGGCGAACCCGGAAGATTAACAGAAACAAAACAAACAACTATGGAGGAAGTAACCAAAGAGATTCTAGACACTCCAATTGAAAGGGAGGTCGAGGAAGCGATTGAGCAGTACGCCGACGGAACGAACGACATCGAAGTGTTCGAGAAGGGATTCAGGGCCGGACTACAGTACATGGGCGAGCGTATGATGGTCTCAATGACCGAGGCGTTCAAAATACCGCCAGAAGCGTTTGAAGAGGAAAAGGAGGATGACGACCTGTGGGGCAGATGCCCTCTTGATTTGTCTAGTTAACTACCCACAAACTAAAGATTTATGTGATTCCTTGGTTTGTTTTTTAAAAAAAAATGTTAATCCTCTTGCGTGTTTGAAAAATTTTACTTACCTTTGGCGCAGATGTTGAACATAAAATGTTTTAACCGCTATAAAGTATGATTTTATGGACAAACGTTACAAGTTCGTAAGGTTCCTTGACAGATACTCCAACGAGCCGGGGAAGACCTGGTGGTTCGTGGCGCGTAGCGCGTCCGATGTAATGGAGCATTCCGAGAAGATACTGAAGCCTTTGTTCCAGGTCGGTTTTGACTCCGCAGTAAAGGACCTATGCGATGCCGCGTTCAAGTATGGTGACATCAATCTAAGGAACCATCCTACTGACCCGGTATCCTCTCTGATACAGACTATCAGTTCAATAACATACGAGGACAGTCCTCTTGCGTTCTATGAGACAGGCAACGGGCTTCTTCGCGACGCAATAAGCGGAAGGCTGAAGTCGGTGGCAAAGGGTAAGGAGATATACCTCGAGAACGGCGTGCGCGAGTTCGGCGGGAAGGCCGACGACATCATAGAGACGGTGTATTCCGACGACCTCGTGTATCCGGACGAGAAGAGACCCACGTTCGACGATGTCAGGTTCATACAGTGGACAGGCGGCGAGCATTGGTACGCGAAGGTCGGGAGCATTGACATCGTGGACGAGAACGGGAACCAGAAGTGGTCAACAAGGAAAGAGGCCGAAGATGCCGCAAGGCGTTGGCTTGAACAATAAACCAAAACGAAAAAATCATGACAGTCATATGGTCAAACCACGGCGACAACGACACCGCATTGCTTGAGAACATATGGAAGGGCATTGACGGTGTCAATGTGGTCGAGCTGAACAAGGAAACCAAAGACATAGACTGGGCCATAATCAGCGCGATATTGGCGGAGAACGACACGCTGGTATTCGCCGGACACGGCTCGCGTAATGGTCTATTCAACCCGTCGTTCGACGGTTACGCCTTCAGCGCGGAGGATGTCGGTTTCGTGAAGGCGAAGAATGTGTTCTGCATATGGTGCAACGCCTACGACTTCTGTGTCGACAACGACCTGCAGTGCCTTGCCACGTCCATGTTCATAAGCAACGTCGATGAGGCGATGTCGAACTGCATTGAGTCGGACGCCGCGTCGATTGACAGTTGTGACCTTCGGTTCTACGCCGAGTGCAACTATTGTCTGAAGGAGGGCATGCCGATGAGGGACATGTATTCCTACTTGGTCTCAAGGGTTGACGACGACAGCGAGGTTGACAGGTTCAACAGGGGCGGATTGGGACTTGTCGGCAAGTCTCTCGGGGATGTGGTTTCGATTCTTTGCGACTTTGTCAAGAAGCAGAAGAGCATTCCGCCGGAATACGCGCAACTCGTGAACGACAACTTCTGGGATTTGGTTGGACATTCTTCTGAGACGGACGTGTCTCAGTCTGATGTAAACAATGGAGGGGCATTCGATGGCGTTCGTTGAAGGGACAATAAGTGACGGCCAATCCGTCAGGGGCATTCCATATCTTCAGGTGAGGTGTCCATGGGACGGTGAAATCATCGACGCTGTAGATTGCTGGTATTGCAAGGCCCATTCCGCGGCCGGCGGATGCCACCTTATGCACAAGCCATTGTCGCAGTCAAGTTCACACAACAAAGAAAGCAAGAAAAAGACATGGATAACGAGAATTATCTCGGCTGTAGCAGGCCGATGACGGACAGGCTGAAGGCGAGGCTTGATGCCTCCAGAATGTGGGGAAACATGGTTGCCGACAGTGAAGACAAGCACCTTGCGACGCTGAATTTTGAGTGCGGCGCGATGTGGGGAGAAAAGAGCACAATCGCCGACGTATGCGAGTGGATTAAGTCAAACATCGGAAAGTACACCAGCGGAGATGTTAATGTGGACCGTTTGTGCAAGGATTTGATGGTTCAGATGCAATAGATGGAATATGGTAAGAAAAGTTTGATGAAGGATTACATAATGATAGATTGATATGGAAAAAATATTCGATTTCGTTAGAAATCTTTGGGTTAATATATTCCAGCAACCAGTATATTCAATTGATATTTTATGGTTGGTCCGTAAAAATGCCCATAATGAGGTTTGTCGCTACGACGGGTTATGTGAGGCAATCGTCGGAGCATGTTATGAACTCGGAATACCCATTGAAAATCATTATAAAATCAGAAAACACCTCCTAGACAGGGATACTGCACGTATGCTA
>Ga0310694_10000123_pt1 | contig 115864 bp, 89 predicted proteins | sample 174DNAGHGhighgp2_FD_203884 | JGI IMG/M metagenome (GOLD analysis project Ga0310694, IMG submission 203884) | Sheep rumen microbial communities from Palmerston North, Manawatu-Wanganui, New Zealand - 1742 DNA GHGhigh gp2 (v2) (version 2) | ecosystem: Host-associated > Mammals > Digestive system...
GTCTCCTATATATCGTCGTTTTCTTCATGATTACGTCGTTCTGTACTGCAAAGGTACGAAATTATATCGAATTATCGTCAGATATATCTGACTGTCAGTTAATTAATTTTTAGAACATTCCTATAAAGAAACATTTATATGCCAAACAGATGCCTTTATTCTTCAACATTTACTGAGTTCTTGAGTCAAGATCCATTTGCGGTATTAGGTACCCTCCACAATAATTATCATGGCGATTCGCTTACTACAACCGATGAGGCGTGGATGTGTGAGATTTCTTTGATGCAACAAGTGCTTGATCCGTGGAAGGATGAAGTGGGGCAGATCATCTTTGAATATGATATTCCACGTCTTGGAAAACGTATCGATGTAGTTCTGCTGCTGAGAGGGTTGATATTCTGTCTGGAGTTTAAGGTTGGCAAGAAGGAAGAGTTTCAGGCAGGTATAGAGCAGGTGATGGACTATGCACTGGATCTGAAGAACTTCCACCTATTTAGCCACGACAAGAAGATTGTACCTATACTGATTCCAACAAGGTATAAGGAATACACAACGGAGTTTCAACCTTCGGTTTACAATGACGATATCTATAATCCGATAATTACAGGTGAGGATCACCTCCAGGAATTGATAACAAAAGTATTGGGCCATGCGGGAGCAGAGCAAAACAACGAAACAATAGATAATTGGTTGATAAGTCCTTACGCTCCTACTCCTACTATCATCGAGGCGGCGCGTACACTGTTTGAGAATCACTCAGTGGAGGACATTACGCGGCATGAAGCTGACAAGGTGTCAACTGACCGTACTATCAACTATATTCTTGACATTATTCAGCGAAGCAAAGAACTGCACCAGAAAAGCATCTGCTTTGTAACGGGTGTTCCTGGGGCCGGCAAAACACTGGTGGGTCTTGATATAGCTATCAAACAGACCTACAAAGACGGCGAACTGGACAAGGAAAACGGCGCAGTGTACCTGTCTGGCAACGGACCACTTGTGGCGGTGTTGACCGAAGCTTTAGCTCGTGACAATCAAAAGAAATGTACAGCCAAAGGTGAAAGAAAAAATATGTCGGATTCGAGGCGAGAGGTAAGTGAGTTCATACAAATTATCCACCGTTATCGCGACAATATGCTGGCCAAAATAAAAAATCCTGTGGAGAACGGTGTGGTGGAAATAGACCCTGAGAAGGCTGTTCGACTGGAGGCAACGGGCTATGGAGAAGTTGAGCACGTGGCCATCTTTGATGAAGCTCAACGCAGCTGGACACACAAGCGCATAGCAGACTACTTGAAGCGTGGAGGTACGTATGGTAACAAACTTAAGGTGCCCAATTTCCCGATGTCAGAGGCAGAGTTCCTAATTTGGTCGCTTGATCAGCGTGAGGATTGGGCCGTCATCATTTGTCTGGTGGGTGGAGGACAGGAAATCAATACTGGTGAGGCTGGAATTTCGGAATGGATTAATGCTTTGAACAATCGCTTCAAACATTGGAATGTTTTCATCTCCAACAAGCTGACCGAACAGGAATATGCCGAAGGACGGGTTAATGAGATGTTGCAGGAAAATGACAAAGTTGCTTATTCTGACGACCTACATCTGGCTGTCAGTCTTCGCTCTTTCCGGGCTGAGACACTGTCGGCTTTCGTCCATTCGCTGTTGTCGTTCGCACCTGATACCACATCGCTCTATCAGGATGTAAGGCAGAAAGGATATCCCATTGTACTTACTCGCGATATGGAACAGGCACGTGCATGGTTGCGTAAACAGGCACGTGGTAGTCAACAGATAGGCGTGTTGGTAACGAAAGTGGCTGCACGTTTTAAGCCGCTGGCCGTACATCTACTGGGACAAGGAGACGAAAATGCTGTGCATTGGTTTCTTGAAGACAAAACGGACATACGTTCGTCTAATTATCTGGAGGATGCCGCCACAGAGATACAGGTGCAAGGATTGGAGCTCGACTATGCCTGCATACTGTGGGATGCTGATATGCGATGCGAGAATGGTCGTTGGTCTTTTTATAAATTCAATGGCAAGAACAAGTGGAATCCTGAAAACAACGAGGAAAACCGCAAGTATATGCTTAACGCATACCGTGTGCTTCTGACTCGTGCCCGTCAAGGTATCGTCATTTGCGTTCCGACAGGCAACGACAAGTTGGGCTCTGACGGTTTCCCCGAAGACCCGACGCGCCTACCAGAGTACTACGATGGCACATATGAGTATTTGAAAGCGCTAGGATTAGAAGAAATATGAAACAGATAGAGGTTGTTGCAGCGATCATCCATGATGTGACCAAGGTTGTATCTTTGCCACTCAGCAGGAATGTGGCGACTATAATCACTTGTGGAAATCAAAAATGGATATCCATACCTCAACAATAGCGCCATACAAATATGGCCGCCATTCACGGCAAGGACACAAAGCCGGAAATGGTGGTGCGCAAATGGTTGTGGAGGCATGGGTATCGTTATCGTCTGAACCATCCAAGACTACCTGGGAAGCCTGACATCGTAATGCGTAAGTATAGAACTTGCATCTTTGTGAATGGATGTTTCTGGCATGGTCATGAAGGATGCCGATACTATACGATTCCTAAGACAAATACAGAGTTCTGGGTGAACAAGGTTACAAGGAATAAGGAACGTGATGTAAAAGTTCAACAAGAACTATCTTCTATGGGTTGGCATTCCATTACTATATGGGAGTGTGAGCTGAAACCGAAGAATAGAGAAAAAACTCTGGAGTCATTGGTTTTCACGCTTAATAAGATATTTCTTCAAGACCATAGTGTTAGGCGTTATCCTATGCCTGAGGAAGAACCTTTGATGGCAGCAGAAGATGTGGCCGATTATAATGGTTTTGAGAAGTTGTAGAATAATAAATAAGACGAGGAAATTTTCCTCGCCTTACTGTTAAGCCTTGTACCCAGAGCCGGGGTCGAACCGGCACGGGTTGCCCCACTGGTGTTTGAGACCAGCGCGTCTACCGATTCCGCCATCTGGGCTTCAAATGCGGTGCAAAGATACACGTTTTTTCTGAACTGCACAAACTTTTTGGCAAAAATGTTTCAAAGTACTTAATTCTTTCCCCTTTTATTGACTTAAAATGTAATAAATATGCTGTCTTGTCGTTATTATAATAGCTACCTAATAAAATATTAATCTGATGGATACCATGACAAATAATAATTATTGTGTAATATTAGCTGGAGGGAAGGGAAGGAGGCTTTGGCCATGCAGTAGGGCAGAGCACCCCAAACAGTTTGTGGACTTCTTCGGCGTGGGAAGGACACAATTGCAGCAAACCTTTGACCGATTGGCTAAGGTGATACCTCAAGAAAACATCCTTGTCAATACGAATGTGGCGTATGCTGATTTGGTAAGAGAGCAATTGTCCGAATTGCCTGAGCGAAACCTGATGGTAGAGCCTATATATAGAAATACTGCTCCAAGTGTGGCTTGGGCTGCCCACCGCACGAAGTTTTTTTGTCCTGAAGCCAATCTTATTGTCGTTCCCTCTGATCATGCCGTGCAAAACGAGGAGATGTTTCAGCGTAACATCCTCGATGGACTGGAGTTTGTCAGCGCCAATGATGGCTTGTTGACGATGGGCGTTAAGCCTACCAGACCGGAGCCTGGTTACGGATATGTGCAACTGGGAGAGAAAGTGGGGACAGATATATATAAGGTGCAATCGTTCACGGAAAAGCCTGATCGTGAGTTTGCGCGACTGTTCATGGAAAGTGGCGAGTTTTATTGGAATACAGGTCTGTTTATGTCAAATGTTAAGCACCTGTTGGATTGTTTCGTCAAGTTGTTGCCAGCCGTACTTCGTAACCTGGATATGACGGATCCCAACTATACGATTGAGTTGGAAGAGCAATATGTGGCAGAGAATTTCCCCTTGTATCCTAACATGTCAGTGGATTATGGCATTCTGGAGAAGTTGGAAAACGTTTATGTGAAGCAATGCAACTTCGGTTGGGCTGACTTAGGCGCTTGGCATAGTATTTACGAAGCTATGCAAAAGGTGGAGGGTGATAATGTCGTTGTAGATAGTGACGTAATCATTGATGACAGTAAGAACAATATCGTGAAGCTACCCAAAGGGAAACTGGGTGTAATCAATGGACTTGATGGCTATATAGTGGCTGAAAACGACAATGTGTTATTGATTTGCAAGAAGGAAGACTCCTCGGCATTGGTGAGAAAGTATATTAATGAGGTGCAAATCAAGAAAGGCACCGAGTTTATATAATCAGTTTGCAAGAAAGAAGAAGAGGTTAGCGATTGCTAACCTCTTTTAAATTCAGCGAATATCTTGTCTGCTATTTCTTTAAATTCTTCTTCTGAGAGTTTCAGTTTTTCTTTTCTGAAATCTACGTCACCTTCGTTTTGCATGGGAATGAGGTGAATGTGGGCATGAGGAACTTCAAGTCCGAGAACCACTTCAGCCACTTTCTTGCAGGGGAAAGCCTTTTTGATGGCAAGGGCTACCTGCTTGGCAAATACCTGGAAGGCTGCTATTTCATCATCTTCCATATCGAAGATGTAGTCTATTTCACGGCGAGGAATCACCAACGTGTGTCCTTTCACTAGGGGATTAATATCCAAGAATGCGTAGAATTGGTCGTTTTCCGCACATTTATAACTTGGAATTTCGCCTGCTGCGATTTTAGAGAATATACTCATGGTGTTTGTTTGATTAGGTTAGACAATATTATGAAAGAGAAATGTTGTCAATGCGCAGTTTGATGGAACCTCTTGGAATGTTAATCTCCACGATGTCTCCCACTTTCTTATTCAACAATCCTTGAGCAATAGGAGTCTTGATAGAAATCTTCCCTTCGCGCAGGTTAGCTTCGCTTTCGCTGACAATAGTATAAACCATTTTCGATTGGTTTGCCATGTTTGTCAGTTCTACTTTAGAGAGAATCTGTACTACATCACCGCTCAAGCGAGACACGTCAACGATTTTTGCCTCAGAAATGGTGATTTTCAACTTATTGATTTTTGACTCAAGGTGCGACTGGGCTTCCTTGGCTGCTTCGTATTCTGAATTTTCGCTCAAGTCTCCCTTGTCTCGCGCCTCTGCAATTGCCGCCGAGATTTTAGGTCGTTCAACGGATTCTAAATGTTTTAAATCTGCTACGAGTTTTTCGTAGCCTTCTTGTGACATATAAGCCATAATATAGTGTTTTTTGGTTTTTAATTTTATGGATAACAAAAGAAAGAATTCCGACAACCCTCCTGTAGTCGGAATTCCGTATCCTTAATATCCTCTTTTTGTTTATTTACTTTGCAAAGATAGAAAATATTTTTCTAAATCGATTCATTTTTTGCATTTTTTTTCTTTTTCCTTCATAAATTCAATCAATTTGCGAAATGTTTCGTTGTATGAAAGGGTTTCTTCGTTGCCTGTAATGATCATTTGCTTTCTTGCCCGTGTGATTGCCACGTTCAGTTTTCTGTCTATCACTTGTCCGTTGTCTTCGGTAAGACTGTTGGCGGTCAAGAAAGCCAGTTGGTAGCGGTATTGCACGGTAAATGAATATACGATAACGTCTCGCTGACTACCTTGGTAGCGTTCCACCGTATCAATGGAAATGTGGTTGAGGACAGGTATTTGCCATTGCTCGATTTCCTTTCTGATGATGGCAATTTGATTTCTGTAAGGTACGATGATGCCGATGGTCTTGTTGGGGTTGAACGCATCACCATAGAAACGATATATTCGCCTCACGATGTCAGCCACGATTCGCGCTTCTTCCGTGTTTACCTTATCTGAAAGAGACAGGTTCTTGCACGATTTTGACGGAATGAAAAACATTCTGTGCTTTTTCAGTCTATCGTCAAGTTCATCTTCAGAGGGAAGCGTATATTGTATTTGCGTTTCCATCTGATGTTGGCAAGGTACGGGTTCCAGTTTTTCATCCTTGTAAAACATCATGTTTGGAAACTCCGCAATGTCTGGGTGCATACGTCCTTGTTTGCGTAAGATACCGATGAAATCGGTTCTTTTTTGCATTCTTTCCGTCTTGATGAGTCTTTCAAAGAGTGAATTTCTGCAATCAGTCAGTCCTATGTTATTCAATAATGGATTGTTGATGGCAGTGTCTTTCTCGTTTTGTCTCACCACAGCTGGCAATTGTTTGTAATCTCCTATCAGTATAAACTTGTCAATATCGGTTTCTTGATGGTGCATAGAGAGCAAACCGATGATGTTTGGCTCTAATATCTGGCTCGCTTCGTCAATGATGGCAAGTGAGAAATGCTTGATGCTGAAGATAAGAGGGCGTGAAGACATGGTGGAAGTGGTTCCCACGATGACCCTTGTGCGTTCTATCTTCTCTTTGATGGCATTGAGCTTCGGACATTCCTCAATGGCATTTCCCAAAAGGTTCGACCTGAATCTTGGGTCGCAACTGTATTCGTTTCCTAATCGTATGAAATCAATGTCTGCATCATATAACATACCGCAAATTTCGTCCACCGCCCGATTGGTGTAAGCCATGAGTAAGATGGAAGAACCGTTAGATGCCAGTTCTTCTTGCACCAAGAACCGCAACGCCATGGATGTCTTTCCCGTTCCTGGCGGACCAACCAAGAGGTAATAGTCATTGGCTTGTTTGGCTCGTAGCAATATCTCATCGTAGTTGGGGTGATAGGTTCGTGTGAGCATTCTGCTCTTGTCGCACGTAGGAGGACGTTGCCCTAAGAGTAAGGCTTTCCTGTCTGGCAGGGATGAAATGAAGTGGTGCAATCCCGCAATCGCACTATTACCCCCAATATCGCTGCTGGCGTGCTCTATCGCATAAGGCAGATGATTGTCGAAAAGCGACTCGTTTTGCTGACCATCATTCAGGTGAACAGTAATCTTCGTAGTGCTTAGTTCGGCTATCACTCCCTGATACAAGATGTTTTTCCGCACGTCAGGTTCTTCATCTTCCTTATAATGGTACAGGTAAACCATGTCGCTCCTGCGGAAGTTGGGCAAGAAGTCGTCTCCTTGATTGGGAATGCTCAACGTAATGGTGTCGAATCCGTGGGAAGAAGCACTTTTCTCCTTCTCCGTGATGGTCAATCCCGTATAGATGTTTCCCGTTTCTTTCTTTTCGGCAAGCGGCATATTCCATAGGTCAGCATGGCTGTTGCCCGTTCCTTCCACGGCTCCCACCTTTCCCAACAGTTGCTCCTTCGTGACGAAAGTCATCATCTGGCAATAGTAGGCTCGTTCCAAGGGCGACAATCGATGGAGTGGGGCAGTGGTAACTTCAATGTTGGGCAATTGGTATCTGTTGAAGAAGAAATCGTTTAATTTCTCCGCATTGATGGTGTCAGGTGTTAGTTGGTCAATAACACTCTCAAATCCGTTTTCCGCAATACGGTATTCATTGGCTACCACCAAGTTTCTGAACTTGATGGCTTCGTGCATGAGTTTCTGTAAGGGTTGTACTTCCAGCAAGCCATTGGGCAATGGGTATTTAGAATACAACAGATGAATGTCGGCTTGTTGTCTGTTTACTTGGAAGTTGTAAGCCAATATCCCATAGTAAAGCAACACCTGCACATAGTGTTTCTCCACGTGAAAGCTACCGTGCTTATTTCGGCTCTTGCGTTCCACGTACATATTGCGCCCAGCCTTCTGCTCTACCAACAACTTCATGTCGGTTGTCATCAAGTCGATACGTCCTTGCAGTCCTAATCTCTCACATACGAAAGAAGGTTCGAGTATAGCCTTGTTTCTGTCGTAGGTGTTGAAGAGATAGTTCACTATCTGTTGGATGTTTCTTACTTGAACGGCAATCTGTTTCTTGAAGTCAATGATGTTCAGATCCTCACACGTACAATATTCCAATGCCTTCTCCCTGAAATTATTCTTGATGGTTTCGTTGATCTGATAGTCAGGGTTGTTGATGATGTCGTCAAGTGCGTTGCCAGCAAAGTTTCCCAAGATGGTGTGTGGAGTGTTGGCTCGTGGCTTCATCTTGTTCATGATGAACGACAGAGGATGGTGTCCGTAGTCTTCAAAGCAAGCAGCTATGCTACTGATGTCTAACAGATAATCTGGCTCTACCACTACTATGCGTGGTGAGGCAATGCCATTTTCCATGCTACAATCCAAGAGGTTGAGTTGCATTCCTACGTGAAGAATATCCTTCAGGTAAGACAGGTCGATGTATTCCTGCGTGTTGACATAGTCAACGGTAAGTCTTTCCGTGCAACCATCTTGATCTACCGTCACGTAAAGATGAGTTTCGTCCCAGTCTTCCACGATACACCTTATATATTTATAATCTATGTGTTGCGGAAGATGGTGTTTGCGTTGGATAAACGATATGTTTGGAGTCAGTAAAGACGGTATTTTCGCATTGAAAACCATAGATATGAAAATCGCCAATGCCGAACAGTCTTCCCTTACCTCTTCGCTTGAGAGAATTTTGGGAGAATTGCTGTCTCTTCTCATCTTCTGTATGGCTATGCAATGAGCGGGCTTTACGTGGTGCATCTTGCACAATACGTCCACCTGTGAAGACAGATTGCCAAAACCATGTCGTGTGTCTTTGAGTCCTTCGGCGCACGTTAGGATAAGCGTTTCATGCAACATCTTATTGACGGAAGCACTGTCTTTTTCCATACGGAGAATTTCCGCCACACGTTCAAATAGTTCGTTGGGAGTGATATAATGGTCAGGGGTTGTCATTTCTCAAATGTTTATATTTGCAAAAATACAATAAATATTTTGTTTACCATTCATTTTTCATTAATTTTGCAGAACTATGCCAAAAGAAAAATCATCAGTTCGCGAACGGGAAAACGTTCATGTGAGAGAGCCAAGACGGTACAAGGTCATTCTATTGAATGATGACTTCACCACGATGGAATTTGTTGTGGAGTTGTTAATGACAATTTTCCACAAGAGTGAGTCAGAGGCAGAGACTCTGATGTTGCAAGTGCATCATTCGGGAAAGGCCGTTGTAGGTGTCTATAGTTATGATATTGCCGTGACCAAAGTGGAAATGGCAACCAAAATGGCGAAAGAAGCAGGATTCCCACTTCGTGTTTGTTATACACCGGAATAGAGATGGAATTTACGAAAGATTTAAATAGGGCTTATAACGAAGCCGCAGAATATTCATATTGGGGGCATTTTGAGTTTCTCATGCCCGAACATTTGTTGCTTATCATTATCGGTCAAGAGCAATTCAAAAATGCTTTGGCTAACGTGAATGGTAGCTACTATGATTTTTATAATGAATTGACCCATTGGCTCAAGAGTCAGGAAACGCTTGGTGACAAATATGCGCAGAAGTTGAATGAATCTTCCCAAATGATAGAGGTGGTAGTCAATGCCTCACACATTGCCCATTACTCGGGTAGGACGTTGGTTGACATCCCTCATGTGATCAGGGCAATGATGGAATTGCAGGAGTCTATGGCTTCATACCTGTTATATAGATATAGTAACGGTGATACGGTGTCTTTGATGACTGAAATCATCGCAAGCTATCCGATGGATAGATTCCAGTTGGTTGGTAATATAACAGGTGTGGATAAGAAGGGCAGAGTCGAGGAAGATTCCGAGGGGGATGAAGACAATGCCGTGGATGATGATGAAGACGATGATTTTTTGTTCGATATGGACAATGAAGAAATGGATTCATACTCTTCCCAACAGACGAGGAGCAATTTGATTACTTGTCTGAATGACCTTGTTGACCGCCATCATCCTCTCATCGGGCGCGAGGTGGAATTGGAACGTACCATCCAGGTGCTTTGCAGGAAGGATAAGAACAATCCTTTGCATGTGGGAGAGCCAGGTGTGGGAAAGACAGCCTTGGTCTATGGATTGGTCAAGAGAATCGTTGACAATCAGGTGCCTCCTCGCCTGCAAGGATGTAAAGTGTATCAGATGGACATGGGAGCCATGTTGGCTGGTACGCAATACCGTGGCGATTTCGAGAAACGCATCAAGCAGGTCATGGACGGCTTGCAGAAAGAAGGCAACGCCATTGTTTATATCGACGAGATTCATAATCTCATTGGTGCTGGACGTATTGGCGACGGTTCGTTTGATGCTTCCAATATGCTGAAACCTTACTTGGAACAAGGCGACATCCGCTTTGTTGGTTCCACTACGTATGATGAATACAATCGCTACTTTGCCCGTAGCAAGGGCATTGTGCGCCGTTTCCAGCAGATAGACATTGCTGAACCTTCCATAGATGATGCCATTGGTATCTTGAAAGGATTGAAGAGTTCATACGAACAATTCCATTCGGTGACTTTTCCTGATGAGGTGCTGGAATATGCGGTAAGGGCAAGTGCCAAATACATCAACGATAGATTCTTGCCAGATAAAGCCATCGACCTGATAGATGAGGCTGGGGCTTATCGTGAACTGCATCCCGTGGAGGGAACGAATGTTCAGGAAGTAGATAAGACGTTGATTTCTGAGGTGCTTGCCAAGGTTTGCAAGATAGATGCTGCTGCCATGAAGGAAGAAAGCAATGCTTCGTTGGAGTCGTTGCAGACACGTATCCTTGCCAGAATTTACGGTCAGGATGAGGCAGTACGGCAAGTAGTGGAAGCGGTGCAGATGGCTAAGGCAGGATTACTTGATGATAACAAACCGCTTGCCTCATTACTCTTCGTAGGACCTACGGGAGTGGGAAAGACAGAGGTGGCTCGTGTGTTGGCGCAAGAGTTGGGTATCGGGCTTGTTCGCTTTGATATGAGTGAATATACGGAGAAACATGCGGTTGCCAAACTGATTGGTTCGCCCGCTGGATATGTGGGTTATGAGGATGGGGGCTTGTTGACTTATGCCATTCGTAAGACTCCCAATTGCGTGTTGTTGTTAGATGAGGTGGAAAAGGCTCATCAAGACATTTACAATATCTTGTTGCAGGTGATGGATTATGCACGACTGACCGACAACAAGGGGCAAAAGGCGGATTTCAGGAACGTGGTACTGATTATGACCTCTAATGCCGGTGCTCAGTATGCGTCGCGTTCTAATGTGGGATTTATTGGAAACGTGTCTCGTGGAGAGGCTATGCTCACGCAGGTGAAGAAGACTTTCAAGCCAGAGTTTATCAATCGGTTGTCGGGAACGGTGGTGTTTCATGACATGGATATGAACATGGCTAAATTGATACTCGACAAAAAGTTGCGTGAGTTGCAAGATAAGTTGACGCAGAAGAATGTTACGCTTCAATTGTCTGCTGATGCTCACGACTTCCTCCTTCAAAAAGGTTTTACCCGTGAATATGGTGCGAGGGAGATGGATAGAGTGATTGCGCAATTGCTCAAACCTCTTCTCATGCGTGAAATCCTCTTTGGAAAAATGCAACAAGGTGGTGTGGCAAACGTAACTGTATTGGATGGAAAACTGACTCTTATGTAAATAATAGATATTACTTAATGGTGAAGGTATGGATTGCAAAGGCAAATCATCACTAAACACTCATCACTAAACACTCATCACTAAACACTCATCACTAAACACTCATCACTAAACACTCAACAAAAAATGGACCATTACGTTGTTGAAATAGATGATACACTTTGCTTTCCCGACCCTCGCCATGGATTAGAGTCGGGCTTGTTTGCCATTGGTGGCGATCTTTCCCCCCATCGTTTGATATTGGCATATAATTACGGTATTTTTCCGTGGTTTCCTTTCCAACAGACAGATAAGCCCTATTGGTATTGTCCGATGTCTCGATTTGTGATATTTCCTTCACAGATACATATCTCCCATAGTATGCGTACGTTGATGAACAAAGGTATTTACAGATGCTCTTTCAATGAGGATTTCGCTGGGGTCATCCGTGGTTGCCAGAAAGTTGACGGGCGTTATGAGGATGAGTATGCTTGGTTGGGCGAAGACATTGTTCGTGCTTATACAAACTTACATGAGATGGGATTTGCAAGTAGTGTAGAAGTATGGGAAGGCAACCAGTTGGTGGGTGGCTTGTATGGGGTCATCATTCATAAGACATTTGTTGGCGAGAGTATGTTCTCACGTAAACCTAATGCCAGCAAATTGGCTTTGATATACTTAGCAACATTCATGTCTGACCGTGGACTTACCATGATTGATTGCCAATTTGAAACACCACATCTCAAGTCTATGGGTGGTGTACATATTGATTATGAGGAATACCTGAAGTTGTTACACTCTGAATGACATCATTTGCCTTGCTGGTATTTGATGGCAAGCATCGTGAGGTCATCACTCTGTTCTGCATCACCTACAAACTGGTGAATGGCATCAGTCATGTTGTGAATGAGTACTTCGGGATAGTTGTTGCCTGATGCCTCAATGGTGTCGATGATTCTTGGCGAACCAAATTGAGTGTGGTCTTTCCTTTCTGCCTCAGTCAAACCATCAGTATAGAGGAAGATGGTGTCTCCCGAGTCGATGGTAACTTGTTGCATGGAAAAATTCCAATCTTCTACTACACCTACGGGAACATTTGAGTCAACGGGAAGATATTGATAGCTTTCTCCGTTGATTAACAGAGGTGCATCGTGACCAGCATTACAATATTTGAGATTCCCTGTTCGCAAGTCGATAACGCCAACAAACAACGTGACAAACATCATAGATGGATTGCTGCTTGCCATCGTTTTGTTTAGTGCGTTTACGATGTGGTGTGGCTTGTCCTCGCTGGCAGACAACGTGCGGAATTGGGTGCTGATTACCGTCATGACCAATGCGGCAGGTACTCCCTTACCCGATACGTCACCAACGCAGAAATACAAATGCTCGTCACGGATATGGAAGTCGTAGAGGTCGCCTCCCACGGCTTTAGCGGGTGTCAGCAAACCATATATGTCTATATCTGTTCTTTCTGGATAAGGTGGGAAGGTCTTGGGAAGCATCGACATCTGAATACCTTTGGCAATGTTTAGCTCACTTTCCATTGATGCCTTTTGTGCGGTAGTTTCCTGTAATTCATTCACGTATCGCGACAATGACTGTTGCATCTCTTCGAATGAGTTGCGGAGTTGACGAATTTCATCGTTGTTCTCGATCATGGGCAACGGTGTGTCAAATCGTCCTTTTGCCACTTCCTTGGTGGAAGATGATAAGTAGATAAGGGGCTTGGTGGCTCTTCGGATGGTAAACCTACAGATGATGAAAACTGCCAACAAGCCAATGCTCATCAGAGTCAGAATGATCACACCCACGTATATACCTGGGTAATAGATGACTGCTAAAGGAACGACGATTGCCATCGACCATTCGGCAGACTCCAAAGGCGAATAGAATACTACCGAGTTGGCGCTGTCAATCTTGGTAATCATGTCGCCTTTTTTACCTTTCATCATATTCTGACCTAATAAATCATCAAACTTTGAAATGGTTGACTTCACGTATTTCAGGAAGTTTTTGCTGAGTACACGCTCTTTTTGCGGGTGTGCAACGTATTCACCGTTTTTAGTGATAATGAAACTATATGACTTGTAATTTTTCCCGAAGACGTTCAACAGGTCTTTCAGATTTTCATTGTTCAACTCGTCTATTTCCTTGAGTTGTTCTGTCAGCCAATCTAATGATACGTCGGCAACAAACACACCAACAGCCTTTCCGTTTCGGTCATGGATGGGAAGCAGGTAGCTACATACAATCATCTTTGCGCCTGATTCATCGAAATAGGGGTCTGTCCAATAGCCCTTTTTGCTTTTGATGGCTTTGTTGTACCAACCCGACTTGAAGTAATCGTGTTCGGCAGAACCTATCTGTTGGATTTCTATTTTGTTTGAGTCACGATGTATGACGTAGGGCTCAAACCATTTTCCTTGCTGAGAATAATAGTTGGGTTCAAAAGCTGCTGCGTAGCCAATGATGTGAGGGTTCAGTTTCAACTCCTTTTCCAGGGCTGCGTAAACCGTGGCAGGGCTTTCGAGATTTCTTTCCACCTCGTCTATGTTGTTGACAGCTGACACCTCAACGGATTTCAAAACCTTCTCCATTTTCTCGTCTGTGAGTTCCATGATGCTATGGAAATAGTTTTGTGTCTCCATCGACATCGCATCAATCGTTAACAATGAAATGACCACCGTAATGATGGTAATGATAATCATTAACACGATGATAATGTGTCGCGTGAGTCTATCTGGAAAAGATTGTGAAAGCCATTTCATAACTACTTGTTTTGATATTAAAAACTTACAAAAGTACGAATAATATGTTGCTTTTGTTTGCTTTGCGGTTTAAAGAATGTTAAGCGAAAGAATATAGATAAGAAAAATGGGGCGTTTGTGCGCCCCATCCCATACAATTTTTGAATGATTTCATTAATCTTCTGTGCCATCGGCAAGTCTTGCCTCGAATCTTGCTCCACCAAATTCAAAGTCTTTGGATGCGTATGAGATTGCTGCTTTAGGGAAGTGCTTCTGGACAAAAGTCTTAGCAGCTGCGGGAAATTGTTCTACTGGGATGATTCTGTCGTCTGCGAAACAAGTTGCTGACTGAAGTACCATGCACATAAGTGCTACCAAAAATAACCTTGACTTTTTCATAATTGTAATTTTTAAAACGTGAATAATATGATTTTATTTTTCTCTTTATTTTCTTTTGTTGTTTTGTTTGACATTGCAAAAGTAGGAATAAAGCTCATACGTTCAAAGATATTTTTGGAAAAAGCATTCAAGTGTATCGGACAGATACCCCTTATGTCGGACAAATTGCGAAATACCCTCTTTATTTGTCGTAAGAGACCGCAGCGCAGTAACGCTTTCAGCGTCATTGTGCCATCATTTATATTATTTCTTAAACTTGATGTGCATGTAGTTTCCATCTGCTAAACCGAAACGCTGGATGAGTGTAGAACCGTCGTAGATGGCTTTCAGTTGGAGGTTTATGCCGTATCCCATAAGAGAGGAGAGTGCTTTTGGTTGTTTCAGTTCTTTCTCTGTAAACTTGTAATACTGGCTGTTGTTATTAAATTCTATGCGGATATAGTGGTCGGCACCGTTGTAGTTCAAATGTACGTTCATGATATTGGGAATGAAAGCCCATTTGATGTGCTCATTGTCCGTATCGTATTCGAAACCGTAACGGGCAGTGATGGCAAGTGGAGGAGTATTGGCTAATGCATGGCTCAGTTCTTCGTCTGCATCAATCACCTTTGAAATCAGAGACACAGGGAAGTCTTGAAAGAACACATGTTGCATCTTGTAGTCGGACATATCCATTTGCACTCCGTTGAATGTTTCTTCATGAGCTTCATGCATGTGTTTCCCTTGCTCGTCTGTCCATTCCCTGCAATCCTTGTTTTTATAAACGATGATGTATTGTCCCGGATATTCTCCAGAAATGTTCTGCCCGTAATTTTCCTTTTGTTCGTTTGTCAGTCGCTTTTCAAAGTTGTCATTGCTGCAAGAGGTAAGGGAGAGGGCAGCAAACATCGCCAAGGCAATTCTCCAGTGTTTCATTGTTTTCATATTCTTTTTACTCATTGTTAAAAACCAAAATAACCCACCGATTAAAGCATTGTAAAGAGGCTTGGCAGGTTTTCGTGATGCAAAAGTATCACTTTCATCAGAAATGACCAAAGATATTGAGAGAATAAATAAATGATGTAAAGATATAGGTGTCAAAAAATCTTGTTGTCACTCCGATGCCTACAACCACAAAAAATGGGGCGACGTGCGCCCCATCCTAAACGTTTTTCTTATGCTTTCATTAATCATCAATAGCGAATAACTGACCACCCTTGTTGAATTTAAGATCAAGTCCGTTTGACAATTCTATTTCAAATCCATAACGCTCTTTGTCTATCTTGGTGATGATTGCATCTGGGTGGTTGGTCTTCACGTACTGAGCGATAGCTGCTGGAACGAGTGCTGCTGGAACGGCTTGTCTCTTGCAATCTACTTTGTCCCAATTGCCCTTCTTGTCAAAATCTATTTCTGTGCCATCTGCAAGTCTTGCCTCGTATTTTGCTCCACCAAACTCACGGTCTTTGGTTGCGTATGAGATCGTGGCTTGTGGGAAGTGTTGCTGAACGAAAGCCTTAGCTGCTGCTGGAAGTTGCTCTACGGGTATGATTCTGTCGTCTGCGAAACATGTTACTGACTGAAATACCATGCACATAAGTGCTACCAAAAATAACCTTGTCTTTTTCATAATTGTATGTGTTTAAATGTGAATAAAAAATTTCTTTTGTTTTGTTACTTTTTTCTTTTGTTGTTTTGTTTGACATTGCAAAAGTAGGCATAAAGCTCATACGTTCAAAAGAATTATTGAAAAAAACACTTAGGTATATCGGACAGAAACCCCTAATGTCGGACAAATCGCAAATTCACCTCTTTTTTTTGTCCGATGAGGTGTTGTTTTCTTTCTTTTTGGGTTCTATTTCGGGTTGGAAATGTATCTGAACTCTCCAGGGGTAATGCCAAGCGACTCTTGTATCTTTCTGTTCAAGGTTCGCACGGTATTAAATCCTGAGTCATGGGCAATGGTCTCAATGCTGTAGTTGGGATGCTCCTTCAACATGCGCAATGCTCTCATGAGCCTGAGGAAGTCGAGATGCTTATCTACCGAATGGTAAATGGTCTTTTGCTTGTACAGTTCGATAATCCTATTTTGGGTGGTTCCCACCAATTCTGCCACTTCCTTAACGCCAAATTCTGGCGGAATGGGAATATTGTCTCCTTCCAATTTGGCTTCGATGATGGCAAGCAGTTCCTCATCGTCACGCAAGTCGGCGTGTGCCATAAGTTCCCTGTGCTTGCGTAACAATTCCTTCAGCCATTCTATACGTGCGCGTACCTCATAATATATATCTAATTTCTCAGCTAACATCATGTTGCGGGCAATGAGTTGCTCGTTGGCTTTACGAAGATGCTCGTTCATCATCGTAAGTTCTGCCACTTGTTGCTGCAACATACATAGTTTATTGTTCTCGTCCTCGCTCATCTTAGCAGAATTCAACCTTGTTATTTTTGCGAAAATATAAAAAAGGTTATGTTGTTATTCAAAGAATGTGTTTTTATGGTTATTTAGCATTTTTCGCTCCTTCTCTTGAGTTTTTAGTCGTCATTTTAAATATGTGAAATATCCCGACAATATTTTTTTGCGAAAAATCTCAAAAGAGATGTTGAAGAAACCGAATAGTTGGTTTCTCGGTGCAAAATAATGTGTTTTTTAACGTAACTATATACTTTACGCCCGTAACTATATACATTACGAGCGTAACTATATATGTTACGACGCTAATTATATATGTTAGTAAGTCTCAAAAACCATCGTTTTTCTGCATAAAAAGTCGGTTTCTGAATGTATAAATATACGGGTATTTTTGTAATTGGTTAATTATCAAACTATTATAAAAATGCTCAAAAACAAGCATTTTTTTGACCGACGGAGGAGTTGGTGGAAAATATCGCAGCGTAGAGGGCCGTTTTTGTTACTTTTTATTGACAAAACTGTTTCTGAGATTCTATGTGGTTACAATCAAAAGAAAGAGTTTTGAACAGATGTTATTGGCAATTAAGTTGAGCATTCTTGGCCATCCTTTCTTTAAAAAATAATAAAAAAGATATAAGAATGTTGAATGTATGATTTTTTTTATCTAAATTTATACCCAATTTTTAGATATTACATTTACTAACTCATAACAAACGATTTCAAAAACACGGATTGAAAACAAACAAATTCTTACCTCATGTCGTGCTGACCTTACCCCTGAGACGGGAAGGATGAGAGAGGCTCGCAGCTACGACCGCACAACCTAATAAAAAAAGCGTGTACGAGCCTAAAACGCTATTAAAAACCTAAATAACAACAATGAAGAGATTTACTCGATTTTTATTGATGCTCGTTGCTACCATGATGGCGACGACCACAAATGTTTTCGCAGCTGATCCCGACTTGGAGAATGACTACACGTTGGTGAAATCTGTTGCGTGGGGCGACGGTACTGACATTACCGTTAGTGACCAGTTGAGCATTACTTCCTGGGATACGGGTAACAAGAGACAACAAACGTTGTATGCGGTTACTACTCCTGCTGATGCTGCTGGCTGGTTTGGTGTACAAGCTGTTTCTAACGGCTCTGGCAAGGGTTGGTGGAACCGTGCCGACAAGGGATTGTATTGCTATAATGCTCAGCGTTCGGCTGCTATCTATGGTGACGATCTCACTTCGGGATGGCTCGTAGTATTCACGTGTTCTGGGTCAGTGACTTCTGCGATGACCTTGACCAATGGCGATGGAAATCCCGACGGTACGTTTACCTACACTACAAGCGAAGATGGCAAGTCGTATTATTGTACCATCACCGCCGAGAGCAATGCCTACGTAGGATTCTGCGGAATCAAGAACAGTGGCTTTATCATGAACATTTCTGTATATAAGCCCAACAAGGCTGTCGTGATGTCTAAATATACCGTGAAGTTTGTTGATACGGATGGTAATGTCATCAAGGAGCCTGTTACTTATGATGGAATTGCTGGTGCAGATGTTACTCTGAGTGCTGCTGATATGGCTAATATTACCGTGGGTGAAGATACCTACGTCTTTGAAAGCAGCAATGCCGAAGGCAGATATGTGGAAGAGGATGGCTCTACCGAAGTGACGGTCGTATTCCATAAGGCACAAAACCTGAATTATCAGGTGAATGAGGTTGCCAATGGCACGGTGGTTCGCACAACGGAAGGCGCAAGCTTCGAGACTTCTACCGTGAAAGTGCCTTATCGCAAGTTTAATGTGCTCGATGGCGTTTTGTTCTCTAAGGACGCAACGAATAAGGAATACAACCATAGCTTTGCGTTGACACAAGAGGGACAAGTGGTGAATCTTGACTATACGGCAACGGAAACTACCAACGTGGTTTATCTGTCGGAAGGTGAGGATATAGAGGGACTGACTGTTTGTACTTCTCCCAACACCGCCATACGTAGCTCTAACTCTTCATCTGCCTACGCAGCTGAGAGCGACGTGAAATTCGTTACTTTGAGTCCTGGTACGTATAAGTTGACGGCTTACATCTATGATGCCAGCAAGAATCCCGACAGTCATTGGATTTTCAAGGCTGGAGAGACACAGATTGCCGACCTCAACTGTACGACCGTGAACATTCAGGAACTCTCATCTGAGGAGTTTACTTTGGAAGAGAATACACCTGTTTACATTGCACAAGGCGGAAGTGCCAGCATGGGTATAGACCTTATCTATATCACGGGTAACGGTGAAGTGGTGGCTGAAGAGCCTGTTGCTCCGATTGCTACATTCGACTTCAATGCTTCTGAACATGCTGTTTCTTCAAGCGAATCTTCTGAGGGAGACATTACCGCTGATGAGGTAATCACAGAAAACAATGTGACATTGACCATATCTCCCAATACTACCAGCACTACACCTAACCGCTATTGGGGTACGGCTAACGGTCCACAACTCCGTGTGTATGGAGGTAAGTTGACTTTCGTTTCTCCAGACAAGGCAATCACGAAGATTGTGGTTAACAATGGTAAGTGGAATGCGGGCAATACGTTTAATGGCGTTGCCGCTGCTACTGGCGAATGGGAAGGAAACTCTACCAACGTGATTCTGAACGTGGCTGGTAACACGCAAATCAATAGCATTGAAGTGACGTGGGCAGAGGTGAATGAGGAAACTACCACATACGAGGAACCTGTGGCTCCTACTATACAAGAGGTAGGAAGTATTGCTGAGTTTAATGCTTTGGAGAAGAACACTGAGGCTCAGTTGAACTTTGCCGCAGAGAAGGAAGTGCAAGTGGTATTTGTCAACAAGAACGAGGAGAAAGGTCGTGAATACGTTATCTTGCAAGACAATGAGAAGAGCCGCATCGTGCTTTACAACATGGGTGTTGCTGATGTATTGAAAGCCAACGACATGCTGACGGGTTCCCTCACGGGTAAAAACAGTCCTTACTACGGAATGGCAGAGATGGCAAAGACCAACAATACCGATGCTTCTACCATTGTAGCGGCTGAAGGTTCTGCCGTGAAGGTTGACGTGTTGGGCAGTGTGAAGGCTGCATTCGACCCATATAAGATTCTCAAACTCTGTCAGATTCAGAACGTGGTAATAGCTACTGACGGCACACGTCGTTATGCTGTGGAGGGTGAAGACCGCATTGAGATACGCGACAACTTCTCCGTAGGCTATGAAGTACCTGAAGACGGTACTGAGTTGAAGAGCCTGACGGGTATCATCGTGCCTTACGTAAACAATGGTGATACGGTTTATCAAATCACTCCGATTAGCCAAGAGTCGTTCGTGATTGCCGTTCCACAAGTTTATAAGGAGTTTGCTGCTACTGAGACATTGGTGACAACGGTTGCAAATATTCAAGCCATTGCCGAAGAAGGATGGGTAGAAGGTGGTACGACACAAGCCAATAAGTCGGGTACCATTAACCCAGAGACCGATGAGGAAGGCAAGAAGATTGTAACGGAAGGTATCATGCTGAAGAATGGCAACGGTGCGAAGGCGTTTGCTACGTTTGTGACAGGTATCGACTCTGTTTATGCTTACGGTTGTACGGCTGGTGGCAGTGATCGCGACTTGTTGGTAACGGCAACATCTACCGATGGCGACGTTGTTTCTGCTCGTGCTACTTCTTCTGAGTACAATTCCGTGAAAGTTGTATTGGCTTTGGACAAGACCAAGAAATACAAGGTGGAATACGCTGGTACCAATCCAGGTGAGGATGGTGGCTCTGACGTGGTATTGCATGGTGTAAGATTCGTCGTATCAAAAGATGTGGCTCCCGCAGAATTCTCATATCGCATAGAGAGTTATACAGGCTCATTCTATGAAGGTGCTGAAGTGGAAGTAGAATACGATGCTATCCTTGAGGCAATCGGTGCTACCGCCGAGACATTGGCAATATATGCTGAGGCATCAGATGGAACACGCTTGAGCAGTGTGCGTGGTGAGACTGATGGATGGTATAATGCCGATGGAATGCCTGAAGCTTGGGCAAACCAACCTTATTATTACGTTCAGGATATGCCAGAGGCTCAGCCATTTGGTAAGTTCTATATCGTGGGTGGTTATCCAGGTCACACTACTGAAGTTGCCGAATATACGGGTAAGCTCGTTTACGTGAATACGGAAACACAAGCAGAGGCTTACGTTTATATCACGTTGGCATACGTTGAGGCTCCGAAGGTGGAATTTGACATCGTAAGTACCGAGAAGGCTTCTGTTACTTATACACCAGATGAGAGTTCTTATACCGAGAAGATTGTCACTCTTACCGATGAACAGGTGTCGGCGATTTGCACGGCATTGGGTATCTCTACATTGGATGAAGCTGAGGTTTATGGCTACAATCCATCTACCAAGGAGTTTGTTACTGCTTATGCAAGCTATGATGGTTGGCGTAATGTGGATGGCGACTTTACCGACTGGACGGGCAATGCCGAGGCTCCTGTATGCGTGAAGTACACCAATGGAAAAGAATACTACTGCTATAATATCTTAGGTTCTCAAGGTCAATATAAAACGTATTGGGCAATTACCAAGGATGGTAAGGCTGTTCTCGTGGAAGTGACATTCTCTTACCTGCAATATACGGTAGGTTCTGAAGATCTGACTGATGGCTATCTTGCCAATAGTTCGCAAGAATATACTATCCAGTCGGGACAGACCATTCATTTCGAGTTTACCAATCATTCTGCTAAGGCTGGTAACTACCAGAACTGGGTGCTCGTAGCTAAGCAAGAGGGAGAGGTGAAAATGGCTCTTCGTGCTGATAACTGGGAGAATGTACAATGGTCTAACGAGAACTGTGTTTCTGACTACAACTGGGATACCTTCATCAATGATATGGATGGTTCATTTGTTGAGATGGATGCTACTTATCAGCAAGGTGTAATCACCGTGGCTGCCATCATTACGACCGTTGAAGGCACGGTATATCACTACAACTTTACCAAGAAGTTGGAGAATACAACGGAAGATGTAATATTCCAACTCTCTGAAGAGGCTGCTTACTTAGAGGTTTACGCAGCCGAGGTATCTGGTGAATACGTTCCAACTGGAATCAACAAGGCATTTGTTATCAATGGCAACGATAAGGTCTTCGACTTGAATGGTCGCCGTGTAATTGATGTCAAGAAAGGTGGTCTCTATATCATCAATGGCAAGAAGGTATTGGTGAAGTAATTCATTGATATCGTTTCAATAAAAAAGTCCATGGTTGTTTTTATTTCAACTATGGACTTTTTTATGGGGAGAGTTATATTTCAGAAGTCATGAAAAAAGACCGCATCCCATTGAGAGATGCGGTCTTCCACTAAAAAATTAAAAAATATTGAATCACTTGTACTAACTAACTTCTATCTAATCACTTTCACAACCTTTCCATTGGTTTGCTTGATGATGTTGATTCCATGTTGCATGGCGTTTGTCTTGCGACCGTCTGCGGTGTAGATAGACTCAACTTCGTTATCGGTTGTTTGGAATGTAGTGATGGCATCGATTACTGTTGGGATGGCTTTCTCGCTCAATCCACCTTGTTCGTTGGCTGCTTGGATGGTGTAGTTGGCACCTTCCTCATATTCATATTCACAATCAGTAGTGAAACCAACCACCTTACCATCTTTCACGATGACATAACAGATAGAGTAGGGAACAGGTTCCCAAACCATCTTGTTGTCTGTAATTGATACCACTGGAGCATCGCAAGCCTCACAGAGTAATTCGGGTTGCCAGTTGTCATCACCACCCATCACATTCTTGATGGTGTATTGAGCTGCTTCCTCTGGTGTGAGGTAATTCTTTGCCTTACCATAAATCTTTTCACCGTTTTCAGTCCTGTAGTAAGTGTCACGACGTTGTGAGAGATCAACGGGGTTACCATTAGCATCCACCGTGTTGTAGTCTGCCCATAATGCGGGTAGTCCTCCCATCGTCTCGTACCATCCTGCTGCAGGAATGTTGATGAAAGTCTGTAGGTTGATGAATACAGTCTTGGGCGAGTTGTGCCAAGGACGACCCAACCAAATATCTGTTACGTTCATACCTGGCAATGGGCGAATGACATTGTTCATGAATACATATCCCCATTTCACGTCAGCAGCATGACTGGGAGCCACGATAAAACCACCCGATGGACGGTTGATTTCGAGCGTATCACCATCAAGATATACGTTACCAGAATTGTAGATGAAATCTACTGCTCCTTCAATCTTTGAATGACGAATGAAATGGCGGTTGTTGGATGTAGATGTGGTAATCCAAGTGTCTTGGTAAGAGAGCAGAGCTACCTTGTTCATGGCAATACGGTCTCCGCCAGTGTTGAGAGCCAATGCTTGTGGACCAGCTTGTTTCTCGTGTCCCCAAATATTTTCCATCGTGAGATTCTCGATGAATACGTTGTCGGAGTTAACAACTACCGTTGCGCCTACGCTCACGTGTACGGCATTGTCGCCACCGCTGAGTCGGTCGTCCTTAATGATAACCTTGTCGCGGTCTTGTCCGATGAGGTTGATGTATGGCTTATTCTTAGGAATATCTACATGCTCTTTGTATTCTCCGTTCTTGATGAAAATGAGCCAAGGAGTAGCACGTCCAGCAGGAGCAGCGTCGATAGCAGCTTGTACGGAGGTGTAGTCGCCTGTTCCATCAGCTGCCACCACTGCGTCGTAAATCTTTGCAGAAGGTTGCTTACGTTCCATCGTGGTAAACTGGATGGTTGTGGCAGCCACTTTGTTTCCGCTTCGACTGAGCAATACGCCTTCGGGCATGGTGAAGGTGTAGTCAGTAGCATATTTCAAACCAGCATACTTGAAGATAGCAGTCTTTCCGCTGATGATAGGAGCAATCTCCTCGCCATCGAGCGTGGCAGTTCCTTCTCCAGCCTTCACTTTCTTATCGAATGTCAAGATGATAGAACCGTTGGCACTCACGCCTGTAGCTCCATTTTCTGGGTTGGTTGAAACGAGAACAGCTTGCTCGTCAGCCAATGCACCAGCATCAGCAGTGATAAACACGTCACTAATGGCAAGTCCGTCATAATCGGTGGCATTACCAACCAAGTCGCTCTCACGGTCGGGCATCCAACGAATATACACACGCTCTTGCTCGTCAGCATCTTGTGGCAAGGCGATATCTTCCAAGTCAAACCATCCTGCACCTGTAATGTTGAATGTAGCCACGGTAGTATAATTTTCTCCGTCGATAGAGTATTGCATGTTGTTCACGCTATAGGTGTTGTAGCTGCATCCCAACGAACTTGTCACCTTGATGTTCTTATATCCCTTGGTAGAGAATGAAGCCTCAAAGTAATATTCTTGTGTGCGAGGTTTCCAAATACGAGCAGCCCAACGTCCATTCTCTGCTCCGTTGCCGATGCCTCTTGTCAACCAAGATGTCGTTGCACCTTCTGCGTTGTGGAGAGAGAGTAAACCTGCATTCTCGGAATCACTCTTATAGTCGGCAGCACGTTCTTGGTTAGGAGCATCGTAATAGAAATCCCAGCCTACGATATAGTCGGCAGCCGAGAAATTAGCCGTTACTTCTTGGTCACTATCCATTCTGATGGTACGTTCAGCATCGGTGCTCTCATCTTCCCATCCAATGAACGTGAGAACCTTATTAGATAAGGCAGTCAACTTCACGTCTGTGCCTTCTTCATACATACGCTTGCCGTCAATCATCGTTCCTTCTGGAGAAATCTGTACGAGGTTGTCACGTGCACTTTCTGTTACGTTGACGTTGAGCGCATAAGTATTATTCTTAGAGAACTTGGCAACCAGTTCGGTATCATCAGTGATGTTGAAGGTATATGGATTCTCGGTAGATACTTCGTTTCCTTCTCCGTCAGTCCATGCGGTGAAGTGATAACCAAAGTTTTCTGCAACAGATACGGTTACCTCATCGCCCTCGTCATACACGTCGCTATTAGGCGTGATGGTTAGTTTTGCAGCCTCTTTGTTTTCTAACGATACGATGAGCTTGCATTGCTTAGCGTCTTGCGTAGTACCATTGACGATACCCTCGATGATAATGTCTGAGAAACCTACTTGTTTGGTGTTGCCCAAATTATAGAGGTTAAGACGCAATCCACAGAGTCCGTCGCTTGCCTTAGCATCCATGATTTCCTCAGAAAATTCCGTAACGTTAGGAGTGGCATTGTTGCGTGCGGGTTTGATTTCAGTGGCAATGCCTGTGATAGTCTGGTCACTGTTCACCCATGCCACGTCAACCTTACCACCGTCTGTACCGAAACGAGTAGTCTTGAAAGATACGGCTGTAGGAGTAAATGTCAATCCTGCTTTTGGAATCAAATAGAAGCAGATGGCATTTCCATCATTGGCTGTACCTTCATTGGCGGTAATCGGTTGATAGCGTGTCTGTCCGCTATTCACGTCCTTGAGGATAAGACCATCTCCATGTTCCGTGTAGTTGGTCTTAAACCATCCCTCTGTACCTTCGCTATAAGTACCCACTTGTCCTTCTACGCCTTGGTTGAATGGGAACGTGATGGTAGCAGGTTGGTTATTGACAGTTTCTGCTACGAATTTCTCCTTGGCAATAAACGTAATGTTGTTCACGTTAGCTGTCGTTCCGTTTCCGCCTATCGAGTTGAAGGTGATAGTCATGGTATATTTGCCTTGCACCATTTCCTTTGTACGCAATGAGTAGCTTCTTGAATTTGCATCCCAGTTTCCGTTGTTCTCTATATCCACGTTTTGGTTACATACCTCATTTCCTTCTGCATCAGTGATGTTAAAGTTAAGGGATACGTTGTCTTGTTGTGTACCTGCCGTGAAGTTGATGTCATAATATGCGGCATTCAAACGGTTATCCAATTTATAGATGGCCGTTTCTCCGTTCATCATGAAATCTATGTGATGGTCGGAAGCGAAGTTGGCACGACTGCCTTTCAGTTCGCCATTCTCCATTACCCAGGGATTCTCTTCATTTGTAGGAATTACATTTACGATTTCAGCCTCAGAGAAGTTGGCTGTGATTTCCATACTCTCTTGGATGGTTGTGGTATATGGGTTTTCCGTAGAAAGTACGTTTCCTTCTGCGTCAGTCCAATTAGCAAACTCAAAGCCGCGAGCAGGAGTTGCGGTGAATGTCATTTCCGTACCTGGAACCACCACGCTGTTACTTGGTTCTGTGGTCACTCTACCAGCGTTGCCAGGCAGGATGTTTGTAGTTATGAGAGCGAGGTCACCCACTTCAATTTCGTTGAATACGATGTTGTTTACGTTAGAGGTATATCCACCGCCACTCAAGAAGTTGATGACAAAAGTCTTCTCTCCTTCAGCCATTTGGTTGGTTGTCACTTTGTAAGTGGTAAAGGCTTGCCATCCGTTGTTTGTTACGCTGATGGTCTTGTCGAGTTCCACGTTACCCGTTACGTCGTCGGTAATCACAAGACGCAAAGTGTTGCCTGCATTAGCAGTTGCAGCACCGAGTGAAATTTCATAGATAGCACCGTCTTTCGTGTTATTGAGGGCGAATGTAGCCGTACCAGAGTTATGGAAAGAGTCGAATTGTGGGTCTTCCACGCCCTCTGTCTTCACTACGCCGTTGACGAGTGTAGCCTTTTGCAGGTCGAGTGGGTCTTCGTTTGGCAATTGAATGGCATTGGGATTGGCTACGTATTCGTCGCCATTAATGGTGATGTAGTCTAAGTTCCAATTAGAAGAGAATCCATTGCCATAAATCAGTCTGACGATGACCTCTTGGGCGTTAGCTACGGGAATGTTGAGCGTTCCGTCGTTATAAGTCCACCATGTGCCAGCCGACTTATACTCACCGCATTCTTTCCATGTGTTACCTCCGTCTATGCTATATACAGCTTGCATGGTAGCCTCAGCATTGCCGCCGTATGCGCAAGCTAAGCTAAGAGCGATGTTTTTGTAACCTTTGGCAGGGAAACGCAATTCATAGTAATTGTTGTGCTGAGAACCATCGGTGAAATCGGTGATATTGTTGGCTTCCGTGTCATTCACCACACGAAATACATGATTGTTCCATCCAGAGCAGAGTTGCCAGTAACGACTGGTTTTTCCTGTGATTGTATAACTTGAAGCCAAGCCAATGGCTTCATTAGCGATGATGATGGGTGCGCCAGCGTTAAACCACTGTGCTCCTACTTCCGCCCAAGGCGATTCATTAGGTGTGTAAACATTCTCGCTCACATCGTAGCCCGTCTCGAATGTCCACGTTGCCAACTGTACGGGGTCTGCGCTCATTGGCAGCACTCCTAGGAAAAGAGTCAGCAAACTTAGTAGCTGTAATTTTAAGTTTTTCATTTTTTTATTTTTTTTGATTAATAATTGGTTTTGTTTTGTTATCGGAGGGCTCGGAGAACTCGGAGAACTCGGAGAACTCGGAGAACTCAGAGACCTCAGAGCTTTTAATCATCGATAGATACTCTTCGTAGTGCGAATCGTACCGTCAGCCATTTCCTGTCGTATAATGTTCAAGCCGTGCAACATAGATACACGTTGGCTTCCGTCGATAGAATAGATATGTCTGCTCGTTTCCCTCACATCGTTATGAGTACGTATGCCAGCTGTTGCATCAGTAGCCATACCATGAATCGTCAGGTCGGAAAGGCAGATGGTCTTACCCGTTGCCGCACCATTATACCAAGGATAAACTCTGATGAGCAATTCTTGTCCTTCCTCCAGTTTGATGACAGGTTTCGTCTCTACGTATTGCATATTGTTGGCAGGCATCTTTTTCATTTCGAAAATCGTGGTGCGTGTCTCGAAGTTATCGGTAGAATAATAAATGTGCGAACACATACCGTTTCCACCGCATCCGCATACAAAAAGGCTGATTTCATCGATGCTGAGCGACATTCCCTCGGTGGGTTTGATACCCCATTGGATATACCTTTCTGGGTTGTCGTCAATCTCGTCAGCAGGCCAAGCATCGCCCGTGAGCAAGTTGCGTTGTGTCTTTCGTGAAGCATCAAAGCCGGTCCATTCTGGCCAAACGGTGTTGGCGTTAGGACTGGAATAACGTTGTACGTACATACCCGTATGTGATTGAGGTATAACCTGGGCTGGTCCTGTCAGCTCATAAGTATCGTCTTTCTCCAATCGCCAATAAGCCTTCACCTCTGTTCCACCTTCCAAGATGATGGCTGTAGCCTTTACGGGAATGGTAATGGTCTTGTCGCCCTGCCTGATGGTGATAGTTCCCTCGGTCAAACCATCTTGGCTAAGCGTCAGTTGGGCATAGAAAGTTTTCACGAGCGTTGAGGCAGAGTAATTAACCGACAATTTGTCTTGCCATTCCTTCTTGTCGAACGACAATTGAATGCCCTCACTTGCCTCAATGCTCACTGTGCCAGCCTCTGGAGTCAATCCGAAGCCATTCAACGTAAATTCCTTTTGCAACGTCTGTCCTTTGTAAGCCTCACCTAAGTCAGCCTCTGCGGGATTCACGGAGAGGTCGGTGGGCAATATGATGTTATCTGTGAGAATGCCTTGTGCTTTCATCAGTTCTGCACACTTGCGCGCAACGAGCAATGCGCCAGTGGTGTTGAAGTGAGTGCTGCCATCTCCGTCGAATAAATACTCATGACATTTAGCGTCGCCATAGCTCTCATAAAGTTCTGCCGTAGCGGTGGTGAGATCTATGAATGGGATGTTTCTCTCTTTTGCCAATTGTTGCATGTGATAAGGATAATCCATGGTATGGTCGTTGGCAGGTACGCTTTGGTTGGTCTTGATACCCGTTTCGGTGAGAACAGAAAAACTATCGCCCAAATCATGCTTGCCATTGCGCCGAATCTTTCCACCCGTGAAATAACTCCTGCAAACGGGAGCAACCAACAATGGATGAGCGCCAAGAGCTTCCACCTCATCAATGATTTTTGCCAAGTTTTGCTTGTAAGTAGTAGATGGTACGGTTCCACGAAGGTCAACGGAAGCAGCTGCACTGGTGTTTCCTATACTTTTATAATATGCTTGTAAGGCGTAACCGTCCATACCACTGTTTTTCTCGTCGTTGTGGGCAAACTGAATAATCACGTAATCACCCTCTTTCACTTGCTTCTTGGCAGTTTGCCAGAGTTCGTTGTAGCCTCCGTAAGTATCGCGTCCACCTTTGGCGTAGTTGATGGAAGTCCACCCGTTGGTTAAGAACTGACCAAAGTACATACCCCAACCACGGGTAATCGTGGCTGACTCTTCGTATGGAGCCATCGTTGAATCACCGATTGTGTGAACTTTTCCAGAAGTGGCGCTGAGAAGTGTCAGCGCCACTAGAATAGTTGAAATGCAGAGTAGTCCTTTTTTCATTTGATTGTTTGTAGAGTTTTTAAGATTTGTATTTTGTTTTGAAAATCGTTTGAGCGATATCTGAGTTTGAGACACATTAATTGTTTCTCGCTGCAAATTTACATTTCCATTGTCTTTTCATCGGGTAAAATCATGCTATTTTGGGTTAATTTTGTGTCAAACGGGCATTTTTGCAAGATTTTCCACCTTTTTGCGCATTTTTTCCACCTCTGTTTTCGCCTATCCATCATTACTGAAAAAAGGGTGTGTGAGTGAATATGATTAATGAGATGTTGTGCTGTTTTTGAAATAATGCAATAGAAATTCTTTAATCCGTGTCGAAGATTAATAAAACTGTGACGTAGTTTATTAAAACTGCGACGTAGATTAAGTAATCTGCGTCACGGATTTAACTTTTTAAAGTTCTTTTTTTGATTTGATGAAGCAAGTAAGAAAATTTTTTGCTCAAGGTTGTTGGTTTTTAATGAAAAAGATTTCATATGAAACATAGAAAGAAACGAAATGTCTAATTATGTGATTTATGAAACCAAACAAATCATGAATTAAATATGTATTGTAGAAAAATGTCGAATTTTTTTGCATGTTTATAAAAAAATGTGTAATTTTGCAGCCGTTCAGTGGAATGAGGGACTCGAATAAGAGTTCCCTCATTTTTATTTAAATAATAATTTATGATAGACAAAAACATCGTAAAAGGCATCGTAGAGGAATGGTTGGAAAACAAAGAGTACTTCTTGGTTGACGTGGAGGTAAGTCCAGACAACAAGATTGTGGTGGAAATCGACCATGCCGACGGTGTATGGATTGAAGATTGTGTAGAATTAAGTAAGTTTATCGAAGATCACTTCAACCGTGACGAGGAAGACTTTGAGTTGGAGGTAGGGTCTGCAGGATTAGGACAGCCCTTCAAGGTTCCTCAGCAATATGTCAACTTCATTGGCAAGAGTGTGGAAGTGATGGAAATGGGGGGCAAGAAAGTACAGGGAATCCTCAAGTCTGTGGAAGGCGAGGATTTCGTGGTTACGGTACAGGAGAAAGTGAAAGTGGAAGGAAAGAAACGCCCCGTCTTGATGGATGTAGATCACGCCTATCAGATGAATCAAGTAAAATATACAAAATATTTAATCAGTTTTAAATAAGGCTATGGCAAAAAAGCAAGAAGAAGCGGTGAGCTTGGTGAAAACTTTCGAGGAGTTTAACGAGACAAAGAAAATAGACCGTAACACCTTGATGAGTGTTTTAGAGGAGAGCTTCCGTAATGTGTTAAGCAAGATTTTCGGTAGTGACGAGAACTTTGACGTCATCGTGAACCCCGAAAAGGGTGACTTTGAGATATATTGGAACCGCATCGTCGTCCCAGATGGTGAGGTACAAGACGAAAACAAGCAGATTTCACTCAGCGAGGTACATAAGACAGCTCCCGACTTTGAGGTGGGAGAGGAGTTCTCTGAGCGAGTTGACTTCTCTAAGTTTGGTCGTCGTGCTATCTTGAACTTGCGTCAGACATTGGCTTCCAAGGTGCTGGAACTGGAGCATGATGCCCTTTACAACAAGTATAAGGACAGAGTGGGACAGGTTATCTCTGGCGAGGTGTACCAAGTGTGGAAGCGTGAGGTGCTGCTGGTAGATGACGAGAACAATGAGATGATTCTCCCGAAGGCTGAGCAGATTCCTTCTGACCAATACCATAAGGGAACAACGGTACGTGCGTTGATCCTGCGTGTGGACAACGAGAACAACAATCCCAAGATCATCCTCTCGCGCACCAGTCCCTTGTTCTTGCAACGTCTGTTGGAAGCTGAGGTGCCCGAAATCAACGACGGCTTGATATCCATCAAGAAGATTGCCAGAATGCCAGGAGAGCGTGCCAAGGTAGCTGTAGAGAGCTATGATGACCGCATCGACCCAGTAGGAGCCTGTGTAGGCGTGAAAGGTAGTCGTGTACATGGTATCGTGAGAGAACTGTGCAATGAGAACATCGACGTGATTCATTACACGTCAAACTTGAAACTTTTCATCCAACGTTCTTTGAGTCCAGCCAAGATTTCCAGCATCAACATCGATGAGGAAAACCATAAGGCAGAAGTGTTCTTGAAACCTGAAGAGGTGAGCCTTGCCATTGGTAGGAACGGTCTTAACATCAAGCTCGCTTCTATGTTGACTGAATATACCATAGACGTATTCCGTGAGGTTGACGGTGAAGATGATGAGGACATCTATCTCGATGAGTTTGCCGATGAAATCGACCAGTGGATTATCGACTCCATCAAGTCGGTGGGCTTGGATACCGCTAAAGCCGTGCTGAAAGCACCACGCGAGTTGTTGGTAGAGAAAGCCGACCTGGAGGAAGAAACGGTAGACTATGTACTCTCTGTGCTACGTGCTGAGTTTGAGCAGTAGTATCCATGTGGATGAATGATGAGCAAGGCTTTTTCTTCCACAAATATTCGAAGTAACAATCAAACCACAAACCAAATAAATAAATGAGCATCAGATTAAATAAAGCAATTAGAGAATTAAACATAGGTTTTCAAACGGCAGTTGAATTCCTTACGAAGAAATATAATCTGGAAGACAGCGAACTGGAGTTGACTTCCAAAATCAGCGACGAGCAATACGACTCGCTGGTTGAGGTATTCAAGAAAGACAAGGAAACTCGCAATCAAGTGGCTCAACTCTTCCAGAAGAAGCCCAAGGAGAAGAAAAAGGAGGTGAAGGACACCCGTGCGGAATCTTTGCTGGAATCGTCTAAGCAACAGAAGTTTAATCCGTTGGGGAAGATAGACCTTGACCAATTGAACAAGAAGCAAGAAGATAAGAATCGTTTGGCAACTGAAAAGGTTGCAGAGAAAATCGTAGAGTCTGAAGCTCCTGAGATTGTGGAACCCCAAGAGGTGAAGGCAACTGCCGTGAAGCCTGAGCCGATAGTGGAAGAAACTCCTGTGGAAGAGCCCGCAAAACTAGCAACGGTGGAGAAAGAGGAAGAAAAAACCTTTAACGTGGTTGAAGAGAAGCCAGAGGTGAAGGTGGATAACGAAGAGAAACCTCTTGAGACTCCTGTGAAGGAAGAACCAAAGAAGGAAATCGTCGTAGAGAAACCTGTGGTGGAAGAGATTCCGGTTCAAGAACCTGTTGTTAAGGCTGAGGCTCCTGTCCAAGAGAAAAAGCCAGAGGTACAAGAGAAGGTGAAACAACCCGAAGTGGAGAAGAAAAAAGCTGCTCCCGTGGAAGTGAAAAAGACTGAAGTGAAAAAGGAGGAAGTAGTGGAACAACCAACGGAAGCTCCAGCTACCAAGTCCACCACATTGTACCAGCTCAATAGTGAGAAGAAAATCTTGGAGAATGCTCCACAATTGAAGATACAGGGAAAGATGGACCTTGATTCATTGAATCAAAGTACACGTCCCAAGAAAAAAACCAAGGAAGAGAAACGCAAGGAACGCGAGGAAAAGAACATGCTCCGTGGTCAGCAACAAGAGCAACGACAAGAGCAGCGTAAGAAGCGTGATCGTATAAATAAGGTGAAGGTTGATATTAACGCCGCCACCAATCAGCAAACGCCAAATCCTGAATCAAAGAAGAAGGATAAGAAAAAGAAGTTGCGTAGCAGGCAGAAGCCTTTGGAGGTGAACGAGGAAGATGTAGCACGTCAAGTAAAGGAGACGTTGGCACGTCTGACCAATAAAACCACCCAAAACAAGAAAGGTGCCAAGTATCGTAAGGAGAAGCGTGAGGCTGTACAGGAACGTCTGAACGAGGAACTGTCGGCAGAACGCGCAGAAAGCAAGGTACTGAAACTTACCGAGTTTGTAACCGTGAGCGAGCTTGCCACGATGATGGATATCGGTGTGACACAGGTTATCAGTACGTTGATGAGCGTTGGCATCATGGTATCTATCAACCAACGATTAGATGCTGAAACCATCAACTTGGTTGCCGATGAGTTTGGCTTTAAGACTGAATACGTGAGTGCTGAAGTGCAAGAGGCTGTCAGTGAGGAGGAAGATGATGAGAACGACCTTGTGCCACGTGCACCTATCGTGACTGTGATGGGACACGTTGACCACGGTAAGACCTCATTGCTCGACTATATCCGTAAGACTAACGTCATTGCGGGTGAGGCTGGAGGTATCACACAGCATATCGGTGCCTATAACGTGAAACTGGAAGATGGAAGACGCATTACTTTCCTCGATACTCCTGGTCATGAGGCATTTACCGCCATGCGTGCCCGTGGTACGCAGGTTACCGACATTGCCATTATCATCATTGCTGCCGACGACAGCGTGATGCCTACCACGAAGGAAGCCATTGCCCATGCACAAGCCGCTAACGTGCCTATGGTGTTTGCCATCAATAAGATAGATAAGCCAGGAGCCAACCCTGAGAAGATACGTGAAGACTTGGCACAAATGAACCTGCTCGTGGAAGACTGGGGCGGTAAGTACCAATGTCAGGAAATCTCAGCCAAGAAGGGTATTGGCGTGAGCGACTTGTTGGAGAAGGTACTTTTAGAAGCAGAGATGCTCGATCTGAAAGCCAACCCCAACCGCAAGGCTACAGGTAGCGTGATAGAAAGTTCTTTGGACAAAGGTCGTGGCTATGTTTCTACCGTACTTGTTTCCAACGGTACGTTGAAGATTGGCGATAACGTGATTGCCGGAACCAGCTATGGCCGTATCAAAGCCATGTTTAACGAGCGTAACCAGCGCATTGAGAAGGCTTGTCCAGCCGAACCATGTATTATCCTTGGCTTGAATGGCGCTCCTACAGCTGGCGATACGTTCCACGTACTCGAAACAGAGCAGGAAGCACGTGAGATTGCCAATAAGCGTTTGCAATTGCAGCGTGAACAGGGTATCAGAACGCAAAAGAAATTTACCCTCGACGATATTTCACATCGTATTGCCCTTGGTGAGTTCCATGAACTTAACATCATCGTGAAGGGTGACACCAATGGTTCTATCGAGGCTTTGAGTGACTCGTTTATCAAACTTTCTACCGAGAAGGTACAGGTGAACGTTATCAGCAAGGCTGTAGGACAGATTTCTGAAAATGACGTGATGCTGGCAAGTGCTTCAGACGCTATTATCGTAGGCTTCCAGGTTCGTCCTTCTGCAGATGCCCGTAAGGTGGCAGAGCGAGAGGGAGTGGAAATCAATACTTACTCAATCATCTACGATGCCATTGACGACATCAAGTCAACGATGGTAGGTATGCTCGACAAGGTGAAGAAGGAAATCGTCACTGGCGAGATCGAGGTAAAACAAGTGTTCAAGATTTCCAAGGTGGGAACCGTTGCCGGTGGCTTGGTTATCGAAGGCAAAGTGCATAACAAGGACAAGGCACGTGTGGTACGTGATGGTATCGTGATTCATACCGCTCCTATCAGTGCCTTGAAACGTTATAAGGATGATGCCAAGGAAGTGGCTACAGGCTTGGAATGCGGTATCTCACTGACCAACTTCAACGATATTCAGGAAGGAGATATCATCGAGACATTCACAGAGATTGAGGTACAGCAGAAGTTGTAATCAATGGAAGAAAAGAATAAGAAGAAAGGAGAACGTCAGGAGGATGACAACGAACTGGTGAGGCGCATAGCCGAACAGAAATACGAGTTTGGTTTTACCACTGATGTTCATACTGAAATTATAGAGAAAGGGCTGAACGAACAAGTCGTTCGGCTCATCTCAGCTAAAAAGGGAGAGCCGGCTTGGTTGTTGGACTTTCGCTTGAAGGCATTTCATTATTGGGAATCACTCCATCAGCCAACTTGGGGACATGTACATCTGCCCGATATAGACTATCAGGGCATTAGTTACTATGCTGACCCAATGGCGAAGAAACCCAAAGGTGATGGGAAGATTGACCCCGAACTGGAAAAGACATTCGATAAGTTGGGTATTCCTTTGGAAGAACGCCTGGCATTGAGCGGAACGGCGGTTGATGCCATCATGGACTCGGTGTCGGTGAAAACTACTTTCAAGGAGAAACTTGCTGAAAAGGGCATTATCTTCTGTTCTATCGGCGAGGCAATCAAGACGTATCCCGACTTGGTTCGCCAATATTTAGGAACCGTAGTACCGTATCGCGACAATTTCTATGCAGCGTTGAACAGTGCCGTGTTCAGCGACGGTTCGTTTGTATATATCCCCAAGGGAGTGCGTTGTCCCATGGAATTGAGTAGCTATTTCCGCATCAACGCAAGAAACACAGGACAGTTTGAGCGTACGCTGATAGTTGCCGATGATGATTCGTACGTTTCTTACCTGGAAGGATGTACGGCTCCCATGAGAGACGAAAACCAATTACACGCAGCTATCGTGGAAATCATTGTCAATGACCGTGCGGAGGTGAAATACTCTACCGTTCAGAACTGGTATCCTGGTGATGAGAATGGAAAGGGAGGCGTATTGAACTTAGTTACCAAGCGTGGAGAATTGCGAGGTGAAAGCTCTAAACTTTCTTGGACGCAGGTAGAGACGGGCTCTGCCATTACTTGGAAATACCCTTCTTGCGTGTTGCGTGGAGATAATAGCGTTGCTGAGTTCTATTCCGTTGCCGTAACCAATCATTACCAAGAGGCTGATACGGGTACGAAGATGATTCATATCGGGAAGAATACGAAATCTACGATTATCTCTAAGGGAATCTCAGCGGGACATTCGCAAAACTCATACCGTGGATTGGTACGAGCTACGTCGAATGCCGACAATGCTCGCAATTATTCCAGTTGCGACTCGTTGTTGCTTGGAAGCAATTGTGGTGCTCACACCTTTCCTTATATGGATGCTCATAATCCCACTGCCATCTTTGAACATGAGGCCACTACCTCGAAGATTTCGGAAGACCAGTTGTTTTATTGCAACCAACGTGGCATTCCAACGGAGCAAGCCGTAGGGCTTATCGTCAATGGCTATGCGAAAGAGGTGCTTAACAAACTGCCTATGGAGTTTGCCGTGGAAGCGCAGAAACTGTTGAGTGTATCGTTAGAAGGAACTGTAGGGTAAAGAATAGACAGTCGTTTGAAATAATATATATGTTAGAAGTAAAGAACTTACATGCCACGATTAATGGCAAAGAAATATTGAGAGGAATCAACCTTGTCATCAAAGATGGAGAAACCCATGCTATCATGGGACCCAATGGCTCAGGCAAATCTACGCTTAGTGCCGTTCTCGTGGGAAATCCTTTGTACGAGGTAACGGAGGGAGAGGTTTGGTTTAACGGAAAGAATCTCTTGGAGATGAAACCAGAGGAACGTGCCCATGAGGGATTGTTTCTGTCGTTTCAATACCCCGTTGAAATCCCTGGCGTGTCAATGACTAATTTCATGCGTGCTGCCATCAACGAGAAACGTAAGTTTCAGGGATTGGATCCACTGAATGCGGCTGAGTTTATCAAGTTGATGCGTGAGAAACGAAAGATTGTGGAATTGGATTCCAAACTCAGCAATCGTTCGGTGAATGAAGGCTTTAGTGGTGGTGAGAAGAAACGCAATGAGATTTTCCAAATGGCAATGCTTGAACCTAAGTTGGCGATTCTTGATGAAACCGACTCTGGACTTGACGTGGATGCGATGCGTATCGTTGCGGAAGGCGTGAATAAGCTACGCACTACGGAGAATAGTCGTATCGTGATTACTCACTATGAGCGATTGCTCGACATGATCAAGCCTGATGTGGTACATGTGTTGTATCAGGGCAAGATTGTGAAGACGGCTGGACCAGAACTGGCAAAGGAAATAGAAGTACGTGGTTACGACTGGATAAAGGCAGAGGCAGATGGGCAGTGAACGTCAATACATTGAACTATACGAAAAGGCTCGTCAGATGATTTGTTCTCATTCTTCAGACGTGATGAATGATGTGCGCGATGAGGCTTTTGAATGTTTCAAGCAATTAGGATTTCCCACCCGTAAGGTGGAACGGTACAAATATACCGATATGTCTAAATTGTTTGAGCCAGATTACGGACTGAACCTGAATCGTTTGGATATTCCCGTCAACCCGTATGATGCTTTTCGTTGCGATGTACCTAACTTGAGTACGTCACTTTATTTCGTACTCAATGATGCTTTTTATCAAAAGGCTCTGCCCAAGAATCATCTTCCCGAAGGTGTTATCGTGGGTTCATTGTGTGAAGAGTCTGTCAAAAATCCCCAATTCATCGCGAATTATTATGCGAAGATAGCCGAGAAAAATCAAGATGCCATTACCGCACTGAATACCATGTTGGCACAAGATGGCTTGTTGGTTTACATTCCCAAAAATGTGAAATTGGACAAGACGATACAGGTCATTAATATCTTACGGTCAGACGTTGACTTGATGGTCAACCGTAGGGTATTGGTTATTCTTGAGCAGGGTGCCGAGGCTAAATTGCTTTTCTGCGACCATACGGCAGATAATCGCCAATTTCTCACGACACAGGTAATAGAGGCGTATGTAGGTGAAAATGCTTCACTCGACTTGTATTGCTTGGAAGAAACACATTATAAAAATGTACGCGTGAGCAATTTGTATATCCAACAAGAGGCGAATAGCAGATTAAGGCATCATGTTATTACTCTGCATAATGGCATTACTCGTAATCAGGTGAATCTGGCATTTAAGGGAGAAGGCGCTGAGTGCGACTTGTGTGGATGTGTGATAGCCGATAAGGAGCAACATGTGGACAACAATACGTTGATTGACCATCAAGTTGGGCATTGTTCGAGCCATGAACTATATAAATATGTGCTTGATGAAAAGTCGGTCGGTGCCTTTGCGGGAAAAGTGCTTGTGCGCCATGATGCACAAAAGACCACGTCGGAGGAAGTGAACCAAAATCTTTGCACGACGAAAGAGGCAAGGATGTTTACCCAACCGATGTTGGAGATTTATGCCGATGACGTGAAATGCTCACATGGTTCTACTGTAGGTCAGCTCAACGATGCAGCCATGTTCTATATGCGTCAGCGTGGAATCAGTGAGAAAGAAGCAAGATTATTGCTGGAGTTTGCCTTTGTGAATGAGGTGATAGATCGCATACAGATGGAACCGCTTCGTGACCGACTGCGCTATTTGGTGGAGAAACGCTTCAGGGGCGAACTGAATAAATGTGAGGGATGTAAATTGTGCAAATAAATGGAATATGATTTAACTCAAATACGCCAAGACTTCCCCATACTCTCACGGGAAGTTTATGGAAAACCGCTCATTTACCTTGACAATGCTGCTACAACGCAAAAGCCATTGTGTGTGCTTGATGCCATGCGTGAGGAATATCTCAACGTAAATGCCAATGTACATAGGGGTGTTCACTATCTGTCGCAACAAGCCACCAACCTTCATGAGGCGGCTCGTGAGAAAGTACGTGCTTTCATCCATGCGAAGAAGACGGAAGAAATTGTCTTTACCAGAGGAACTACTGAGGGCATCAATTTGGTGGTTTCTTCTTTTTGCGATGCGTATATGCACGAAGGAGATGAGGTGATAGTTTCTGTCATGGAGCATCACTCAAACATCGTGCCTTGGCAATTGCAAGCGGCAAAGAAGGGGATTGTGATTCGTGTCATTCCCATGAATGACAATGGTGAATTGTTGCTCGATGAATATGAGCAATTGTTTAATGAGAAGACTCGTATGGTGAGCGTTGCCCATGTGAGCAATGTGTTGGGAACGGTTAATCCCGTCAAGGAGATGATTCGCACGGCTCATGCACATGGCGTTCCTGTATTGATAGATGGTGCGCAAAGTACACCTCATTTCAAAGTGGATGTGCAAGATCTGGATTGTGATTTCTTTACCTTTAGCGGACATAAGATGTATGGTCCTACGGGAGTGGGCGTGTTATATGGTAAGGAAGATTGGCTTGACAGACTTCCGCCTTATCAAGGAGGTGGAGAGATGATAGAAAGTGTAAGCTTTGAAAAGACGGTTTTCGAGAAATTGCCTTTTAAGTTTGAAGCTGGTACTCCTGACTATGTTGCTACACACGGACTTGCTAAGGCAATAGATTATTTAGAGGCAATCGGACTTGATAAGATTGCTCAACACGAACAGATGTTGACTCGTTATTGTATGGAACAACTGCAAACTATCGATGGAATGGCTATTTATGGCAATGCAGAACATAAAGATGCTGTGGTGAGTTTCCTTGTTGGGCAGATTCATCATCTGGATATGGGGACACTCTTGGATCGTTTAGGTATTGCCGTGCGTACCGGTCATCATTGCGCTCAACCGCTCATGAACCGTTTGGGTATTCAGGGAACGGTACGAGCTTCGTTTGCTTTGTATAATACCAAGGAAGAAATAGATACGTTTGTCGCTGGAGTAAAGCGAGTGACAAGTATGTTTTAAGGTTTATGATTCTTGAACCACATTTTTACAAGGATTTGATTGAGGCTGGCTGCGATGAGGCTGGTCGTGGCTGCTTGGCTGGTAGCGTCTTTGCTGCTGCCGTGATTCTTCCGTCCGATTATAACAATCCTGATTTGAATGATTCCAAGCAATTGAGTGAGAAAAAACGCTATCTGTTGCGAGAACAGATTCAAAAAGATGCTGTTAGTTGGGCTATAGGAGTGGTTACTCCAGAAGAGATTGATGAGATTAATATTCTCAAAGCAAGTTTTCTTGCCATGCATCGAGCCCTTGACCAGTTGACTGTACGTCCACAAGCCATTATCGTTGATGGCAATCGTTTTGTGCCTTATCACGATTTGCCTTATACCACTATCATCAAAGGAGATGGTAAGTACCAAAGCATTGCTGCAGCCAGTATCTTGGCAAAGACGTATCGTGATGATTATATGAATAATCTTGCAGAACAATATCCTATGTATGGGTGGAAGTCCAACAAAGGTTATCCAACGAAAGAACATCGGGATGGAATCAAGAAATATGGAATTTCCCCATTTCATCGCAAGTCTTACAACCTATTAGGCTCTCAAGAATTGAGCTTGGAGTTTGGGGAGTAGAAAAGAAAGTTAGAAGCAAGAGGTTAGAAACAAGAGATATGCTTTATGTATAAGATGGTCAAGTAGCCATAGCATTTCTCTTGCTTCTAACTTTCTAACTTCTATTCATTAACAACCTTCAAAATCTTTCCATCCTCGTCATAGAAAAGTTTCTGGACCTTTACGCTTCTCAGCCATGTAGTGTCGTTTGATGGTACACAGTCGTGGTAGAAAAGATACCATTCACCTTTGTATTCTACGATGGAATGGTGGGTTGTCCATCCTACTACGGGGTCGAGAATAACACCTTGGAAGGTGAACGGTCCGTATGGATTGTCACCGATTGCATAACAAAGGAAGTGTGAATCGCCTGTTGAATATGAGAAATAATACTTACCATTATATTTGTGCATCCATGAAGCCTCAAAGAAACGGTGAGGATCATCAGCCTTGAGTGGCTCTCCATTTTCGTCAACAATGACAACTGGCTTGGGCGTTTCTGCAAATTGCAGCACGTCATCGGTCATGCGAGCAACGCGTGAGGGTAGGGGATTCTCTTTTCCTTCGGGTAGATATTCACATTTCAGCGCTTTGTTATCACGATACCATTGCAACTGACCACCCCAGATACCGCCAAAATAACAATATATCGAACCGTCATCGTCCTTGAATACACATGGGTCAATGCTATACGAACCTCTGATGGGATCGGGTTGAGGAATGAATGGACCTTCTGGCTTATCGGCAATCGCAACGCCTAAGTGGAACACACCGCAATAGTCTTTTGCCGAGTAAATCAAATAATACTTACCGTCCTTTTCCACCACGTCATTGTCCCACATCTGTTTTTCTGCCCAAGGCACTTGGTCAACGTCTAATATCATGCCGTGGTCAGTCACTTCACCATTTTCTACATCTTCGAGAGACAATACATGATAGTCACGCATTTGAAAATGTCCGCCATCATCGTCAAATGATTCACCACTGTCCCAGTCGTGCGACGGGTAAATGTACAATTTTCCGTTAAACACATTGGCAGAAGGGTCTGCCATGTAATCTGAAGGGAATAAATATCTTGGCAATTTTTTCATGATAATAAATAATTGTTGTTATTAATAATGATTATGTGGCAAAGATAAAAATATTTCTTGTAACTATCAAAAATATTTGTAACATTAAATTGATTATGAATAACAAACATCGCTTTATCCAAATAAAACAGTCAAGATATTGCCATCTTATATCTTTATAAAGATTTGCTGGATTTGTCGTGATGCGCCACTACCAACGAAAGCGAGGCGTATAGCTCGAAATCAACGACACGATTGTCATAAACTGCATTGACATGGTGCTGTTGTACATTTACAAAAACGTACACGATACATTATTCTACCTCCCTTATGAAAAATCTTTTCAGCCAGGATTACCCCTATGATTTTTCGCTTGATCCCAAATTAGCTTTTGTGACATAAAAAAGTTATCCCCCGACTCACGTCGAGGGATAACGACAACACAAACACAAAATAGCCCGCTCGATTACCTTACGGGCTTTATCGTAATTTTATCAATTCTTTACATAATCCCATCTTCACGTAATTTCAATTGCCATTTCCAGGCACTTGCTAAGACATCTTCAACAGGGGTGTCTGCCTTCCAGCCCAGTTCTCTGTTGGCTTTGTCAACGTTGCCCCATACTTTCTCGATGTCGCCTTCACGACGTGGAGCGTAAGCCCAGTTCACCTTTACACCAGTGGCTTTTTCAAATCCTTCTACTACTTCGAGTGTACTCAATCCCTTACCAGTACCGATGTTGAAATACTCGATAGGTTCGGTTTCTTGGTCGAGTACTCGCTTCATGGCAGCTACGTGAGCCTTAGCCAAGTCAACCACATAGATATAATCGCGAATACATGTTCCGTCGGGTGTGTTATAATCGTTTCCGAAAATCTTCAGTTGTTCGCGAATGCCAATGGCAGTTTGCGTCACGAAGGGGATGAGATTCATTGGAACACCGTTAGGTAATTCGCCAATCAATGCCGATGGGTGTGCGCCGATAGGGTTGAAGTAGCGCAATACAATCGACTTGATAGGAGCTCCGCTATGGATATAGTCGTATATGATTTCCTCATTGATTTGCTTGGTGTTACCGTAGGGAGAGAGAGCCTTTTGGATAGGAGCCTCTTCCGTAACAGGCAAGTTCTCTGGTGTAGGTTGTCCGTAAACGGTACAACTTGAAGAGAAGATGATACCTTTCACATCATACTTTGGCATCTGTTCAAGCAGGTTGATGAGAGACACGATATTGTTGCGATAATACAGCAATGGTTTCTCAACGCTTTCACCCACAGCCTTAGATGCGGCAAAGTGGATGATACCCGTAATGTCTGGGTATTTCTTAAACAATGCTTCCGTAGCCTCAAAGTCACGGAGGTCCACCTTTTCAAATGCAGGACGTATGCCCGTAATCTTTTCTATTCCGTCAACAACTTCAATTTTTGAGTTGGAAAGATTGTCAGCGATTACCACGTTGTAGCCTGCCTGTTGCAGTTCAACGGTTGTGTGAGAACCGATAAATCCTGTTCCACCTGTAACAAGAATGGTTTGTTTCATATTGTCTTTTTTAAGATAGAGTTGATTTCAACAAACAAAGATAAATATAATTTGTCAACTTACCATGAATCCATTGAAGAATTTATGTTTAGTTAACGAGTTAGGGCCTATTCACCAAACAATCCTCTCAGTCCTGAGTCAACTCCACTGAATCCCATAAAGGCGAGAGAGAGCAGTCCTGCAGTGATCATCACGATTGCCATTCCTTGCATTCCCTTGGGAATCTTGACCAGTTCCAATTGTTCGCGAATGCCTGAGAAAACCACCAATGCCAAGGCAAAGCCCAATGCAGTGGAGAAGGCATAAACCACACTTTCAATTAAAGAATAGTCTTTCTGAATTACCAGGATGGCTACACCCAACACGGCACAGTTGGTGGTAATCAGTGGGAGGAAAATTCCCAGTGCCTGATACAAAGCGGGAGACACTTTCTTGAGGATAATCTCTACCATCTGTACCAAGGAAGCTATCACGAGGATGAATGCCAGTGTCTGCAAGTATTGCAAGCCATTGGGATTGAGTACGTATATCTGCACTAAGTAAGTCACGATGGTAGCAAGAGTCATGACGAAAGCCACGGCTGCACCCATGCCCAATGCGGTATCTACTTTCTTGGAAACGCCGAGGAAGGGGCAGATACCCAAGAACTGTGACAGCACGATGTTGTTGACGAATATCGCTGAAATGAAAATCAATATATATTCCATGATTCTGTCTTATTAATTGGTTGTTGTTTCTTTGACGAGTAACATGACGTATCAATGAGATTATTTAGTCTTGCCGTTCAAGCGGTTCATGATGGCAATGAGGAATCCCAGTGAGATAAATGCACCCGGAGGAAGTACGAAGAGAAGGATGTTGGTGCTTTCTGGCAACAACGTGAATCCGAAGCAAGAACCTGCGCCGAATATCTCGCGTACAGAACCCAACAGCGTGAGAGCCATCGTAAAGCCGATGCCTATACCAATACCATCGAAGATACTTGCCAACGGACTGTTCTTACAAGCGTAGGCTTCTGCACGACCAAGAATGATACAGTTTACCACAATCAGCGGTATAAAGATCCCCAAGCTCTTGTCTATGTCGGGTAAGTAAGCCTTGATAACCATCTGCAACACCGTTACGAAGGCTGCAATCACCACCACGAACACGGGGATGCGCACCTTGTCTGGCGTAATGCTCTTGATGCAAGAGATGACGAAGTTGGTACAAATGAGTACTGCCATGGTGGCAAGTCCCATCGACATACCGTTGATGGCACTCGTGGTGGTTGCCAACGTGGGACACATACCGAGGAGAAGAACGAAGGTAGGGTTCTCCTTGATAATACCGTTATTTAATATTTTGATGTAATTCATGTTTCTTGATGTTTAGAGTTAACGATTAGCCACCTTCTCTTGTTGCTTGGTTGCGCCGCTTTGAGCGTCTGCACCTTTATTTATATACGCGTGATAAGCTTGGTTGATGGCTTTCAAGAATGCGCGAGAGGTGATGGTAGAAGCCGTAATGGCATCTATGTCACCACCGTCTTTCTTCACGGTGAGGTCCTTGTCTTTCGGGTTCTTGCCGATGATGTTACCCTTTTGTCCTTCTTGGAACCACTTGTCAGCCTTTGCTCCCAAACCAGGAGTCTCACTGCTTTGCAAGATGGTGTATCCCAAGATGTCGCCTTCGGGATTGAAGCCCACAAGTACCTTGATATTGTCAGAGAATCCTAATGCGCTTGATTCCACGGCAGCACCTAAGTTGTGATTGCGTCCGTCTTGTGTGTGGTGGATGATAAAGGTTGCTTCCTTTCCGTCAATCTCCTGCACGATGGTGTCGTTAGATACCACGGTCAGTTTCTCTCCACCCATCACCACCTTAATACCGTTGGCAAGCATCTGCTCAGCTTGTTCAGCGATGGGACCTTCTGTTACATGGTTTACCCAAGCCAGTATTCCACCCATAATCAGTGCCACACCTACGAGCACCAATACCATGTTTAATAAAGACGATTCTAACTTTTTCATTTCTTCTCCTCCTTGTTTTTAGCTGGTACTTCACCAAAACGTTTTGGCTTGATGCATGAGTTGATAAGAGGCGTAAAGGCATTCATGATCAGAATGGCAAACGACATACCTTCTGGATAACTACCCCAGTTACGAATCACCACGGTCAGGAAGCCGATGGCTACACCGTAGATTAATTGTCCCTTGGGTGTCATGGGAGAAGTGACGTAATCGGTTGCCATGAAGATAGCACCCAACATCAGACCTCCACTGAACAATACTTGGAATGGATTGGCGTAAACAGGACTTGCCAAAGAGAGCAGACCACTGAATACGAATACCGTTGCGAGGATTGAGATAGGAATGTGCCATGTGATAATCTTCTTCCAAAGCATGTAAGCCAAGCCGAGGAGCAATGCCAAGGCACAAACTTCACCGATGGTTCCTGCACCCAAGCCATTCGTGGCATTTCCTAAGAGCAAGTCGAAAGAACTGGGCAGTTGTTCCAAGTAAGAAGTGTCGCCGGTCTTGATGGCAGTTTTCATGATGCTCAACGGCGTAGCGCCGGTTACGGCATCAGTATATGCGGTAAGTTGTCCGGCCACTGGCCATGAAGTCATGGCGGCAGGGAAGCTGACCAACAAGAAGCAACGGCCTACCAGTGCGGGATTGAAAGGATTGCATCCCAATCCTCCGAAGGTCATCTTGCCAATGCCTATGGCAACGAGCGCACCGATGATAATCATCCAAATGGGGAAGTTGCTGGGTAAGTTCATTCCCAACAGCAAACCCGTAATGATTGCCGAACCGTCTGTCAATGTGGGCTCAGCTTTCAACATATATTTGGTAATCGCCCATTCAAAAAACATACAGGCGACAACGCTTGTCAGACAAACCACTACAGAGCCAAGCCCGAAGTAATAGAACGATACGAGCAGGGCAGGGAGCAAGGCGATAATCACGCCATACATGTTTTTTTCAACGCTGTCTGTTCCGTGAGCGTGCGGTGAAAGAGAAACGATTAATTTTCCCATTGTTATATAATTCTTAATTAGGCGTTATTTTTTAGTATTACGTGCTCTGATAATGCCCATCACGGCAGCCTTGCCCTGCAAGATGTTGTCGAGGATAGGACGGTGAGAGGGACATGTGAATTGGCACGAGCCACAAGAGATACATGATACGATTTCTTCAGCCTCAGCCCGCTCGTACATCTTCTTTTCAGAGAGTATGGCAAGCAAGTAAGGTTCAAGACCCATCGGACAGGCACTCACGCATTTGGCACAACGAATACAGGGTTGTACGGGCTTGCGACATGCGTCTTCGTCAGAGAGAATGGTCACAGAGTTGGTTCCCTTGCATACGGGAACATCAATAGACATCAGGGCTTTACCCATCATAGGTCCACCAGCCAGCACCTTGTTGTCGCCTTCTGGCATTCCGCCACATGCTTCTATCAGTTCACGCATAGGAGTTCCCATACGCACAAGGAAGTTGCCTGGGTTCTTCACCTTCTTTCCAGTAACGGTGGTGTAACGCTCAAACAATGGCTTGCGTTTCATCACGGCTTGGTAAACGGCAAATGCGGTTCCCACATTCTGCACGATGGCGCCTACATTCACGGGGATGGCAGGAGGAGCAGGTACCTGACGTTGAATCACGGCATCTACCAATTGTTTCTCACCACCTTGTGGGTATTTCTGAGCCAAGGGAACCACTTCCACGCGTGGGTCGTTGGCAGTCTTTTCTGTTAAGAGCTTGATGGCTTCCGGCTTGTTCTCCTCAATGCCAATATAGCCTTTCTCCACCTTGGCAGCCTTCATCAGCAGGTCAAGTCCCACCAATATCTCATCGGGATGCTCCATCATCAGACGATAGTCAGAGGTGATATATGGCTCACACTCCACGCCGTTGATGATGATACATTCAGCCTTGGCGGTTGGAGGAGGGCAGAGTTTGATGAAGGTGGGGAATCCAGCACCACCCATACCAGTGATACCAGCCACCTTGATGCGTTCTACAATCTCCTCTGGTGTTAGTTCAGGATGGTCTGCCAGTTTCTCCAGTTTCTCTGACCTGTCTATCGTCTCTTCCCATTCATCTCCTTCAACGTTGATGATGATAGAAGGCTTGCGATAGCCAGTGGCATCAATGGCATCATCAATCTTCAATACCGTACCTGATACGGATGAGTAAATGGGAGCTGATACAAATCCGCCAGCCTCCGCAATCATGGTTCCTACTTTCACTTTGTCACCTTTCTTGACTACGGGTTTGGCAGGTGCGCCAATGTGCTGTGAGAGTGGGAATATGGCTTGTTGTGGCAGTGCGGCTACTGTAGTCGCTATCTCTGCGGTTATCTTGTTTTCCTCAGGATGTACGCCACCTATCTTAAATGTGTGTAAATTCATGCTTTTACCTCCGCTTTTTGGGGATTAGGGGTGGTAGGTGTAATAGGAGTAGCTGGTGTGGCAGGTGTCTCTGCAACTACCTTACGAGCAGGGAAGTTGATGCTCTTGATGGCACCTGTTGGACAAACAGACTCACACTTGCGGCAAATCTTACATTTCTGCCAGTCGATGTAAGCCACGTTGTTTTCCACGGTGATTGCCTCAAACTTACATTCTTTCGTACATTTGCCACAGCCAATGCAAGCTGCGCTACATGCTTTCTTGGCAACGGCACCTTTGTCTTTGTTGACGCAACTAACCCACAGACGACGACCTTTAGGTCCTTTCTTCCGTAGTTCGATGATGTGGCGAGGACAAGCCTTGACACATGCACCGCACGAAGTACAGAGCTCTTCATCCACAACGGGCAATCCCGTTTCAGGATTGATCTTGATGGCGCCAAAGTTACAAGCTGCGACACAGTCGCCACAACCTAAACAGCCATAGCCACAAGCCGTCTCTCCAGTACTGCAGGCGTTCATTGCATTACATGTACGCAAACCGTCATACTCTGCAATGCGTGGACGAAGTTCACAAGTACCATTGCAACGTACCACCGCAACCATGGGGTCGGTGTTGGCAATGGCCATACCCAATAAATCGGCAACCTGCCCCATGATGGCAGAACCACCCACTGGGCAATTCAGACCTTCAAGAGAACCCTTGTCAGCAGCCTTTACCAGTGCATCAGCCATTCCTCCGCAACCAGGGAAACCACATCCGCCGCAGTTGGCTCCTGGCAACAGCTCTGCCACTTGGCCAATGCGAGGGTCTTCTTGAACGGCAAATTTCTTAGATACTACATACAATATCAATGCTGATACCAATGCAATACTTCCAAGAACAATAACCGCAATAGAAATAAAATTCATAATTTTTGTATTTTGTTTTAGTTATTCTATCCAGAATGATAATTTTCCGCTTATCTTGTCTTTGCAAACATAGAGACCTATATAATAAGGTATGAGCGAGGCTAATGCTGCCAATGCCGCAACGGGCTCACTGCCCGTGAGTCCCATCGTGGTAAACAGCACCGCCAACAACAGTAAGAACGGAACCCCAAATCCCAATGCCACGGCACGTGCGCCCGTCTTTGTGGAAGCCACTACCGTCACTTGGTCACCCTTCTTGCGTGTGTTTGTTGGTGTTTCGTAAACATCTATCAGTTTTTCCTTTGCCCCCGAAGCATGACAATGGCTCGATACCACACATGCGCCACATGCAGATGCCTGTAGAATGCGCACACGTACGTGTCCGCTCTCAACAGATTCAATGATGCCAGCATGTTTGATGTTGTTGCTCATGTTATGTTTCCGATTGTGTAATCGATTAATTGTCAAAATGGGTTTACAATGGCAAAATTAACATTATAATTTCAATTGGCAAAGCAATTGTGAAAATTATTTGTAATAATATCCGAAAACGTTTGCAAACGTATCATTTGTTCGGCATAAATGATATGTTTACATGGGGTAAATGTATGATTTGTCAAACAAAAGTATTATCTTTGCACCGTCAAATAATCCATCCTACTCCAATAGGTGAGGTAAATGATTGGAAAGTAATTATAGAGTATGAAATACGGTATTATAGGGACGGGAGCCATAGGTGGCTACTACGGTGGAAAATTAGCTAAGGATGGTCAGGAGGTACACTTCTTGATGCATCGTGATTATGAATATGTAAAAGAGCATGGACTGCAGATAGATTCTTGCGACGGCTCTTTCCATCTCGATCAGGTACATGCTTATTCCACGACTAAGGAAATGCCTCCTTGTGACGTGGTGTTGGTGTGTTTGAAGTCAACCAACAATCATCTGCTCCGTGATTTCCTTCCTCCATTGCTTCACAAGGATACGTTGGTGGTGCTGATTCAAAACGGTATAGGATTGGAAGAAGATGTGCAGACATTGTTTCCCGACGTGGCTTTGGCGGCAGGTCTGGCTTTTATCTGTTCTGCCAAGACCGAACCAGGAAGAGTGAATCACCAGTGTTACGGATACATTAATTTTGGCAATTTCTCATGTAAGGACGAGGGCAAGATGCAATTGCTGGTTAACGAATTTAACCATGCGGGCATCAAGGCAGGACTCGTGGAATACCAAGAGGCACGTTGGAAGAAAGCCGTATGGAACATGCCTTTTAATGGAATGACCGTTGCCTTGCATACGCAGACAGATTTATTGCTCAAGAACCCTGCTTCCCGACAGTTGATACATGACCAAATGATGGAGGTGGTTGGAGCTGCACAACATTTAGGTGTGAAGAATATTGACGAGTCTTTTGTTGACTTGATGATGAAAATGACCGATGAAATGACGCCTTATTCACCTTCCATGCGATTGGATTACGACTTTCATCGTCCTTTGGAAATCCATTACATCTATTCACGTCCCATTGAGATTGCCCGTCAATCAGGTTTCCCCATGCCTAAGTTAGAAATGCTGGAAGCGGAATTGAAATTCCTGTCGGAAAGCAATTCTTTACAATAAGCCACGAGTCATCATCCAAACTCTGATTTAATCATTTTAGTGCGATAACCCTGTTGCTTAAAAACCAACAGGGTATTTTTTTTGTTGGGCTTATTGGTAGGTTCCCATGTTTTCACTATAAAAGAAACCATCGGTCACTATATAAGAAACCGATGGTTACTATGCAAGAAACCGATGGTTTCATGCAATGTTACCAAACACGATGTTGGTGTCATTACTTGCGCTTATCTATGTAAGTGTATGCTCTGTATTGGTTTTTGGGAAAAACAAAGATGTTGTTGTCAATGTTTCCGCTTTGGAAATGAGAAATCTTGATGTTAGCCCAAATAAAAGCCACTTTGATCTTGAGGCTGATGGGTGCGCGAGTTTTCTTGTCAATCAGCGCCTTGATGAGCTTCATTCCATCGTGTCCCTTTTTCAGTTTCAGTGTAATGAGAAAACCTTGTTTGGTGTCTTCTACCTGGTAGTTGTAACTGTCTGGGGAGAATTTGAATTTGCTGGAATACTTGTCTTTCTCGTCTGATTGAGCCGAATGAGTCGTTACGGTCTTCTTCTTGGTATCTACCACATGGTACGTTTGCCCGTTGTTCCATGCGCTATACCTTTTTTCAACAAACTTGCTCTTGTCTCCTTTGTACCAAATAGTTCCGTTTGTCTTGTAAAGACCTATCAGGTTGACGTCATAGTGGAGTGTACAACCTTGCTCGCCGAATACCATTTGATAGGTTCTGTCGAACATCTGACGTGCTTGCCTGGCATTAGGCGAATCTTCTGCCCACGTACTGATAGGCAGGAACAAGAAAAACAGAATACGAATGATATGTTGTCTCATGTTTATGTTTTCCATTTTGGGCTGCAAAATTACAAAAAAATCAACAATAAAGAGCGAGAAAGCAGAAAAATGTTCTGCAACGAAGGATTTGCAGGATTTTTTAACCAATGCTAAAAGGATGAATAAATATCCCTCACTACTCGTCACGAGCAATGAGGGATTCCTTTCCTGATGCATCTGAAAAAACATTTTATTAATTCTATAATTGTCTAATTCATCATTCCAATCGTTTAATTGCCAATCGCAAATAGGCAATATGGCTGATACCCAAGTCACTGGTCTTGTCGCACCTGTCAATCATCTTGTTCAAGTCGTCTATGAATTTTGCTCTCAAGTCTTTGTCCTTATCGATGAGAGGACGCATATACGAGCAAAGCGAATAGATAGTCATAGGGAGAGTAGCTCCTTGTTGGGTAGTAGCGTTACCTTTTAGAAACTCCGTTTTCAAGGCCTCGAAGGCTATGAGGAATTGAGAGCTGTTTGCCAATTCCGAAAAATCCCCTTTCAGTCCCATCTTAGATACTTCTTTGGCAATCTTCATGTTCATGTTGTCTGAGTCATCTTTCTCGTACTTGACCGAACCCTCATATTGTATTTGGTAATTATTGAGAACTTCTTGAGGGATAACGCTATATGTGACCACTATTTTTCCTCTTATCTTTCCACTTAATTGTATTTGTTTAGGGTCATCGTTCCATTCAATGGCGTAAGCGTAGCGGTGAGAGTGAGTCTTGTCTTCTGGGTCAAGCAAGCACATAAGATACCAGCTTTGCATTTCATTCATACCAATCTGAACCACATTATTGCGTTCGTTTCCCACCAATAAATCACGTGCGTTGGTGGGAACGCCACGACCTCCAGTGTGTGTAAGTATTTGATAAATGTTGGGATTGTTACGGTCTTTGTCGAATGCCGAAAGCACTTCGTCAATGAGTTTACGATGTTTCTTCTTGATGGTGAAGGTGTAAACATCGGCTTTCGCCACCAAAGGTCGGTTGGCTTTCGTGAAGTCGCGTTCTTCAGAGAAAGATTTCGACACCTCAACGTTCTTGGAATTGACGAATGTCTCGAATGCTTTCTTTACGTTTTCTTGTGCTATTGCGAGATTAGAAGTAAGAAAACTAACCAGTACGAGCATGATTGTTCTTTGTTTCATGATGTTATTGGTTTTTGATGTTATTATTTATGTTTTATCTGTTTCTTGTTGATGTGAACGATTATACCTCTTGAATCTTTTTCTCATCGGTTTGGCCGATGCTTTCAATTTCTTTTTGAATATACTGATAAACGTCCTCATAGAGATGCTGGGCATCTTGCATGTAGTCTTTTCGTATTCGTTCTATTCGTCTTTGCGAGGCAGCCGCTTGCATGAGCTCTTCTGCCAAGTAAGCACGTATGAGATAACGATGCTCTTCCATATTTTCAATGAGTTGCTGTTCCTCTGCGGTAAGTTCCATCGGTGGAATCCCGATGGCTTCTGTGTTGTTTGGCAATGATGGAAGCGGCTCTTCCTGTATTGGAGATTCGATGATGGGAGTAGGCAATTCCTCTTTCCGAGTTGCTTGATGATAACGTTTCACTTTTCTCTTGCGTCTTTGCCGCTCGTAAACCTTATCTTTATGAACGGGAAACACCATGTTTGAAGAGGCTAAAGATGGTGTTTCCGTCTCCTTTTCATGACTGACTCTTGTCGGTACTTCAACCGTAGGTTGCAGGGTGTCGTATTCCCTTTCCCAGATGGTGAACGTGAGTATTCCCACGATGACCACCGCTGCCGCAGAAAACCAGCGCAAATAGGCAAGACGTGGGCGATGGACAGGACGTTCCTGTTGTTGAATGGCACTCAGCACGTTTTTCTTCAGCGATGCAGGAGCCTTTGGCTTTATTTTGGGTTTCAGTTCTTCCATGTGTATGATTCAATCAAAGTTAGTTTTTTTCTTCATCGTTTTCTGTAATTTATCCATTGCGTATCGGTATCTGCTTTTTACCGTGTCGCGAGAGATTCCGAGGATGTCGGCTATTTCACTAAATGTCAGTTCGTCGGTAAAGTGCATCTTGACGATGGTGGCTTGTTCCTCAGGCAAGGGAGCGAGTAGTTGCTCTATCCGAATGTATTCGCGAAACAATTCCTGATGAGAGTCGTCTTCACGATTCTCGATGGCTTTCAAAGAAACGGTTTTCATGGGCGACCGCTGATGGTCTATACACAATCGGTGGAGTACTTTGTACAGCCAAGCTTTGTCGTTAACGATATGAGTCATCTGACTCTCCCGATAATATCGTATGATTGTCTCTTGCACCATGTCTTCAGCCTCCTTCTCATCCCCTAAGCGGAAAAAAGCAAACGAGAACAAGTTGTCTTGTAACTCGTCGATGAGCTTTTCTAACTGTTGGATGCTTTTGTCTTTATTCACTTTTGGGATGATTCTTTTATTCCTATGACGCAGAATCCATCAATTTGGGTTTAAGAAAGGGTGATTTTTTGCATGAATTAATCAAATTTATTAATTTTGCATAGTTTTTGTGGAGCGATATATTCATTCCGCGAACCTTTATTATAATAGACTATGGTGACAAAAACAACAATTCCTGTTGTAGGCATGGCTTGCTCGTCGTGCTCTGCACATGTGGAGAAACAACTCAATTCGTTGGAAGGAGTGAAATCGGCAAGTGTTTCCCTTTCGTCAAGATCGGCATTGGTGGAATATGATACAGATGTGATTTCCTTGCAGCAAATGAAAGAAGCCATCAATGGCATTGGCTTCGACTTGGTCATTGAACAAGATCGCTCTGTAGTGGAGATTGAGCGAAGAGAATACGTGCTGTTAAAGCGGCGAACCCTCTTGGCGTGGGCTTTCGCGTTGGCAGTAATGGCAAACTGTCATTTCACGAATGATGACGGACAATGGTCTTTGATTCTCGCATTGGCTTGTATATTGACGTGTGGCAAGCAATTCTACGTGAATGCGTATAAGCAACTCCGTCATGGAATGGCAAGTATGGATACGTTGGTTTGTTTCTCTACAGCCATCTCTTTCTGTTATAGTGCAGTGGTTACATTGTTGAGGGCTTCCGGAAAGGATGGATTGGCAAACACACCCGTGTATTTTGACGCATCGGTGATGATCATTGCCTTCGTTCTTGTGGGTCGTTTGCTGGAGGAAAGGGCAAAGCGAGCCACGGCATCTTCTATCCGCACGTTGATGGGACTGCAACCCAAGACGGCGAGATTAGTGACTACTGACACAGATACAAGGGATGTTCCCCTATCTACCATCACCGTGGGAGACGTGATGGAAGTGAGAGCGGGAGAGAAGATTCCCGTTGACGGAATGGTAACGTGGGCTGATAGCTTCATGACATCTGAGGGAGCCTACGTGGATGAATCGATGATTACGGGTGAACCTACGCCTGTATTGAAGAAACGTTTCGGAAAGGTACTGGCAGGTACGGTGCTTCAACAAGGCACGTTGCGCTTTCGTGCCACACAGGTTGGTGAGAAGACTGCTTTGGCGCAAATCATCCGAATGGTACAACAGGCACAAGGGTCGAAGGCTCCCGTGCAACGTGTGGTTGACCGTATGGCAATGATATTTGTGCCAACCGTTACACTCATTGCATTGGTCACGTTCGTGGTGTGGCTGTTGGTTGGTGGAAATGCGGCTTTGCCTCATGCTATCGTATCGGCTGTTGCGGTGTTGGTGGTAGCTTGTCCATGTGCAATGGGACTTGCCACACCTACAGCCTTGATGGTGGGCATAGGAAAAGCTGCTGAACGAAACATCTTGGTGAAAGATGCTACTGCCATAGAGATGATGAGAAAGGTGAATGCGTTGGTCATCGACAAGACAGGAACACTGACTATACCCAATCAAAACGTTGACTTTACCAAGGTTGACAACTTGCCCTACGAGGAAAGGGAATTACTGAAACCTCATGCGAAGGAAGCCATGAGCGAACTGAAATCCTTTGGTATTGATGTGTATATGATGAGTGGTGACCGTGAAGATGCTGCTGCTTATTGGGCAACTAAGGCAGAAATCAGTCATTGGCAAAGTGGGGTGAAACCACAAGACAAGGAGAACTTGGTGAAAAACTTGCAACAACAAGGTAAGACGGTGGCGATGGTTGGCGATGGTATTAACGATTCGCAGGCATTGGCAACTGCTGACGTGAGCATTGCCATTGGTACGGGAACGGATGTGGCTATGGACGTGGCGCAGGTGACATTGATGGGCACAGACTTACGTGCCTTGCCCGATGCCGTAAGGTTGTCTCGTCGCACGGTGTCAATGATTCACCAAAACTTATTCTGGGCATTTATATATAATATTGTTTGTATTCCGTTGGCAGCAGGGTTGCCACATCTTTTTGGAATCAACTTCCAGATTACTCCCATGTGGGCAAGTGGATTAATGGCTTTGTCAAGTATCAGCGTGGTATTGAATAGCCTGAGACTTAAAGTGATGGAGGATGGTTGAATGATGAAGGAGGATGTGGGCAACAAAGTTGCGGAATGAAGGAAGAAGGACGGATGTACTTCCTACATCAACACTTCTTCCTCGCCATTAAGCGATTACTTCCACCTTCGTACTTCCTCCTTCCTACATCAATACTTCTTCCTCGCCTTTGGCGATTACTTCCACCTTCATAACTCATCCATCCTACATCATTCATCCCATGCGTCAAGGTCTTTTTCTATTTCTGGCAGTTGTGAACGATGGAAGATGGGGTCTTTGATTCCATTCTTCTTTTGTTGCCGATAGTCATCAAGCAACTTGAAAGCATATTTACCTAATGTGATGATGGCAATGAGATTGCAGGCGGTGAGCAAAGCCATACATAAGTCGCCTAAATTCCAAACGATTTCGAGAGAAGCTAAAGCACCGAACATCACCAATATTCCTCCAGAGAAAAGACGGTAAAGGAAGAGAATATGTTTGAAGGAGGAATTACGAAGGTTGAGGGAGGAATTACGAGGGTTGATATTGTCGCCTATCGGCGAGGAAGATGTTTGATGTTGGAAGTACTTCCTTCCTTCTTCCTTCATTCCGCAACTTTGTTGCTCACATCCACCTTCGTAATTCCTGCTTCCTCCTTCAAATAGGAATCTGATATTGGTTTCCCCATAATAGTAGTTGCCAATAATACTGGAAAAGGCGAAGAGAAAAATGGCAATGGCAATGAAGATAGGGCCAATAGAACCTATTTCTGATTGCAGTGCTGATTGCGTGAGGGCAATGCCATTTAACTCAGGTGAGGTGTAGAGCCCGCTAATGAGAATGATAAAAGCGGTACAAGAACAAACCAACAACGTATCAGTGAATACTCCGAGAGCTTGGATAAGTCCTTGCTTGACAGGGTGAGATACAGTAGCGGTAGCCGCGACATTGGGCGCACTTCCTTCTCCAGCCTCATTGCTGAACAATCCACGCTTGATACCATTCATCATTGTGGCTCCCAAACCACCGCCTGCTATTTGTTCGAGTCCGAAAGCATTGCTCATGATTACTTTGAAAACATGGGGTAGGAGGTGGAGGTTCATCAATACGATGATGAAAGCTAAGATGAAATACCCTATAGCCATGATGGGGACGATAACAGAACTTACTTTGGCAATGCGATGAATGCCACCGAAAACGATGGTCAATGATAAAATCACTAAAAGAATGCCAGTTGTTACTTTACTCCAACCAAAAGCCTCGTACATAGCGTTGCAAATCGTGTTGCTCTGGATAGAATTGTAGGACAATCCGAACGTTATCGTGATGAGAATGGCAAAGACAATAGCCATCCACCGATTGTGCATTCCTTTTTGAATGTAATAAGCTGGTCCGCCGATGAATGAGCCATTGTGTCGCAACTTGAATAACTGAGCCAGTGTTGACTCAACAAAAGCCGTCGCAGAACCTATCAATGCAATCGTCCACATCCAAAAAACGGCTCCAGGACCACCAATGGCAATGGCTGTTGCAACACCAGCTAAGTTGCCTGTCCCTACTCGTGTGGCTACAGAAACGGCAAAAGCCTGAAAGGAAGAAATGTGTTTGTGTCCAGGATGATTGGCAGATGAGTCAGCCAACAAGCGAATCATCTCGCCCACCATGCGGAATTGCACGAATCGTGTGCGCCATGTGAACCATATCCCACAGATAATCAGAACGCCAATGAGAATGTATGTCCATAGAAAATCATTGACTTGTGTAATGGCGATGTTCAGCCAACTGTCGGAAGCGAATATATCGTTCATGATGGGAAGGACTATGGGCGTGGAGGTGGTATGGAATGGAAATTTCTGGATGAGCCAAACTCGTAACGAGGAATCCAATTGTGTTCAACATTCAATTGAATGCTAAACGATGGATTGAAATTGTATCTCACGGCAGCTCCTATGCGGTCAACATTGTACATATAAGCATCGTAAGGCATCATCATATCCATGGGGTACATGCCTCGATAGCCATACCAATTGTAATGAGGCATATTATTATATAAGGTCTTTTGAGCATAAAGATAGGCTTCCCAATGCTCATCAAACCGATAGCCTAATTGTGCATTAATGCCACCACTGCGATAGTTGTCTCCATCCCAGTTCACATTATTTATATAACCACCTACAGCCAGCGACAATTTTTCGCTAAGGGGAGTGGCGTAAATGGCAGATAGGTTTTGCGAAAACCCTACACCATGACGAGCATGTTTGCCAAATTGGGTGAAGGCAGACAACCCAACGTTTATGTTTAGTCCTTGGTGTAAATCCCAACCATACCATCCTGCATAGTGCATGGGATACATGATGTGTGGATGTACCTGTCCGTTCATGTCAACAGCCTGCAAGTATAAGGTGTCTTCCTTTTCCGTGATTTCCGTGGTCACATCCTCTTGAGCCCACATATCCAATGTAGCACAGAAACTTGCCAGCAAGATGAATATCCATTTCTTCATGACTACCAATTTGTGTATATTCATATTCCATTTGCAAAGATAGCACCATTCCCCCACAAAATCCAAAAAATAGTATGTTTTTATCTATTTTTTTGTGTTATTAAATGAATTATGTTAATTTTGCCAAATCAATCAATTATAACGATATGGGATTCTTAAAGACATTGTTTAGTGGAAAGGTGGAAACACCGGAAGAGAAGAAGAAAGAAGTGGAGTCGAAAAATTTCGATGTGCTTAAATATGATGGTGTAAAGGCTTTGCGTGCCGGTGAACCTGCCCATGCGGTGGAGTTGTTCCAACATGCACTTACCATGCAGGAAGATTTGGAAATACGTGATTATCTCTCGCAAGCTCTCATCCATGTGGATAGATTGGAAGAAGCATACGAACAATTGGAAAAGCTCTACGAGGCAGAACCAGAAAATGTACAGTTGTTAGTACGTATGACAGACGTGGCTTTCATGATGGAAGACTATGACCGTATGGAGGAATTGTGTGAGAAGGCGATGCTCATAGACAAGGACAATCCCATGTTGCTCATGCTCTATGCACGGGCTTGTATCGGTCGTGGCGACTTGGTCAATGCCGTGGCAATGTTGACCAAAGCCATTTCCATGCGAGAGGATTATGGAGAGGCTTACCTCATGCGTGGTGATACGTTGTTAGAGATGGGAGATGTGACAAGTGCAGATGAAGATGCCAAATGGCTTGAGGAACATACTTCGGGCATAGAAGAAGTGTCGATGTTGAATGCGCGTGTGGAAGAAAGGAAAGGTAACCACCAAAAAGCCATTACTTATTACGACCAAGTGATTAAGGCTAATCCGTTCAATGCCTCTGCATTTGAGGAACGTGGCAAGATTAAGTTGGCATTGGGCGATAAGGAAGGTGCCGATGCTGATATGCGTACATTGTTGGAAATAGAACCACAACGTGCTGAAGGTGTCAATGGCGAGTTTTCTGCCGAAGGAACGGAAGACATAGCAAAGAAAGTTGAGCAAGCGTATAGAAACAGTAGTCCATTTGGAATATGAAGTATGACGGTTGAATTACGAAGGGTAAAGTAATTTGATGGATGACGGTTGAATTACGAAGGATGAAGTAATTTGATGGATGACGGTTGAATTATGAAGGATGAAGTAATCGCCTATCGGCGAGTGATGAAGGTTTGAGGGATGATGTACTTCCTCCCTTCTTCCTTCTCTCCGCAACTACGTTGCCCACTTCCTCCTTCGTAATTCCTCCTTCGTACTTTTTTCCTCCTTCTTCCATGTAAATGTCTAAATTTTGTTAATTTGTAGTATTTTATAGCATATTACTATCGATTTATAAATTTTCTTTGTACTTTTGCAATCGAAATAAAATAAAAATGATAAATATGATTCAGTTGAGCGCATCTTATTTTTACTTTTATTTTTACTTTGCAGATAACTGTAAAGCGGGATGTGACGTGTAAATTGAAGACAAAAGAGCATATAAATACAAAACGGTCCCGCATCAAAGCAGGACCGTTTTTTTTAATGATATAAGATGAAAAGAATTGCCATACAAGGAGTATTAGGGTCGTTTCACGACATTGCTGCCCACCAATATTATGACGGTGAGCAGATTCAGATTATTTGTTGTGCCACCTTCGAGGAGGTATTTGAAAACATCAAGCGTGACCCCACAGTCATCGGAATGCTTGCCATTGAAAATACCATTGCCGGATCGTTGTTGCATAATTATGAGTTGTTGCGTGCATCGGGTGTTACCATCGTAGGCGAACACAAATTGCATATCGAGCATTGTATCTGTTGTTTGCCTGAAGATGATTGGTCAACCATCCAAGAAGTACATTCTCATCCTGTTGCCTTGATGCAATGTCGTGGATTCTTGGCGAATCATCCCGACATGAAAGCTGTTGAGGCTGAAGATACGGCTGGATCAGCGGAGTTTATCAGTAAGAATCAGTGTCGTGGATGGGCTGCCATTTGTAACTCTTCGGCAGCAAAGATGTATGGCTTGAAGATATTGGAAGACCATATAGAAGACAACAAACACAATTTTACTCGTTTCTTGGTGGTTTCTAATCCACAGAAGGCAGACTTCCTTCGACCATTGGACAAGACAGACAAGTCGAGCTTGGTGTTTCTCGTACCGCACGAGGAGGGTAGTCTTTCTAAAGTTCTTACCATCTTGTCGTTCTATAGCATCAACCTAACGAAAATACAATCACTTCCCGTAATAGGTCACGAATGGGAATACCTCTTTTACGTGGATGTGACATACAACAACCTGATTCGTTATCGACAGAGCATTGATGCAATCATTCCTTTAACAAGAGAATTGAAAATATTAGGAGAATACCAGGAAGTGAAGTAAGACGTAGGATGGAGGAATTAGGAAGGTGGAAGTAGGCAACGTAGTTGCGGAGAGAAGGAAGAAGGGAGGAAGTACATCATTCCTTAAACCTTCACACTCGCCGACAGGCGAAACTTCATCCTTCATAATTCAACCATCAACCATCAAATAAACATCAAACATAAAATTATGATACAACCAGCAGATAGATTGTCATTAGTACAAGAATACTATTTCAGTAGAAAACTGAAGGAAGTGGCTCAACTCAATGCCGAGGGAAAGGATATTATCAGCCTCGCCATAGGTAGTCCAGATATGCCCCCATCTTCACAGACCATAGAAAAACTTTGTGAAGTGGCTCGTCAACCGAATACTCACGGTTATCAACCCACTATGGGAACACCAGAACTGAGACAGGCAATGGCTCATTTTTATCAGAAATGGTATGGGGTAGAGTTGGATCCTAACACAGAGATACAACCCTTGATAGGTAGCAAGGAAGGTATATTACATGTCACCTTGGCATTCTGTAATCCTGGTGATAAAGTGCTTGTCCCCAATCCTGGCTATCCCACCTACACCTCATTGAGCAAGATACTTGGTGCGAAGATTGTCAATTACAACTTACGTGAAGACAACGGATGGCAACCCGATTTCGATGAGTTGGAGCAAATGGATTTGTCTGACGTAAAGTTGATGTGGACCAACTATCCCAATATGCCAACAGGAGGGAACGCGAGACGTGAGACTTACGAGCGATTGGTGGCTTTTGCCAAAGCTCACGACATTGTAGTGGTCAATGACAATCCTTATTCTTTCATTCTCAACGAGCACCCCATGTCTCTCTTGCAAGTGGAAGGGGCAAAGGATTGTTGCATAGAATTCAACTCAATGTCTAAGAGTCATAATATGCCGGGATGGCGTGTGGGTATGTGTGCTACGAACAAGACTTTCATCTCTTGGATATTAAAGGTGAAGAGCAACATAGACAGTGGCACGTTCAGAGGAATACAGTTGGCAGCAGCAGAGGCATATAACACAAACACTTTGGAATGGCACCGTGAAGCCAACATACAGGTTTATCGTCGTCGTAGAGACATTGCCGAACAAATCATGACTGCCCTTGGATGTACGTTTGATCCTCACCAAGTGGGAATGTTCCTTTGGGGAAAGATTCCCGAAAAATACGAAAACGTGGAAAACCTTACCGAACGAGTGCTTCATGAAGCTCGCGTGTTTATTACTCCTGGTTTCATCTTCGGAAGCAATGGCAGTAGGTATGTTCGTATCAGTCTGTGTGCCAAGGATGATAAAATAAGAGAGGCATTGAAAAGGATTCAATCATTAGAGTGGTAAAAGTAAAAAACATCAATAAAAAATATGGAAATGGATTTAGATTTAGAACCATTGAGGTTACCGAGTGACAACGAACGTCCTTTCGTCATTGCAGGACCTTGTAGTGCAGAGACGGAAGAACAGGTTATGACCACAGCCTTGCAATTGAAAGAGAAAGGCTGTCATAATTTCCGAGCAGGCGTATGGAAACCACGTACCAAGCCAGGAGGATTTGAAGGGAATGGTGAGAAAGCTTTGCCTTGGTTGCAACGAGTGAAAGCGGAAACGGGAATGTTGGTAGCCACTGAAGTGGCAACGCCAGAGCATGTGGAATTGTGCTTAAAGTATGGTATTGATATTTTATGGGTGGGTGCTCGTACCAGTGCCAATCCATTTGCCGTACAGGCTTTGGCTGACTCGTTGAAGGGTGTGGATATTCCCGTATTCGTGAAAAACCCTGTTAATCCCGACCTTGAATTATGGATAGGAGCATTGGAGAGAATCAACCAAGCTGGTATCAAGCGATTGGGAGCTATCCATAGAGGCTTCTCTTCGTATGACAAGAAGATTTACCGTAACCTCCCCATGTGGCAGATACCCATTGAGCTGCGCAGACGTAATCCCACACTTCCCATCATCTGTGACCCCAGTCACATTGGTGGTCGTCGCGAACTCATTGCTCCTCTTTGTCAACAGGCGATGGACTTGGGCGTAGATGGCTTGATCGTAGAGAGCCATTGCGATCCCGATAAAGCATGGAGTGACGCAAAACAACAGGTTACTCCAGATGTGTTGGATTATATCCTCAGTTTGTTGGTTATTCGTGATGAACGTGTTACTACAGAGGGAATCACACAGTTGCGTCATCAAATAGACGAACTGGATAACCAACTAATGGACTTGTTGGCTAAACGTATGCGTGTCTGCCGAGAAATCGGACAATACAAGAAAGAGCATAACATGACAGTGTTGCAAACCAACCGTTACAATGAGATTCTTGAGAAACGTGGAGCACAAGGAGCATTGTGTGGAATGTCTTCTGGATTTGTTGCTCATGTGTTTGAGGAAATCCATGAGGAGAGTGTGAGACAACAGATTGAAATTATTAATCAATAGATGTTTAGTGTTGAATGTTGAGTGTTTAGTGAAAGTATGACTAATTTTCACTAAACACTCAACACTCAACACTCAACAAAAAACAGAGTTATGAAAATATTAGTATTAGGTGCCGGTAAGATGGGTTCTTTCTTCATCGACTTATTGAGCTTTGATCACGAAGTGGCAGTATTCGAGAAAGATCCTAAGCGTATGCGCTTCACTTACAATTGCCAACGATTTACAGCACTGGAAGAGATTCGTGAATTCAAGCCAGAACTGCTGATTAATGCCGTTACCGTTAAGTACACGATACCTGCCTTTAAGGAGGTGATACCCTATCTTCCGAAAGACTGTATCATCAGCGACATCTCTTCGGTGAAGACAGGCTTGAAAGAGTTTTATGAATCTACGGGAATGCACTATGCTTCCTCACATCCTATGTTTGGACCTACTTTCGCCAACTTGAATCAACTCTCCGAGGAGAATGCCATCATCATCAATGAAGGAGACTTTATCGGTAGGTTGTTTTTCAAGGATATTTACCAGAAGTTGGGTCTTCACATCTATGAATATTCATTTGACGAACATGATAAGACCGTGGCTTATTCCTTGAGTATTCCTTTCGTTTCCACTTTCGTCTTCGCTGCCGTGATGAAACATCAGGATGCACCTGGAACCACGTTTAAGCGACACATGAAAATTGCCAAGGGTGTACTCAATGAAGATGACTATCTTTTACAAGAAATTCTTTTCAATCCCTACACCCACGACCAAGTGTCGCAGATACGTACTGAGTTGAAGGAGCTCCTTGAAATCATCGACAACAAAGATGCCGATGGAATGAAAGGTTATCTGAAAAAGATACGTGACAATGTGAGACGAGACATTGAAATCAAACAATAGGGAAATTCCTGCGAAGTGTTTGTTTCCCCTTGTAGGATAAATCTCGCTTCTGACATATTATTTTAGAGTTGTCCCAAGGCTTGGGAACTTTGTCCCAGTGTGTGGGACAAAAGTCCCAGACCTTGGGACTTTTTTTCTTTGATAGATTATGTTGGTGTTTTAGCATCGTAAACAAAACGATAGATGAATGATACATCTCACGTTTATGCAAACGTTTTCGTTAAGAAAGGTGAATGTTAAGGACGAATGGGAAGTGTATTCAAAAAAAATGATTAAATTTGTGCCAGTTTCTTTACTATTTATTAACTAATACAATTAATTTATGACCAACAAGCATTTCAGGCTTTTTGTCTGGTCATTCCTGATGATGTTGGGAATGACGCAAACGGCTGTGGCTGCTGATTTCAAGAACTTTAGTGTTATTGTAAACAACCAATCTGGTACGTTATTGACCAGTGAGGAGCAAGTACAAGGCACCGCAGTTTCTTTCGGTGTTGCCGTAGCTGATGATGGAACTGTCAGCCGCGTTGCTGCAGACGATGCTTCCGCTGTTGCCACGGTCAGTGGTAAATACCACAGTGAACATGGCTGCACAGGATTACAAGTGGTGGTACCTGTCAATGGTAATGTGAAGATTACCGTAGGGCAATGTACTTTCAGTAACAATGCCATTACTGTGAAAAACAGCAATGGTGAAACCGTTGTGACGAAAACACCAGCATCACCCGCATGTTGGAAGAACGACCGTTCCAACGTGGATGAGCTAACGTATGTAGGCGAACCCACTACGTTGACAATCTCTGGCATGGGTTATTGCCCATACGTTGCAGTAGAGGCAGTGGAAGAGGTGATTACGAAGTATGCCTACTCTTATTCTCTTTGTGGTGAAACAGCTGAAGGCGTAGTGCCAGCAAGTGGTGAGCTTGTAGCAGGTGAGTCATTTGTCATTCCTGCCAATTTCACTCTTTACAAGGACGGATATACGTTGACGGGTTGGACTGATGGCACAAAAACCTATGCTATTGGCGAAACGGTAACGCCAGAGGGTGACCTTACGCTTACTCCCGTATTCACTGCAAATAGCGTGACTCTCGCTGACCGTACTTCCCCTGTTACTTTGAAGTGGGATTTCCAACAGAAAAACGGGGCACCCGTTGTTCAATTCCAAAATGTTACGGGTGTCTTGGTGACTCAAGCCAACGTGAATGGTGAGACCATTGATGTGAAACTTGACTTCAATACAAGTCCCGGAAAGATTAACAATAGCAGTTGGCAAGATTGGGCGCAGTTGAATGAGGGTACGAAATTAACCATTCCTTCTTGCAAGGGAGCTACTGTTTCAATGGAAGCATTTAACGATATTTCGACAACAACCATTGATGGACAGAGTGACTATACGTCTGCCAAGACCATCAGCTATGAGATTGCCAATAGTGCAGAGGCGATTGACATCGTCATTGGTAATGGAACTTATTATCGTTATATTCAAGTCGTGTTGCCCGTGGTACAAAGCAGCACGGGTGGCGTGACCATTCAAGCCAGTGGAACCATTACTTGGCCTGTAGGTAATGAGGAAAGTGCTGTCGTGTCTGAAGATATTGTCGATGGTATTTCTTCTGCAACAGTAAGTGTAGGCAGTGGATTGAATGTTAGTACTGCTACATATTTTGACACTCCAATGGTTCATTATACACCTCAAACTTCAAATGCAGGCACAGTGGAAGGCGTGATGATAGAATATCGTGTGAAACCTGTCAAGGGAATCAAGTTTAAGCCGACAAATGTGTCATACGCTGCCGTTAAGGTTGGTACCGATAACGCTACTTACACCTGGAGCTATACGGTGGACGGTTTGGAAAGTGCAAAGACAAAGATTGACCCTAAACCCGATTTGTTGCGTAATAGCGGTAGTAACTCTGCTACGGCAAAACTCATCCATAGCCACAATCTGAGTGTTGGCGAGGCAGAAGAATTCACGTTCCGTTTCTATATTTCTGATTGTGCTAACAACAAGAATATCTGTATCGGTAATGTCATTATCTCAGGTGAAGTAAGTGGTACTACAGAAGACGTTGTCATGTATTCTTTTACAGCAACAGCCAATACGGAAGAAGGTGGAATTGTTACCGTATATCCCAATGCTGATGAATATGAGGCAGGTTCGGAGATTACCTTGACCGCTACGGATAACTTTGGTTACAACTTTGTAAACTGGACAGATGCAGAGGGTAATGTAATTTCTACAGAGCCGAAGTTTAAATATACCGTTCAGGACAATGCTAACCTGACAGCCAATTTCGTTGCTGTAAATACATACGCCTTGAATCTGACCGTTGACGGAACCAATGACTACATGGTGAAGGTAAATCCTGCTGGAACAGTGGTGGATGGCAAGGTGATGTATGAAGAAGGTGTGTATGTGACACTGACCGCTGACAGCTATGAGGGACTTGTTACGTTCAATAACTGGATTGACGGACAAACCAATAGCGAGATTACATTGAAGATGGATGGCGACAAGGATGTTACTGCCGTTTATTCACAGGAAGACATCATCGCTGGATGGGACTTCTACAAGAAAGGAAACGAAGGACGCATAGCCGACTTCTATTCTGCTGAGAATGAGGCGAGTGCCATTACATTGACCGATGGAACATCTACCTCTGGATGGCTCGATAAGAGTACTGAGGCTGGTGGAGGCTATGAGTCGATGGCTGGTGCAGCTGTTAACTGGCGTATAGGTGATAGCAATGGTGACGTAGGCCATTATTACTGGCAAACCAAGGTGAATGCTGCTTCATTCACAAATATTAAGGTGCAGTTTGATATGCTCTTTAATTATAATTCTTATACGGTTTACAATGTAGATTATTCTCTCGATGGTGAGAACTGGACCAATAATGGCAGTATCACCTTGACGGGTGCTAAGGCATTGTGTAAGTATAGTGGAATTTTGCCCGAAGAAGCCAACAATCAGGCTGAGCTCTACATCCGTATGATTCCCGATTATACGTCATCCATCCAAGGAACAGCTTCTGCCAATGACGGAAATGCCATTGCCATGCTGTTTATCACGGGTAAGGAAGAATTGGTGAACGATGGCACTGCTCCTGTTCTCGTATCATCTGTTCCCGAAGAAGGTTCTGACAATGCTTCTGCCAATGGTAAGATTGTTCTCAGTTTCGATGAGAAGATTAACGTGGCTGAAGGTGCAACGGCTACACTCAATGGACAAAGTCTTACGGGTGTGGTGAGTGGTAAGACCATCATGTTTGAATATAGTGGGTTGGAATACTCAACGGAATATACCTTTACGTTGCCAGCCAATAGCATAAGCGACTTGACTGATAATTATATAGAAGAACCTATTACAATCACATTTAGCACGATGACTCGTCCCGCTATCGAGAAGGGCTTGTACGACTACTACGTGAAGACCACCGATGACCTCGTGGCTGCTATCAATGCTGCCAATAACCGCAGCGACAAGAATGTTCGTTATCGTATCTTCTTGTATAATGGTACTTATTCATTGCCAATGAATGCTACAGAAACCATACACAGTGACGATGGAAACACATATCCCGCTCCATACACCAAGATTTCTGCATCTAATATCTCATTTGATGGCGAGAGTCGTGATGGCGTGATTATCACCAACTTCCCAGATGGCGCACCCACCTATGAAGGTAAATATGGAACCACCAGTTCGTATGATGGTATTGGCAAGAGCGATGTGCTGCAAATCCAAAGCAGTGCCAGCGGTCTTTATTTCCAAGATGTTACCGTGAAGAGTGGTTTGAATGATGGTCTTGGACGTAATATCGCCGTACAGGATAAGGGTACGAAGAATATCTATAAGAATGTGAAACTTTGGGGCTATCAAGATACTTGGACCTCAAACAATGACAATGGTCTCTACTATTTTGAAGGTGGTTTGTTGCGTGGACGTACTGACTTCCTCTGTGGTAAGGGAGACATCTTCTTCAATGAATGCGACATTCAGGTATGTATGAACACTGGCGGTTATATTGCCGTTCCTTCTAAGAGTATCAAGTATGGATTCGTATTCAATAGCTGTACCATCAAGTGTGAAAGCAGTAGCCTCAATGGTAAATATACACTTGGTCGTCCTTGGGGAGATGGTACTCCTATTGCCCTTTGGATCAATACCAAGATGCAATATGCTCCATCGGCTATAGGATGGTCGGAGATGAGCAATGGCTGGCCAAAGCGTTTTGCAGAATACAACTCTACATTGGCGAGCGGAACGGTAGTTGATTTGAGTGGACGTAAGAAGATTTTCGGAGACAATCATACCAACAATCCTGTATTGACAGCTGAAGAGGCTGCTGAGGCTTCTGATATGTCTAACATGTATGGCGACTGGGATCCTACTTATTATACAGAGCAGGCATCGGCTCCACAAAATGTCGTTCTTACAGGAAACACCCTTACATGGGACAACAGCAACTACGTATATTGCTGGGCTATCGTGAAGAATGGCAATGTGATAGACTTCACTACAGAACCTACGTTTGAGGTTGATGATGCGACTGCAACTTACGCGGTACGTGCAGCCAATGAAATGGGTGGTCTTGGTGAGGCAACGGAAGCTGTCATTGCTTCAAACAATGCCGTATTGTCTGACAATGACACCGAGGCTCCTGCTCCTGGCGATTACGCAACTGTTACTTACGACCGTACGTTGTTCAAAGGATTGAATACGCTCGTGTTGCCATTCGAGACCACAAAGGAAGAGATTGGTGCTACAAACGTGCTCAGTTATACGGGTACTACAGAAGAAGATGGTTTCGTTACTTTGAACTTCGCTGAAGTGGAACAATTAGAGCCAAATGTTCCATACGCCATTATCATTGAAGGAGAAGACGTGAATCTTCCTGTCTTCGAGAATAAGACCATCGTAGCTCCAGACGAGTTGACTGTTTACGATGAAAACGGACAATTCAACTTCGTGGGAACGTATAATGACTTCGGTAGGAACAATACCATTGTATTGGAAGGCGATTATATTGCTGGCGTGAATAAGTTCAATAAGGTCAATGGTGGCAATCGCATTGCTGCTTATCGTGCTTACTTCAAACATCTCACGGATTCAGGTGCTAAGTTGGCATTCAACTTTGCAGGTCATGTTATTTCCAATAACGAAGACTTGGTGAGCGAGGATGGTGGCTTCGTGGATGGAATCAACCAAGTAGCTACATCTGATGAGGCGATAGGCAAGGTTTACAACTTGCAAGGAATTAGAATCAAGAATGTTACCAAGGGTATTTATATCCAGAATGGCAAGAAATTCATCATGAAGTAATTGCTTGACATTTTTTTTCAAGTCTCCTCTGTGTTTTTCTCATAGGGGAGACTTTTTTGTCTGTATATTTTATTAACTTTGCACCATGTATCAACGAATAAATGCTTTCGCCCATATTACGGCTTTCATCGTGGCAATGATATGGGGCAGCACATTCATATCAACAAAGGTGTTGATATTGAGTGGTCTCTCTCCTGTGCAGATATTTACATTGAGGTTTATCGTTGCATACATCATGCTTTTGGGAATGATGGCTTTGACGGCAAAACAGGGAAAAGGGAGCTTTTCTTGGTTTGCTGACAACTGGAAAGATGAGGCTTTGATGGTGGCATTGGGAATTACGGGCGGTTCTGCCTATTTCTTTACGGAAAATGAAGCATTACGTTTCGGAACAGCCACCAATGTCTCGTTGATAGTCTGTTCGTGCCCGTTGTTTACTACTATGCTCTATCGTTTGTTGGTAAAAGATGTGCGACTGAGCCTTCTGCAAGTTACAGGAGCTATCATTGCCTTCATTGGTATGGTTGTAGTGGTGTTGAACGGTCATTTTGTCCTTCACCTTTCTCCATTAGGCGACTCGTTGGCATTCTGTGCATGTTTATGTTGGGCTGTATATAGTATCTTGATGAAATATGTTACAGAACGTTACAGTTCTGTATTCATTACCCGAAAGGTATTCTTCTATGGTGTCTTAACCATTCTCCCTTATTATCTCTTCGTTTCAGGGCTCCCTTCGTGGAATGTCCTGACGCATCCAGTGGTAATAGGTAACTTGTTGTTTCTGAGTGTGGTGGCATCTTTGATTTGCTTCGTGGCTTGGAATTGGGCGTTACATCATTTGGGAGCGATTGTAGTGACCAACTATGTTTACGTGAATCCCATTTCTACGATCGTCTTTGCTGCATGGATTTTGCATGAGTCCATCACGGGATATTTTATTGTCGGTTCTTTGTTGATTCTCTTGGGTATGTATCTAAGCAACCAAATCAAGCAAGGTGCTCAATGATGAAAGAATGAATTTTAAAAAAGAAAGAATATGAAAGTACTTTTAATTAATGGTAGTCCACGAAAAGATGGAAATACTTCCTTGGCATTGAAAGAGGTTGCTAAGACCTTGAACGAGGAAGGGGTAGAGACGGTTATCGTGAATATCGGAAAGAAAGCTGTACAGGGCTGTATTGCGTGTGGTATGTGTGGTCGTGAAGGACGATGTACTTTTCGCGATGAGTTATACAATCAAGTATGTACCATTATCAAGGATGGAATAGATGGTCTTGTTGTTGGCTCGCCAGTTTACTATGGTGGTCCTAATGGCTCTGTCTGTGCCTTGATGGATCGTATCTGCTATTCCTTGAATGGTTATCTGAAGTTTAAGCCTGCGGCAAGTGTGGCTGTATGTAGAAGAGGAGGAGCTTCGGCAACCTTTGACAGACTGAACAAATACTTCACCATCCTTAATATGCCAGTGGTGAGTTCTCAATATTGGAACATGGTTTATGGTCAAACTCCAGGACAGGCGGCATTGGATGAGGAAGGAATGCAAACCATGCGTACCTTAGGGAGAAATATGGCTTGGATGATGAAGAAACTGAACGTTGCAGAAGATGGACATCCTGAATTGGAACAACCTGTTTGGACCAATTTCATACGCTGACCGTCTCTTTCGTCGTCGAAAAAAGTAGAATAGGCAAAAATAATCCAATGGCACACTTGTGTTATTGGATTATTTTATATCTTTGCATCAGAATAATAATACTATGAAAAAAGAAACCTACAAAAAACAAAAGGCTTTTGCGGGAACGTTGAAGCCTTCGATGCTTCGCCGTTGCGTGGGTCATGATTATTCGCAACGACAGATGTATATGGTAACCCTAACGGTAGAAGGTCGTTATCCATTGTTTGGGAGAGTGGTGGGGAGAAGTGATGCTCCTGTCGACACGGAAGACGAGGCACGTATGGTGCTAAGTACATTGGGGCAACGAGTGATGAGCCATTTCTATGAGATAGAGAAGTATTATCCCCAGATAGAGGTTATCGCATTGCAGATGATGCCAGACCATTTGCATGGAATCCTTTTTGTGAGAGAAACGCTGCCAAGACCGTTAGGGCAAGTCATCTCAGGCTTTAAGAGTGGCTGTAATAAAGACTATAGGGAGCTGGTAAACGGGCAAGGGATACAGCCTGTTCCGTATGTTGTGGCATTGCCACAACAAATAGAACCCCAGCCACAACAAACCACCCCATCAAGGCCGCCTCGCTCTTCGTACAACCGTGAGCATGGCTTGCTCTTTAGCCCAGGTTTTAATGACAAGTTGCTATTGCGAGAAGGGCAGCTACAACGATGGATTAATTACTTACACGATAATCCCCGACGATTGTTGATGAAACGAGAGCATCCCGATTTGTTTCGTGTCAAGCGCAATTTACAGATAGGCACCATGAGTTTCTCTGCCATAGGCAACCGTTTGTTGCTCTCTCGTCCCGTGCGTCTGCAAGTGAAATGTTCCCGTAGTTTGTCTGAGCAAGACATACAAACGCAAGTAACGTTTTATCTTCATCAAGCAGAAAAAGGAGCAGTGCTCGTTTCACCATCTATCTCCAAAGGAGAGAAAACCATTATGAGAACTGTCTTTGAGAGAGGCTATCCCGTCATTATCCTACAAGAAAACGGTTTCACAGATTTTGCTAAGCCTTCGGGAAAGATGATGGAAGCATGTGCACAAGGTAAATTGCTCTTGCTTGCACCGTGGACGCACCATGATGACAAGCGACTGATTAGTCGTAGCCAATGCCTTTCCTTGAATGAAATGGCAAAGTTGATTTGTGAAAGTGATATAGATGTATTCATGTAATTCCTGAGCCATGATAATTGCCCTTTTACTTCAAGGTTTCATGTTTGTTTCCCTCAATGTGGAAAACATGTTTGATTGTAAGCACGATTCTTTGAAAAACGATACGGAATGGTTGCCTGACGGTAAGAATCGTTGGACTCCCAACCGCTATTGGCGCAAGCTCAATCACATGTCACAAGAAATCATCGCTTGTGGAGAAACCGATGATGGTTGGCAATTGCCCGATTTAATCGCCCTTTGCGAAGTGGAGAATGATTCTGTCATGGTTGATTTGACCAAGCGTTCTCTGTTGCGCCATGCGAGGTATGAGTATGTCATGACCCATAGTCCTGATCCTCGTGGTATAGATGTAGCCCTGCTTTATTCCCCATTTTCTTTCTTTTTTATAGAAAGCCATTCCTACAAGATTGAGCCACTGAAAAACATGCACCCTCCTCGCGACATCCTCTATGTCAAGGGATTAATTGTAGGAGGAGATACCCTGCATGTGTTTGCTGTACATGCTCCGAGTAGAACGGGTGGAGAGCGAGCTACGAGAAACCATCGCTTAGTGGTTGCTCAACGGTTATGTGCCGTTTTGGATTCCATACGGTCTTCTTCTCCTTTTGCAAAGGTCATTGTAGCGGGCGATTTCAATGACATGGGTGAACCCCCCAGTCTGTCATTGCTTCATCAACACGGCTTACAAGATATTTCCGCCAAAGCCCAAGGAAAGCATGGCGCTCTTGGAACGTATCGTTACCAAGGAGAGTGGGGGAGTCTTGACCATATCTTTGTTAGTGAAAGCTTGATGAAATGCTTGCATGATTGTCAGGTGTTTGATGCTCCGTTCTTGCTGGAAAAAGACGAGAAATATGGTGGCATGAAGCCCTATCGCACGTATCTCGGTCCTCGATATATAGGAGGCTTTAGCGACCATCTGCCATTGGTTGCCCGATTCTTGCTCAAGTAAAAAACAAACGTGGAAATTTGAATTTGTATTGATGGTAAAGAATATGTCTGTCAATCTGATTTGTCAATAAAAAATAACAAAAAAGGCTCTCCAGAATGCAATATTTTTCACCAACTCGTCCATTGGTCAAAAAAATGCTTGTTTTTAACTGATTATCTAACAGATTGATTCTTAACGTGTTAAGAATTCAATTGTATAATTATACGCCAGAAAACTTATTTTTATACGTAAAAACACCGAGTTTTGAGCCTTCAAAACATATATGTTTAGACTGCTAACATATATCATTACACTCGTAACGTATATAGTTACGGCTATAACTATATACGTTACGAGTAGAAATGATCATTTTTAAGTTAAGAGAATCATATTTTGGCTTCTCTCACATCTCTTTTGAGATTTTTTACGAAATTTTTTTGTATTGATATTTCGTAATAAAAAACAAATTAAATCATCTTTCTTAATTTGAAAAAAAGAATAAAACTGAATAAAACGTTGTGTGTCTCGTAATTTTACAGTATCTTTGCACCTTAATAATAAAGGTAACCAAAAAATTATAAGAATGTTTGAGAATTTAAGTGACAGATTAGAGAGATCATTTAAAATACTGAAGGGTGAAGGTAAGATTACCGAAATCAACGTAGCGGAAACCTTGAAGGATGTGCGCCGTGCGTTGTTAGATGCCGACGTTAACTACAAAGTAGCCAAATCGTTTACAGACACGGTCAAGCAGAAGGCTTTGGGTATGAACGTGCTAACTGCCATCAAGCCAGGCCAGTTGATGGTGAAGATAGTGCACGACGAACTGGCAGAGTTGATGGGTGGCGAGGCTGTTGAATTGCATTTAGACAATAAGCCCGCTATCGTATTGATGTCAGGTTTGCAAGGTTCTGGTAAGACTACGTTCAGTGGTAAGCTTGCCAATATGCTCAAGACCAAACAACATAAGAAGCCTTTGCTTGTGGCTTGTGACGTGTATCGCCCTGCTGCTATCCAACAATTGCATGTGGTAGGAGAGTCGGTAGGAGTACCCGTTTATTCTGAGCCAGAGAGCAAGGACGTGATTGCCATTGCCAACCACGCCATTGCCGAGGCTAAAGCCAAGGGAAACGACGTGGTGATTGTCGATACAGCTGGTCGATTGGCAGTGGACGAGGAGATGATGCAAGAAATCTCCAACCTCAAGAATGCGTTGAATCCCGACGAGACCTTGTTCGTGGTGGACTCCATGACAGGTCAGGATGCAGTCAACACCGCCAAGGAATTTAACGACCGTTTAGACTTTGACGGCGTGGTGCTCACCAAGCTCGATGGTGATACCCGTGGTGGTGCTGCCCTTTCTATCCGCACCGTCGTAACCAAACCTATTAAGTTTGTGGGAACAGGTGAGAAGATGGAAGCCATAGACGTATTCCATCCATCACGTATGGCAGACCGTATCCTCGGTATGGGCGATATCGTGTCGTTGGTAGAGCGTGCGCAAGAACAGTTTGATGAGGAAGAAGCCAAGCGCCTTCAAAAGAAAATACAGAAGAACCAGTTTGATTTCAATGATTTCTTGGGACAAATCCAGCAAATCAAGAAGATGGGTAACCTGAAGGATTTGGCTGCCATGATTCCTGGTGTTGGTAAGCAACTGAAGGATATTGACATTGACGATAATGCTTTCAAGGGCATTGAGGCAATCATCCACTCCATGACCCCATTGGAACGCACTCGCCCAGAGGTGCTGAACCAGAGTCGCAGAATGCGTATTGCTAAAGGTAGTGGTACCAGCATCCAAGAAGTGAACCGTCTTATCAAGCAGTTTGACCAAACCCGAAAGATGATGAAGATGGTTACCAGCAACCCGATGGCTGGCATGGGAATGATGAATAAGATGAGAGGAATGAAAATGCCCAAATAAATAGAGACATGCAATTAATAGACGGAAAAGCAACGGCAGCGGCTATCAAGGCTGAGATTGCCGAGGAAGTGAAGAGAATCGTAGAGAATGGAGGTAAACAACCACATTTGGCTGCCATCCTCGTAGGACATGATGGTGGAAGTGAGACGTATGTGAAGAACAAGGTGATAGCTTGCGAGCAATGTGGGTTTAAATCTACATTGATACGATTTGAGGAAGACGTGACCGAGAAAGAACTTCTTTCATGCGTGGAAAGACTGAATCAGAATGGCGACGTAGATGGATTTATCGTACAGTTGCCGTTGCCCAAGCACATCGACGAGCAGAAGGTGATAGAAGCGATAGACTACCGAAAGGATGTTGACGGATTCCATCCCATCAATGTAGGACGTATGGCTATTGGATTGCCTTGCTTTATATCGGCTACTCCTTTGGGAATATTGACGTTGCTTCAACGTTATGGCATTGAGACGTCTGGCAAGAAATGCGTGATACTCGGTCGCTCGAACATCGTAGGCAAACCTATGGCTCAGTTGATGATGCAAAAACAATACGGTGACGCTACGGTAACGGTTTGTCACAGTCGTTCCAAGACACTCAAGGAGGAATGCAAGGAAGCAGATATCATCATTGCAGCAATCGGACAGCCCAACTTCGTAACTGCCGACATGGTGAAACCTGGTGCCGTGGTGATAGACGTGGGTACTACCCGTGTGCCTGATGCCTCTCGCAAGAGCGGTTTCCGTCTGAATGGTGACGTTAAGTTTGATGAAGTGGCAGAGAAGTGTTCATATATCACTCCCGTACCTGGTGGAGTAGGGCCAATGACCATCTGCTCGCTGATGAAGAATACACTTGCCGCTGGCAAAAAGGAATATTATCAATAGTGGAAAAAACAGAAAACAGAGCATTGAGTGCCGAGGATTTTTACCGATTGGGTAATGAGTATCGGCGACAAGGCAACTGGCAGATGGCTATTAACAACTACATGGAGGCCATTGAACTGGACCCAGAGTCGCCTGCCGTGGAAGCCAAGAAGATGCTGGATGACATATTGAATTTTTATCATAAAGACGCATATAACCCCTAAATGAAAGATTATGGGAAAAATCAAAGGAGCAATTACAGTCAATGAAGAGCGTTGCAAGGGTTGCCAACTATGTATAGTGGCTTGCCCCAAGAACGTGATTGCATTGGCGCAAAAGAAAGTGAACACGCACGGTTATCCATACGTAGAGGCTGTGCGTCCCGAAGATTGTATCGGTTGTGCGTCGTGTGGCATTGTATGCCCCGACGGTTGTATTACAATTTACAAGAAACGAATGGAGGATTAGCACAATGGCAGAACAAGAAGTAGTATTGATGAAAGGCAATGAGGCAATAGCCCATGCTGCTATCCGCTGTGGCGCAGACGGATATTTCGGTTATCCTATCACACCGCAAAGTGAGGTGATAGAAACGTTAGCCGAACTGAAGCCCTGGGAAACAACGGGTATGGTGGTGCTGCAAGCAGAGAGCGAAGTAGCATCTATTAATATGATTTATGGCGGTGCTGGTGCTGGCAAGAGAGTGCTTACCTCATCGTCTTCTCCAGGTGTTGCATTGATGCAAGAAGGTATTGCCTATATGGCAGGTGCCGAGTTGCCTGGTGTTTTCGTAAACGTACAGCGCGGAGGTCCTGGTCTTGGTACTATCCAACCGTCGCAGAGTGATTATTTCCAAGCTACTCGTGGTGGTGGCAATGGCGACTATTACGTAATCGTGTTAGCTCCCAATTCCGTGCAGGAAATGGCAGATTTCGTCGATTTGGCTTTTGAGTTGGCTTTCAAGTATCGCAATCCAGCCATGATCTTGTCGGACGGTGTCATCGGACAGATGATGGAGAAGGTGGTGCTTCCTCCCTTCAAGCCTCGTCGTACCGAGGAAGAGGTGAAGCGTGAGTGTCCTTGGGCAACATTCGGACGTACCAAGGATCGCGACATCAACGTGATTACCTCTCTGGAACTGAAACCAGAGGTGATGGAACAAAAGAACTTGCATCTGCAAGAGAAGTATCAACAGATCAAGGCAAACGAGGTGAGATATGAAACCCATCTCATTGACGATGCCGATTATATGATCGTGGCATTCGGAAGTGCAGCTCGTATTGCTGAGAAAGCCATTGAGATAGCCCGTGAGGAAGGATTGAAAGTTGGCTTGTTCCGTCCTATTACCTTGTGGCCATTCCCTGAAAAGGAAATTGCCGCTGCTGCAAAGGGCAAGAAGGGCGTGTTGTCTGTGGAAATCAATGCAGGACAGATGGTGGAAGACGTTCGCCTCTCAATCAATGGTGAAGTGCCTGTTAACCACTTCGGTCGTTTAGGTGGAATCGTTCCAGAACCAGAGGAAATCGTGGAGGCAATTAAGAAGATGTAATTGCAACCACCATAACAATAACTCTAAAATCAGAAATTATGAGTAATCAAGATATCATTTCACCAGAGAATCTGGTGTACAAGAAACCCACATTGATGAACGATGTGGACATGCACTATTGTCCAGGGTGTTCACATGGCGTAGTACATAAACTTGTGGCAGAAGTAATCGAGGAGATGGGAATGGAAGAGAAAACAGTTGGTGTTTCACCTGTGGGATGTGCCGTTTTCGCTTACCGTTATATAGATGTAGATTGGCAAGAAGCGGCTCACGGTCGTGCACCTGCTGTGGCTACTGCCATCAAACGCCTGTGGCCAGACCGTCTGGTGTTTACTTATCAGGGTGATGGTGACTTGGCATGTATCGGTACGTGTGAAACCATTCATGCGCTGAACAGAGGTGAGAATATTACCATTATCTTCATCAATAATGCCATTTATGGAATGACGGGCGGACAGATGGCTCCTACCACATTGATCGGACAGAAAACCTCTACTTGTCCTTACGGTCGTGATCCCGAGATTCATGGCTACCCATTGAACATCACAGAACTGGCTTCTCATCTTGAAGGAACATGCTATGTCACTCGTCAGAGTGTAGAGTCGGTGGCTTCTATTCGTAAGGCAAAGGCAGCTATTCGTAAGGCTTTCGAGGCTTCGATGGCAGGAAAGGGTTCGTCTCTCGTAGAAATCGTATCTACTTGTAACAGTGGCTGGAAACTGTCGCCAGTAAAGGCTAACGAGTGGATGAAGGAACACATGTTTGAGAAATATGTTAAGGGAGATTTAAAGGATACAACAATTTAATTGTTGAGTGTTGAATGTTTAGTGTTTAGTGATGGATAGTTTTTCTTTTGAGGATTTAAATGCTTATAAGTATTCCAGAGCCTTGGTTAGAAGCGTTTATAATCTTGTAGTTAGATTCCCAAACTATGAGAGAAATGTTCTTTCTGACCAACTAAGGAGATCGGTAATCTCTGTACCTTCAAACATTGCAGAGGGGATGGGAAGAACTTCTCCAAAAGAACAAGTTCATTTTTTGGAAATATCTTATGGGTCTTTGATGGAAGTGTTGTGCCAGTTACAATTGGCTCACGACCTTGACTATATTACAGTAGAAGAGTTTTATGAGCGTAGAGCTCAAATACAAACTACAGCCAAAATCCTCTCTGGATTACGTTCGTCACTAATCAAACACTAAACACTAAACACTAAACACTAAACATTATAACAATGAAAACAGAAATTATCATATCAGGTTTCGGAGGTCAGGGCGTTCTCTCTATGGGAAAGATTCTCGCTTATTCTGGCCTTATGGAAAACAAGGAGGTAACTTGGATGCCTGCATACGGTCCTGAACAGCGAGGTGGTACTGCTAATGTCACGGTGATTGTCAGTGACGAGCGTATCTCTTCGCCCATCCTCAGTAAATACGATGTGGCGATAGTCTTGAATCAACCCTCATTGGATAAGTTTGAACCAAAGATCAAACCAGGTGGTGTGTTGATTTACGATGGATATGGTATCATCAATCCTCCCAAACGTCAAGACATTCAAGTATATCGTATAGATGCGATGGACAAGGCTGCTGAGATGAAAAACTCTAAGGTATTCAACATGATTGTCTTGGGCGGCTTGCTCAAGGTTTGTCCTGTGGTAAGTACCGACGGATTGCAGAAAGCTCTCTTCAAGAGTCTGCCCGAACGTCATCATGGACTGATTCCTCTCAACATGCAAGCTGTGGACGAGGGAATGAAGATTATTGAGAAACAAGATTAAGACTTATCGATAAGTCGAATGGATATTCCAATAAGCGTGTAAGTGTTGCGCAGGCGAATAACCCACGCATACTTACACCTTATTTATATATATAAACATCTCTCTACGGCAATCATGTCTATGTATTACAAAAGAAACCTTTTATTGACTTTTGTGTTCTTTGCTTTTACTTGTGCGGTGAATGCAAAGATTTACCACCTTTTGCCCAAACCAAAGATGGTGGAAAAAGATACTGAAACATTATTGCTCAATAAGCCTTTGCGTTTTACATTCCAACCATCTCCTCGTATTTACCATGCTTTTACCAATTTCCTTCATGTCACATTCAACAATCAGGCTTCTTCCATTCCCGTGACGGTTGAGTATGTGGATTCCATCAAAGGTTCATACGATTATTTCTTGGATGGTTATCCCAATGAAGCATATTGTTTGAGGGTGAATAAGTCTGGTATTGATATCCAGGCAATTACTGAGGTGGGAGTGCTTCGTGCCATTCAGACGTTGGCTCAAATGATGGAGGGAAACGATATTCCGTCTCTTGAATGTTGTACCATTACTGATTGGCCATCTTTTAAGATTCGTGGTTTGATGCACGATGTAGGACGTAGTTTCATCAGTACTGAAACATTGAAGAAGCAAATCCGTTTGCTTGCCCGTTTCAAGGTGAATACTCTCCATCTTCATCTGACTGAAAATCAAGCATGGCGTTTTGAGATGAAACAATATCCTCAATTGACGGATTCCTCTTCCATGACTCGTTTCATTGGAAAGTTTTATTCCCAGAAGGAATGTCGCGAATTGGATGAGTTGGCTTACGATTACGGAATAACGCTTATTCCTGAGATAGATATGCCTGGACACAGTGCCGCCTTTGAACGTGCCATGCGACATTCCATGCAAACCGATCAAGGAATGACAGAACTGAAAAACATCCTTACAGAAGTGGCTTCGGTGTTCGTCCATGCACCTTATATTCATATCGGGGCGGATGAGCAAACCATCAACTATCCTCAATTCTTGGAGACAATCTGCAATCATGTGCATTCTCTTGGTAAGAAAGTGGTGATATGGAATCCTATCAGAGGCATTCAAATCACTCCTAACATGGGTGCTGACATGACTCAGATGTGGAGTACGGCTGGTAAGATGGTCAAGGGAATGCCTAACATTGATTGTCGCTACAACTATATCAATCACTTCGATCTGTTTGCTGACGTGGTGGGCATCTATCGCAGCAATATTTATAATGCCCAAAGTGGTGATTCCAATATTGCGGGAACGATTTCGGCTGTTTGGAATGACCGTTTTATAGAAGATGAAGATGGTATCATGCGCCAAAACAACGTCTATGCTAACGTGCTGGCATCTGCGGAACGGGCTTGGATGGGTGGTGGCAAACAATATATAGAACAGGGAGGAACCATATTGCCTCTTTCTGGTGATGAATATGATGAGTTTAGGGATTGGGAACGTCGGTTCTTGTTTCATAAAGCACATTCGCTGAGCACAGAACCTATCTCGTATGTGCAACAGTCGCAGGTGTGTTGGCAGATTACTGATGCTTTCCCTAATCATGGCAATTCTTCAGAGGTGTTTCCTCCAGAGACAGAGGGAATGAAAGACAGTTATGTTTATCAAGGACAATCATACAAAACAGGCTTTGCAAGAGGCGCAGGTATCTATTTGAGACATGTATGGGGAACCGTTGTTCCTGGATTCTATGCTCGTCCTCAATTAAATACCACCGCATACGCTTGGACATACGTGTATTCTCCCATCAAACAACGTGCTGGAGCGTTGATAGAGTTCCAAAACTACTCTCGCTCTGAGAAAGATACTGCTCCCCCAATGGGTTGTTGGGATGGTAAGGGTTCTCGTCTTTGGCTCAACGATGTGGAAATAGCACCTCCTCATTGGAATCATGCTGATGTTCCTGTATCTCATGAATCTCCTCTGAAAAACGAGAATGCCTCGGCACGTACTCCTGTGCCAATCGTTTTGGAACAGGGATGGAACAAGGTGTTCTTGAAACTTCCCTACATCCATGTCCCGTTTGTGCGCCTGAATAAGTGGATGTTCACTTTTGTCATCACCGACCTTGACGGACGCAATGCGCTCAACGGACTGGTTTATTCTCCGCAAAAGACTTTTCAATCATCAAGTGACAATAACTAAAAACATGTTTCATTTAATATCATATACATTATGAAAAAATACATTTACGGAAGAGCCAAGATGCTTGTGGCTGCCTTATCTGTTGCGGCATACTCGCAGGCTGCGGATATTCCATCTTACACCATTCTTGGCAACGACACCACGTGTCAAATCTTTATCTATTCTCCTGGTGAGAGGGATGGATTACACTTGGCTTACCTCAAGGACGACGATACTTGGAACGAGGTGGCTCAGTTGTGTGCGTCCGATTATTCTCGTTGGGGTTCAGAGAAACGTATGTATTCGCCTTACGTGGTTCATGCCAATGACGGAACGTGGCGTGCGGTGTGGTCGGTCAACGATTATGCGCCTTGTCTTGCTGTGGCTTACAGTGAAGACTTGGTTACTTGGCGACCGCAAGATTATCCCAAGATGATGGAGAAAGGATGTAAGCAGCCCATTGTCTTCGCTATGGATGATGGTTCTTTCGATATTTACTTCAAGTCGGATAAGGGTAAGCGATACGTTCAGGCATCCCATGATTTCCGTCGTTTCGTGGAAGATTCCATTCCCAGTACGATTGACGATATTGCTTGGGTTCGTGATACGGCTACCATCAATGGGAAATTATATGAGGGCAATCAATTCGATGTACCCAAGGTACACCTTGATTATATCTTGAATTGGTTTGCTGCCATGAAGCGTGAGGATGAGTTGAATCGTGAGACCATGAAGGATGATGGCAAGCGATTTGCCAATCTGCCTCAAACCGTACATGCTACCTTGAACGTGGACATGAGTCAGCAGAAACCTATCAGTGATAAGTTGATTGGCATTTTCTTCGAGGACATCAGCTATGCTGCTGATGGTGGATTGTATGCTGAGTTGGTTCAGAACAGGGATTTCGAATACCGAAAAGGGGAGGGTAGAGACAAGAATTGGGGACCCTTGTTTGCTTGGCGATTCTCTGATGGTGTACAGTTGTCGTCAGATAATCCGCTGAGTGCCAACAATCCCACACATATCATCATGGAGACTGACACCATCTACAACAATGGCTGGGACGGTATCATGGACAAAGGTGGATTGTATGATTTCTCCGTTTATGTACGCAATATCGATTGCAACAAGAAAAAATTGACGGTGGCTCTCGTCAATGAGTCAGGTGGCGTATTGGGAGAGGCTACGCTTACTTCTGTAGGACAAGGATGGAAACTTTATAAACTCACGTTAAACACCGATAGCAAGAAACGGGCAAAGATGGCACTTGCCGATATACAGAAATGCCAGTTGCGTATCGTTGGCAAGAAAAAGGGAAAGGTGGCTCTCGACATGATTAGTCTTTTCCCTCACGATACGTTCAAGGGTCATGGATTGCGTAAGGACTTAGCCGAAACCATTGCCGCACTCAAGCCTAAGTTTGTGCGTTTCCCTGGTGGTTGTATGAGTCATGGTGAGGGTATTGACAATATCTATCATTGGAATCACACCGTAGGACCGTGGCAAGACCGTAAGCCAGATTTTAACATTTGGCATTATCATCAGACACGTGGCTTGGGATTCTATGAGTATTTCCAGTTTTGCGAGGATATTGGTGCCGAACCGCTTCCCGTATTGGCGGCGGGTGTTCCTTGTCAAAACTCAGGACCCAATGCTGAGGGATTTGGTGGTCAGCAAGGGGGCATTCCTATGGAGGAAATGCCGGCTTATATCGATGAGTTGTGCAATATGATAGAGTGGGCGAATGGTGACCCTGCTACCAACAAATGGGCTAAGATGCGTGCCGATGCTGGTCATCCTGCTCCATTCAACTTGAAATACATTGGCATTGGCAATGAGGATATTATCTCTACCGTGTTTGAAGAGCGTTGTGCCATGATTTGCAAGGCTATCAAAGAGCGTTATCCCAATATTATTGTCTGTGGCACGGTTGGTCCGTTCCATTATCCTTCTGCCGATTACATAGAGGGCTGGAAGTTTGCCAAGGAAAACAAACAGGTGATTGACATGGTTGATGAGCATTATTATGAGAGTACCGGATGGTTCATGCACCATTTAGACTATTATGATGATTACGACCGCCAGGGACCAAAGGTGTATATCGGTGAGTATGCTTCTCGCACTCGTACGGTGGAGTCGGGGTTGGCTGAGGCTCTCTTCCTTTGTAATGTGGAACGTAATGCCGACATCGTTGAAATGACCTCTTATGCGCCACTATTGGCAAAAGATGGGCATCATAACTGGAATCCTGATATGATTTATTTCAATAACACGGATATTACACTTACTCCCAGTTATATGACTCAAAAACTTTTCTCTGTCTATTCTGGTAATCGTTACGTGAAGTCTGAAATCACGGTTGACAATGCCGTTAAGCATCGTTTGGCAGCCAGTGTGGTGAAAGATACCAAGTCGGGTAAGACGTATCTGAAGTTGGTTAATGCCCTTCCTGTAAATGCTTCGTTTGATGTGCAGGGAATGGCTATGAATGCTCCGCTTAAATATGAGGGATATGAAGGGAAGCCAGCTGACACACGTTTCATTGTAGCTGATTCCCAAGACGATCATTCTTCATTGCCGTTAAAGTTGAATGGCTCTACGATTACTCTCCCGCCTTATTCTGTTAGGGCTATTGAATGGTGAGTCTTTAGTGGTGAGAAGTGAGAGGTGAGTCTTTAGTGGTGAGAGGTGAGAGGTGAGGGGTGAGAGATTAGTCTTTTTGATTGAGGTTCGTGATTGAGTTTCCAGCAGCCATGGGTATTCTTTCACCCCTCACCCCTCACCTCTCACCTCTAAAGGCAACTCTCTTACAGGTCAAGCGATTTTTCATAGGGGAAGAAGATTGAAATTTATAATTCACAATTCATAATTCATAATGGATAATTGAAAAATGAAAGATTGTGTTTGTAGTCGATGTCGAGTAATAATAATGCAGTACGGAAAGATGCCGATAGGCATCAGATGTTAGTAGCCAGCCATACAGCCGTTCCGATAGGTACGGTGAAATGGCTGGAAGAAGAATGCCGCAAACGGAATGCCCTGCCTTTAGGTAGGGGACATGAAAAGCTATATCGCCTACCTAAAGGCAGGCTTTCTCCACCACAATTCTTTCTTTCCAGCCATTTCGAATCACCTAACGGCGATTCTGCATGGCTGGCTACTAACATCAAATGCCTAGCGGCATTTCCCTCTATCGTGACATTTCTATCGAGACAAATCTTCAATGAAGACCATGAGCCTTTCATCATTGGCCATTCATCTGATTCATCAGTCAATCGTCACTTGTAAATTATTAATTGTGAATTGTGAATTAACCATCTTCTTCCCCTATTGTTTTTCGTCTGAGCCTCTCTTATCCCCTCAAACGCTGAGACTAATCTCTCACCCCTCACCCCTCACTTCTCACCCCTAAACTCCCCCTTTTTCCTTGATTTTTCTCAAAATCCGTGGATAAAAATACAAGTTTTGTTGAAAATTTTTGGAAATAACGAAATTTTTTGATTACTTTGCACACAAATTAGGATGACAATAAGTTCATAAACGTTTTAAAATCATTATTTTAGAAAGACATGAAAAAATTAGTTGTATTATTCGCTGCCGCTATGATGGCAGTATCTGTTTCTGCTCAGACAGTAACAGAAAGCAAGACGTTTGACAATTTCTATATTGGCATTAACGGCGGTCTTGGTGCAAAGACTACCCCTCCCACTGGTGGTTGGTTGAATAAGCTCAATCCTAACGCTGGTCTTCGTATCGGTCGTTACTTCACTCCAGTATTTGGTTTGGCATTGGAGAGCAATGCTTATTTCTCTAACAAGCCATACGCTTCTCACAAGACATTCGTTCGTGGCATCAATACCAGCCTTTTCGGTACTATAAACTTGAGCAACTGGTTTGGTGGTTATCCTGGTGAGCCTCGCTGCTTTGAGGTGATCGGTCTCTATGGCTTTGGCTGGGGACATACCTTTGACCACAATGTGCTTCCAAAGGCTATCGACAACCTGACCTCTAAGGCTGGTATCGACTTCGCTTTCAACCTTGGCACCAACAAGGCTTGGCAAGTGTATGTAGAGCCTTCAATCATCTGGGCTCTCAATGGCAATGGCTATGGTCCTGTAGAGTACAACTTGAACAAGTCTATGGTTCAGTTGAATGCTGGTGTTATTTACAAGTTCCGCAACTCTAACGGTTCTCATAACTTCACCATCGCTCCGGGACGTGACCAAGCTGAGATTGATGCACTCAATGCACAGATCAACTCTCTCCGCGACGAACTTGCACGCAAGCCTAAAGAGGTAATCAAGGAAGTGGAAGTGGTGAAGGAAGTTCCTACTACTACCGTTCAGGAAGTGAAAGTTGAAGACCTCGTATTCGTAACCTTCGCACAAGGTAAGTCTGATTTGACCTTCGACGCTAAGGCTGCTTTGAATAACATCAAGGAAGGCAGACACGTACAAATCGTTGGTACTGCTTCTCCAGAGGGTAAACCAGAGCTCAACCAAAAGCTTTCTCAGGCTCGTGCTGACGTAGTTGCTAACTACCTCAAGACTCGTGGTGTAGTAGTTGACGAAGCTACAGGTAAGGGTGTACAAGGTACCACCTCTAACCGCCTCGCTATTGTTTACGTGAAGTAATTCATTCGTACAATACATTTATTCAATAATTCAAAAACGGGCGATTCCATTGATGGAATCGCCCGTTTTTGTTTTTTAATGTCGAAATATGTAAATAAATAATGAGGTTTACAACTTTGTGGACCATCGTCAAAAACGGTCTGAGTGACCTAATGCACATAACGCAAGGTAATCCCTTGGGCTATGGCATGTATCACCTTCACATAAAGCAAAAATGTTTTGACGTATCTAATAATTTTTTATTAGATGTAATCCTTGCCGACAATAGAATGGGAACTTAGTATCAGAACTAACAAGTGTCATTCTATGCGATATAGCCTGAGCTATGATAATGTGATCGTATGGATCTTTGTGGTCTTGAATTTCATTGATTTCTAATTCTGCCAAAGTACGAATTACATGTTCATCTATGTTATCAATTACAACAGATGGATCATGTAGCACAAACTCTATCATATCAGATTCATTTTTCCAAAAGCTGGAAAGTAATCGTTTTGTCCTATAAGCAATGATAAGTTCTTGCAAACTAATTATACTCAAGTATTTTAAATTCTCAGGATCTTCAATAATTGCACGAACATCATGTGTCAGAGAATCAATATCACTGACCATGTGAACATAGATGTTAGTGTCAAGAAGCAGTCTCATCAATCTAAAACTTTTGGGTCTACAATGGTAATACTGCCTTGAGTGGCTTCATAGTACTTCCAAAACTCTTTAGCTTTCTCTTCTTTTTCTTGCTTGCTCATAATTATTTATATATTTTTGTGCCAAAGATAATGACTTTTCCATTAACTTGCAACTTTTTAATCAAGAAAATTCTACTCAATTCAATAGATTATAATGTTTAGAAGTGAGGCGCAAAAGAATACCCACGCTGTCACAATTTTCAATCTTCAATTTTCAATCTTCAATTTTCAATCTTCAATTTTCAATAGAAAAGCATATCTCTTGCTTCTTGTTTCTTGCAACTTAATCTTGCTTCTCAATCTCTAAGACTATTCTCTCACCTCTCACCCCTCACTTCTCACCTCTAATTATTCCCCAAAAATCCCTGACAAATTTTTTTCGTGAAAAATCTCCAAAGAGATTTTGAAAAGCGAAAAATAGCTTGTTTTCTTCACAAAATACCATGCTTTTCCTCGTAACATATAATGTTATGCCCGTAACTATGTACTTTATGAGCGTAACTATATATGTTAGCGAGCTAAAATAATATGTTTAGAACGCCCAAAATCATTGTTTTTCTGCATGAATATACATGATTTTAACGAATAAAAATACAAGTGATTTTGTAATTTATTTATAATCAGTGTGTTAGTAATTTGTTTGTAAAACAGCATTTTTTTGACCTACGGAAGAGTTGGTGGAAAATATCGCAATCTGGAGAGCCCTTTTTATTACTTTTCTTTGACAAATTGAGTAGGTGAGAATATAATCGCTATTTACATTTATGTCTCTATCTTCAATCTTCAATCTTCAATTTTCAATTTTCAATCTTCAATCTTCTGTTCGTTTGCTTTCCTATACTCCTTGGGCTTCATTCCCGTGATTTTCTCAAACCAACGGTAGAAGGTGATGGGCGAACTGAAACCACTGTCGGCGGCAATTGCCTCGACGGTATATTCGGGATGTTCTTTCAGCAATATACAGGCATGATTTACTCTTTTTTGATTCACATAATCATTAAAGGAGATGGATTGTGGGTGTTGCTTAAATGTAGCTAATAACTTCTTTTGCGTAACCCCCATTGCCGAAGCCAGTTGTTTGACATTGAGGTCTTGCGATAAATAAAGTTTTTGCTCATTCATGACGATTTCTATCATTTCCATCGTTTCGTAATCAAATACGGGTACTTCCGTATTGATGATAGTTGGAGATGTGTTAGGTTTATCTTCAGATACTTGATTGATAGGGTGGATTATTTTTTCCACCTCTTCATGTTCTTCGGAAGCTTCAATTGGAGTTTCTTCCTTTTTATCTAAATTTAGATGCTCATTTTTAAATAATTGATTTGCCAACTCTTTGTTTTCCTTTGCCAATATCTTGTTTTTCCTATACAGGTAAATGATGATAACGCTCAAAAAAACTGATAAAGTATAACTTTGAACAGTTGCCTTTAAAGGTTTTCTGTAATCCTTGACACTAAAACAATCATTGTCTTTTTCTTTCACAAGTGACAGCCCTTTTGCATGGATTGTTTCATGCAAAAAGTATAGATTATTCTTCTTGCTAAGACCAAGAAAGAATAATAATGAAATGAAAAAGCATACAAATGCTATTCGAATTTTCACTTGTGTTATGAATGGTATATACTATGGATTATTATACGTCTTTCACTTAAGTCTAAATTGAACTCTTTTGCAAAATTAGTCTTTCTCTTTTACATTTCTATTGCTTTTGACTCTCAGTTTCTTTCAAATAAAGGATTTGATAGATAGTGAAAAGTTGATTGCTTGAATAAGATTCTTTTTTGTTTTATTTTTGCGTGAATATTGTGTGTTTAAATATGTATAAGTACTATCAGAACCATAAAAGAAGAATTCGTTAAATCAATATTTGTTCATTTAAAAATTTATCACATGAAAAGGTATTTACTTTTTTGTCTGATGTGCGTTTGCGTGTCGATAGGTGCGCTTGCACAACAAAGTACGGAAGAGAAGTACTGGTATGGTAATCAAGATGGCTCCATTAATGAAAAGGTAGCCGTTGTCAATAACCAACCAGGTGGACTTGCTGCTGTCATGGCTAACATCGCCAACGATGTTACTATGCTCAGGGTTAAAGGTGAATTGAGTGCCGAAGATGTTCAAGCTTTAGAACAAGCATCATTCACTACTATCGACTTACAGGATGCTTATTACATGGAGAATGGTGATAAGAAAGCATTCGTGTTTGGTAATTCTACGGTTCGGAATTTGATTCTTCCAGACAATTGGTCAAAGAAGGAAGTGAATGCTTTGGCAGACCACATGCCAGCATTAGGCTCTGCGGTTAGTTTTGGAACGCAAGATTTCATTGCAAATGGACAAACCAAGCAAAGTCCTTCTATCGTTGCCTACGTAAAGACCGGTAACACTCTTTATGATGCATTGAAGCATTCTTATTATGAAGGTGTGGATAATGAAAAGGTAGGAAAAATAGGTAGATATAATTATTCTATGCATGAATTGAAGAGCGTTGTCATTTCTGGTTATCCTGTTGCAAGAGATTATAGCGGTTCTGGTCAATCTGTTTCAACTATTAAATTCGATGAAAACGGTCATTTCGTATTTAACGAAGCTCCTCAAGAAGTAGGTAATCAAGTAAGAGAATTGGTAGGTACTCCAACTGATGGGTATTACCTTGGAGCCTTGACTGAACCAAGACAACTGGTGTCTTTCGACATCAGCGGTGCAGTTGTAACTGAAGATGACTTAACCCTTTCATATACGGGTGCTATTGGAACTACCACAAAAGAGGTGGTTATTCCTACAGACCCAAGAGTGACCACTCTTCCTGCTGATTTCTTGAACTGCGAGAGTGGAGTCCGTCAAATCTGTATCCCTTATAATATTCAAGTTATCAGGTCTCGTGCTCTGTGTAGAAACATCAATCATATTTGGACAAACAATCCTCATGTGGATGCTGAAGGTAATCCCATTGAGGATGGTGTTTGCTATGATAATGGTTATTTCAAGACGGTTAAAAATGAGAAAGGATGGAATATTGAAGAGACTCAAGGGTTTGGACAGTTGCCATTTGACGATAACGAGTTTACATACGGTACTTATACATTCTCTTCTAACTTGAAGTTGATAGAGAGCTATGCTTTCAGATACCAAGTAAGTGGAGGAGGTGGTGCTACTTCACACTTACCTCACGTCAAAGATGTTTATAATCTGGCAGAAATAGCACCTGAGTGCCATATTGATGCATTCCATAGTTCTATGTACTATGGTAATAATACCATCAATGCCTCTGTTGCTATTCAAAAAGATGGTATCATTACACGTGATGCTTATTGTGTTAATCCTGGTTCCGATGAATGGATTTCAATCTTGCACTATCCAAATACTACAGTAACTCCAAGTATTCAGCATTATATTGACCCAACCCGTAATTATTCAGTTGCTTCAACGATGATTGATGGTAGAGGTTCTACGGTGTATTTCCCCACACAAACGGAAATGATTCGTTCATACGAACAGGCTGTAACGGGCTATGTTTGGAATGCATGGGATCCAACTCGTACTAACGATGGCTCACTGGGCTTTGCTAATTCTGGGATAGATAATACATTGACTATTTCTCACTGGACAGCTGAAAATCAGGCATTGGCAAACAATGCATGGATTAATAATTCATCTAAGACAAATAAGACCTATACATCTTATTACGATGTTACTGGAGGTGGAAATTCTCACCCCACCGGTTTGGAATATTATTATAAAGTTTACTGGAATGAAAAAGAATTAGCTTCCTCTGGTACTCCAGAGCAACAGCTTTATCCTGCAATTGAAATGTCAGCACCTTATAATAAATATATACCAGTGGATGACCCTGAAAGCGAAGAAGACTTGTATGTTTACAGAAATGGCAATTATGAACCATACTCTGGCGCAATCGACCCCAGTGTTACTTATTATACTACAGTAAAGACCCAGGATAAGAATTCTGATGGCTCGTTGAAGTATAGTGAGTGTGATAATGGTACATTCGTTGCTTATACAGGATACAAAGAAGACTCTGAAGGTAGTTTAGTAAGAGATGTAGAGGTGAATGCCGCAGGAGATCTTGTGAGAGAATATTCATGGGTACCAACTGATGCCGGTGATTATGTTAGAAAGTTTACTCAGCAAGATAATGGAACTTATTTTAAGAAATATACATTTGCTGAAGATTCTGAAAATGGTGAATGGATAGTTACCACTTTATGGAATGGTAATATTCAATTTGATCCCTGGTATGGTTGGATGCCTAGTACTACAAAGCGTTATAGTAAATCATATGTTGGAATAGCTTCTGTACCTCAAGATGGTATTGATAATCTTCCTCAAGGTAAATATGAAATCCCCAATTCCGTTAAGGGTAATCTTGGTGGCTATGAGTTATCAAATGGATTTGATGGTGATGGTATTTTCTACAATAAAGTATATAGTAGCCCAATAAAATATATAGCTTATGATGAAACAAGAGATTTGGCTGATGAAGTTCGTTATTTAGCAACAAATGAGGGTTACAGGAATTTCAATTCAGAAACTGATGCTGGTTTTCAACGTTATGAACCAATAACATTATATCGCGAAGCAGCCGAAGGAGAGACAGGTACACACTGTCCTGTAATGGTTGCAGCAGAATTCCAAGATGTATTAAAACAAAACGACTATCGTGGCTGGCACCAGTTTATATTGGGTGCTTATTCTGAAAATACCAAACTTGTTGACGTTCCTCTCAAGTCTTATATCACGGATAGCGACTGGTGGACCATCTGCTTGCCATACGATTTGAGATATTCTGATATGATGGCTCTTTTCGGTGGTAGCGAAAATGAAGTGCCGAAGATTCCTTACTTGAGCAAGTTGTTGTATGTTGTTCGCGATGTGGAAAACTCTCATATTACATTGATGTTCAGTAAGAACTTGATGGTTTATAAGGAGCATGAGCCAAATAGCAAAAATACCATTAACGGTACTGGTCATGTTCATGGTGTGATTGACGATTTGGAATGGGGAGATGAAATAGCTACAAACCCTGTTATCTTACATGCAGGTGTTCCCTATGTGATTAAGCCTTGGATTCCTTCATCTTCAAACAGACAATTCGTTATTTATAAGCAACAGCAGAATTCAGCTGCTTTGGATGCTGTTGTGGATGGCAAGATTAATAATAGCAACGACGGTATTGTTCGTATTAAGGACGACGTGTTGTATAATGCTATGGCAGCCGCAAGAACTCGCTCTGGTGATGATTCAAAAGAACTTATTTACAAAGGAATGTATGAAGTACCAGCTTATCTGATAAACAATGCCGCTGGAGTAGAGTCACCTATCGATGAAAGGACCCTTAGCATGAAAGACGGTTCTGAGTTTACCTACAAAGCAAATCCAGAATTTAATTTCTATGGAAAGAATTATAAAATGCACATTTCAAGTGACTTCACCTACACATTCGTAGGTTCATTCTATAAATCTATTATTCCTCAATATGCATATTTCTTGGGTTGGGATAAAAAATTAGGAAAAGCAGCATTCTGGTACAACCGTAAACTTGACAAGTCTCAATGGGCTTGGAACAACGAGACGGGTGTGATTTGTGCTAACTGGCCAATAGACCAAAAGATTTCAACGGCTACGAGTATTTCAAGTCCTGCTCGTTGGGTTAAAACATCAACAGAAGTGAAAGATGGAAAAACCACTTATCCTGCAGAGGCTACGGCTGAACCAGTTCAAATTTCTAACGACGACTTCGGACAGGCCTCATCAAGTCAGCCTGCTGGTGTAAGGGCAGGTTCTACCTCTATGCTCTTCGGTAACTCAATGCTGGTAAGCAACGAAGACGGTATTGAAGACGTTGTAAGCGAAGGTGACGGTGTGCCTGATGCTATCAGTGGTGTTAACGCTGACCGTACATCTGGCAAGTGGTACAACGTTAATGGACAGAGAATGAATGGTGTTCCTGCTCAAAGCGGTGTTTACATCATGAATGGAAAGAAATATGTAGTACGATAAAAAGAATATATCAATATGAAAAAAATGTATTTGAAACCAAATACCAAGATACATGAAATGACCTGCCGTGTTCCCTTACTTGATAATTCCCCCCGTTCTGCAGGTGGAGGTCCTGTAGATGATGAACATGGAATAGGAAGCCACATTGGAGAAACTGGCGAAGGCGTAGATCCTTTTGATGATCATGGTCAGGGTTCTGGCGGTAGTGGTAACCGTGCCAAGGGCTTTAGTGCCTGGGACTTCTAACTTTGATAATTACATTACGTAATTATATATTTTGAAATTTAAGTGATTTAGGTGGGAGAGTGCCCGTGAGGGTACTCTCTCATTGCATTTTTGAAAATTGAAAATTGAAGATTGAAGATTGAAGATTGAAGATTGAAGATTGAAGATTGAAAATTGAAGATTGTAACGATTGAGAGAAATGCCGTTAATTATTTTCCTTGCTCATGACTTATAAATAGAAACTAATAACAAAGTTCTTATTTGTATAACAAGTATACCTTTTTCCCGACGAAAAAACTATTGAAAAAACTATTGAGCCACGATTTACTCAAATTTTCAGAAAAACATTTTGAATTATAAAATGGATTGATTATTTTTGCAATGAATTTAACATAACCTTATTAATATGAAAACATTCAATAAAAGAACGAAAGATGAAGTGCTGACAGCGTTGATGCATTTAAAAGAACAAAAAAAAGCTTTCGAAAAGAGAGTAAGTAATAAAATGGAGTTGATGGCTCAGGATAAAGAAATAGAATTGACACTTTAGCACTTGCAGGAATAACAATCTAAGCTATGATAAAACTTAATTTGGAGAGGTTAAACAACCATTCTCCTTATCTTTTGTGGCGTGATGATGACGGTGACTTGTTTTTTGAAACAGATGAAGGTCTTCTTTATTGTTTAGAGTTGGAAGAAAATTATGAAACTCTTCAATATGACAGTTGTGTTTTTGGAATTATAAATAAGGATAGAAAATGGTCACATGGTGATACAAAACTGAAACAGACAGTATTATGTGTTATTGAAGAGTTTTTTAAGTCAAATAATAGAGTTCTTCTATATATTTGCTCAACCTTTGATAATAAACAAGAAATTCGTTTTAGATTGTTTCTACGTTGGTTTAATACATACAACAAAAAAGATCAATATTTAATGCGAACAATTAATGGTGTTTTAGACGAAAATATTCCTAATTATGCCGCTATTATTGTTGAAAGAAATAACCCAGACCTTGAATATATTTTACAAAGACTTGATGAATTGATTGATTATTTAAAAAAGTAGTTAGGTGTAATCCGAAGAAATCCCACAAATCTTTATAAATCTCTCAAATCTGTTACTTATATTTGTTCGATTTGGACAGATTTGTAAGATTTCTGCCCTTATAGTGATCTGAACGACTTGGAAGCCATGATTTGTTCAGATTTTCAGAAAAATATTTTGAATTATAAAACGAATTAATTATTTTTGCAAAATAAATATAGATACATGAGGATAATAGCTAAAAGTACATTGGTGGCATATTATACTAAGAATCCACATGCTAAAACGGCTTTGGAAGATTGGTATGAAAAAACAAAAGACGCCGAATGGAAAAGTTTCGCTGATATAAAACAAACATTTAATAGTGTGGACAGTGTTGGTAACAAACGATATGTTTTCAATATAAAAGGAAATGATTATAGATTAGTGGTGTTAATATTGTTCACCCCACAAAGGGTGTTTATCCGTTTTGTAGGAGACCATTCTGAATACGATAAGATTAAGGACATTCAACATATTTAGGTTAGAGATTATGGCACAGATAAAGACAGAGAATGAATATCGAAAACTCATGCAACGTATAGATGAATTGATAGAGGTTGTAGATGATAATACCCCTAAAGATGACATCAACTATATAGAATTAGATTTGATTTCTGATTTGGTTGAAGAATATGAAGACATTCATTATCCTATAGGCACACCATCTTTGGTTGATACCATCAAGCTTCGTCTGTATGAGATGGATATTACACAAGCAAAACTTGCAGAGATACTCGGAATTAGTCCTGCTCGTGTTAGTGACATCATGCGTGGAAAATGTGAACCAACATTAAAAGTGGCTCGTGATCTATGCCAAAAATTGAATATTAGTCCTGCGGTCGCTCTTGGATTGAATTAACTTTTTATCTTTGCATCGTTGAAGCTATCAATTATCATACCCGTATATCAGGTTGAGCAAACCATCAGGCGTTGCATCGACAGTATTCTCTCGCAATCTTTCGCAGATTGGGAGATGATATTGGTGAATGATGGTTCGCCGGACGGTAGTGCGGATATCTGCGACGAATACGTGAAAAACTATGATAAGATACGGGTGATACATAAGGAGAATGGTGGGTTGAGCGATGCACGCAACGTGGGAATAGACCATGCGAAAGGGGAGTACATTACGTTTGTGGATAGCGACGACTACTTAGGCGACGATACTCTGAAGAAGGTAATGCGACTGGTGGATATTCATCCCGAATATGACATCCTGGAATATCCCGTGTTTGAGCATTTCACGTTGATAGACAATGAACACCAGTTGGTCTTCGACAATCAGGAATACCGTGACATGCGAGCGTATTGGCTCGACGGAAAGGCGTATATGCACACGTATGCTTGCAACAAGATTTTCCGCAGGGAACTGTTCGCAAAGGTACGGTTTCCTGTGGGCAAGCTCTTCGAGGACGTTTATACGTTGCCGTTGTTGCTGAAAGAGGCTAAGGTGGTTGCCACTACCGCCCAAGGCATGTACTTCTATACCCATAACCCAGAGGGAATCACCGTGAATGCTGACGGGAGGGCTTTGTCTAACCTGTTGGATGCACACCTCAAGGTTTTGTCTGAGATGGCAGATGCAGAATATTATTCCCATGTGCTGAACATTCAGTTGGATGTTTACGAACTCTCTGGTGCTGCCCCCGTCATTCCCATCTTGCCCTATTACTCTACGTTGAAACTCAAATTGCTACACATCTTAGGAATCAAACGACTATGCAAATTAAACAAAATACTCCACTCGTTGATGAGACGGAAAAAATAAGTTTCATCATTACCTATTATAATATCGACGTTGACATGCTCTGCCAATGTATTGACAGTATCATGGCATTGTCGCTGAGACCGTCGGAGAGAGAGATTATTGTCATCGACGATGGTAGTGAGGTGAGTCCTATCCAAGCCTTGCAAAAATACAATAATGACATTATTTATATCCGTCAAGCCAACCAAGGCTTGTCTGCGGCACGCAATGCGGGCATCCGTATCTCTACGGGTATGTATATCCAGTTTATGGATGCAGACGACTATCTGATACAAACCGCCTTTGAGCATTGCCTCGACATCGTGAGATACAAGAACCCAGACATCGTGTTGTTCCAGCTCACCGACAAGGAAAGCAAGGATGTTCCCGTTACGTTTGAAGGACCTGTAGAGGGTAGCGAATATATGCGCCAACATAATCTCAGGGCTTCTGCCTGTGGATACATCTTCAGAAAAGCTACATTGGTGAACCTGCGCTTCAGAAGTGGCATCTTGCATGAGGATGAGGAGTTTACGCCTCAGTTGGTTTTACGAGCCGAGCGATTGTTCTTTACCGATGCGGAAGCATATTTCTATCGGAAGAGAAGCAAGTCGATAACCAACGACGACGACTTGAAGTGGCGTTTGCGTAGGTTGGGGGATATGGAGCAAATCATCATGAATCTTCACGACCGTGCCGACTCGTTGCCCCAGGCTGACAGAGAGGCGTTGCAGAGAAGGGTGGCGCAGCTGACAATGGATTATATCTATAACCATATCCGCCTGACTCATGACGGCAAGCTCTTGGAGGAGTGCATAGAACGATTGCATGAAAAGGGACTGTTCCCGCTTCCCGACCGCCGTTATACCCGTAAGTACACGTGGTTCCGCCGACTCTCCATGACGAAGATGGGACGGAGGGTGTTGATGGTTGTCATCCCCAAGCAATGATATTTCTAATTTGAAAGTAGCATCATGAGAATATTGCTCATTGGCGAATATAGCAACGTACATGCAACGTTGGCAGAAGGACTGAAGGCACTTGGGCATGAGGTCATCGTGCTTTCAAATGGCGATTTCTGGAAAGACTATCCACGTGACATCAACCTCGTGAGAAGCTACACCAAGTGGGGTGGGGTGAAATATATGTTGCAATTGTATCGCTTGTTGCCTCGCTTGCGGGGATTCGATGTGGTACAGCTCATCAATCCTGTTTTTCTCGAATTAAAGGCAGACAAGATTTTCCCCATCTACCGTTACCTCAGAAAGCATAATCGGAAGATGGTGCTCGGCGCATTCGGCATGGATTATTATTGGGTGAATACCTGCACCCATGAGAAACCTTTGCGATATAGCGACTTCAACATCGGTGATGAGGTGAGGACCAATGATGATGCCATCAAGGAACGCAAAGATTGGATAGGAACCGACAAAGAAAGACTGAACAGGATGATTGCCGAGGATTGTGATGCAATCATCTCTGGATTGTATGAATATCAGGTTTGCTATGAGATGTTCTTCCCGCAAAAGACTCGTTTCATTCCCTTTCCCATTCATTCGGAACAAACGGAACCTACTGAAAGCCAAAGGATAGTTCCTGATAAGTTGAAGTTGTTTGTAGGCATCAGCAAGGGAAGAAGTGCGTATAAGGGAACAGACATCATGCTAAGGGCGGCACGGAGGTTGGCAAGCAAATATCCGCAATGGGTGGAGTTGAAGGTGGCAGAGGGTGTTCCATACGAACAATACAAGCAGATGATGGAAGGAAGTGATGCTATTCTCGACCAATTATATAGTTATACGCCATCCATGAATCCTCTGATAGCCATGAGCAAGGGTATTATCTGTGTGGGTGGTGGAGAACCTGAGAACTATGAGATTATCCACGAACAAGAATTGCGCCCCATCATCAACGTTTTGCCGAATGAGGACAGCGTTTACCATGAACTGGAACAGTTGGCTTTGCATCGTGAACGTATTCCCGAACTCAAACGGCAAAGCATTGAATATGTGAAGAAACACCATGACTATTTGAAAATAGCGAGGCAGTACGAGAGTCTTTATCGTTTATTGACCATTGACCATTGAGCATTGACCATTGGCTGGCGCGTCGGAAGATTGACCGTTGTCGATTGACCGTTGACCATTGAGCATTGACCATTGGCTGGCGCGTCAGATGATTGACCGTTGTTGATTGACCATTGACCATTGACCATTGAGCATTGACCATTGGCTGGCGCGTCGGAAGATTGACCGTTGCTAATTGACCATTGAGCATTGGCTGGCGCGTCGGAAGATAGACCGTTGTTAATTGAGCATTGACCATTGCCCATTTTTCCGATGCGCCAGCCAATGGTCAATGTTCAATGTTCAATGTTCAATGGTCAATGATTAATAAACTCTCAGCTTATCTCCAACCTTGATTTGGTAATCCTTATCCAGTTTATTCTTCTTGTACAACGACTTCAATCGGATGCCATACATCTGCGCAATGGAATACATGCTCTCTCCTGGCTTCACCACGTGAGGACGGTTCTTGAATTGCTTGAGCGCTTTCTTCTGTTTCTTCTTCAAGTAAATTACCTCACCCTCTACCAACGCATCCTTCTTGTTGCGTTCATTATACTTGGCAATCTTGCGGTATGAGAGTTCTGTCTCTTCGCCAATCGACTTAAACGTATCGCCCTTGCGTGCGTGGATGTAATAATTCTTATTATATATGTGTATGGGATGAAGCCCGATTCTCGCCTCTGCTGGTTCTATCGCCCCCGAATGGTGAGCCAAGAACTTGTCGTACTTCTTGGCGTGGTCGTATTGGTTCAGTTGGTACAACTCGATGATTTGAATGAGCTTGTTGGCATATTGGGGATTGGTGGCATATCCGCAAGCCTTGAGCCCTTTCGCCCAACCCTTATAGTCGGTACGCCTGAGCTTGAACAACCTGCTGTAGCGTTGCGAGTTGGAAAGAAACTTACTGTGATCCTCAAAGCTCTCTATCGCATCCTTATACGCGCGAAAACACTCATTCGTCTCGTCATCGTCATGATACACCTTTCTTCCTGTCCATCCGTGACACTTGATGCCGAAATGGTTGTTGCCCTTCCTGCATAGCTCGCTTTGTCCTGCACCACTCTCAAAGAGTCCTTGTGCAAGTGTGATACTGGCAGGGATGTTGTATCTCAGCATCTCGTAAATGGCCAGATTCTTATATTCCTCGATATAATCTTGGTATTTTTGATTGTATCTCATCTGGGAAAATCCAGACAAGGCAAAAGACAAAAATAACAAGAACGTGACAGTCCTTTTCATGTAAATATGATTTATTGAATACAAAAGTATGTAAAATCGCAAAAAAACGCATCAAATCCGAATGGCATTTAAGAATAATTAGTAATTTTGCATGATGGTTCATTCAAGAGAAATCATATTGGCATTGGGTTCCAATTCTGAACAAGAGGCTTCCATGGTCAAGGCAAGGGCTTTGCTCTTGGCTCTTCTGCAACATGTTAGCTTCTCTGAAAATGTTTGCACTGAGCCCATCGGCATTCAATCGCCTCACTTTCTCAATTGCTTGGCTGTTGCCACCACTTCCATGTGCTTGACAGATTTGGTTGCTGCTCTCAAGAAGGTGGAACACCTTTGCGGCGACACGGTGGAACAGAGAAGGATGAACGTGGTGAGGATGGATATTGACATCTTGAAGTACGACACGGAGAGATTGCATGAGAAAGACTGGGAAAGGCAATATGTCATGGATATGCTCAGGCAATTGAAACCTGAACTGTTGGACAATCCACTCTCATGAAAAGATATTAGAAAAAACTACAGATATGAAGAAGGTCTTATTACTTTGTTTGGCGGCTCTTGGCAGCATCACGTCTTGGGCGCAACGCTTTGACGATTATTTCGTGGACAAGACGTTACGAATAGACTACAACTTTGCGGGTGACGTGCATCGGCAGGAGATTTTCGTGGACCAACTCAACGTGAGTCCGCATTGGTACGGCAAGCGCCAGCGATTGGCTGAGCTTCCCGTAGAGGGTAATGGGCAGATTACCGTGCGCGACCATCGCACCCAGCAGGTGATTTATCGCCATTCCTTCTCTACGCTTTTCCAGGAATGGTTGTCTTATCTGGAGGCTCAAAGCGTGAGAAAATCGTTTGAGAACGTGTTCCTTGTTCCCATGCCTAAAGACACGGTTGACATCACGCTCGACCTGCGCAACAACAGGCGTGAGGTAATGGCTACGCTCACCCATCAGGTGGTTCCCGCCGACATCTTGATACGTCGCATCGGCGAGTCTCATGTCACGCCTTACGTCACCATCCAAAAGGCAAAAGATTCTCTTCACTGCATCCATATCGCATATCTGGCTGAGGGGTATCAGAAACATGAGATGTCAACGTTCCAACACGACGTACAAGTAGCTTTAGAGGCATTGTTCGAGCACGAGCCGTTCAAGTCGATGCGTGACCGCTTCCACATCGTTGCGGTAGAGGCTCCCTCTCAGGAGAGTGGCACCAGCGAACCAGGGAAGGGTATCTGGAAAAACACAGCCTTGCATTCTCATTTCGATACGTTCTATAGTGAGAGATACCTCACCACGTTGCATCTGAAAGACATGCACGATTGGTTGGCGGGAATTCCCTACGAGCATATCATCGTATTGGTCAATTCTGAACGTTACGGTGGTGGTGGCGTGCTCAACTCGTACAATCTCTCTACCACTCACCATCCTAAGTATCGTCCCGTGGTGGTTCATGAGTTCGGACATAGCTTCTGTGGGTTGGGCGATGAGTATGCGTATGAGATTGAGAAGGTGCCCATGTATCCGAAAGACGTGGAGCCGTGGGAGCCTAACCTCACCACGCTCGTTGACTTCCCTTCCAAGTGGCAAGACATGATGGAGCAGAACACGCCCGTACCCACACCGCTCACCGATGCGTATATCAATAAGGTGGGTGTGTATCAGGGTGGGGGATACAACGTGAAGGATGTGTATCGTCCTTATCAGGATTGCAGAATGCGCACCAACGAGCATCCCGTGTTTTGTCCTGTCTGCCAACGTGCGCTCTCTCGTCTCATTGATTTTTATACCAAATAGTCTGCATGGATGAAGAAACTTCTCTTGGTTATAGTAGGGTTCCTGTGTATCTGCTCCATCAACGGTCAGTCTTCTGATACGGAAATGCTGGGCAAGGCTCTCGACTATTTCCAGGGTGGAAAGTTTCATGAGTCATTGCTCTTGTTTGAGAAGTTGGATAAGAAATACAAGCTCAATCCTCGCTTCAGGGCATATATGGGTGTGTGTTATTACTATGATTGGGACTATGAGAAAGCGTGTGAGTATTTAGACTCCATGATTCCGCAAATGACTCCTTTCGCACCGCACGAGCGGTCGGTGTATTATTATTCCAATGCGGAGAGCCATTTCAATCTAGGACAGTACGACGAGGCGAAGGCGTATTACGAACAGATGCTCAACGTGTGTTACGACAATGAGAAGTCTGACGGACTTTATCGCTTGGGCTATTGCTATCTCTTCACGAACGACAGCCTCACGGCATACGAGTATTTTTCTTCGGCATTGGATTATTACAGACGTTTCCGTATGGGCGACCAGCAGGCTCGCATAGCCCAGCTCGACCGCATGGTGAAGGGCTTCCACGTGGAGATTCCCGACATCAATGAAGATGTTCGTGATACCATCCGTAGCAGAATCATCAAGGATATTCACCTCGACGACTTGTTTGAAAACGTGATAGAGGTGGAAGATGAAGCAAGATGAAGTAAAACTTAAATTATAAGATTATGAATAAGAAAACAAATTGGCTGGTAATCCTCACCAGTGCGATGTTCCTTCTCGTAGGATGCACCGCAAAACAACAGTCAACGGAAGAGGATGTGGTGAATCGGGTCGCTGAAATCTATCAGCAGGTAGCTGCCACTTATACGAACGATAACGACAACCCAGACTCACGGCGGTTGGATAGCTTGTATTGCTCCAGCGAGTGGAACCGCCTCACACACGTCATCGACAGCATCGACAGAAACCTCGGTGAAATGGGCTTTTTTGATGCCGACTACTGGGTGATGGGACAGGATTACGGGGATATTTCAGCCGACAACATCCGTGTGGAGAATATGGATGCTGATTCTGCCTCTGTCATGCTCCAGCTTCATAATATGGGCAATCTCATTCCCATTCGCTTAAAGATGGTCAATGAGCAGGGCAACTGGATGATAGATGATTTCTTGGATGTGAACAACAATGATGATTGGAAGGCTTCCATGTTGGAGTATATTGCTTACGATGAGGCGGAAATCAAGACCGATTCCATCGGACTGGATAAGAACGATGGCATCGTGGAAGTGAAATTGAGCATCGACTATCCCGTGAAAGGCTCTCCTCTGATGCTCTCTGCCTTGCGCCATTTTATCGCCAAGACCATAGGGGCAGACTCTACACAGGTTGATAACAAAGACTCTCTGTTGGCTACGGGGTATCGGTTTGGCTACGAAACAATGAGCGAGTCGCGTAAGGAAATGATGTATGATGCCAATGACCAAATCCCTACTTATTTCATCTCTTACGACATCAAGAAAGGAACGGAGTCGCTGGACTTTGTCTCATATTTAGTTAATTATGCCGACTATCAGGGTGGGGCACATGGTTCTGCTTACGCTACCGGCTCTACCTTCACCAAGAAAGATGGTAAGTGTTGGGAATGGGACATGATCAAGGGGAAGGAGAGCAATGGCTTCCGCCAACTCATGAAAGAGGGCGTGCGCGACTATTTCAGTCAGTTCGAGAAGGGAAAGATCAGCGATACAAGGTTGAAAGATATGTTGCTCATCGAAGAGGATGTCAACCATCTCCCATTGCCAGCATGGGCTCCTTACCTCTCTGCCAACGGCTTGGTCTTCGCCTACCAGCAATATGAGATTGCTCCTTATGCAGCGGGCATCATCTCGTTTGTCGTTCCCTACGAGAAAATCAAACCTTACTTGGTGGATGAAATCTTGTCGGTCATTCCATGATAGAAAACAATAGCCAGCTCCTTTCGGGGCTGGCTATGGCTTTGTTGGATGCTTTCGTTAGTCATCAAAGCCGATGATCTGACCATTCCTGTTGAATTTAAGATCCAGTTCGTTAGACAATTCTATTTCATATCCATAACGTTCCTTGTCTATCTTGGTGATGACTGCTCCAGGATGGTTAGCCTTTATATATTGCTGGAAGTTTCTCTACCGGGATAATTCTGTCATCTGCTAAACAAGTTGCTGACTGAAGTACCATGCACATAAGTGCTACCAAAAATAACCTTGACTTTTTCATAATTGTATTTTTTAAAATGTGAATAATATGTTTTGTTTTTACTCTTTATTCTCTTTTGTTGTTTTGTTTGACATTGCAAAAGTAGGAATAAAGGTCATGTATTCAAAGTAATTTTTGAAAAAAGCATTCAAGTGTATCGGACAGATACCCCTCATATCGGACAAATTGCGAAATACCCTTTTTTTTATTTGTCCGATGAATACCTTTTTTTCGCATGGATAAGCATGGAAATATGAAAATCATGGACTGAAAGGAACTTGCTGTATTTAGGAAAAGACATAAATTCGCAACAACGCAACATCGCAACAACGCAACATTAGTACCTTCAATATTTCTTATTCCCAAAGATGGTATAATTAAGATTATATATAAATTATAATTATATTAATATAAAATACTAATCCATGCTATTTTTAATAGTGTGAACCTATCAATGTTGCGATGTTGCGCTAACTTTGTCTTTTCCTGTCTTTTCCTCTATAATTATCTTTTCATATTGCATAAACCATGTATATGCATTGCGTAAATATTCTTAATCCACCGTAAACACTGTGTTTTACTTTTTTAACACAAAAGTGGTGATTAAAAAGAATCCATGCATTTAGAAAAACACTGAAAGTGTCTCCGCTCAATAACCTGGGGTGCGCAGTACCCCAGGCAGACGGTGCGAGTAACATCGACCCAGAATGGGTCGCCCAGCGCATGGATGGGGCACTCCTTCAGAGTGCATGTTTCCCCCTTCATTTACTTTCCGCAGGTCCTGCGGACACTACGGCATCCAAGCGGAGACTGCGTTGCAGTCTTTTTGTTGAATGATGACTAATGTCTTAACTCCTTAACTCCTTGAATCTCCAGAACTACCAGAAAGTTGAGCGAATGCGAAACTTAAAGGCATTATCTGATGACAACCTTCTTTCCGTTTACAATAAATATTCCATTTGACGGATGGGAAGTTTTTTGTCCCAAAAGGTTGTAGTAAGCGTTGTCTCCGCTTGGCTCCTTGTCCTTCTCTATCCATTGGATGGGAGTGGGTTGTCTGTTCATCATCCCACTAGCAGCCTCCCAAGCCACAGCATCACTCTTGAGGTCGGTGCCGAGGTAATAGCCCAGGTTGGTGGGCTGGTTATAACCGATGTTCTCGTTGAGTGCACTCATCCAATAGGTGTGGTCGGTCATCAACCAAGGAAACTTATGCGTGGTGGGGTACCATGTGGAGAATATCTTGATGTCTTGCAAACGAGAGGCATCGGGCAAGATGACCTCCTCACGCCAGTCACCTAAGATGTCGCCATACCATGAAGGGTTCGACTTCGTGCCGTTGATGAAGGTTTCTGAATAGCGATACATGGTAAACGTGCGACCGTTGGCAGGACTGTTGATGATGTTGTCTTCGATGAGTTGACGCGAGAGTGTGCCGTCAAACCATATAGCCATGCCGCAACCGCCCTTCTGTCCTTTGGTGTTGATGCTGGTCTCGGTACCGTTTTGCTGGATATAGTTGCCTTGGTAATAGAAAAACTCGCACCCAGGGTATTGCGGGAGGAAATCGCCCACGAGGCAACGCCCCATGTCATTGTCATTGGCAGCGTCTTTCTTCCATATCACTTTCCCGTCTTTGGCATCGTGGAGAGCCACCATCGTCTTGCCTGTCTCCAAGCAATGGAACATTTGCAAGCCCTCACGATCGGGCAGAAACTTACCTACATGATTAGCATCACCATGACCTAATCTCGTCGTCCATAATCCTACACCGTCTTCATCGACAGCCATAGACCCATACATTACCTCATCGAAACCGTCACCGTCAAGGTCGGCTACGTTCAGAGAGTGGTTGCCTTGCGCAGCATAATAACTGTTGGGATTACCGTCTTTCCCCTTGCCGCTCTTGCTGGTGTCGAATCGCCAACGCTTGGTGAGCTGACCGTCACGCCAGTCCCATGCTTCGATGACCGATCGAGCGTAAACACCACGTCCCGTTACCACAGAGGGGAGTCCTGTGTCATCGAAGCAACCCACGCCGATGCGGAAGGAGCAAGCTCGTTTCCAATAGTTGTCGCCCCAAGAAGAACTGGTCTCTCTGTTGATGAAGTTGTCACGAGCCAACTCGCGCCCAGTCTTTCCGTCAATGATAGAGATAAACTCAGGACCAGCGGAGTTGTAATGATCTACCCATCCCGGACTGCTGGAGTTGAGGTTGCCCCATGTGCGGTAGTCGATTTTTCCATCACCATTGGTGTCACCAATCTCTTGTCCGTCACCAAACACCGTTCCCTCGCATGTGCGGATAGCCATTTCTGCACAACCGTCACCGTCGAAGTCGGCTACGGCAAAGGCAGAGCTGTTGCCCAGGATGATACCGGGACCGCCCTTGATGCGCCAAAGGAATGTGCCATCGAGTTTATAGGCATCCCAGATAACAGCATAGAGGCAGTCTTGCTGGGAGTAAGCGGCTCCTGAACCGTCGCTGATGATGTTTCCCGATGCGTCTTTCACGCTTTGAAGACGCTTGACGATAAGCTCAAATTCACCGTCACCGTCGAGGTCACCCACACTCACGTCGTTAGCCGTATAGACCACCTTATTGGTATTTGCGTAAACGTCTTTCGTGTCTTTCAACGGGATGGAGATGTAAGGCAATCCACCATTCACCTGTGCCGCCTTGAGCGTGTAAGAAGCTATCGTCTCGTCGCTTCCAGCGTATGTCAGTCGGTAAGTGTTGTTCGATGTCTTACTGGCAGATACATCTTGGTAATTGGTGCGGTTCTTGATATTCTTGGCAATACATTGCTCCGTGCCGATGGTGCCGATTTTACGGTAGAGGTCGAATCCCGTGTTGGCATCGTCGCCGGGTAACATTCTCCACGACACGAGCACCTTACCCGTGTGTTGTGCATAATCGCCTAAGGAGGCATTGGTGGCACCGTTGATGGAAGCCCATAGTGCCCTGTTGTTCATGTCATTGGTTTGAGCTAATGTGGCATGAATGGAAAAAGCAACAAAAGCACATGTGATTAGGAATGATTTGTTCATTTTGGTAATAACAATTTGTTTTCTGTTTGCAAAAATATAAATCTTCCATAAAAGTACCAAGCGTTTTACATTTTTTTCAATAATTATGTTTACCTTTGCACCGTGAAAAAAAGGTTGATAATTTATATATGCTTGGTGATAGGCTTGTTGCTGACATCAAGTGGGACAAAGGCACAGGTGGGCAACTCCATACAAGCCAACCTGGATTCGGTTGATATTTCGTTGTTGACATGCGGACCCGGCAATGAGTCGTATTCTTATTATGGACATACGGGCATTCGCATACACGATAAGAATGACATGCGCGACTTGGCGGTGAACTATGGCTTGTTCTCCTTTGAACAAAAGCATTTCGTATTGCGATTCATTTTCGGTCTTACGGATTACCTGATGGGGATGTGCTCGTTTAACGACTTCATGCACGAGTATGCTTTGGAAGGCAGATGGGTGAGAGAGCAACAGCTCAACCTGACTCCATCTGAAAAGGAAAGTATCTTGATGGCTGTCATCGAGAATGCCATGCCTGAAAATGCGGAGTATCGGTATAATTTCTTATATGACAACTGTACTACCAGGGCGCGAGACGTGCTGATACGACATATCAACGGACAAGTGAAATATCCCGACCATCCCCGTGGTGACGTGAGCTATCGCGACATGATACACCAATGGACAGCCCAACATCCGTGGACCAGGTTTGGCAATGACTTGCTGCTCGGTGTGAAGGCGGATGCGGTAACGACGCAAGAACAACAACAGTTCCTGCCCGTCAACTTGTATGATGACTTTTCTCAGGCTACGATCGTGGATGCGGAAGGAAACGAGCGACCATTGGTGAAGAGAGACCGCCAGTTGCTGAACGAGAAGATGGAAGACAACAGCTTCCCCGTGACACCCATGACATGTATGGTGTCACTGTCAGTATTGGTGTGCCTGGTCACAGGCGTGGAATGGTGGAGAAAAACCAACTGGTGGCTTTTTGACGTTTGCCTGTTTACCGTGCTGGGATTGGCTGGACTCATCCTGACTGCCATGATATTCTCACAACATCCCACAGTGAGCCTGAACTATCAGATACTACTGTTGAACCCATTGTGTTTGGCGGGTGTAGCTTGGCTCGTGAAGAACAGGAAACGTAGTAAATCATCCCTTTACGGGGTAGCCGCAGCATTCATCATCTTATTCCTGATTGGAGGCTTTTGGCAGACCTACGCCGAGGGATTGACGATTTTGGCATTATCTTTGCTGATAAGATATTGTTTGAAATGGAAAATGTGTAAGGATAAGAATAAGACGGCACACGCATGAATAAATATCTTGCCATTATCATAGCGGTATTATATGGAGCAGAGATGCAAGGACAGACCTTGCAACCCGCACCCAGATTGGTGGTGAACATCACTATAGACCAGTTGCGTACCGACTATATCGAATATTTCTCTCCCTTGTTTGGGCAGGATGGCTTCCGCAAGTTGCTGGAAAAGGGTTGCGTGTATGAAGCAGCAAGTTATCCTTTCTCTCCCGTTGACAGGGCTTCGGGCATTGCTACCATTGCTACGGGAACCACACCTTATTATCATGGTATTATCGGTACAAGGTGGTTGGATAGGAAAACGCTGCGCCCTGTATTCTGTGCCGATGACCCCACCTATTATACCTCTCCCTGGCGACTGGCAACGTCAACTGTCAGCGACGAACTGAAAGTGAGTAGTCACGGCTCTGCCATCGTGTGGAGCGTGGCAGCTACGAGAGAGGCTGCTGTGTTGTCAGCAGGACATGCTGCCAACGGTGCTCTGTGGATAGACGAACAAAACGGCAGGTGGAGATCGTCAACCTATTACTCTACGAAAACTCCCGAATGGCTCAAGGCATACGCAAGCCTGCATCCCATAGAAATACAATCACCGAAGAGTGGCGTGAAGAGAAAAGGCAACGTGAGCATATCTGCCGTTGATGCATTGGGATATGTATATAACGACGAGGTGGCTGACGCATCCTGCAACGTGGTGACAAGTACTGCCATGGGAAGGGACGACGTGCCGGATGTCCTCTCCATCACCCTGTCGGCTGCCAAGGAGAACGTGACCAATTGGCAGGTGGAGATGGAAAACGTGTATATGTCGCTCGACAATACCATCGGGAAAATCATCTCTACGGTGGATAATGAAGTGGGGGCTGACCACGTGATGTTTGTGGTGACCTCTACGGGATATGCTGAGGAGGTGGAAACCGACTTGCAGCAATATCGCATTCCTACGGGAACGTTTCGCATAGACAGAACAGCCAACTTGCTGAACATGTATCTCAGTGCCATTTACGGACAGGGATTCTATGTGGAGGCTTGCTATGGCAACCAATTCTATTTCAACCACCAGTTGCTGGAGCAGAAACACATCTCCGTGACGGAAATATTGCAGAGAAGCCAAGAATTCTTGGTGATGTGTGCTGGAGTGGGGGATGTATATACCAGTGAACGCCTTTTGAAAGGTAATAGTGATATTCTACGTTTAAGAAATGGATTTAACGTGGCTACCAGTGGTGACATCATTATTGACGTGAAGCCAGGGTGGCGCTTGCTAAACGAAGAAACACAAGAATCATATACCAGTCGTGCCAGTTTCGTACCCTTTCCCATCATCATGTATGGAGCAGGAACGAAAGCCCAACACGTAACCACACCTGTAACCGTAGATCGCATTGCACCTACGATTGCTAAATCCATCCGCATCAGAGCACCGAATGCTTGTTCTTCAGAACCATTGTTCTAATAATTATTGTAAATCATGAGCTTATTACGAAAAATATTCGTAATTTTGCACACAATTTACGCAACATCTTATATTTCAATTAATAAGGAACAAATATAAACAAGATATGAATTTCAACAAATTCCTGAAATCGTTGTTTGGCGATAAGTCAAGTCGTGACATGAAACTGATTCAACCGATGGTTGAAGTGGTAAAGAGCAAATATGATGAGATCAAGGCGTTAAGCAACGATGACCTTCGTGCCAAGACGAAGGAAATACAAACATTCGTACAAGAATCGGCTAAGGCAGAGAAAGAAAAGATTGCCGAGTTGAAAGCGACGATTGAAGACACTCCGTTAGACGAGAGAGAGGAAATCTTCAACCAAATAGACAAGTTGGAGAAAGATGCCTTGGACAAGTATGAGAAAGCCTTAGACGAGGTGATGCCTATTGCCTTCAGCATCGTCAAGGACACGGCTCGACGCTTTGCCGAGAATGAGGAAACCATCGTGACCGCTACCGACTTCGACCGTGAGTTGGCTGCTGACCCTCGTAAAGACTTCATCACCATTGATGGCGACAAAGCTATTTATCACAACCACTGGACGGCTGGTGGAAACGACCTGAAATGGGAAATGATTCACTACGACGTTCAGTTGTTTGGCGGTATTGCTCTCCATCAAGGTAAGATTGCTGAAATGGCAACGGGTGAGGGTAAAACCCTCGTGGCTACGTTGCCAGTGTTCCTGAACGCCTTGACGGGTAACGGTGTACACGTTGTAACTGTGAACGACTATCTGGCTAAGCGTGACTCTGAGTGGATGGGACCGTTGTATATGTTTAATGGATTGTCGGTGGATTGTATCGACAAGCACAAACCCAATTCGCCAGAGCGCAGGAAGGCGTATATGGCAGACATCACGTTTGGTACCAACAATGAGTTTGGTTTTGATTACCTGCGTGACAATATGGCTATTTCTCCCGCCGACTTGGTGCAACGCTCTCATAACTATGCCATCGTCGATGAGGTGGACTCTGTGTTGATTGACGATGCACGTACTCCGTTGATTATCTCTGGTCCAGTACCCAAGGGCGATGACCAGATGTTTGAGGAGTATCAGCAGTTGGTGGAAAGCTTGGTAGATGTGCAACGTAGGCTTGCCACACAATATTTGGCAGATGCGAAGCAAAAGATTACCGAAGGTCAGGAGAAGAACGACCAGAAGTTGACGGAGGAAGGATTCCTGTCATTGTTCCGTTCATATAAGAGTATGCCTAAGAACAAGCCATTGATTAAATATCTTTCTGAAGAGGGTATCAAGGCGGGAATGCTCAAGACCGAAGAGTATTACATGCAAAACAACAACCGTGAAATGCCCAAGGCTGTTGAGCCCTTGTTTTTCGTGGTAGATGAGAAGTTGAAATCATGCGACTTGACAGATAAGGGTACGGATTGGTTGGCAAACCGTGTGCATGACAAGGATTTGTTTGTGTTGCCGGATATTACCTCTGAGCTTTCTGCGCTTGAGGCAGATACAACACTCGACGAGCAGGAACGGATTGACAAGAAAGACGAAATGCTGAACCATTATGCCGTGCAGAGCGAAAGAGTACATACCATCCAGCAACTGCTCAAGGCTTATTGTATGTTCAATAAGGATGATGACTATGTGGTGATTGACGGTGAGGTGAAAATCGTTGATGAGCAAACGGGTCGTATCATGGAAGGTCGTCGTTGGAGCGATGGTCTTCATCAGGCAGTGGAAGCTAAGGAACATGTGAAGGTGGAAGCCGCCACGCAGACATTTGCCACCATTACCTTACAGAACTATTTCCGTATGTACCACAAGTTGGCTGGTATGACGGGTACTGCATCTACAGAGGCAGGTGAGTTCTGGGACATCTATAAGTTGGATGTTGTGGAGATTCCAACCAATAAGCCAGTCATCAGGAATGACATGGATGATAGGGTGTATAAGACGGCTCGTGAGAAGTATCGTGCCGTGATTACCGAGATAGAGACAATGCGCAGTCAGGGTCGTCCTTGCTTGGTAGGTACAACGTCGGTAGAGATTTCAGAATTGTTGAGCAAGATGCTCAAGATGCGTAATATTCCCCACAACGTATTGAATGCCAAGCTCCACCAAAGGGAGGCTGACATCGTGGCTGAGGCAGGACGCTCTACGATGGGACCTGTATATGTGGCTAATGATGGTAGTGCTTTCTGTGATAAGGCATCGGCATTGCGCTATAATCAGGATTTGGCACAAAACGAAAAGAAATATGCCAACTCTGATGTGAATGCCGTACGGGAGGAACGTCGTCTGTTGGGTGCCGTAACCATCGCCACCAATATGGCTGGTCGTGGTACCGACATCAAGTTGACTCCAGAGGTGAAAGAAGCAGGTGGTCTTGCCATCATCGGTACGGAACGCCACGAAAGTCGTCGCGTTGACCGTCAGTTGCGTGGTCGTGCCGGTCGTCAGGGTGACCCCGGTTCTTCCGTATTCTATGTTTCTTTGGAGGATAAGCTCATGCGCTTGTTTGCCTCAGAACGTATCGCAACCGTGATGGACCGCCTCGGATTTAAGGATGGAGAACGTATCGAGGCTCCGATGATTTCCAAGAGCATTGAACGTGCACAAAAGAAGGTGGAAGAAAACAACTTCGGTATTCGTAAGCACCTCTTGGAATATGACGATGTGATGAACAAGCAACGTACCGTGATTTACGAGAAGCGTCGCCATGCTTTGATGGGTGAGCGTATTGGTATGGATATTGCCAACATCATCTGGGATAGGGTGGTAAGCATCATCGAGACCAATGACTATCCTGGTTGTCGTGAGCAATTCCTCAAGGTGTTGGCGATGGAATGTCCTTTCACCGAGGAGGAGTTTATCAATGGCAACAGAAGTCAGATGGAAGAAAAGGCTTTCCAATTGGCAATGGAATCATTCAACAGGAAAACGGAGCGTATCAAAGACGTTGCTAATCCCGTTATCAAGAATGTACAAGAGAACCAAGGTGCCATGTACGAGCGCATCATTGTGCCGATTACTGACGGAAAACGCATTTATAACATTCCTTGCGACCTGAAAGAGGCTTATGATACGGAATGTAAGAGCGTGGTGAAGCAATTCGAGAAGGTAATCTTGCTGCACATCATTGACGACAACTGGAAAGAGCACCTTCGCCAATTGGATGAGTTGCGTCATAGTGTTCAGAATGCTTCTTACGAACAGAAAGACCCATTGCTGATTTTCAAGTTGGAAAGTGCCAAGTTGTGGGACGATATGATTAACGACATGAATAATCGTATTGGCTCAATCTTGATGCGTGGGCAGATTCCTATGGAGATGCAACAAAGCGAAGTGAGGGAAGCCGCTCCCGAACAACGCAGCCAAAGATATACTGAACATAAGGCAGACATGAATAACGCCAGCTCTTCAGGTGAAGAATTGGTGGATCGTGCTCAGCAGGCAGCCGCACATACCGATACTCGTGGTGGAGCAGGAAGAGTGCCGCAGGCTCCTATCATCAAAGATAAGATGCCTGGCAGAAACGATCCTTGTCCGTGCGGAAGTGGCAAGAAGTTTAAGGCTTGTCACGGTAGGGGCTTGTAAAAGGAAAGTTTTAGGGATTAAGGAGTTAAGGAGTTTTAGAAGTACAGGAGTTCAGTAGTCCAGACAAATGTCATGCTCTATAGGAGTGCAGGAGTTCTGTAGTTCAGTAGTCCAGACAAATGTCTTAACTCCTTGACTCCTTAACTCCTTAAAACATATTATATATTAAACAAACACGATAGATGGAAATCAATATCAACAACCTGCAAAAGTCCTTCGGGGAGAAATTGGCAGTTGACATTGCCAGTTTTACAATTCATCATGGTGACATTCTCGGATTGGTAGGCAACAACGGAGCGGGAAAGACGACGCTCTTTCGCTTGATGCTCGACTTGCTGAAGGCTGACAACGGCAACGTGGAAATGACAGAAGCAGAGAATGCCATCATGCACTTAGACCCATCTCAGTCTGAAGACTGGAAGAAATTCACTGGTGCATACATTGACGATGGTTTCTTGATAGATTTTCTTACTCCAGACGAGTACTTCGACTTCTTAGCTAAAGTGAATGAGGTTTCGCCCGAACAGTCTATCATTCCTCAAGGAGAGGCTGAGGCTGATTCTCTGATAGGTATGCTGCAACATTTTGCTGCCGGTGAAGTGTTTGGAGTTAAAAAGTTGATTCGCGACTTGAGTGCGGGCAACAAGCAAAAGGTGGGTGTGATAGAGGCTATGCTTGCCAACCCCCAACTGTTGATACTTGACGAACCATTTAATTTCTTGGATCCATCTTCCCAAAACTTCCTGAAACGCATCATCACCCGCTATCATGAGGAAACGGGGGCTACCATCATCATCTCTTCTCACAATTTGCAACACACCGTAGAAGTTTCTACTCGTATTGCGCTGATGGAGCATGGTCAAATCATCAAGGATTTGTCTAATGAGAATGGACGTGCAGAACAAGAATTGGAAGATTACTTCCGAATTTAAGTTTCGCATTCGCTCAACTTCATAGTTCGGGAGATTTTTCAAGAAGATTTTTAAGAAGTAAAGGAGTCAAGGAGTTCAGGAGTTAAGACATTTGTCTGGACTACTTGACTCCTTAACTTTTGGACTCCTTTAGAGTTAAGACATTTGTCTGAACTACTTGACTCCTGAACTCCTTAACTTTCTAATATTTCCTTCCTTATTCTAAATCGACAACCGTTATTCCTGCTCCGCCAAATTGCACATGCTCATCTTTGAAATGTGTCACGTTTGGCACGGTTCCTAAATATTGGCGAATGAGTTGTCGTAAGATACCATTGCCCTTACCGTGAAGAATACGAATGCGTGTTACTCCCAACAAGATGGCGTCATCAACGAAATAGGTTATGGCATTCAGTGCTTCGTCTCCACGCATTCCTCTCACGTCAATATCTTGTCTGAAGTTCAACTTCCTTTTGTCAATGGCTTCTCTTGTGTCTTTACTGATGCTGAATGTTAGAAGATTTTCATGCTTGTTGCCCGTGTCTTCTTGAGATTTCTCTGAGCTGTTGCTGAGTTCCAATCTTTCTAACCGCAGCTTGGTGCGCATGTCGCCAAAGATTACTGTTGCCATCTTGCCATTGATCTCCTCCACTTTGCCGACAGAGGTGAGTCCCTTGATTCTCACCGAATCGCCTTCTTGAATCTTTTCTGGTTGAGTCTTTGGCGCAATGTTGCTGGGGGTGATGTTAATGGTTTGTCCAGCTTTCTTGGCTTTTTCTTCCTTTCTTTTCGCTTTGCGTTCTTTTCGAGCTTGTATGTTGGCTATTTTACGGGCAATGTCTTCGTCACTCGCCTTAGAGTCAATCTTTTCCACCTCAGCCTTGAATTCCTTCAAGTCCTCGCGGATGCGTTTAGTTTCCTCTTTCTCAGCCTGGTTCTCGCGTATTTCCTTGATGACATTCTCAATGCGCTTGTTGCTCTCTTTCAGCAATTCCTCAGCCTGTTGCTTGGCTTTGCTAAGTATTTCCTTTCTTCTCCTTTCGATGTCGGTCAGGTTTTCCTCATAGCGAGAGATAGTCTTTTCGATGTCTTTCTCTCGTTGGTGTATGGTTTGTCGCTTGTTTTCCCAATAGCGTTTGTCCCTGACAATGTCTTGCAAGTATTTGTCGCTTTGTATATAGTCGCTTCCTACGATTTCAGAAGCATCTTTGATGACAGCTTCAGGAATGCCAATCTTTCGTGCAATCTCAATGGCAAACGAACTGCCTGGTTGTCCGATGCTCAGTTTGAAGAGTGCTTGCATCTCATGACGGTCGTAAAGCATGGCGGCATTAGACACGTGAGGATGGTTGTCGGCAAAATGCTTCAGATTTTGGTAATGGGTGGTGATAACGCCAAATGCTCCTCGTTGGCAGAATTGTTTCAAGACAGATTCAGCTATTGCCCCTCCGATGAGTGGTTCTGTTCCACCGCCAAACTCGTCTATCAACAAGAGGGTCTGGGCATTGGCATTCTTCATCATGTTTTTCATGTTGAGCAGATGAGACGAGTAAGTACTTAGGTCATTTTCAATGTTCTGTTCATCGCCTATGTCAATCATGATGTTTTGGAATACTCCTGTGGTGGAACGTTCGCTGATGGGTATGCTCACTCCGCATTGTAACATGTATTGTAGCAATCCCACGGTTTTCATACATACCGATTTGCCACCAGCATTAGGCCCCGAGATAATCAATATCCGTTGGTCGTTGTTCAAGATGATGTCAAGCGGCACCACCTTCTTTCCTTGTTTTTCCAACGATTGTTGGAGTAGGGGATGAATGGCTTGTATCCAGTCGATGTGCGGATAGTCTTCTACGGTAGGCTCAATGGCATGGGTCTGAACGGCAAATTCCGCCTTGGCACGGATAAAGTCAATCATTGCAAGAAACCGATATGATTGCAGGATGTCTTTCACGTACGGGCGAATGAGCTTGGTGACCTCCGTGAGTATCCGTATGATTTCTCTTCGTTCGCTTGCTTCCAGTTCCCTGATACGGTTGTTGGCTTCTACCACTTCTGAAGGCTCGATGAATACGGTTCGTCCTGATGCCGACTCATCGTGAACGATTCCTTTGATCTTACGTTTTAGTCCTGGTGCAATCGGAATCACCAGTCTTCCATCTCTCAGAGTGGGAGCTACATCTTTATCCACAAGTCCTTCGCTCTGTGCCGTGCGCAAGATAGAATGCAAAGTGCGTGAGATGCTGCCTTCCGTATGGGCAAGCTCTTTGCGAATATTAGACAATTCTGGAGAGGCATCGTCTCGCATTTTACCAAACTTGTCTAAGATTCTGTCGATGTGCTGGATCAGTTGTGGGAAGGTCATAACTCCTTCCGTCAAACGTTGAAGGGCAGGATATTTGGCTTGATTGTCATTCTCTGTTATCTCGCTGCCATTCTCTGTACGACATAGAAAGTTGACGATATTGCGTATCGTGTCTAATGACCGCCGCAAGTCAAACAAGTCGTTAATCTCTATGTGTACGTTTTCCAATCGTAGTTTGGCAACGGCAATTCTTACGTCGAAAAAATATTGCAAGGGAAAGTCATCGTCTTCTTCCTGTAATCTACGAAATTCTTTCACTTGCTGCATCCATTCGTTGATGGTCGAGGCACTATCAGAAAACACAATGTTATCTACCATCTCCGTGCCGAGCGTAGAGAGACAATTACCTTTAATTTGACGCCGAATATCTCCGAATCCAATTTTACCTTCAAAGTTCTGTGGATAAATCATGGTGCAAAGTTACGTTTTTTTCATGAAGTATAAGGTATGAGTTATCAAGAATAACATGAGATTTGTGTTAATTAATATTAAAGCAAGTCTTTTTCTCTATCTTTCATTCTTCATTTTTCAAATTTTGTACTATCTTTGCACTCGCTTTTCGGCAATAGCCAAACTTTAAAGTATTGGAGAGATGGTAGAGTGGTCGATTACAACGGTCTTGAAAACCGTCGTACCGAGAGGTACCGGGGGTTCGAATCCCTCTCTCTCCGCCAGCTAATGAAAAGGGAATCTTCGGATTCCCTTTTTGTTCGTCCAGCACGAACGTATTCTAATAGGTGAAAGACCTTAACGTACCCTTATAGCGGGAAGCGTCCAGTCGGAGGCAAGGGTGTCTATCGCGAGGTAGAATCTGAAGGAAGCCC
>Ga0310694_10000125_pt1 | contig 114926 bp, 93 predicted proteins | sample 174DNAGHGhighgp2_FD_203884 | JGI IMG/M metagenome (GOLD analysis project Ga0310694, IMG submission 203884) | Sheep rumen microbial communities from Palmerston North, Manawatu-Wanganui, New Zealand - 1742 DNA GHGhigh gp2 (v2) (version 2) | ecosystem: Host-associated > Mammals > Digestive system...
CCCTCCACAACAGTGTCAAAGCCCATCAACTGAGCGGTTTGCATGATATCCATGGCCTTGCCCTCTGCAAAACCCTCTTTGATATCAATCAGACATACTTCGTTGGCTACCTCATTAACGGCCAACACATTTGCGCACGTAGCACCTACGTTTCCTGCGCCAACAACTGTAACTTTGCTCATAATTGTATATGTATTTTTAAAAGTTTTAACGATTTAACAATTTAACTGTTTAACGTCCCTCGGACGAATCAGCCCGCAAAGGTACGAAAAATTTTGTATTTATACAAATTTTTAAGAATAAAAGTGCAAAATTTCTTCTTTTTGCAAGTACAGTTTGCATATTGGCGTTTTTTGTACACAAAAAAAGCAGCACTTGGCTGCCTTTTTTTATCGACGTCCGTGATGCCGATGATGTTTCTTGAACTCCTGTTCACGGAAGTCACCTCGCTTAAATTCACCTCTACGGAACTCTTCCCTGCGGAATTCGCCTTTGCGGAACTCATGGAAGCGTGCCTCCTTGCGCAAATCGATCATCTTACCGCACCGCTCGCAACGCACGAACTTTTGCTCCATCCTTATCGGTTTGCCCTTGCCTTTGCCTTTAAATCGCCTTGCGCCTTGCGCACTCATGTTCATTACCAGCATGGCGCCTACCGCCAATGCTAACCATCTTTTTGCTTTCATAGTTTTGCCCTCCATTTTTAACGGGTTTAACACTCTTTTTTGCACCTTAAATAAACCGGTTTACCTCTCAAAACACAAATACCATGCCAAAACCGCACATACGCAAGATACTTGGACTTCTACCTCGCGTCCGTCATTTCCTCTTGCACCCGTCCAATCTTGGCGGATAGAAAATGCCGCCCCGCCCGCGAGGTCTCAATGCGGGTGTAGCATCCTGCGCGGCATAACCACCTTCGTCCATTTCCAACAATTTTATTCTGGTTCGTGCAAAAACTGAAGATTTATTTGTGTATGTCAGATTTTTTGTGTATCTTTGCACGGAAAACGTGCAATACCATGTTAAGGCTTAGGAAGAAAATAGTGTCATTTAACGACGAAAAGTACAAGGATCTGCCCTATGGCACGGTGTACTATATTGCCAGCAAACAGAATACTGCTCTTAATGAGTATGTCAGAAAGAATGCTGATTCGATCGCCGAGAAACTTGAGCAGGAAAGTTCTATTTGGATTTCGGTTCGGCTTGTCTATTTAGAGAGCGAGAATGAATATATCAACAGCGATGGTAATGCTGCTTTTTACTCTGCACTAATCCCATATCATACCGAATCACAGCCGAGATATGATTTCTTCGCTGCTTATGCAGAGATTTTCTCTCCTCGTTATTTCTGGGATGCAATTCATACCTACGTTCAACATCTGCAAGAAATGTTTGATGAAGCATTGGACGGCAGTATTGATGTGGATGAGCATATCAATAAATCAGATTATATTTTTGCCGATGAAGAACGTCCTGAATTTTCTATAGGTGAACCGCTCTTTTCTGTTACTTCAACTCCGTTTGATTTTACAGAACTCAGCCATTTAGTTATAACCAAGAACACCTATCAGTTCCTGCTTACCGATTACAACCGAGAAATCAAATTCAATACGCAAACAAAAGCGATATACACGCTCTTCTTGCTACATTCGGATGGAATACGCCTAAAGGATATTGACGATTATAGACAAGAGTTTACACGATTATATCTTTTGTTTACTACTCGTTCGGATAAAGATAAGGTACTCGATTCTATTAATAAATTATTGGATATTACAAAGCCCAATGTTTTACATGTGAAGAAATCGCAATGCAACAGAGCTATAAAAAAAGTCATCCCGAAGGTTGATCTCCGAAAATATTACGAGATAGAAGTCAATTATGGTCTTCCTCACAAAATCAATTTGGATCGTTCCTTAGTCACGATGCCGGACATCCTCAAAGCCAAATAACGTTACAAACTTTTTGCTGTTTCGATAAAAAGCAGTAATTTTGCAGTGTTAATTTAATCTATAATAATAGCCGATGAACATAACTGGAAATAAAGACGATAATTGGGGATGCATATCAGGTTATGGATTTGCAGCTGCATGTCTTGTGTCTATAGCCTTATTTATTTCAGCCGCGGAAGGGAACAATATTGATAATTGGAAATGGATATGTACAATCATCTTTTTCTTTTTTGTTGTTATATGCTGGATTATCACAAAAAACAGAATTGAGGATAAGAAAAATGACGAGATTCAAAAATTAAGGAAAGAAAAGGAGGAACTAAACAATACGGTAACAAAGAATAATCAGCTAATTGCTATTCTGCGCTCTCGAACGCCTTTCTCTACGGTGGCCAAGATGTATGCTGATGCCCATGCTGCGATATTTGATGAAGACATAAGGTTAATGATACGTAGAAATAATAGTTATAATACTATCCAACTTAATAAACAACGTAAAGAAGAATACATCGAACTTGCGCATAAATATCAATCTCTAGAATGGAGGTATTCTGCTTTGATAAACCAGTACTTCAAAGAAGTAAGATCGCAGTTAAATACAGAAGAATTGTTCTTAAACTTTCTTCGAACCACCTCAACTAAACAATACATAGAACTCATAAATGAAAAAATCAAGCAATATAACATTGAAAAAAATGATGCCGTCAATAGATATAATCAACAACGTAATTTATTATTTTCTCAAAGTCCATTCAAGGACTCTGTTGAACTCATAACTAAACTAGATGGATTAGATTATGATGCCGCCGCCTATTTTCTAAGATATAAATCTCATCCAGCATTTGATACTGCGGATAAGATAGAAAAGGAATTTAAGCAGGAATATATAAAATGGCGTAAATTGTATGAAGAATTATATGCAAAATACCAGTTCCTTTGCAATACATTTCCAGATTTAAAGTTATATATAGATGACGAAAAGAGTTTGCTAAAATTAGCAGAACTAAAGTCTTTTGATAATTTTCAAGATGAGACCGATAGGGTTGCCAATTACATAACGCAGGAAGAATGGTTAAAATTGACGTCAATACAAAGAAATCAATTGGCTTTGGACAGATATATTCAAAGAGACAAAGACAACATTACTATTGGTTTGGAATATGAGATGTATGCAGAACATGTGCTTCAAATGAAAGGCTTCAAGACAATACCTCATGGTATTATAAATGGTGTTAATGATTTAGGACGTGATATAATAGCCTGGAAAGAAGATATGTATGAACCACTATCTTCGGAAAATATTGATATATTTTCAGATACATATGTGTACATCATACAATGTAAATTGCGTTCACAAGAAAATGTTATTCATGAGAATGTAATATGTCAAGTATATGGCTCTGCGATTGAGTATGAGATTGAACATCCAGAAAAACAAGCAATACCTACCATTTGCACAAATGTTCCACTATCAGAAACTGCACAGAAGTTTGCTGAGCGATTAAAAGTGTTTGTAATCACAATGCAAATGGGGGAGTTCCCTAGAATTAAATGTAATATCAATAATGGAGAAAAGATATATCACTTGCCTTTTGACCAACAATACTGGCGCACGCAAATAAACAAAACCGGAGAATGTTACGCATGGACTGTTCAAGAAGCAGAAGATAAGGGTTTCCGACGAGCTATGCGTCATAATCCATATACTAACAATTAAAAATGGACGTATTATGAGATTTACGAAATACAAAATAACCCTTTTGGAAGATGTCCTTAATGATGGTTATTGTGAATATTGTGGAAAAGAATACCGCAATATTACATTGTTATATAACTATCGTAAACCGCAAGAATGTCATGTTCTTACCGCCTGTTGCGACAAACGCAAGAGGGATGCGCAGCGATCTATCGATCGTTGCAAGACAGATGCAACTATGCAGGGTATACTTGATGTCGCGCAACGGTATTCCACAAATAGACTTTAATGTTACAAACTTTTGGCAACCTTCACAAAAAGCAGTATCTTTGCACCAAAATTTACATTAATAAGTTATGGATGAGGGATTTTCAAAACAAGACATAAGAAAAAAGGTTGATATTCTATTTGAAAGCATAGAAGAATATCGCACAAGCAAATATTTTTCAGAGTTATTGGAATTCTGTGCGAGATTTAAGACCTTAGCACCATATAATGCTATGATGGTGCGCTTCCAGATGCCAGAAGCAAGATATGTACTGACAGCTTCTGAATGGAGAAGAATGTACCATCGTGAAATAAATCCCAATGCGAGGCCACTAGTGATTCTCGTCCCTTTTGGTCCTGTAAACTTTGTATTTGAAATATCTCAAACTCATCCTATGCCAGGATACAAAGTGCGTACAGATGATGAAATATTACAAGAATTAGAACATCCATATCAAACAGAAGGCGAATTTGATAAAAAATATTTCCAAAATCTTAAGAACAATTTGCGTTTTCATAGTATATCCTACAATCCTCAACTATTTGCTGGGGCATCATTAGGCGCAAAGATTGAATTATTAAAACGCCCTTATGAATCAATTTTAATAGACATAAATCGTGAAATTCCTCCTCAAAAGTGGAAAGCGGACTATATGCTAAGCACCAATAGTGTGGGTGAAGATGGGCAGACATTTGCAAGTATCGTTCATGAATTAGGGCATTTCTTTTGTTATCATTTACCAGCCCCCGATGATTGGCAAAAGAAAAGAGGGAATCATTCGGTGCCGGCATGGCAACCAAGGCTCTATTTTAATCAAGATTATTCTGCTAAAGAGTTTGAAGCAGAGGTGGTGTCTTGGCTTATATGCAATAGATTAGATATAAAAACTCCCTCAGAAAAATATTTGAGTTATTTTGTTGATGGAAAAATCCCCAAAGGTGTGAGCATTGACCATATATTTAATGCGTTCAATAAAATATGGGATATGTGCTCAATGACTAATTTCCCATATAGTTCTGGGATGTTATATTCCAATAATAAGATATTTGAGGAACAAGTGAAACTGTCTATAAAGTTGCACAAAGAGCAAGTTAAGAGAAGATATGGTTTGCAATAAGAAAATAGTATATGTAGACATGGATAATGTCCTTGTGGATTTCCAGAGTGGCATTGATGCGATGCAAGATGTGATTACTTCGGAGTATGACGGACGCATTGACGAAGTGCCGCATATCTTTGCACACATGAGACCGCTGCCGGGTGCAATCGAAGCGTACCGCGCTTTGTGCGAGAAATACGATTGCTACATCCTCAGTACTTCACCTTGGAGTAATCCGACAGCCGCTAGTGACAAGTTCGATTGGGTAAAGAAATTCCTCGGTGATGTAGCTCACAAACGTCTTATTCTATCACATCACAAGAACCTCAATCGTGGTGACTACCTCATTGACGACCGCCCTGAGAAAAATGGCGCAGGACTTTTTGAAGGTGAAGTAATAGCCTTGGGTAGTGAACAATTTCCTAATTGGAAAACAGTACTGAAATATTTGCTTTCTCCATCCGCATAAGGGTTGCGAAAATTCCTGATAAATAATAAAGGATAACAACACTATGGAAACTCTCAAATCTATTGGAAAATGGGCGGGCATTATAATTGGTGTTATAGTGGTTTTGGTTGCCGCCGAACGATTGTTTGACTATATTGACTATCGAACAAAGAAAGTATATATATGTGATGATGGCTCTCAACATCTATATCATATATATCCGAATTGCAGCAAAATGCACGGTCATAAGGTATTTACCATTAAACTGCATGAAGCCTGTGAGAACGGCTATAAATTATGCAAAGAGTGTGAAAAAGATTACGATTTAGAGCAAGAAGCATCCGAACCAGCAGGAAATGCTAATGATAGATATTTACATTAATATTTTGTGGCGAATATGAATCAAATTATTGAAAAGAAACTTTTGGAACATTTGCATCAACTAAACTGTCCCTATTGCGGTGCATCTATGGAAGATGTATCAATTGAAATTATTGATGCTCCGGCAAAACCTCTTTTGTTTATCACGGGCAATACGCATTGTGATAAAGAAGAACAATTCATTCTTAATGAAGCGTGGCAATGGTTGAATGATTATCCCAATAAGGTATTCCAAGAATTGGACCGTTTGAGAGCTTTAAATAAAGGGATGTAAAGAATAGACATCATGCACTATGATTTTGCCAACATAGAAGTACGTCCATTCTTGAAATTGTCGGACGTGAATAACCCTTACATCTTCGGTGAAACGAAGCATGTCATCAACGTGTGCGACTATCGTGAGCCGGAAGTGATAGAATTGCTTCACTCTAAATGCGCAACTTTTGATTGGTTTCCGACGGAAGAGCAACCGATGGATGTAGAACTTTTATTAAATGCCGTTGCCAAACTTGCTGAGTATGACAAAGATGGTACGCCCATCATCGTGCATTGTATGGGCGGTAATAATCGGTCTCGGACGGTCGTGGAAGCATACCACTTTGCAAAAACCGGATCCCATCTAGAGGATGAGTACAAAGGTTATCCAAATCATCTTTTGTACAACTGCGGAGAAGGATTTTTGCCACCGATTAAGGAAATGGAAGAACTATTATTGAAAATACACAAACAATAATTATGAAACTCGACACCTGTAATATTTATTATGAAGCATGGCAGATCCAATGCTGCGGTAAGCCTTTCAAAATAGGTGATAGAGTTCGCTGGAGTTGTACTATCCCAAAAGACGAGCAGATTGCATGTGAACATAAGATTGACTTTTGTGAGGAACACCATTTAGATCAAACACATACAATAGAAGGAACAATTACCGGAATATTGGCGGAAATAGCCGTTTCTCTTATTGGTAATCTAAACTATGATTCGGCTCCGAAGTACACAATGCCACTTCAAGAAGCTGATGGGTATGAGACAGAAGAACTCTGCCGTGAACAAGGCAATCGTTATTTCTGGGGATATATAGTCTCGATGAAAGATGTTGAGATTACTGATTACGATGAATCATTGAAGTATGATTACGACTGAGGATCGTTACATTTTTACATCTACAACAAATATACCCTCGGTTGGTTTTCGGTTTTGAAGGGTATTGCGGCTCTCAAGTCAACGGGATTAATTCGGAGATGAGAGCAATTAAAGAGATGTCGGCAGCATAATTGGTGCAAGGTTAAGACCTACTCCATGTAGCGGTCTCTTTTGACTCCTGAAGTTTAACCTTCGGGAGTTTTTTCTTCCATTACCGGGCAATCCGATTGCCCGCTCTCTCCGTCCATTAGCCCCGAATCCTATTCGGGTTCAAACATCGTCCATTTCCCCGAAATAATCGCACCCCGCGGCTAAGAATTCTATCCGCTTTTAGCTTGTTCCTTTAACTTGTTCCCTTCAGCTTGTTCCTTGTCGCACTCCTTGTTCCCTTTAGTTCGTTCCATTTTTTGATATGCTTGGGTTATAGCTTGGTATTTTTTTGTCCGTTTATCTTTTTTTTTGACAAATACTCCCTCTAATATTTGCATATGTCAATTTTTTTTTGTACCTTTGCAGTCGCAAAGGTTTTTACTATGGACGACAATTTCGCTATACAATTATTCGAAGGAAAGAAAGTCCGCATCGTCTGGGATGAGGCGCAGGAAAAGTACTATTTCTCCGTCGTGGATATAGTACAAGTGTTAACCAATAGTGACAATCCACAAATCTATTGGAGAGTCCTTAAAAAACGTTTACGAGATGAGGGAAATGAAACCGTTACAAATTGTAACGCTTTGAAATTGTTAGCTGCTGATGGGAAGAAACGTTTAACGGATGTCGCCGATTTACAAGGCATTTTCCGTATCATTCAATCCATTCCATCGAAGAAAGCGGAGCCCGTCAAACAATGGTTGGCGCAGTTGGGCGAGCAACGAATCGACCAGATGATAGATCCGGAATTAGCCTTCCAAATGGCGGTTGAGGACTATCGTCGGCAAGGTTATTCGGACAAGTGGATCAACGAACGAATGCGTTCGATAGAGATGCGCAAAGAGTTGACCGACGAATGGCAACGCGCGGGCATCACGGAGCATAAAGATTTCGCAATTCTTACGAATGTACTTACACAAGCATGGAGCGGAATGACGACCGGCGAGTACAAGCGTCTCAAAGGCCTGACGAAGGAGAACTTGCGCAACAACATGACCAATATCGAATTGGCGCTCAATACGCTGGCCGAGGTGGCTACTACAGAACTTTCCCGCCAACGCAATCCGAAAGGGATGGGCGAAAGCAAGCAAGCGGCTCAAGCGGGAGGAAAGGTAGCGAAGAACGCACGCGAGGATCTCGAGCGTCAGTTAGGACGCAGCGTCATCTCCTCCGAACGTGCCTCCGACCATCTCCGTCCCATCGAAGATACCCCAACGCAAGAACTTCCGTTTGAGGAGGACAAAGACGAATAAATCCCTCGCGTACAATCCGCATAGTACTTGCCCCGTAGGCGCACCGTATGAATCACGTATCATACCAATACCTATAATATACTATGTATATTATCCCGTGATTTTGAATTTTATACGTCAAAACCAACGAATGAACTGCAAAATACATCCCATATTATACCAATTCTACCTCCGCCTCAAAGACACACTTGAAGCAGAAATCGTACACCGCCGTAAACGCTCTTCGCGCATGGCGATAGAAGTGATCTTCTACACCGACAATTCCTTTGTGGCAACAGGTCGCTTAAACACCCTTCCCGAGGCGGAGAAATGGGGCTTTTGGGTCATTTGTCGTCCGCAAACAAAAACCGGCCACACCATCTATAAAGGGCATCGTGTGTACCAACTCTATCTCTCGCCCGTTCACCCCAAGAAAAGACGTGAGATGATTAAGCACATCACGCCCCTACACTCCACTTCCGTTGCCGCAATGATCGCATAAAATAGCCATCCTTAACTGCTAATATTTTAGCACTTATATTTGCATATGTCGAAAAAAAGCAGTACCTTTGCACTCGCAAAATCAAATTTGCATATTATGAAAAAACTCTTTTTTGTTCTCGTTTTGGCGCTGACGACTGTAACGGCCGGCGCACAACATCATCACGGTGATCGTGCTTCGCACGACAGAGGTCATGGGCGGCATCATATCGAGTGTGCCACCCACGAACAGATGGGTATGGTCATGCACACACTCAGCCAGCAGTCGTTTGACGATAAAAAGCTGGAAATAGCGAAGTTATGTGTGGTGCTCGGTCATTTCTGCGTGGACGATCTGGCACGTATGGCTACGGTCTTCTCTTTCGATGACAGCCGTCTGACGTTCCTGACGTTTGCGTACGAGTATTGCGAAGATCCACAGAACTACTACAACCTGCGCGACTCGTTCTCTTTCCGCTCGAATTTCGATACGCTCATGGACAATGTCCATCCCGGTCATCGGCGTTAAATAAGTTGCTACGACAAAAAATGCAAAAAACTCGCTTATGCCAGATGTAGTAGAAGAATACATAGCCAAGCAGAAAGAGAGAGCCAGATCGACGGCCATTACGACGGTTGCCTTGATGCTGTTGATCATCGCTGCGTTCGCGTACTCGATCTATGACGATAAGAATCGTCAGAAGCAGTTATACACCAACGGTGGCGCGGTAGGTGTTGAGAACCAAACCAATCACCAAGTGACGCTCTACCTCTTTCAGCACGACGATGCCGAGACGCGGGTGATCACGCAGACCATCGAGCCGCGAGGGCATTGGGTGGTACGGGATAGCATGTCCAAGAGCGAGGTGTCGAATTTTCCTCCGGCTCATTGGTTGGACTCGGGGCATCTCGTCTTTGACGACACGCTCCTGTTGCGCCACGTGAGCGAATCGCCGTGGTACATCCCCTACGATGCGCATTGTATCCACGATGGGGCACATTGGCGCTACAAGAGCCTGACCGTTCGTCGCGCGAGCCGTTATCATCCCGCGCTGTACCGTCCGCTCCGCGTCTATTATATCACGGACAAGGACTACGACCGCGCCGGTCATCGGCGTTAAAAAACAGCCGGAAAGAGCGAAAAATCGCTAAAAATCCAAGAAAAATGGCATACACTATTGTGTATGTCAATTTTTTTTTGTAATTTTGCAGCGCAAAATATGGGCGAACAAAAAACAATCATTTAATACTTAAACATTATGGCAAAAAAAGCATTGAACAAGTGGACAGCGCCGAAGAGCGTCGCTCCCGAGAGAATCATCCAATTTGGTGAAGGTAACTTCCTCCGCGCATTCGTGGATTGGATCGTTTGGAACATGAACGCTAAGACCAACTTCAACGGTTCGGTGGTTGTTGTACAGCCGATCGAAAAGGGTATGGTAGAGTGGCTCAATGGTCAGGACTGCTTGTATCACGTTAATCTGCAGGGTCGTCTCAAAGGTGAGGCAGTGAACTCGCTGGAGCGTATCGATGTTATCTCTCGCGCGCTGAATCCGTACACCCAGAACTGGGCTTACATGGCGCTGGCAGAGCAACCGGAGATCCGTTTCGTCATCTCCAACACCACCGAGGCAGGTATCACTTTCGATCCGAATTGTAAGTTCACCGACGCCCCCGCGAGCGCTTATCCGGGCAAGCTCGTGCAACTGCTCTTCCGTCGTTACAAGACGTTCAACGGCGATCCGACCAAGGGTTTGATCTTCATGCCGTGTGAGCTCATCTTCTTAAACGGACACCACCTCAAAGACTGCATCCGCAAGTACATCGAGTTGTGGAAAGACGATTTCGGAGCAGACTACAAGGGCTTCAAGGAGTGGTTCGAGAAATACAACTACGTTTGCGCTACCCTCGTGGATCGTATCGTGCCGGGCTTCCCGCGCAAGGACATCGCCGCTATCCAGGAGAAAGTGGGTTACAACGACAACCTCGTTGTACAGGCTGAGATTTTCCACCTCTGGGTGATTGAGAAACCGGAGAACATGTCGATTGAAGAGCTCGAGGCTGAGTTCCCGGCAAACAAAGCCGGCTTGAACGTGCTCATCGCAGAGAGCGAGAAACCGTACCACGAGCGCAAAGTGACGCTGCTCAACGGCCCGCACACGGTACTGAGTCCGGTTACCTACCTCAGCGGCGTGAATATCGTTCGCGATGCTTGCAACCACGAGGTACTCGGCAAATATATCAACAAGGTTATGTTCGAGGAGTTGCTCGAGACCCTCAACCTGCCGAAGGAAGAGCTCAAGGCTTACGGCGAGAGCGTATTGGAGCGTTTCAACAACCCGTACGTAGATCACGCAGTAACGTCGATCATGCTCAACTCGTTCCCGAAATTCGAGACACGTGACCTGCCCGGTCTGAAGGTGTACTTGGAGCGCAAAGGTGAACTGCCGAAGGGTCTCGTTCTCGGTCTGGCTGCAATCATTACTTACTACAAGGGTGGTGTACGTGCCGATGGCGCTCCGATCGAGCCGAACGATGCACAAGAGATCATGGATCTGCTCAAACAACTCTGGGCTACCGGTGACAAACGTAAAGTGGCTGAAGGTGTACTCGGCGCAACCGATATCATCTGGAAAGAGAGCAAAGAAGACCTCAATAAGATCCCGGGTCTGACCGACATGGTGGTTAAGTTCCTCGAGGATATCGAAGCAAAAGGTATGTTAGAAACCGTTAAATCGATTCTCTAATATGACGAATATCTTGAAAATCAACCCTGCTGACAATGTGGTGGTAGCAATCCAACCGCAGTCGGCAGGGGCGGTTATTGAGGTGGACGGCAAGCAGATCACAGTCCTCGAAGACGTGCCTGCCGGCCATAAGATAGCCATCAAAGATCTCGCAGAGGGCGAGAACGTCATCAAGTACGGTTTCCCCATCGGTCATGCCAAAGAGGCCAAGAAAGCCGGCAGTTGGATGAATGAGAACAACATCAAGACCAACCTCGCCGGGCTGCTCGAGTATGAGTATCATCCGAAGGATGTGGTGCTCAATATCCCCGACGAGAAACGTACCTTCATGGGGTACCGCCGCAAAGACGGTCAAGTCGGCATCCGTAACGAAGTGTGGATCATCCCGACCGTCGGTTGCGTGAACGGTATCATCCAGAAATGTGCCGAGCGTCTGCGTCAGGAGACCGGTGCGGACAATATCTTCGCCTTCCCCCATAACTACGGTTGTTCGCAGTTGGGCGACGATCATGAGAACACGAAGAAGATTCTTCGTGACATGATTCATCACCCGAACGCAGGTGCAATCCTCGTGGTCAGCCTCGGTTGTGAGAACAACCAACCGGACGTATTCAGAGAGTTCTGCGGCGAGATCGACGAAGACCGTGTTAAGTTCGTTGTGACGCAGAAGATCGAAGGCGACGAAGTGGAGTACTGCATGCCTATTCTGCGTGAACTCTACACCAAGACCCAGCACGACAAACGTGTGGCGGTGCCTCTGAGTGAGTTGCGCGTAGGTCTTAAGTGCGGCGGTAGTGACGGCTTTAGTGGTATCACGGCGAACCCGCTCCTGGGTATGTTGAGCGATTGGTTGGTAGCCCAAGGCGGAACGACGGTGCTGACCGAAGTACCGGAGATGTTCGGCGCAGAGACCATCCTCATGGATCGTTGCGCTAACCGTCATCTCTTCGACCAGACTGTTCACCTGATCAATGACTTCAAGGACTATTTCCTGAGTCATGGCGAACCGGTAGGCGAGAACCCGAGTCCGGGTAACAAAGCCGGCGGTATATCGACGCTCGAGGACAAAGCCCTCGGTTGTACGCAGAAATGCGGTAAGTCCCTCGTACGCGGCGTGATGCCTTATGGCGAGCGTCTGGAAGTGAAGGGACTCAACCTGCTCTCTGCACCGGGTAATGACCTCGTGGCCTCGACCGCACTCGCTTCCTGCGGATGTCATATGGTACTCTTCACTACCGGTCGCGGTACGCCATTCGGAACCTACGTGCCGACGATGAAGATCTCCACCAACTCGAACTTGTATAAGAACAAACCGAACTGGATTGACTTCAACGCAGGTGTCATCGCCGAAGGCGAACCAATGGACGAGGTGGCAAAACGTTTTGCTGAGTTCGTGATCGAAGTGGCTAACGGAGCGAAGACCAATAACGAGAAGAATGGCTACCACGAGATAGCTATCTTTAAGAACGGTGTTACTCTCTAGTCTCTTCTTCCCGCGCACGTGTCCGTTCTGCGGGAGGTATATCAGCGACCGGCAGATCCGCGAGGAGCATATCGAATGGATCTGCGTGGATTGTTGGCTGCACTTACCTCGCACAGAACAGGACTACCTGCGGGAGAACAGCACGGAAACGACCCTCACGGACGGCATCGTATCCCGTCAACATGCGATGCACTTGGAGCGGGCGTGGGCGTACCTCTTCTATGAGAAAGATCATCCCATCCAACGCGTCATTCATCGCATGAAATACGCCGACGAACCGGAGTTGGGTTTCTGGCTCGCACGACAGGCGGTGTTGGATACCCGACACGAGGAGTTTTTCGATGACATCGATGTGATCGTTCCTATGCCCTTGCATCCGAGACGTCTGCGGGAACGCGGGTACAACCAGGCCGAGTATATCGCCCGAGGGCTGAGTGAGATAACGGGTATACCTGTTGACACGACGCATGTGACGCGTGCGAGGAACACACCCAAACAGGCGCTGCAGGACGGCGAAGGACGACGAACGAACGTAGCCAAGGCATTTGCTGTGAACCACCCGGAGCAGATGTATAACAAACATATTTTGGTGGTAGATGACTTGATTACAACCGGTGAAACGGTCAAATCATGTCTGCACGCAATGAAGCGATTCAGAGGTGCACGATTTAGTGTCTTTGCACTATGCAAAGCAAGGTAATATGACAAAAAAATACGATTTTTTGATTATCGGCGGTGGTGTAGCCGGCATGAGTTTTGCACTCAAAGTGGCGCGCGCGGAGAAATACCGCATCGCGTTGTGCTGTAAGACCACACTCGAGGAAGCGAACACCGCCAAAGCACAAGGAGGTATCGCCTCCGTGACCAACTTGTTGGTCGATGATTTCGAGAAACATATTCACGACACGATGGTGGCCGGCGATTGGTTGAGTGACCCGGCGGCAGTCGAGCAGGTCGTTCGTAATGCCCCCAAAGGCATCGAAGAACTCGTTAAATGGGGTGTTAATTTCGATAAGAAAGAAGATGGCGCTTTCGATCTCCACCGTGAAGGAGGCCACTCCGAGTTCCGTATTCTCCACCATGCCGATGATACCGGCGCAGAGATCCAACGCGGACTCATGGAAGCTGTGCGGCACAACCCCTATATCGATGTGCTCGAGAACCATTTTGCTGTGGAGATCATCACCCAGCACCATTTAGGTGTTCGTGTCACACGCCGTACACCGGATATCGAGTGTTACGGAGCCTATATCCTCAATCCCAAGACGCAGAAGATAGACACTTACCTGAGCCGAATCACGCTCATGGCGACCGGTGGAACAGGTGCGGTCTATGCCACCACCACCAACCCCGAGATAGCGACCGGAGACGGTATAGCCATGGTCTATCGTGCGAAAGGGCAGGTCAAGGATATGGAGTTTGTTCAGTTCCACCCGACGAGCCTCTACAACCCCAAAGAGACCCATCCTGCCTACCTCATTACCGAAGCCATGCGCGGTTACGGAGGTATCCTACGTCTGCCGAACGGTGAGGAGTTTATGCAGAAATACGACCCGCGTCTGAGTCTCGCGCCGCGTGACATCGTAGCACGCGCGATAGATAATGAGATGAAGATCCACGCCATCGATCATGTGTGCCTTGATGTGACTCACAAAGATCCCGAAGAGACCAAACATCACTTCCCCAATATCTATGCGAAGTGCCTGTCTATCGGCATCGATATCACCAAACAGTATATCCCGGTAGCGCCCTGCGCACATTATATGTGCGGCGGCATCAAAGTAGATCTGGACGGACAGTCCTCTATCCGTCGCCTCTATGCCGTGGGTGAGTGTTCGTGTACAGGCCTGCATGGCGGTAACCGTCTGGCGTCCAACTCGCTTATCGAGGCCGTTGTGTATGCCGACGCTGCAGCTAAACACAGCCTCTCGGTTATCGAGAACTACGATTTCAACGATAAGATCCCCGCTTGGAACGATGAGGGCACGTTGAGTAATGAAGAGCGCGTGTTGATTGCGCAGGATGTCAAAGAGGTCGGACAGATCATGTCCACGTACGTGGGTATCGTGCGCTCGGATCTGCGTCTGCGTCGTGCATGGGAACGTCTGGACTTGCTCTACGAAGAAACCGAAGACCTCTTCAAACGTGTCAAAGCGGACAAGGAGATCTGCGAACTGCGTAACATGATCAACGTCGGTTACCTCATTACCCGCCAAGCCATGGAGCGCAAGGAGAGCAGGGGACTGCATTACTCGATTGACTATCCGCGTAAGGAGTCGGAGCACCCGCAGGAAGTATGGTAGCGATCGCGTTACATAGCGTCATCCCTGTGCGCACAGAAGCGTGTGAGGGAGCGGAACAGAACACCCAGATGCTGTTTGGTGAGTTGTGTCAAATCTTAGACGAACAACCCCGTTGGAGACGTATCCGCTTGGAGTCGGACGGTCAGGAAGGATGGGTCGATGCGAAGATGATCACGCCCATGACGGACAAGGAGTATGCTACGCATAAGAAAGCGCTGAAGACGGCGGCAACCGTGGCGTTCCCGATGGCATATGCCATGAGTGAAAACAACGGTCAGACCATTCCGCTCACCGCAGGAACCAAACTCACCAATTACCAATCACCAATGACCAACGAAGCGAGCCCAGCTCGCTTTGAGGTGCTCGGTGTCGGTTTTCGGATAGACCCTTCGATGGTCATCACCGCCCCGCTGGAACTGAACCAAGAGAACCTACTCAAAGCCGTACGATTCTTTATCAATGCACCCTACCTCTGGGGCGGGAAGAATGCGCTGGGTATGGACTGTTCGGGTTTCACGCAGACCGTCATGAGTCTGTTTGGCAAAGCCCTTTTACGCAACGCTTCCGAGCAAGTGACGCAAGGCAAACCGATTAAGGATCTGTCCAAAACCCAAGCGGGTGACCTCGTTTTCTTTACTAAATCACCAATGACCAATGATCAATTACCAATCACTCATGTGGGCATCGTGATTGATCCTGAACGGGTTATTCATTGTTCCGGACGCGTGAAAGTAGAAAAGCTCGATTCTACCGGTATCTTCAATGCCGAAACCGGCGAATATTCGCATCATCTGGTAGCTATCCGCAGAGTATAGAAAATGAAAAATGACGGCTCATTGAGTCGTCATTTTCGTACCGCGAGTGGGACTTGAACCCACACAGCCATCACTGGCCAAAGGATTTTCGTACATCCGCTGTTGATCAGTCAGCGACTGCTTGGACTATGTCTTAACCGTGTCCGTAAGGATGTAGGTTGTGGGTATATAGTCTCTACACATTTAGGCGTTGCCGCCACTTAGCTCGGCGTTCTGAACATTTAAAGGCTGTTCCCTTCGCCGAATTAGCCCACTTCTACTTCAGGCCTTTCGCCCTGAGCACTCTTTACCTTTGTTCTTACCTCGATAATTGTCGGTTAGCGCGTGGCAGTTCGGGCAAAGTAACTGGAGGTTCTCCAATCGTTGGTCATCGCGAATCGCATTGATGTGATGTAACTCCAATGCTATCGGTTGACCTTGCCATTCTGTCAAACCGCAACATTCGCACTTGCGTTGCTTAATACCTTCGCGCAACAAACGTTCGCGTAAGTGATTCGCATTCACAAATGTCGAATGCTCCACCAAAATAGTCTCTAACGGTTGAGGTGCTCGGAGCGGCTTGCGCCGTATTCCTTGATTCCATCCTTGTCCCGTCATATGAGACGTGTCGAGGTGTAACTCTTGAATCTTGCGTTTGACAGTGTCGTAATTGCTACCTGCTACGCGTAAATGTAACTTTTCGATTACTTGCGCGTATGAGTAACTCGTACGAACCGCTTCTACAAAATCCTGATCATTCCATTTTCGTTTGGACATAAACAAAAAATGTTTCGTTAAAGTCCTTCGTGTCTACCGATTCCACCATCGCGGCCGGTGATTTTTCAAAATCGGCTGCAAAGGTACTGCTTTTTTTTGAATTAGCCAAATATTTTTGAAAAAAAATGCTTTTCTCCCTTTTAGACTTGTGTATGTGGGAAAAAAGTTGTAACTTTGCGCCGCAAAGTTGATAAATCTATGAAAAAGTACTTACTTTTCGCATTGACGCTGCTGATGGCAGTATCAATGCAAGCAGAAAGTTTTGATCCGCACGGATCAGACGTGTTATCCGTATATGACGCCATCACTCCCGTCCGCGGACAGGCTGGCGCTACCAGTGATTATTGCTACGTACGAGGCGTGATCCATGAGGACTACTCTCCGCTAATGGAGGGCGTATTGGAAGAAGGCGGTACCATTACGTTTAGCCTGTATGGAGAAGCAGGCGGCAATCTAACTGTAGAACATCTGTTGGGCTTGAATAATGTACCTTTTGTGTCCGCTGAGCAACTTCATCACTATGATACCCTATATATTTACGGTAAGGTTCATAATCTGTATGGATATTATGGCTACCAATTGATTAATTGCCATTTAGTGTATCAATCGTTGCATATGCTTCCTATGGCGAGCGCTTCATCAATGTATGATTTCAATGGGAATGGCACCAAACAAGCCATTTATGAGACCGACCTGGCATTGAATATTGCCAATGCGTATATCGAGGATGTGAACAGCGACGGCATACCTGATATCACGGACGCTAACGCACGCTTCCTGTTGATGAGCAACGACACGGCTTATGATCGTATAGATGAAGCTTTTGCTGTGACGAACATGGATCTCAACCGCGATGGTCGCATGGATTATCTGGTGTTGAACAGGTATGTCCAGTTATCCAGTCGCGCGTATGCATACTATGGCGATGTGGCTTACCAACTGGCGGATGGTACAGCGCGTGTAGAACCCATGCAAGTGATGACTTGGGATGAGTTTGTATCCCAAATGACGCCCGAAGAGCTGGATATGTATAATAACCCGCAGAACTATTCTTTGGGCGAAGTGTCGCGTTTCTCGTATAGTGCCAACTTGGGCGGTTGGTCTTTAGCCCGTGTGCCGCAACGTAATGCTCCTGCGCCGAAGAACGCCCCGGGTATCGGACATACCATCAACGCTCCAACCAAAGCCGTAGATCTTAACGGTGACGGTCTCGTGGATCTGATTGACGAGAATAACGGTATCATATACACCAACATGGACAAAGGCAAATGGGTATGGTCCATGACCAACGGTATCGTGATTCCTGCCGACCTCAATAACGACGGCATCATGGATTTCGTCTTCCCAGGTGCCAAACTGTATGTCGCTATCTATAACCGCACAACTGCACAATTCGATATCACCACGCTATTCCAAAATATGGCAGTGGACGATATCGTTTATTGCTATGACTTTGACCATGACGGAGATCTGGATTTGTTGGCTACGTTTGCAGCATCCAAAAACAACACAGGCTACGCCTATACTTGCTTCTTCCGGAACAACGGCGATGGTACTTTCACACGTAAAGCGGAGCAGGATTACGGAGAGAACGTGGACTTGACCTTTAAGGCGCTGCAAGATATCGATGGAGATGGTTGGTATGACCTGCTGGCATTGCTCAAAACAGGAGATATGCAATATAGTTTGGTTTGGCTGAAAGGAAACAATAATTTGACGTTCGGTAATCCGCAAGTATTAGGAGCTATTGACGCTGCCATGAGCGATGGAAGCTTCTTTAGTTATCCCAATATTTTTAATATTATCTGCAATGCCGAAGACCTCAACGGGGATGGTACACTGGAAATTTGGCTTAGCGGCATAAGCGATACATATGAGCCGACGATCTATTCAATTACAGGTGCGATCGTAAACACGCGTCCTACTGCACCTGCGGCTCCCGTTCTTGCTTATAACAACGGCATATTGACCATCACATGGGCTGACGGCGCTGATGCTGAGACACAAACGGCTGACCTCACCTACGCCCTGCGTATAGGAACCTCTGCCGGCGGAAATGACATCCTTGCCGCTCATGCGAATGCGAATGGAATCCGTCGTAACTTTTTGGACGGCAACATGGGTAAGTTCCATTCCTATACCATCGATCTGCGCTCGTATGCACCAGCAACCATCTACGTGGCGGTACAGACACTGGATGCGCAGCATAGCGGTTCGGTTTGGTCGCAAGAAGCAACCGTGATACATGACCTCGTGCCGGTAGAGTTTACGCTTAGCAAGACCTCTATCGCTTTCAACGAGACGGTAGAGTTGACTTATTCGGCGCTGCCCGAAGGGTACACCCACCAATGGACAATAGAAGACGGTTCGTATGTAGCAAGCGCCGAATCGGCAACGAAACTCATTCTTTCCTTTACCACCAGTGGCAACAAAACCATTACGCATACCGTAATTACTCCTACCGGCGGTACACTGACAGCCAGTGCTACAATGAATGTACTTCCTGCCGGCGTCGGCGAGATGATAGCACTTACTTCCAACCAAATGCGTATCCTATTCAATGCGCTGGCCGACTATAATTACGACGGACGTATGGATGGTTTTAGCTATACCGACAATACAGTACAGTTAGGTACGGATAACGGGAATATATTCCGCAAAGCCCCCGGTGTGTGGAACACGAACATCAATGCCGGAAGCCGGCCTATATGGTACGATTGGAACTTGGACGGACATGTTGATCTGATATTCCGGAACGCGTGGTTGGCTCATGATCCGGAGGGCTTTTCGTTGACGGAAATAGCATATACTACAGACGTGCAGGATTGCTACGATGCCCACATTCGTCCGGAAGAGGAGATACGTTCCTTCTATGCGGATATAGACAATAACGGCTATCTGGACTCTGTGGCACTCGTCCTCAATCCTACCGGTGGAACAGATCGTTATGGCGATGAGGTATATGGCGTCTATGTATGGTACTATGAGGCCGACAGTGTGATTGCCGATGGTTTTCTGATTCCCAACGTAGGCAATGCGGGTTGTACAATTACCAACTGTTACCTCACGCCGGGCGAACATTGTATTGCCATCCAACGTCCGAGTGAAGAAGATCAATTGCTATATCCGATAGTAGCTCCGCTGGACGAACGTCCGGCAGCGCCGACTAATATCCAAGCCACGATGACTAACGAAGGTCTGCTGATCACATGGGAGACAGCTGTCGATGACCATACACCTGCAGCAGCTATGCGGTATAACCTGAGTGTGAAACAGCAAGGAGCGGACACCTATCTCATCAGTCCGCAGAATGGAGGAGAAGCAGATGCTTCTTATATCCCTGGATACGACTATTTCGAAGGAACGAGTTATCTCATTCCGACCTCTAAACTGTCCAACGGCACCTACGAGATTGCTATGCAGGCACTCGATCTGCAGAGCAAGTTATCTGTATTCTCGCAGGCCATCACCGCAGCAGTAGTGCGCAACCCGATTGAGGTGCAGTCTTTCGCTTGTGCTTACGACGAAGTCGTTGTTACGTATCACGGCGCAGAGACTTCCGGTACACCGGTATGGAACTTCGACGGCGGTATAGTGGAGGGCTCCGATTTCGGACCTTACACGGTTATATGGATGACCGGCGGAGAGAAGACCATCACCCTTACACTCGATGGTACGAATTATTCGGCGAATATCACTATTGATGATCCGAGCACATTGGCAGTAGCGCTGCCGACTGTTCTTTACGAAGAGATTCCTGCGTCGGCTTCCGTGCCCGATGGTATCGAATACCAATGGTTGGTTTCGGTGGACGGCGGAGATATACATCCCGTGGATCAGTATGGTATTATCCTGAATCTGGATGAACACAATAATCCGTATATCAGCACGGTTGTTTCTTATGACTATCGTTTGAGCGCAAGCGGACTCAATGTTACCGCGCATTATAAGGGCAACGCTTCCAACAAGACGCTCGTCGGACATGATGTGGTGCTCTATCTGCGTGTGACGAATGCGAACGGTTGCGAGACGAAGTTCATGAGCAATGTTACCGTAATGGCTGCTACCAACATCCCGGCACTTACATTGGTTACCACGGATGCAAACGGACATAATGTCCTTTCATGGACGGGCGCTGAGTCTTTTGCTACCGTCAATGTCTATAAGGAAGGCGCTTCGCTCAATGATTTCCAACTCATTGGTTCAGCGAATGCTTCTGTCGGAACCTATACGGACAATGCTTCGGATGCTACGCAGAAGGCGGAGCGCTATCGTCTGACCGGTGTGACTGCCAGCGGTAACGAGTCGCCAACGAGTGCCATCCATAAGACCGTACACCTGACCATCAACCGCGGTGTACAGAACGGCACGTATAACCTCATCTGGAATGAGTACGCAGGCGCATCGATCAGTTCGTACCGCATCCTGCGTGGCGCATCGCCGACTAACCTGTCGCAGATAGCGGTTGTGGCTTCGTCCACCACCTCGTACACCGACCAGACTCCGGATGATGACCTGCCGTACTACGCGATTGAGTACGTACTCTCCGGTGCAGCGGCTGCTCCTGCTGTCAACCACGCAGCACAAGCCAACCTATCCGGTCGCTCGAATGTGGTGGATCGCAGAACGACGGAAGGCTTGGAAGAGGTCATAGCTACCGGTGAATATATCAACGGAATGAAGATCCTCATCAACGGTACGATATACATCCTCCGCGGAGAGAAGGTATATACGCTGACCGGACAAGAGGTGAGATAACACGGAAAAATCGCACAAAACTGCAAAAAGTCCCGCATATATTTGCATATGTGGGATTTTTTGTGTATCTTTGCACGCTTTTTATGTTATGGCAAATAAACGTAAGATCATAAACGACCCGGTATTTGGGTTTCTGACTATACCCAACGAACTGATTTTCGATGTGTTGCAGCATCCGTACGTGCAGCGATTGAACCGTATTCGTCAGTTGGGACTTTCTTATCTGGTTTACCCGGGTGCGATGCATAGCCGCTTCGGTCACTCGTTGGGCGCGATGCACTTGATGCATGAGGCGATCGCTTCGTTGCGTCTGAAGGACGTGGAGATCACGCCCGAAGAGGAAACGAGTGCGATGATCGCCATCTTGCTGCATGATATCGGTCACGGACCTTTCTCACACGTGTTAGAGCACACGATCGTTGATGGCGTGACGCACGAGGACATCTCGCTGCTCATGATGCAGCGTATCAACGAGGATCTGCACGGTCAACTCGACATGGCGATCGCTATCTTCAAAAACGAGTACAAGAAGCATTTCCTGCATCAGTTGATTTCAAGTCAGTTGGACGTGGATCGAATGGATTACCTGTGCCGTGACTCGTTCTTTACGGGCGTGCAGGAAGGACGCGTGGCGAGTGAGCGACTGCTGAAGATGCTGGATGTGCGGGATGATAAACTGGTGGTGCAGATTAAAGGCATCTACAGCGTGGAAAAATTCCTGGTAGCCCGCCGGTTGATGTACTGGCAGGTCTATCTGCATAAGACCTCGGTGGCAGCGGAGCAGCATCTGATCAAGATCCTGAGTCGCGCCAAAGAGTTGGCGCACAGCGGCAAAGAGCTCTTCTGTTCGCCGGCATTGAAGTATTTCCTCTATCAGCATGTGACTTTCGATGCGTTCGGGACACATAGCGAGGCGTTGGAGCAGTACGCGCTGCTGGACGATAATGACGTGCTGTCGGCTATCAAGACCTGGATCTCGAGTGGTGACAAAGTGCTGAGCCTGCTGAGCGAGAGTTTTATCAACCGTCGTCTGTTCCGCGGGGAGTTGCAAAGCGAGCCTTTGACGGAAGCACAGAAAACGGCACTCAATAAGCAGTACGCGCAGGCATTAGGCATCAGCGAGCAGGATGCGGAATATATGTGGAGCGAACATGTATCGACGAGTAACACCTATAGTGAGAAAGATGACTCGATCGATATCTTGTACTCCGACGGCACAGTGCGTGACATCGCGGATGCGAGTGAGATACTCGACCTCGAAGCCCTCACGCGCAAGCCGAAAAAATTGTATATCTTTAAATATCGAATAGATGGAATTTAGTGCACAACAAATAGCTGCCTTGTTAGGCGGACAGTTGTATGGCAACGCGAATGCCAAGGTAAGTGACGTAGCTCCGATAGAGAGCGCGGATGCGAAGCATTTGACGTTTATCACGGATGAGAAATACTTACCGTATCTGCAGAACACCAAAGCGGGTGTGGTACTCATCACACGCAGCCTCGTGGAGGGTAAGATCGCTTTCCCGGAAGGCGAAGGCAAAGCCGGTGGCGCCGTCATTTTGGTGGACAACGCCCGCGGTGCGATGGGACAACTGCTGTCGATGGTGTCGAAGGCGATGTTCCCGGCTAAGAAAGGTATTGAACAACCCTCGTTCGTTAGCGAAGGCGTGGTTGTTCCCGAGGACGCGTACGTAGGTGCATTCGCATACATAGGCAAGAACGTGCGTCTGGGTGCAGGTGTGCAGATCTACCCGAACGTGTATATCGGCGATAATGTGGTGATCGGCGACGGCACGATCCTCTACGCAGGTGTCCGCATCTATGCCAACTGCAAGATAGGCAAACAATGTATCCTGCACGCGGGCGTCGTCATCGGCGCAGACGGATTCGGTTTTGAACCGGACGCACAGGGCGTGAACCAGAAGATCCCGCAGATAGGCAATGTGATCATCGAGGATGATGTGGAGTTAGGTGCTAACACCTGTGTTGATCGCGCGATGATGGGTTCGACGATCGTGCGCAAGAACGTGAAGGTGGATAACCTCGTGCAGATCGCGCATAACGTGGAGGTAGGCGAGAGCTCGTTCCTCTGCGCGCAGGTGGGTATCGCCGGCAGCACGAAGGTCGGCAAACATTGTATATTAACCGGACAGGTAGGCGTAGCCGGCCATATCGAGATAGCGGACAACTGCATCTTCGGTGCGCAGTCAGGTGTATCGGGTTCGGTGCGCAAACCGGGTATGTACATGGGTTCGCCGGCTATCGATGCCAGCATCTGGCGTCGCGCTGCGGTGAAGTTCAAACAATCAGGACAGAGATAATAATTCATAATGAAACAACACACCATCAAAGAGAGTTTTTCTCTCAGTTCGGTAGGCCTCCACACAGGCCTTCAGATCACGGCGACCTTCCAACCGGCGCCTGCTAATACAGGCGTACGCCTGCGTCGCATTGACCTTCCCAAACAACCTTGTTATCAGGCTTTGGCTGACTACGTGTCGGGTACAGAGCGCGGTACTGTGTTGGAGCACGGTAAATGGAAGATCTCCACGGTAGAGCACGCGCTGAGTGCGTTATACGCCATGGGCGTGGACAACTGCCTGATCGATATCGACGCACCCGAGATGCCTATTCTTGATGGCAGCGCGCGTATGTTCATCAAGGAGATTCAGCGCGTGGGACTGGAGGAACAGGATGCCGAACAGAATGTGTTTGTCGTGACCGAACCGATCGAGTACATCTCCGAGCACGGAAACATCATGCGTATCGAACCGTGTGACCATTATGAGGTGGACGTGACGATCGCTTTCCCGTCGCTCTTCCTGCGTGAGCAACATGCTACGCTCACAGACCTCACCAAGTACCCCAAAGAGATCGCTGCAGCGCGTACGTTCTGTTTCGTGCGCGAGATAGAACCGCTGTTGCGCGTAGGACTCATCAAGGGTGGTGACCTCAAGAACGCACTCGTGATCTACGAGACCGAGATGTCACAGGATGGTATGGATTATTTCTGCGACAAGATGGGGCAGCCGCATCTGGATGCCAAGAAACTCGGTTATCTCTCGCCGCTGAACTATCAGAACGAACCGGCTCGGCATAAACTGCTGGACGTCATCGGTGACCTGTCGCTCTTGGGTATGCGTATCCAAGGCCGCATCGTCACCTACAAGCCGGGACATACTTTCAACACACAATGTGTGCGTAAACTTAGAAACCAAATTTTATCAGAATAATGATATCTCCTTTAGCTTCCATTCATCCCGAGGCGAAGATCGGTGAGAATGTAGAGATCGGTCCGTTTGTATTCATCGACCGAGATGTAGAGATCGGCGACGGTTGTATTATCGACTCGAACGCCACGATCTGCCAATACACTAAATTAGGCAAGAACTGCCATGTGTTCCCGTCGGCTGTCATCGGTGCCATCCCGCAGGATCTGAAGTTCCACGGCGAGGTGACTTGGACTATCATCGGCGACAACTGTGTGCTGCGTGAGTTCGTGACCGTTCACCGCGGTACGTTCAGCAAAGAGAAGACCGTCATCGGTAACAACAACCTCATCATGGCGTACTGCCACGTGGCGCATGACTGCGCGCTAGGCAATAACATCATCATGTCTAACTGCACGCAGTTAGCCGGCGAGGTGGTCGTAGATGACTTCGCGATCATCGGCGGTGGTACGCTGGTGCACCAGTTCAGCCATATCGGTGGTCATGTGATGATTCAGGGCGGTTCGAAAGTGAACAAAGACATCCCGCCGTTCATCATCGCAGCCCGCGAACCGATTGCTTATTGCGGTGTCAACTCGGTAGGACTCAACCGTCGCGGCTTCACACCCGAGCAGATCCACACCATCCAAGAGGTGTACCGCATGATCTATCAGGGCGGAATGAACACCACCCAGGCGCTGGAGCATATCGAGGCGAACATGCCCGCATCGAAAGAGCGCGATATGATTCTGGAATTTGTTAAAGGATCCACAAGAGGTATAGTAAGAGCATAATATGGAAGAGCAAGAAAAAAGTCTCAATTTCATTGAGCAAATCGTAGAGCAAGACTTGGCAGAAGGTAAGAACGACGGACGTATTCAGACGCGTTTCCCGCCAGAACCGAACGGATACCTGCATATCGGTCACGTCAAGGCCATCTGCATGGACTTTGGCATCGCGGAGAAGTACAACGGCGTTTGTAACCTCCGTTTCGATGACACGAACCCTGCCAAAGAGGACACCGAATACGTAGAAACCATCGAGCGTGACATTGCTTGGCTGGGCTTTAAGTGGGGTAAGATCTTCTATGCCTCCGATTATTTCCAGCAGCTCTACGACCTCGCTATCCGTTTCATCAAAGAGGGTAAGGCTTATGTAGATGAGCAGACGGCTGAGCAGATCGCTGAGCAGAAAGGTACACCGACCGAACCGGGTGTGGCTTCGCCTTATCGTGACCGTCCGATCGAAGAGAACTTGCGTCTCTTTGAGGCTATGCAGCGCGGTGAGATAGAGGAAGGTAAGATGGTGCTCCGTGCCAAGATCGACATGGCGAACCCCAACATGCACTTCCGTGACCCGATCATGTACCGTATCATCACTTCCCACCCGCACCATCGTACGGGTACCAAATGGAAGGTCTATCCGATGTACGACTTCGCGCACGGTCAAAGCGATTATTTCGAGGGTGTGACGCACTCCATCTGTACGCTCGAGTTCGAGGTACACCGTCCGCTGTACGACTATTTCCTCGACCAGATAACCGGCGAGAACTTCGCAGGTCTGAGTCCTTATGGACCCGACTATCGTCCGAAACAGCGTGAGTTCAACCGCCTTAATATCACTTACACCGTGATGTCGAAGCGTAAGATGCTGCAGCTCGTCAAGGAAGGTCTGGTGGCCGGTTGGGATGACCCGCGTATGCCGACCGTTTGTGGTCTGCGTCGTCGCGGTTACACCCCGCAAGCCATCCGTACGTTCATGGATAAGATCGGTTATACCAAAGTGGAAGGTATGATTGACCAAGGCCTGCTCGAGCATGTCATCCGCGAAGATCTCAAAGAGACCGCACCGCGTGTATGTGCTATTTTTGATCCCGTGAAGCTCGTCATCACCAATTACGAAGGCGAAGGCGAGACGCTCATCGCGGAGAACATCGACGGACACGAAGAACTCGGTACGCGTGAGATGAAGTTCGGTAAAGAGCTGTGGATCGAGCGCGGCGACTTCCTCGAGGAGGCAGATAATAAGTTCTATCGCCTCTCCCCGGGTGGTCGTGAGGTGCGTCTCAAAGCGTCCTATATCATCCAGGCTACGGGTTGCGAGAAAGATGCCGATGGTAACATCACTACCGTTTATGCTACCTATGACCCGGATAGCAAGTCGGGCACCGAAGGTGGTAACCGTAAGACGAAGGCCACCATCAATTGGGTAGAGTGCAACAGCGCCATCGATGCGGAAGTACGTCTGTACGACCGTCTCTTCGCCGTTGAGAACCCCTCGGCAGAGGAAGGCGACTTCCGCGATCTGCTCAATCCGGACAGCCTCAAGGTAGTGACCGCCAAAGTGGAATCGTCGCTTGCCAAAGCGCAGGTACATGACCACTTCCAGCTGCTCAAGCAAGGCTACTTCGTGGTCGATGATGATGCTACTCCCGAGCATCTGATACTCAACCGTACGTGTTCGCTCAAAGACAACTATCTCAAATAATCGTGCCCTTGCGGCTAAGAAGTAGTGCGTACACGCGTTTACAACAATAAGGAGCAGATCTTTTGCGAATGGCGTCATCGTTGGGTGCGCTTGACGCCCGAGGAGTGGGTGCGCCAACAATTGCTTCACCGGATGGTGGAGCAATTTGGCTTTCCGGCCTCGCTCATAGCGGTGGAAGCGGCTATCAAAGTGGGGGAAGTGCAGAAACGGTGCGATGCCGTGGTCTATGACCAAACAACCCAACCGCTCATGCTCATCGAGTGCAAAGCCGAGACGGTGCCCCTCACGCAAAAGACGCTGGATCAAGCAGTTACGTATAATCGAAAACTCAATGTGCCCTATGTGCTGCTGCATAACGGGGTGCAATCCATTTGTATTCATGGAAACAGTACTTACACTTCTGGACTCCCTCGATACACCGACCTTTTACGGTGTGAATAACCAAAATATCCTCTGTCTCAAGAACCAGCATGCCGATGTGCGGGTCGTCGCGCGCGGCTATCAAGTGAAGGTCACGGGCTCGGAGAAAGCGATTGACAGCTTCGAGAAATCGCTGCGGCGCTGCGAGGAATTCTGTATTCGCAATAACCGCCTCACGGAGCAGGATATCCTCATGCTCATCCGCGGCGACAAACCGCAGGAGCAGACCACCGATAACCTCATCCTGCATGGCGTGAACGGTAAGTCCGTTTATGCGCGTTCGACCAACCAAAAAGCTCTTGTCGAGGCATATGAAGAGAACGACCTTTTGTTTGCGGTAGGACCCGCCGGTAGCGGCAAGACCTACACGGCGATCGCGCTCGCGGTTCGGGCGCTCAAGAACCGCGAAGTACGCCGTATCATCCTCTCCCGTCCCGCGGTGGAAGCAGGCGAAAAACTCGGCTTCCTTCCCGGCGATATGAAGGAGAAGATCGACCCGTATCTGCAGCCCCTTTACGATGCCTTGCAGGACATGATTCCCGCGGCTAAACTGACGGAGTTCATGGAGAAAGGAACGATCCAGATAGCCCCGCTCGCTTTCATGCGCGGACGTACGCTGTCGGATGCCGTGGTTATTCTTGATGAGGCGCAGAACACCACCGTCTTGCAACTCAAGATGTTCCTCACCCGTCTGGGTTTGGGCGGTAAGATGATTGTCACGGGCGATATGACCCAGATAGACCTGCCGGCAACGCAGAAATCCGGTCTGCGGGACGCCCTCGAGCGCTTCAAGGGCATCAAGGGCATCAAGGTCATTGAGTTCAATGAGAAGGATATCGTCCGCCACCCCTTAGTCAAACATATCGTGGCGGCTTACAAAGAGAATAAGTAGTCGAAAGCCTCGTTGGCTTCGTCCGGTGTGATAACCTGATTGATGACGGGCTCACCGACAGAACGAATGAGCGTGCAGTTGATCTCAGCGGCGCGCTCGTTCTTTTTATCTTGCTGCATCAGACGAATCAACTGTTCCCGCTCGGAGCACTTGCATTGCGGTTTACCGTAATAATGGAGCATGATCTGCGTCAACTGCTGCAGCGGTTCTTTGGGACACCCGAGCTTGATCACACTCAGGTACAACTCCGCAATCAAACCATATACCACGGCATAACCGTGCGGCATCGCTCCCGTAACCTGTAACCCGTCACCCGTAACCTCTTCTATTGCGTGCCCAAAGGTATGACCCAAATTGAGCACCTTCCTCAACCCTTCTTCTTTCGGGTCAGCAGCTACGATGCGTTCTTTGACGGCAATCCCTTGTGCGATGAGCGGTGTCAATTCCTCTATATCCATCCGGTCAAGGTCATACTGCAAGAGTTTGTCCCATAACCTGTCACCCGTAACCTGTAACCCCTCATCTATCAACCCCGTCTTGATTAGTTCCCCAAATCCGCTGAGGAATTCTTTTGCCGGCAACGTCTTCAACCATCCCGGCCAGATGAGTGTCTCTACCGGTTGGGCGAACGCACCGATACTGTTCTTGAGTCCGTGGTAATTGATGCCGGTTTTGCCACCGGAAGAAGCATCGATCATTGCCAGCAGGCTTGTGGGGATATTGACGTAGTCAATACCGCGTTTGTAGGTAGCAGCCGCAAAACCCACCATATCCGTCAGTACACCGCCGCCGATGGCAATCACCAGCGCACGACGCGTGAGACCCTGCGCAAAGAAGAAATCCCAGATCTGCTGAACCGTCGCCAGAGACTTAGCGGATTCGGATACATGGATCGCTAACTCGCTCCCCATTAATCCATTCACCCCTTCATCCCTAACCACCACAATCTGCTCGCGGTCATATCGCGCCAAAATGGTCTCCAATGCACTATGTATATCGCTGCAAAGCATGTTTTTGCGTCAAAATCGATGCAAAGGTACAACTTTTTTTGCGTATGTCAAAATTATTTTGTAATTTTGCGCAAAATTTTAAGGTACAATGAGAAAATTCTTCGCAATACTATTGTTCGGCCTGTTCACTTTGCCGCTGATGGCAGAGGACGTCGTGTATATCACCACGGAGCAGTTCAAGGCTCGTATCTTCGATTACAAGAGCGAGAAAGATTGGAAATACAAAGGCAAAAAACCATGCGTGATTGATTTCTATACCACCTGGTGCGGCCCGTGCAAACGCTTGGCGCCGATCATGGAGGAGTTGAGTCAGACCTACTGCGACCAGGTGGTGTTCTACAAAGCGGACACAGAGCGCGAGCGCGAGTTGGCGTACGTGTTCGGTATCAATTCGATTCCGCAGGTGCTATACATCCCCGTAGAAGGCAAACCGATGTTGCTCAAAGGGCTCTATCCGAAGGAAGAGATTGTGAAAATCATAAATGATTTTCTATTGAAAAATGAAAAATGAAGAATGAAAAGGGATGCAGGTTGAGTTCGGGTTGTTGATATTATCGCTTCTGTTCTTCGTCAGTATTTTTGCGGACAAGATCGGTTACAAGTACGGCGTACCGGCGTTGCTGCTATTTTTAGCCGTCGGTATGTTCTTCGGTTCGCATGGCATGACGACCTTGTTGGGCATGCGGGGCGTGGAGATAGAGATCGGCACGGCGCAGGCGCTGAGTACCTTGGCGATGTGTATCATCCTCTTCACCGGTGGTATGGAGACGCGGCTGAGTGATATTAAATCGGTCTTGGCGCCGGGTATCACCTTGGCGACCTTGGGCGTGATGCTGACCTGCGTCATCACGGGCGGCATCATCTATTTCATCTTCGGTTGGATCCATGCCGTCACTTCGATGTCGATCTGGTTGGCGCTGCTGATGGCGGCGACGATGTCGAGTACGGACAGCGCGAGTGTGTTCTCGGTGCTCCGTACAAACGGAATCGGTCTGAAGCATAACCTGCGTCCGTTGCTGGAGTTAGAGTCCGGTGCGAACGACCCGATGGCGTATGTGTTGACCACCACGCTGATAGGCGTTGTCATCAATGTGCATACAATAGCGGGGCTGACGGAGAAAGTGGAAGCCTTGCCGATCATCCAGACGATTGTTATTCAACTCGTGATGGGAACGGTCTTGGGCTTGGCTCTCGGCGAAGGGCTGGTGCTTCTGATGCGCCGCGTCAAACTGGGCAACGAGTCGCTGTACCCGATCATGATCCTGACGGCGTGTATCTTCATCTTCGCCATCACCCATTATCTCGAGGGCAATACCTATCTGGCCGTCTATGTGGGCGGTCTGATCATCGGCAATAACAAGTTCACCCGCAAGCGCCAGACGCGGTCTTTCTTTAACGGCCTGGCATGGCTCAGTCAGTTGGTAATGTTCTTGATGTTAGGTCTGATGGTGGAGCCGTCGGCACTCATTCAATATAAGGTATGGGTTCCGTGCCTGATCATCAGTTTTGTGATGATCTTCATCTCCCGCCCGATAGCCGTGTGGCTTTGCATGCTGCCTTTCCGTCAGTTCCGTCAGCGTGACCGAATGATGCTCAGTTGGGTAGGTCTCAAAGGCGCCGTGCCGATCATCTTCGCTATCATGTGCAAGGCGAACGGCGTGCCGTATGCGGATATACTCTTCAACGTGGTGTTCCTCTGCACGATCGTGTCGCTGCTGGTGCAAGGCACGACTCTGACGCAGATGGCTAAGAAACTCAATCTGGATACGCCGCAAGAGAAAGAGCGCTCGCTGGAGTATTTCGATATCGACCTGCCGGATGAGATTCAGTCCTCAACCCGCGAGGTGGAGGTGACGGCGAAGACCTTGGCGAACGGTAACACGCTGCGCGAGTTGAATATCCCGCCCAAGACCCTGATCATCATGGTGCGCAGAGGAGAAGATTTCTTCGTGCCGACGGGTTCGAGTACCTTGGAGTTGGGAGACCAGTTGTTAGTCATCAGCGATAAGGATGCACAGGCGACTTACCAGCATATGATTGACGATGCGGAGGAGGAAGCTATGTGGCGGGCAGAGATGAAAGCCAAAGTGCGCAAACGCGTCGAGAGAATGACCGCGTGGACACATAAAAAGAAATAAATCATAAATCAAAAAATAAATCAAAAATGTCAAAGACTATCGTCTTTCTCACCGGCGCAACCGGTACGATGGGTTATGCAGGCATGATGGAGATCCTGCGCTACCCGAAGCAGTATGAGTTACGTATCTTAGCTCGTCCGAGCAAGAAGAACAAGGAGTTACTAGCCCCGCTAATCGATGATCACTCATCGCTCCACGTTATCTGGGGCGATCTGACCAAGTACGAGGATGTACTGAAAGGTGTGTCCGGAGCGGATATCGTGCTGCATGTAGGCGGTATGGTCTCGCCGCAGGCGGACTATCGTCCGAAAGCCACGCTGCGCACCAATATCACAGCCGCCGAGAACATCACCAAAGCCGTGCTGGCGCAACCGGAAGATCAGCAGCCGAAAGTGGTGTATATCGGTTCGGTAGCCCAGATGGGTGACCGTCGCGAACCGCTTCATTGGGGTCGTGCAGGTGATCCGATCTGTGTGTCGGCATACGACCACTACGGTCTGACCAAAGTGCAGGCGGAGCGTATCATCACCGACTCGGGCATCAAGACCTGGGTGTCCCTCCGTCAGTCGGGTATTCTCTATCCCGCCATCCTCAAGAACTACGACCCCATCATGTTCCACGTACCGATTCGTGGCGTGTTGGAATGGGCAACGGTAGAAGACAGCGGACGTCTGCTCGAGCGCGTATGCCGTCCGGACGTACCGGAGGAGTTCTGGCGTAACTACTATAACATCGGTTCGGGCAAAGAGTACCGCCTGTCGAACTATGAGTTCGAGGTGCTCTTGCTGGATGCCATCGGTTGTCCGCGCCCGGAGAAGATCTTCAATGCCAACTGGTTCACCACCCGCAATTTCCACGGCATGTGGTATATCGACGGCGACAAACTGGAGGACTTGCTCCATTTCCGTGCGAACGTGCCGGTAAAGGAGTATTTCGCCAAGATGGCATCCGCGCCGTCCCTGCCGTGGGGAATCAAGTTCGCTTCCAAGACACATATCGCCAAACTCTTCCCGCATTGCGTGAAAGCGGCGATGTGGTTCATGGCGAACAGCAAGGAGCACGGTACACAATGGTGGATCAAGAACAATAAACAAGCGCGTATCCATGCCTATTACGGTTCGCTCGAGGCCTACAAAGCTATCCCGGATTGGAAACATTTCGACGTGAGTCACAACAGCGAGACGCCTGTGCTGCTCGATCATGGATTCGATGAGAGCAAGGACGTGGATAAACTGACGGACAAAGAGCTGCAGAAAGCAGCTGAGTTCCGCGGCGGTAAGTACCTGGGCAATGACATGTGGGAAGATGCTGAAGGACGTACCTTCAAAGCCGGCCGTCGTCTCGTGTTGCTCGGCGGTCACTGGTCGCCGTTCGACATGCCGTACCCCTATGCGCACGAACCCAAAGAGAAACAAGTGCCGTGGCATTGGGACCGCGTAGCCAAGCAGAACCCGTTCTTTGCACAACTCTGGGCTCCGCTGCATGACAAAGACGAGGATAATGTGTTTGGATCTGAAATCTTCAACGGCTGGGAGAAATAATGTTCTTCGACGAATTAGCATTATCGGATGAGGTGTTGGATGCCTTGTGGGACATGCATTTCGATGAGTGTACCCCGGTGCAGGAGAAGACGATACCGGTTATCTTGGAAGGCCGCGATGTGATATCGTGTGCGCAGACAGGTACCGGTAAGACGGCGGCGTATATCTTACCGCTGCTGACCAACCTCGCTTTCGATGACCATGACCCGGATAAACTGAACGCGATCATCATGGCGCCCACGCGCGAGTTGGCGCAGCAGATCGACCAGCAGATGGAGGGCTTCGGTTATTACGTGCCGTTCTCGTCCGTGGCTATCTACGGCGGTAAGGACAACGGCGCATGGGGTACGCAGGTGACGGGACTGCAACGCGGAGCGGACATCGTCATCGCTACGCCCGGACGCTTGCTCAGCCAGATGAATATCTACGATGTCGATTTCTCGGGCGTCAAATACTTCATTCTCGATGAAGCCGACCGTATGCTCGATATGGGTTTCTACGACGATATCATGACCATCGTGCGTAAGTTACCTAAAGAGCGGCAGACCATCATGTTCTCCGCTACCATGCCGGACAATATCCGCCGCATGGCGAAGGCCATCATGACCGATCCTGTTGAGGTGCAGATTGCCGTCTCCCGTCCGCCCGAGAGCATCAAACAGATGCATGCGTATGTGGACGAGAACAAGAAAGTGGAAACCGTCCTTTCGTGTTTGGCAGACAGGGGCGATCTCAAAAAAGTCATCATCTTCGCAGGCAAGAAGCAACGCGTCAAAGACCTCACGCGCACGCTGCGTTCCTTAAAGATAGACGCGCGCGCGATGCATAGCGACTTGGAGCAGAGCGAACGCGATCAGGTGATGCTGGATTTCAAGAACGGTAAGGTGGCGGTGTTGGTGGCAACAGATGTGGTGTCGCGTGGTATCGACGTGACGGATGTACCCTTGGTCATCAATTACGACGTACCGCATGCACCTGAGGACTATGTCCACCGTATCGGTCGTACCGCACGCGCAGAGAACAGCGGCGAGGCCATGACCCTCGTCTCTCCCGATGATGTACGATATTGGAAAAGAATTGAACGGTTCCTGTCACCTGTAACCCGTAACCCGTCACCCCTTACAGCTTCCGAATCCTCCACTCGTTCGGGTAAAGGTTATTCAGGCGGTTCCCGACATTCTTCGCGAAACCGAGGGGGACACCCTCATAAGTCAAGAGGACGAGGCCAAGGGGCACATCGCTCAGGTTCAAAGCCTCGGTCCGCAAATAACTGAGTGCTTGCTCGAGCGTCAACTCAACCATCGGAAAGGCTTCCTTACGGAGGTCTTTCGTCATACTTAGGCAGTGCTGCGGCGCGATGCCCTTACCGCGTTCTTCACCCAGACCGAAGCCCGTGGAGATGCAGGTCAACTGCGTACCCAACCAATCGATGATCTCTTTGTATTTGAACGGATAGGCCGTCGCAAAACGGTCGGAGTAACGGATTGCCCACTCGTCCGGATGTTGCAGCCACGAGCGCATGACGGGCAGGTACTCGGGATGGGGCATCGGGGTCTCTTTCTTCGGCGCTTTGATACGCGTCTGGTCGAGCGGTTCATTGGCATGCTTGCGCAGCGCGCAGAGATAGAAGCCTTCGCCCTTGGTCTTATGCGGGTAGAAATGATAACCTACCGAACCTTCGGTGATGCCCCAACTCTTGTCGTGTGCGATCGGCAGCACGTCTGCGCCTAAGGTCTCTGCCATCCATTCGACGTTCTTCTCGTTCTCTTCGGTATTGAAGGTGCAAGTAGAGTAAAGCAGGATACCACCCGGTTTGAGGGCATCCCATACGTCCATGAGGATACTGCGCTGCCGCTCGGCGCACATCTTAACGGCCTTGAGGCTCCACTCGTTGCGCGCCTGCTCGTCCTTGCGGAACATACCTTCGCCCGAACAGGGGGCGTCCACCAAGATACAATCGAACAAGTGCTTGCAGCGCTCGCCGTATTCAGCGGCGGTGTTATGGGTGACGACGGTGTTGCCGTTGCCCCATTTCTGGATGTTCTCGCTCAGAATGAACACACGTTGGCGTACGACCTCATTGCTTAAAAGCAGTCCGTCGCTACCGAGGAACTCACTGATAAGGGTCGATTTGCCGCCCGGCGCCGCGCAGAGATCCAACACGATGGACGACGGATCGACATACTGCTCCAAGGCCTGCTGAACGAACATCGAAGAGGCTTCCTGCACGTAGTAACAACCGGCATGGAAGAGCGGGTCTAAGGTGAATTGAGGACGTTTGGACAGGTAATAACCGTCGATATGCCACGGCACTTCGTCTGTGTCGGCATCGAAAGTCAACACGTCTAATTTGCTATTGAGCCGGATAGAGGTAACAGGCTCTGTGTCCAGCGCCTTAAGCAACAGCGTCGCTTCGTTCCCGAGCAACTGATGCATACTCTCTATGAAATCAACCGGTAGCATAAATCGGGTGCAAAGGTACTGCTTTTTTTTGACATATGCAAGAGCAACGGCAATTTTTATAGCCCTAAGTGGATTCGGAAACGGAGTGCCCACTGAACTTCCGGTGCGAGAGACCAGATGGAATAGAGGTCGCAGACGCGGAGGATGTTGCCTATTCCGACCCCGACTTCGGAATAGAATTGGTGATTGGTGATTGGTAATTGGTAATTGTCAGACAGGTAGCCATACGCTATCTTGGCTTCGACGAGTTCGCGCAGGTGCAGCCAGCGGATGCCGGGGATGAGGTTGAAGAGGATACCTTGTCCGTTCCATTCGGTTTGCAGCGCGACGTACTTATCCGCCATCAGTTGCCGGCCATGCAGGAGCGTGAAACGGTACGGGTCATAGGCGTAGCCTTGGTTGGCGTTTGCCTGCCAGAGGAAACTACCCGGTACGCGTCCAAAGATAGCACCTGCTTGGAAAGCATAGGTCAGTGTACCACCCATGCCTAAGTTGGCGTGTTGTGTCAACATAACGCGCAAATGACCATACAGCCCGTCCGTCCAGTGTCCAGCTTCGAGGCCGAGGTAGAGGACGGGGTACTTGGCAGAGTAGGCGTAGCGGCGCATGAAATAGCCGTCGTACTTGCGTTCGTCCCAACTGAGTCGGGCGATCGCGCTGAGCGTCTGATAAGCGTAGCCTTCCTGCCAACCCGCGCGGAGATAGGCATGCGTCTCCAGATGATCCGTCCAGTCCGCCCACCAGTGGTATTGGATTTGCCGCTGACGAATGGCGGTGTTGACATACAGGGAGTCACGATGCAGCGCTTCAAACGCGTAGGCTGTGAAGTCGAAATTACCCCAACCCATCGAGTTCTCTCGCAGCAGCCGGTCGAAATCATCTACCTCCGACCACACGTAATGGTCGTTGTACTCGAGTTGCATGATATGCCGCCGTTGGGTGGGCAAGTTAACGGATATACGCCCCATGCCTTTGGCCGAACGATCTTTGATACCGTAACCCACCGATGCCTCCAGCGAGACCACTTTGGATAGTTTCTCATTCGTGCGGAAGGGCAAACCGAAATGGACGCCTTCGTGCGAGTTGACTTGCAGGATCTCTTCCACGTGTCCGATATCAAGCCAACTGCCGGTGGGGATATAACCCGTGGTGGCGATCGTGGCGAACCATTTGGCAGTGCGAATGATAGGCAGGCTATCGAGGGCTGAGAAGGCGTTGTCGCTCTGGGAATGCAACTCCTCGGAAACGGGCTCTTCCCGAGCCCCCTCCCGTCCGCTTCCCCAAGCGGATGCCACTGTTTCTACGGAGTTCATTCCCTGCGCGTTTATCAGACTCGTCGTCAGCAGCAGGGTCGGGAAGACGGTACCGGCTTTCTCGCTTTTGATAGAGACGTCCAAGATGGCAGAGATATGTTCCTGTGCGATGATGCCGTCGGGTGTCAAGGTCTGCGAGACGTGCAGCGTGTTGACGTAGTTAACCGCCACTTCGGCAGGCACGTAAGCCGTGATAGAACGTAAGGCGAACGTCGCGGTGTCGATGACCATCTCACCGTTGAAAGTAGCATAGAACGAATTCCTCGTTCGGAAATGAATCGTATCTTCGCCCACGAGATAATAGCGGTAGTATAAGTTGCCGCTCGTTGCCAACGGAGAGAGGAACGCGTGACCCATGATGCTGACCGAGTTGGCGTAAAAATTGAGGTTTCCTTCATTGCCGAGAAGCGAAGAGTAGTCCGTTTCGCTGAGGATGAGCGCTTGGGTGAGTTGGTCATTGGCGGGTGTCATCTCATTGCCGGCGATGCGGAAAGACTGCGTCTCGCGGTAGAGCGGCAGAATATAGGTCGAGTCCTCCTGCGCGATCATACCTGCTTGCAGGCTCCGCCACAGTGCCCGACGCAGATGCCGTTTATTGATCTGCGAGACGTAGAGCGCCTGCTCGCGCCGGGTATCCATCGTGAGCTCGGGATGCATCGTTCGGTCATTATCCGGTCGGTGCAGGCGCACTTGTCGGAGCAGTTCAAGGGCAGGGTTCTCGTTGGGCGCTACCACCACTTCGGTTAGTAAGGCTGCCCGCTCGCGCATGGCGACCTGCAGACCCGCCATGGCACCGGGTTCAATATCGAAACGCTGGGTGTAATAGCCCACGGCCGAGAAGACCAGTTGCGCTTTATCCTGCATGTCCACGCGCAAGACATAGTTACCGTTCTCATCGGAAGTGGTACCTATCTTCGTGCCCCGGAAATGGATGTTGACGTTCGGGATGGCCTCACCCGTGGTCTCGTTCACTATCTCGCCGACGATGATCGTCTCCACTGCGTGGAGTGGAGACATGAGCAAGATAAGCAGAAAAGCTACTATTTGTTTGCGGGATGACATTGCAGGATGGCTTGGCGTAAGTCTTGTACGTTGAGGTGGGTGTAAATCTCGGTGGTGGAGAGGTCTTCGTGCCCGAGCAGTTGTTGTATCACGCGCAGGTCAGCGCCGTTCTGCAGCAGGTGGGTCGCGAACGAATGACGGAGCGTATGCGGGCTGACGGTCTTAGTGATACCGGCTTCGGAGCACAGGCGCCGCACGATAGTGAAGACCATAGCGCGCGTCAACGGACGACCGTACCGGTTGACGAACGCGATGTCCTTGGACTCGGGTTTGAGTGGCCATGTGCTGCGTTCCTGCATCCAATAACCGAACCATTCTTCGGCTACCGGCGAGAGGGGTACGAGTCGTTGCTTGCTGCCTTTGCCTTCGATGAGCATGTAGTGCTCGTGGAGGTAGATCTTGCTCAGTTGCAGATTAACCAACTCACTCACGCGCAGCCCGCTACCGTAGAGCATCTCCATCATGGCGCGGTTGCGGTGGCCTTCGTTGGAACTCAGATCGATAGCCGCCATCATGCGGTTAATCTCATCGAGCGTAAGAACAGTCGGCAGATGTTTGGACTTTTTCGGCCCTTCCAACAGTTCGGACGGGTCTTGGTCGATATAGTCTTTGTAGAGCAGAAAACGAAACCACGAATGGATTCCCGCCAGCATGCGGGCTTGCGTAGCTTCGGATTTTATATCCTTGAAGAGCGCATAGATACACTCCTGGAGTTGGTCAAAATCCATGTGCACGATATCCACGTCGTGCTCCTTCGCATACGCACGCAGTTTGTCCAGATCCATCTCGTAGCCTTCGACCGTATTGGGCGAGAAACCCCGTTCCAGACGCAGGTAGGTATGATACTCCTTGCGGAGTTGCTCGTCGGATGTTATTGTTTTGACCATGGTTTGAGTTTGCCGCTAAAGGATGCGTGATAGGTCGTGACGCCGCCACCGCTATTGCGGTAGTACAGCGTGAAGAGCAGACTGTCGTTGCGGTACTCGAACGCACCGGAATCCACCACCTGAATGTTCGCCACTTTATCCTCTTGAATGTCCAGAATATAGATGCCGTACGGCATGCCTTCGTAATCGCGTCCGGGCAGGAAGGTGAAAGGTGTGGCGGTGGTGTCCGAATGATACGAACCGGGCACTAAGAGCGAATCCGGTACGAAGATATCGGATAGGTAGAGGTTGAAACCCGTTCCTTTGATACGATGGTTCTCGTCCAGCGAGATGCCGTCCGAATACAGATCGAGTGCCACTACCGCCGCCGTGGAATCGTAGTAATGCCCGTAGATCTCTTCGTACGCCAGCGTGTATTCCTGCGGCATTTTGCGGCGCTCGTACGGCGTGCCATAGTGACACGCCAGCAGCATGAAGAGCGGCAGCAGAAGGAGTGCTATCTTGAGTTTGTGCGCAGGATACCATGCCGCGATCCAACCGAGGGCGAGCACGATGACCGCTACCAGCAGGACGTCCGATACCTGCACCAGCACCGGATAAGCCGAGATGATGTACTCGCCGCCGTTGCCGAGGGTGAGCCAACCGAAATGTTGTTGTCCGAGACAGAGCAGCACGCCGATGATAAGGCCGGCAAGGGTACCCAGCGATGAGATAAACCAACCCTCCAAAAGGAAGATACGACGGATGGTCGGTGCGTCTGCACCTAAGTCCGACAGAATACGGATATCTTCGCGTTTGTCGATCATCAGCATCGAGAGCGAACCGATAATATTGAAGCTGGCGATGAGCAGAATGAAGACGAGCAATAAGACCGTCAACCATTTTTCTATACGCAGGATACGGAAGAAATCCGCCTGCTGTTCATATCGGTCGAGCACTCGAAAGCCCTCTCCGAGTTCTTTCGATATTTGTGATTTGATATTGGTGATTTTTGATTTGTCTCTCGGCGTGATGCGGAGCGCTGATGCGGTCTGTGCATCGTAGTCAAAGAGCCGTTGTGCCAGCGGGAGGGAGACGAGCATCAGTTGGTCGTCGTACTCAATCTGGTTGACGGCAAACGTACCGGCGATAAACGCATGCTCGTGTCGTAGAGACAGATCGGGACGCAGCATGTTGATCTTCCCCGTTCGTTCCGGTGCATATAGATGCAAAGCCCCCGTGAAATGGGCGTTGATACCTATCTGTGCGGCCAAGCCCCGACCTAAGACCGCGCGCTCGAAAGCACCGTCCCAGACCGAGTAGAAACCGTCCGTGATGATCGAATCGATATGTGCTGTACTCGTAAAGAGACTATCTACACCCATCACCCGTGCTGGCATCTGGTGATCTTTGTAGCGAATGAGTGCGGTCTGCTCCAGTTGCATGGAGATGGCATCTATGTCCTCGCGCGCGTACAAGGAAGCAATCGGGAGGGTGTCGGTGCGAAGGGTCTGGCCTTCGGCAGGAACGACCAGCAGTTCGGCATCGAACTCTGAGAACATCTTCTCTACCAGTGCCCCGAAACCGTTCATTACCGACAATACACAAATCATCGCTGCCGTCACGACCGCTACTGCAGCGGCACTGATGCCGGAAACGATATTGATGGCGTTATGCCCTTTCTTCGAGAAAAGGTACCGCCAGGCAATGTGGGATTCGAGATTAGCCATGGAGCAGCTCATCGATGCGTTCCATCCGATCGATGGTCTCGTCCAAATGGAAGACTATTTCAGGGATAATACGCAACTGATGGCGCTCTAATGTGCCGAGTTCACCGCGAAAACGGTGGGCGTTCTCTTCGATCAGCGCCATGGTCTGCGCTACCTTGTCTTGCGGGAAGATAGACAGATAGATATGCGCCAAAGAGAAATCAGGCGTTACGCGCACTTCGCTTACCGAGATCAGTGTCCCGCTTAGCGTGCGCGCGTAACGTAGAAGGATGTCGCTCATGTCCTTTTGGATTAAGCGAGCAATTTTGTGTTGTCTAGTTGACTCCATTAAAATTTGTGGCGACCTTCGTCAGCTACAGTCAGTTTTTTACGACCTTTAGCACGACGTGCAGCCAATACACGACGACCGTTAGCGGTTGTCATTCTCTCCAAGAAGCCGTGTTTGTTACGACGCTTACGTTGGGAAGGTTGAAATGTACGTTTCATTGTCTTATTTGTTTTTGAGTCTTCTCACGAAGACGGGTTTATACGTCAAAAAGCCTGCAAAAGTACTGCTTTTTTTTGAATTGACCAAATTTTTTTGTATTTTTTTTGCTTTTGACGTCGTTTTTAGTCAAAAACCTCCATTAAAATGTCCAGCGATTTGGGTTCACGCCACGTTTCGACGTGTTCATCGAAGTACTGGCACAGTTGGCGTAAGGTCTTCTGTCGAGCCGCCCTCGTTAGGGGTGTTTCTGGTTCTTTCTCCATCGCAAAACCCAATTTAGCCGCCAAGCCGATGAGGAACTGCAGATGAAAATTCTGCGGTGCTTCCGATCGATCCAAGTCCTCGATGGCCTGCGCGATGAAGTCGTACATCGGTTCGTCCGGCATAGGGTGGCGTAGCACATGATAGAGCACCTCGCTAAGGAAGAGCGCTATCGTTCGTTTATACGGATCGGCAGTCAGCGTAGCCGGTACAAAGGTCTGTTGCGCTGTGCGGATAGAGCGGTCGTCTGCCGTGATCTGAATGATGGAGAAAGGGGTGTACGTACCGATGGCGTTCTTGCGTCCCAGGCCATACACCATATAATTAACACGCCCGCCCGCGCGAGTGTACGCGTGAAGGACATGCGCTTTGTCGGAGTGCGGTTGAAGCGACAGAACGATGGCGTCAGTCGTGTGTAACATACAAACTGTCGATGACCTGTCCGTCGCTGAAACGATAGGTCTTGAAACGCATAGCAGCCGGAGTAGCACTGATCACCCCATAGACGGATACGGTATCCGTCACCTCCGGTGTGTAATGAAAACGTTGTTTTTTAGGTCTGCCGGATGTGTTAAGCACCACGAACGGTCCGCGGCGCATGTAACTGTGGTCATGACCGGCGAGCACCAGATCGGCTTCGCCTAATGCATGACGGAAAGCGGCGTACTCCAAAGTGTTCGCCCGTCCTTTGGCAACCGATAACACCGGATGATGCATCATCACCACGATATACTTATCGCCTGCGCTGTACATTGCTTGACGTAGCCACGTCAGGGTACGGGTCAGATGAACCATACGAACCAACGGATTGGTGTCAATAACAATCATCCGTATGGACGGCAGGTCAATGTAATAACTAACGCCCGGTACGTCTTGAGGCCCGTTATTCGGATGCGTGAATGCATGCTCCCATGTCTCGGAGAGAGTCTTATGGACTCCCTTCGTGTACTCGTGATTACCCGGCGTGGCGATGACCGGCATGCCGTATAGGTCACTGTTCGTCCACTCGCGGAGGAGTAACTGATAATAGTAGTTCTGCCCTCTGTCCATCCAATCGCCTATCTGCGCTACGACATCCGCTTGCGGCACACGTGCTGCCAGCGTATCGTAGTCAGCACGTGTGAGACGGCTGTGGATATCGCCCAGAACGAGGATATCCAGTGACTCAGGCGTGACATCTTGCTCGAAGGCAGGGAAAGTGTAATCGAGCGTCTCGCCGTTCCATTGCGGTTCAGCGGGCATCCCGAACCACGCTTGCCAGCGGATGACGCAAACGATTGCGCCACCCGCTACCAAGAGTGTTATCAATATGATCCAGATCCACTTCCGCATTAGAAGGGCAGATCACTCGTGCCGTCACCGGCCGATGCATCAAACGGATCGACGTTAGCGGCCGGCTCCATCGGCGCTGCAGCGGGTGCAGCTGGAGCGGCAGGAGCTGCTTGTGCAGGAGCAGCTGCAGGAATAACACCGGCTTGCGTGGTGTCACCTTGCTGGATCTTCCATGCACGGATAGAGGTGTACCAACGGCCGTTGAACTCGCGGCTCTCGATATCGAAACTAACCGTAACAAGTTGGTCAATCTCGCAGGGGTTCATCTTGATACGATCTTCACCGAACACCTCGAAATGCACCTTGCGGGGGTATTGATCGAGGGTCTCGAGTACGTATCCTTGTAACTTCCACGGGTTGCCGTTACGGCCTACGCCTTCCTGTAAAGGAAGGACTTGAATAATCTTACCTACTACTTCCATAATTCATTCATCCTTTCATTCATTCACCCTTAATAGCAGCTACACCCGGAAGAATCTTACCCTCGATAGCCTCGAGCAATGCACCACCACCGGTAGAGATATACGAAACCTTGTCTGCCAGACCGAACTTGTTCACGCATGCTACGGAGTCACCACCGCCAATGAGCGAGAAAGCACCGTTAGCCGTTGCCTCTGCGATCGCCTCACCGATAGCGCGGCTACCGTCGCAGAAGTTATCGAACTCGAACACACCTGCAGGGCCGTTCCAGAGGATGGTCTTAGCGCCCTTGATAGCATTGCGGAAGTTCTCCTGTGCTTTCGGACCTGCATCCAGTCCTTCCCAACCCTCAGGAATAGCGTTGGACGGGAAGATCTTCTGATTAGCATCATTGCTGAACGAGTCTGCGCAGATAGCATCCGGAGCGAGTACGAGTTCTACGCCGTTCTTCTTTGCGAGTTCCTCTACGCCCAGCGCTACATCGAGCTTGTCGAGCTCAACGATCGAACCGCCGATCTCACCGCCGTGAGCCTTAGCAAACGTATAGGTCATACCGCCGCAGAGGATGAGTTTATCTACTTTGCCGAGCAGGTTCTCGATGATACCGATCTTCGAGCTTACTTTCGAACCACCCATGATGGCAACGAACGGACGTTTGATGTCACGAAGGACAGCGTCCACAGCAGCTACCTCTTTCTCCATGAGGAAACCGAGCATCTTGTTGTCTGCATCGAAATAATCTGCGATGACAGCCGTCGAAGCGTGTTTGCGGTGAGCGGTACCGAAAGCGTCCATTACATAGCAGTCAGCGTAGCTTGCCAATACCTTAGCGAACTCTTTCTGACGCGCTTTCATCTCTTTCTTTGCGGGCTCGTAAGCGGGATCTTCTTTCTCGATACCTACCGGTTTGCCTTCCTCTTCCGGATAGAAACGCAGGTTCTCGAGCAGCAGAACCTCACCCGGCTTCAAAGCAGCAGCCTTGTCCTGTGCTTTCGCGCAGTCCTCAGCGAACTGAACGGGACGACCGAGCGCAGCAGCAACTGCGTCTTTGATCTGACCGAGGCTGAACTTAGCCTGCACTTTACCTTTCGGTTTACCCATGTGGCTCATGATGATGAGCGCACCACCCTCATCGAGGATGTGTTTCAACGTAGGCAGCGCACCGCGGATGCGGGTGTCGTCTGTGATCTTACCGTTCTCGTCCAGGGGCACATTGAAGTCCACACGTACGATCGCCTTCTTACCGGCGAATTTGTAATCTTTAATCGTCATAATTCCAAATATTTTAGTTAGTTTGTTGTTTACCAATCAATCGAGTTGAGATGTCCTTTATAGACATCACTATAAGTGTTTCTGCTGTCCTGACCACCGAACAGGTAAATATCGTTGTCACGCACGATAGCGGTCTGTTTCTGCCGTGCCTGATAAGCTTCGGGCAATCGGTTCTTCGTGCTGTCCGCCTTCACCCAGTTCAGTCCTTCGTCATTCGAGACGTAAATATCCCGTCCTAAGTAACGCACCTGATCATCGATGCCACCGAAGAGAAGCAACTGGTTGTTATAGAACACAACCGATGCGCCGGTCAAGCTCGTGAACTCCGGACGGTCAATGGCGAACTCTTCCAATCGGTACGAACCGGTCGGTATTGGATGCTCAGAGTACTCCAAGTGCCATTGGGTGTTGAGTGACCGACCGTTCTCTGCAAAACCGCCGATGATCATCGCCCGTTGGCGTTCGCTGGGGCTGAGGAAAGTGACGGTTGCAAAATCGCTGATCGGGAACTCACCGTCCGGTTGGAGTCCGCTGCGCAGGAGCACACCGGCTTCGTACGTGGCAAGTTCATAATTATCTTCGCTCCCCACGAGCACCCATACGATGTTATTCCAATAAAGGAGCATCGTTACGACATTGTCCGTCACGGTGTTGGCCGTCCAGTTCAGGGCATCCGTGGAGGTATAAATGGCATTCCCCTGACCGTAATAGAGGGTGGTGCCATCGGAGATGATCTGCCGCACTTTCGTGCCAGCGGGCAGTCCGGTAGGATTTCCTAAAGCACTCCAACTTGCACCGTCGGCAGAAGAGAAGACCGTATATTCGAAGCCGTTATTGGCTATCATCACGAAGTCGTCGTTCAATTCGATCACGCGTTGCTCGCTATCATCGGTGGGGTAGATACCGGTGCAGAGGTTAGTCCACTCGTACAGATCCGGATCGGAGGTGTGTACCGTAGCACGAATCTCATAGACCTTCGTATTCTTTCCATCCTGCGATTTGATGGTCAGGTAGATAGGTTTCTTGTTGAAATCAAGCGTGTCATAACCGGTCAGGCGAATGGAGGTATCCCCCAACTGCAACAAGGTTGCGCTCGGTGTAGCAGCAAAGACAAAACGCGGTACAACGCTGTCCAGACGAGTGCCGTAGAGGATGGAGTCTTTATTCCAAACCAAACCCGTATCCAGGCGCTCCTCGATAGTGAAGACAGCTGCTGCCAAACCCGGCATCGAGTCATTGGAGGCGAAGCCGAAAGCGCTTAACTGTGCAACGGAAGAGGGCTGAGAGGTAGTTGATGAACTTTCACAACTGCACAGCAATACAGCAAAAAAAACGATTAATATGTATAAAAATTTGCGCATTTCAATTTTTTTTTGTACCTTTGCAGCCGCAAAGGTAAAATCAAACGTATTATGTTATTTGAATCACAAATACATGACTTCAAAATGTGGTTTCCTTGGTTCCGCATTCGCCGCGAGCAGGCTGCGCTTCGCGCTATTGTGGAGCAGCAGCGTCGCATCATGACCAAGGAGCAGGTGGCGGATCAGTCGGCGCAGATCATCGCTCAGTTGGAGCAGATGTCGGCTTTCCGTGACGCCCAAGTAGTATTGCTCTATTATCCGATTCATAATGAGGTGGACTTACGTCCGTTGCTCACCAAGTATGCGGATCAAAAAACATTTTTGTTACCTGTTACCCATCGCCACTCGATGGAGGTTCGTCCTTACGACGGCGAGGATATGATGCGTAAGGGGCGTTTGGGCGTTCCTGAGCCTCAGACGAGAACCTATAAAGGTGCCATTGATCTGATTCTGGTGCCCGGTGTGGTCTTCGATCAGCATCGCCATCGTATCGGTCGCGGAGGAGGCTATTATGATAAGTTCTTAAAGAAGCACTTGTCCGCTAAAAAAATCGGTGTCTGCTATCATTATCAACTTAAGAAGCACGATATCCCGCACCTGATCGGCGAGCCGAAGATGGATCGCATTATCACTCCTCAACAGACCATTGGATAGTCGGTTGACTATCGCGTATCTGCTGTAACTTTCGGTCGCTCTCGGCCGAAAGTTTCATTTCGCCCTTACGGTAGTAATAGATGACGCCGTATAACTGGCATTTCATCAGTTTAGCGTAGGGCAGTTCATTCTTATAGAAGTCCTCTATGAGGTTCCATAGATGGAGGATCATCTCATCCGCTTGTACACGTAGCGGCTCGAGGTTGTCATGCACACGCTCCGTGTTCTGCACATGGAAAGCATGCTGACGCTGGTGCTCGCAGAAGATATCATAGTGCACCTTCACCTTATTGATAGCCGGGTTGTAAATCGGGAATCCGCCGTTAGCCATACGTTTCTGCTCACCCTCAATGATTTTCTTTCCCCATTCCAGCAGGTATTCTTCCTGCGACAAGTCAGGTACTACATGTTGGTGCGGGTCGAGGCCGTACAGCAGTTTCTGCTCTTTCTTGATCTCACCCCGGATGACAGCCAGGTTGAGCACCTGAATGAAATGCGAGATGTACATACGTGCGTTCTGCACGATGTGGCGGTATTGTTTGTTGGCATTGACCGTGGACTTATAGTTATCCTTGGATTGCATCACCACGTTCTCGAACTGAACGAGAAAACGTTGGGCTTCCGCCAGTGTCTTGTACGGAATGACCTGCTCGGTATAATCCGCGCCCTGTGCACGCTGGATAGCGTTTTGCAGCGCATGGAGGCGAGCTAAATCCGTGTTTGGTAATCGACGATAAGGCATAATTTTATTTACGATTTACGTGTTACAAGTTTCTCTGCGAGCTCACGCAGTTGCTCGCAGGCCGCGTTCTGCGGCAGTTTGTCTAATTGCTTCAGCGCGACAGCCGTGTGCTCTTCCATAACGGTTTCGGCCGCTTCACGTACACCCAGACGGTTGTATATCTCCGTCACACCGGCGATCTTCTCTTCATTGCGATCGGTCACCAAGAGCCATTGGAGTAACTCGGCTTTGCTCTCGGCGTCGGCCGTCTCCATAGCGGTAAGCAGCAACAAAGTTTTCTTGTTCGCGCATATATCTCCGCCGATGGCCTTGCCGAAGGTGTTCGGATCACCATAGACATCGAGGATGTCGTCTTGGATCTGGAACGCCAACCCGATATGCAGGCCATACTGGTAGAGCGCTTTCTGCTGCGCCTCGTCCGCACCGGCGATATATCCGCCGATACGCATTGCGTTGGCCAAAAGCACAGAGGTCTTGAGTTCGATCATCTTCATGTAATCGGCGATGGTCACTTGACTCATATGCTCAAAATCCACATCATACTGCTGTCCCTCGCAGATGCCCGTTGCCATCTCATTGAACCACTTCAGCACTTGCGGCAGTTTGTCTGCCGGTACGTCGCTCAGCAGCTTATAGGCCTCAATGAGCATCTGGTCGCCCGAGAGGATAGCGGTGTTGTCGTTCCACTTCACATGCACGGTCGGTCGTCCACGACGAACCTCTGCGCGATCCATCACGTCGTCATGGAGCAGTGTGAAGTTATGGAATACCTCCAGCGTCAAAGCCGCCGGAAGGGTCTTCTCCATCGCATCGCCGTTCAGCAGACCACCGTTGGCGATACACTCCGCGGCTATCAGTGCCAGGGTCGGACGCAAACGTTTCCCGCCCGAAGCAAGGGTGTAGGCAATCGGTTCATACAAGCCCTTCGGCTCTTTGTTCCAATCGAGTTGTTCTATTTTTTTGTTAATATCGATCATGCGAATTTGTTTTCTATAATATCAGTGAGTACATCTTTGATATCGAGTCCGGCGGCACGTACCTGCTGCGGAATGAAACTCGTCGGCGTCATACCTGGGGTAGTGTTCACTTCGAGGAGGTTGATCTTCTCGCCCGTGATGATCCAATCCACCCGGATGATACCTTGCGCACCGATGATATCGTACAACCGCAGGGTCTCCGCTTGGATCTTATCGCGCAGCGCATCGGGGATACGTGCCGGGGTGATCTCATCTACCTGACCTTTGTATTTGGCATCGTAGTCGAAGAATTCATTATGCGTCACTACCTCGGTGATCGGGAATGCGACCGCTTTGGTCTTGGTCTTATACACGCCGCAGGTCACTTCGGTACCTTGCATGAACGACTCACAGATGACCTCATCGCCTTCTTGGAACGCACGCTCGATAGCTGGATAAACTTCCTCAACCGTCTTCACTTTGGTGCAACCGAAGGACGAACCGCCCACGTTCGATTTGATAAAACAGGGCAGGCCGAGGGTCTCGGCGATCTTCGGTGCGTTAGGCAACTTCTGTCCGGCACGCAGCATCATGCTGTTTGCGATGTGGAAACCGAAATACGACAGATAATGGTTGCATGCATACTTGTTGAACGTCAGCGCTGCGGCTAAAACGCCGCAACAACTGTACGGCATACCGATCATATCGAGGTAGCCCTGCAGAATACCGTTCTCACCCGGTGTACCATGGATGGTGATGTACGCGAAATCGAAAGTGTACTTCACGCCCCCACGCGTAAAAGAAAAATCATTTTTATCGATAGGACACCCGTCCTCCGTGTGCCAATCCTTACTGTCAAACACTACGATTGTGATGTCGTAGCGCTCCTTGTCCATAAAGGAATATAAGCCCGCCGCCGAACGCAGCGATACCTCATGTTCGCTACTGTCTCCGCCGGCTATGATGGCAATATGTCGCTTCATTTGCTATAAAAATCAATTTTGCGTGCAAAATTACAAAAAAAAAATGACATACACAATAGTGTATGCCACTTTTTTGCTGATTTATTGTTTTTTAACTTTTCTTTTGAACAACATTTTCCAGAAACCGGAGATAAGGTTCGTAAAGAAATGAAACTCATTCACGGCATTATTCACGTTCGTCTCAATGCGTATGGCCTCCAACTCTACGTCCTTCTCAGCCTTGAGCGTCTCGAACTCCAACTCTTCCTGCGTATGGATGAGTTGTTTGGAAAGCAACGCAATAAACGGATGAATAAAAAGAGGTTTGCGGGCACAAATGGCTACGATGATTAGCAGCAGATAAAAACTTCCCACAATCAGCGCCGCCGCCCATACAGGCAGGTATGCGGACATCGCGTCAATGGCGGCTACAGAACCAAAGGCGAAGAGTGCCAGTACACACAACGAGACATTGAGAATCAGCAGGAATAAACCCAGTACGCGGCTTACAATGCCGATCAAACGGAGTTGACCCACTTTGCCGACGGCTTTCCCGTAGCGGGTAACTTCGCCTTTGAGTTGCTCTATCAATTCACTAAACATACTTATACCTCCTTTTTACTCTGTTTCTTGGCGGATTTTTTCTTGGGCTGAACCGCAGCCTCATAGACTTCTTTTACATTCTTTTCGGCCTCCTCAACCAAGTCTTTCAGTTTTTCACGTGCCTGTTGACCGGCCTCGGAAGTAACGTACAATGCAACGGCAGCGCCTACGGCTGCTCCTGCTGCGAAAAGGATGGATGATTTAATCAGTGCTTTCATACTAATGTAAGTTAGATGTTTTTCATTTCCGGCTGCAAATTTACAACAAAAATTGCATATATGCAAATTTTTCCTTATTTTTTACTCAAAACTCAGATACGGAGCTACCCGTTTTACCTCGTCTTCATGCATTTCCGGTAGGGGAAACAACTCCTCTATTGAGTTCAGCCTCGTCGATTTGCGGCGAAGATTATAAATAGCCTTCGCTTGTTCGTAGCGGATATACGGATGGCGTTGTAGGCGTTCGATAGAGCAGCTGTTGACGGAGATTCGTTGTATAGCCGCTGTATCGACGATGAAGTGATATAGCAGCGTATCGAGGCTGAATTTGCCAAGCGCTTCGTCCTTCAGTTGTTCGGGGCTGTAATAGCCACCGAGTCGTTCGCGATACTGAATAATCTGCACCGCTGTATAACGTCCGATGCCGCGAATGAGTTGTAACTCCGTCGTGTCGCAATGATTGAGATCAAGGATGGTGTCTTTCTTCACCTTCTTTGCGTACCGCCAGCCTACTGAGTCGCGCCAGAGGGAATCCGCAACCCGCATCGAGTCCCAGCGGGCTTGGCGTTCTATCTTCCATGCCTCGTGCCGCATCGAGTCGGCCATACGAAACGAGTCATACCGTTGCTCGCGCTCTTCTTTCCATTGTACGTAGCGCAGCGAATCCGCGATGCGAATCGAATCTTTGCGTTCCTCCCAGGATTTCTTATGTGGCTTTTTCTGTTCTTCCGGTTGGCGGGATGGCCAAACAGCCACAACCACCCACGAGATGAGGGCTATACCGAAGAGTATAGCGGCTGCTATCCGTTGTTCCTTGGCGAGTATCATACCTTTAAATCACGCGATCCGTCCGCGAGATGAGTGGTCACTTTATCCCCCGGTAGAAGCTCTTCCACACTCCGAACAATCTTACCGTTCTTGGTCAGCAGACTATACCCCCGTTGATAGATACGCTCGGGATTGCAAGCCAGCAGTCGTTGCTCCAGCATCTCCACGCGATGCCGGCGAATAAGAATCTGCCGTTCTGCTGTACGTTGCAATCGAAGCATCAGATCCGCTACTTTCGCCATCTGTTCATCCATCCGGTGTATCAACCATTCCGCCACGGCAGTCGGTGTCTTCAGTGCTTCATGTGCTACGAGATCCAATATGCTCACATCGCGCGTGTGACCTATACCGCTGAGGATAGGCAAGTCAAACTGCGCACAAACGGCACATAACTCATAGTTGTCAAAACAACTCAAATCAGTCGTTGCACCACCGCCTCGGATGATAGCGACCGCATCGTAATGGTTATTGGTTATTGGTAATTGGATATTGGATATTTCTTCTAATGCCGCAATAATTGATTTAGCAGCCCCTTCACCTTGCATGGTAGCACCGAACAGTTGCGTCTCGAACCGATACGGACTATTATCCAATTGATGCTTGAAATCTTCATAGCCCGCGGCATTCGGCGATGAGATAACAGCGATGCGTCGGATGAGGGTAGGGAGGGGGAGAAGTTGTTGTGCATCCAACAATCCGTCTTTCTCCAGTTGCTGAATAGTCCGTTGACGTTGTTGCGCTATATCGCCGATGGTATAAGCCGGATCGATGCCGATGATAGAAAGGCTTAGCCCGTAAACGGGATGATAGTGTACTTCGGCTTCCACCAGCACTTTCATACCTGCTTGTAGAACTTGACCCGTTTCGGACTCGAAATAGGCCATGAGCATCTCCTGCGTTCCTGACCAGCATGTAGCACGCATCTTGGCGGTCTTTCCATCGATGAGCTCGAGGTACATGTGCCCGCCACGTTCACTCAGACTGCTAATCTCCGCTTGCACCCAATAAGAGGGCGCCAGACATTCGTTCAGCGCTTCGCCTATCTCGGCACATAGTTCGGAGAGCGTATAGCGAATCATACGATTAGTGCCGCCACGGGTCGCAAAGGATACAGTGTTCTTTCGGTTGGAAACCGAAGAGGAAAGTGATTCGTACACCGACGAACAGATTGCGTGCCCAGAATTGTTTGGCGTCTTGTGTAGAGAAGACATGTGCTATCTGATAAGTCGGGAAGTCATAGATTGTACTCTCAGGGATGTCGTAGAGGACATTCTTGGGGTTGGAACATATATTGAGCATGCCGAAATCCACAAACGCACCGAAACGGATACGTCCATCCAAGCGGTCACTCGGCCGTACACGGTAGTTCTTGACGTTTTGACGCGTGTTGTACTCATAACCCATCTCGAGATGCGCCATCAAGTCGAAATTGAGTTTCAATTGCTTGCCATCCCGTTCCACCGGTACGTTCTTCCGGAAACCGTGATTGTCCATCTCTTCCCATACGCCGACGTAGCGCTCGTAGAGACCGGTGGTCGAACCGAGCATCGTCTGACGGGTATTGCCCCAGAAAGCGTAGTTGGCATGGATACCGCCGAGTATATAACCGATACCGCGAGAACCAAAAATATAGCCTCCCACATACAACGGAATCTGTCCGTAGAGGTTCTGTGTTCGGTCTCGACGCTCGGTAAAGGTATGCTTGAGCGTATAGGTGGCACCATCGGTACTACTCCATTGGTCAGGCATGTTATAGTGGTACATCGCGGTGTCGGACAGACTATTGACGGCATACTGATAGGTCACACCCAGACCCGTCTGGAGGATGAAACCGCTGTACTGATACTCATACAGCAGATGGAACCCTGCGCCTCCACCGCCCGGGGCAGCAGATACATTCGGCATCGAACTAACCAACGACGTCCAACTGCCTTCCACCGAGAATCCGATCAGGTGATGCGACCCCGAATACTGCGAGGCATGCAGACCCCACAGCACATCGGTCTGGTTCTCCACGTCTTTGGTGGAGATGCCGCGCGTCTTGCTTATCTCATACTCCGGCTGATTGGAAGCTGAGTAGCGTTTCTGTGCCCATGTGAGCGCACAAACGAAGCAAAGCGTCAGAAGGATGATGTATCGCAGTTTGGACATTGTTTACTTACTAATACTTTAATTGCTCTATAAGGCTCTTCCGGCGTGGCATCCGACCAGAGCTGTACGATATACAGTCCTTCGGATTCCGGCAGACGTATCTCTGTCACGTCGGCGCGGAAGACACCGTCGCTCACATGCTGGCCGTTATCGGTTGTCACGCGGTAGGTGCCGTCATGACGGGAGAGGATATTAACATACGGATGACCGGTTACGACGCAGGTCGGTGTGACGGACAGATAACCCATCGTCGGCACAATCGCATCGACCTTATAGGTTGCGATGATCGGACAGGTACGTACGGTAACGGTATCGTCGGTACGTGTCAACGCTACGCTGTACGCCGCATCCGGTGTGAGACCGGTCGGTACATGCAGATACGGCTTCGTCTGACCTTCCATCATCTGGTCGTTCTCGTACCACTGGTAAGCCGACCAGGTGTAACCGCCGCCGTTGTATTTCTCATTGAGCAACGCAATCACATCGTTATGTCGCTGCTCCATGATCCATGACGGATAACGCATCTCCATCTTAAACGGATACCGCATCATGCTGTCCGTCAGGCAGACGCCGTTCTTAAAGGAGATGACCGCATCGTAGTATCCCGGCCGCGGATAACTCTTCGCTGCTACACTCGGCACGGGCAAGGACAAGGTCTTCGCTCCGTACAGCGGAACATCTTCTTCGTCCTCAAAACCAATCGAATGTGCGATGGAGTCGTACTTCAGACTATAGGTAATCGGTGCGAACTCGCCCTCGTACGTATAGCGGATGGTATAGTTGTTCGCTACGCCTTCTTCGTCATAGCATACCGGATCTACCGACAGATGGAAGATGGTTGCCGGGATATTCTCGAGCGTCAACTTGTAGTTCGTCTCGCAACCCCAGTAGTTCTCATGCCGCATCTCGTAATAACCGGCTTGCGTGATCGCCCGCTCAAAGAGCATGTAGGTCTCGCCGAGACACATCGAATCCGTCCAGATTGAGTCGCCGCTCGGTGCGATAGTCAGATGCAGATACATCGTCGAGTCGCAATGACCGCGAACGGTTTGCTCGAAGATCGTATCATAGAACTCCTGCGGTGTGAGCCACGTGCTCGCAGCGGCTATCTGGGCATCGTAACTCTTGCCGTTCCACGTGAAGTGTTCGTCCGCGGCGCAGAGCGTTGTGTCGATATAATATGCGTACGGTTGATCAACGAACACATGCAGGTAATAACTCGAGTCGCACCCATTAGTCGTCGTTCCTGCAATCGTGTCGAAGATATGTGTCGTGACATCCGATTGGTAATGAACAATCGAATCGTTGCCCTCCTGATCTTTGACAATCCATTCGAAATCATCTCCGGTACATATCGCTGTCTCCGTCACGAAACGATGGGTCGGATAAATATGCAGATGAAGCGTATAAACTGAGTCACATCCGCAACCTACCGTCTTCAGACTATCGTAATAGATGAAATCCCCTTCCACATCCGTCGTGATGAAGTCAATCTTATTTCCTGCTTCATCGTATAGCGCCTCCGTATGTTCTTTGGTCTCACCCGGACTAACCCATCCGTACGGGTCATACTGACAGATTGTATCGTAATCAACGAGTTGAGAACCATAAAAAGGCATGAAGGTCAGATACATCCGATAGACATCGCCGCAGACGGAATTCTCATCTTTGTATATCGCCTCCACGTATTTGAGACCTCCGGGACGGTAGTATATCGTTTGATAATGCCATTGGAGCGTGTCGTTCATACACAGGATGGTGTCGTACTGCCACAAACCGGAGGGCATCACATCGAGTCCGAGAACATAGACGGAGTCGAATGTATGCGTGCCGATGGTGTAACCTACCGAATCGTAGTAATAATTGGAGTAGTACCGATTGAGGTTAGTGTACTGACGCCAGTCGTAGCGTGTGTTGGAGCATACGGCGGTGTCAAACTCAAAGCGGTACGTAGGGAAGACATAGACGCTGTCGTGTACGATCGAGTCGCATCCGCTAGCGGTGATAAGGGTGTCGATGAACAGGTACTCGCGCACCGTACGGCCGGTAGGTATAGTGTAATCAATCGAATCCAAATGGAATTTCTCTCCGGTCACTAAAGGCAAAGAATGCTCCGGTGCGTCTCCACCGAAATACCAGGTGGTGTCATTATCACCAATCGAGTCCACGATTTGGGTAAACTTCACTTCGCAGATGGCGATGTTGACATAATGCACACTGTCGCAGTTATACATCGATATGCCGATTACCGAGTCGCGGTGGAACAATCCGTCCTCTCTCGGGATGTAGATCACGCTGTCGTACTGCGCCTCCAACGCCTCCTTGGTCGTTTGGGCGGCATCAAAATCGAAGTCGTAGCCCACGAAGAGCATATGGGGGCTGACGAAATGCGAGATGGTGTCGTTGGACGCCATACTACGATGATCGGTCAACTCTACATAGCGGTCGTTATAGGTCGGATGAACAGTGAGGGTTAGTGTCCAAACGCTATCACATCGCATACGCTTCACTGCACCTGTCTTCGGATTCGTGTAGATGGTGTCCGTCTTTATGGAGTCCACCGAAGTCATGATGCCGTGCGAGGTGGTAGGCACAGAATAATGCCCGATCCAATCGAATGTTTGCCCCTGACAGATCTCACCATTGTCTGTGTAGTCGTAATTAGGGTATCCGGTGAGGTACAGCACGTAGATTGAGTCGTAGTCCAGCGAGGTCTTGAGACTATCGTAGTACACGCGTGTTTCGTACTTTGCCGGCAGATCGGTGATATAAATCGTGGTGTCCTCACCTGTTATCGGACTCTTAATGATCCAGTTATACGTACCGCAGTTTGCACACGTAGCATCGTAAGCCGTATCGCGGAAGATTTGTCCGATGGTGAGCGTTAATGTGCGTATCGAGTCGCAGGAGTAGTTTCCAATCGAATCGGTATGGAGCGAATCGACAATAACATTCACGCCTCTCACTACAACTACCTCTTTACCTTCCGGGTCAAACACCGCTTTCTCACCGGCGTAGATACGTCCTTCCCAATGTATCGTGTCCTCACTCGATATCATGTCCTTAAACTTCAGATCGTAACTTGGCAAAATAACTACGGTCTTTTTCACGATTGAGTCGCAATTATTGGCTGTATGCATATAATCGACGATATCGTATGTGCCTGCATCGTTCAAGGACAGACTGCCTGTCCAATCCGGATGGCCTGTCCAGTCGTATGTTGCCCCCGGTTGTTTACAAACGGTATCGTTAAGTTCGTGTTCGTCCAGATAAACCGGATAAACCGTCACGTAATGCAGTACGGCGCTGTCGCAATGGTGGATAGAAGGTACGTTTTTCTTTAACACGTACGTCTGTCCGGGAATCCAAGGCTTCGCCGCCGTGTTGCATATCGTGTCATAGAATATATATTCCTGGTTGGCGCAGATAGCGGTGTCTTTGCGATCTGCCACATATGTCTGCCAAACGGTCAGCGTCAACGTCAGGATCGAGTCACATTGATACTGCGAAACCGTATCGCGGTGAGAGGTATATACACCCAACTCTACCCGTTTACTCTTCTCCGGTATGATGCCCGTGTAGTTCGCACCATAGAACAACGTATCCTCCCATATGAATGCTCCGTCATCGCAGATGGAGTCGATAGTCGGCATCGTGTATGGCTCTCCGACGCGCAAGTAGAGTATACAGATCGAGTCGCATCCGCCGGCATCACCGATCTTCTGCGTATGGAGTGTGTCAATGTATTGGAACAATCCCGGGTAAGTGATCGGAATCGCACTATAATTAGGATGGTTCTTCCATGCGTGAGTCTGATGCTCGTCTTGCGGGTTCCAACAAACGGTGTCGTACGATAATTGGTTCTTATAAACTGTATCAACATAGAAAGTAAGCGTATCCGTGAAACTACACAACACCTCTCCGCCTTCTTTGATCTCTACCTCTAATTCGTGTTTGTATGGCGTGTTGCACAACTTGCCGTCCGAGTCGAAGTTATATGTAGCGGTGACATTCGTCTGACTGCGGTAGGTGTGTTGGTCGCCTTGACACACATGGATCGTATGCGCCTGTCCCGCATCGCTGACGAACATCAACTGTAGGAAGTTAATCACACTATCGCACCCGCCATCCGGACAACGGTCACAATTAACGTACTTAACTGTGTCGCGGAAGGTGTATAGCGAGTCCTTTTTGAAGTCTTCAGCATGGAAAGTGGCAATAATGCGGTCGCTCTTATCTTGTTTCCATACGTAGGTAGTACCCTTCGACATACATTGGCTCTTGCGCATCCGGTTATTTACCACCGTCATCACTTTCAGGTGCAACTTATATACCGAGTCGCAGCCGTTGAACGATAAGCAATGCGGGGCAAACTCCTGCCAATCGGGGTCATCCATACAAGCCGTCGCACGTAAGGTGTCATAGAGAAGCGTATCCGCTTTCGGCCATGTGTTGGCAGGGCCGTCCCCGTAGCGATTAAAGAAATCGCCGAATACTTTGCCTAATGTCCCCAGCCCATTTTCGCATACCACCGTATCTTTCTGTTGCAAACTTGGTGAACAAACGAAGAGCTTGAGTGTACTCAACGAGTCACAACCGCCGCTGGAGATATAACGGCGGGTGATGGTATTGGCACCTAATTGGTATTTGCATTGTCCGATGCTGTCCGGGGTGCTGGATTCATTGTTAAAGATGGTCTTCTGTATCGTGTAGGTTGATCCGTCCCATACCGTGTCTCTAAAGAACTCAACGGTGTCGCCCCAGCAGATAGCGCGCCATGTGGTATCATCGTACTGACGCAGTACACGCACAATAGTGTTGAACGTGTCACGCTCCCATTTGTCCTCCGGGATGTCACAGAGGATAGGCTTGCGGATCAAGATGCCGCGCACCTCAAAGTCCTCATAGGGCTCACGGTTCTGTTCGCTGGGTAATAAGGTGAACTGATGCTCCAACTCAGGACGGGCTACATTCTCAGCCAACTGCTCCTCCGGATCAACAGGAACGAATCCCTGTATTGAACCCTCAATCTCCCATCTTACTTTATACCAAGCCTCGTAGGTCTTAATCGGGAAATCCAAGGTTGTACTATCGCAAACGAAGATCGAGTCCAACAGGTACGTGCCGTTATCCAATAAAGTCTTGTCAAGATGCCAACCGCTTTCGGTGTTACTGATTGCTTTGTTTTTCCACTCCGATCCATGCACAGGGTATTCACCAGTCGCTCCCATCAAGAACAATGAATCCTTTTTCGGCGTGAAGTCATATCCCACGGGATAGAGATACGCCTGACCGTCATCCATACCATACACGTAGCCGGTAAAGGCTTTGCTTGGTGCCGTGACGGTGTGTACACCATCGGTGATGTCTATGCGTGCCACTGAATAACCGGGCGCAAAGGTACCCACCGGGGTGAAAGAACTTGCGATAGAAACACCGTCCAATTGGATGTTGTCCGTTGTTTTAGCCCAAAGAATCATTTGGTGGGATAAGTTCTGCAATCCACCATTGAATGTGCGGAAGATAGCCGTGTCAGTAAAATACTCCACCGGCGGGATGAGTGTCGTGGACGGGTCACCCTGATTGTGGCGTTCCACATTCTCGTCGTCGTACGGGTTAGAACCTTCTCGGGACGTATAGAGATACACCTGTACGGGTTTGTCAGCCGTGATGTACATGGTGTTATTCGCCATGGTGGGCGTGGCGATCGATGCTTTCACGATAATCAGCGAGTCATCCGACTGGCTGAGCGTGAACTGCTGATGCTGAACAGTAGTGGTCTGTCCTTTGCGGTTCCACCAGTCGACGGTCGTATTTTCTTGCAGACCGATCACATGCACTTCATTCCATTGTGTGTAGAGACCGGTCAGCGGCACGATAAACTCTTTGCCCCATTTATTAACCGGCAGTAACTGATCGTACGCATGATCATGGCTACCTTCCAATGCTTTCGGAATGACAGCGTGCTGGTTTCCGCTCCATACAGCGACCGGTTGATCCGCACAAACGGTGGCACCGGAGAGGCTGATGTTATCATTGGTCAACGTGGGATCGTGCGCTTTGGAACGAACAATATAAATCTGCTTGGCTCCGGTGAATTGTATCATCGGCGGCATACCTTTACGACTTTCTACCGGCAGGTTCAGCGTCACGTTCGTTACACCGGGGCGCGTGGACATGACAACGAACTCAGTGGCGATTGCATCATCGTTACTTGTCTGAACGATATACTCGGTACCTAAGGCCTCAACCGGCAGGATATGTGCGCCATCGAACGAAATCGAACCTTCTGCACCGTTCTGGTTGATAGAGTAGAGTGTGAAGACTTTGTCGTCCAAACTATAAACGCGGATACCCTTGTCGATGACCAACTCATCTTCGCTCTGGTCGATATCCCAATAGATGAGCGTCTTGTCCAAGTCATCAATGACCAACGTGTGCTGACCACCGGGGATGGTGTAGTCGCGATAGGTACCACCGGCATACTCCACGCGTATATGGTTTTCTTCCCGTGAGTTGGCAATCAACTGCAGATTTAAATCCGGATCATCAATCTTACTGGCTACGTTCGGCAACCACGCCACAAAGAACTCACGACCTTCAGTGCTCGTGACCTCCGGCAGTTTCTTGGTTTGCGCCAAAACGGAACTCCACCAGCCGAACGCCAGTGCTATAACCAGTCCTATGTACGCTAATCGCTTCACTTAACTACTGCTCCTTCTGCCGTATAGGTACGACCGTTTCGAATGATATATAATTGCCCGTTTTGCAGCACTTTCTGTGCCTTGAATTCACTGTTAATCTCGTTTATACCTTCCGGTGCATCTTCATCGAGACCGCCTTCAATAATACCGGTATATGAGAAGTTATAGGTGTTCTTATTTTCGCAGGTGATATAACCCGAAATGATATAAGCACCATTCTCCTTGCGGATGACCATCTGACCTTCGGTTGCATAGGAGTAGTCTTCATATTCTTCGCCGTACTGGAAGAAGGACTCCTCCGTCATGTTTCCGCTTTCAATGGCATATGTGCCGACGAACTTATTCTGCTCAGGAACGTTGATATCCAGTGTCAGGTAGATGAATTCGTTCGTCTTGTCCCATATGTAGAGCGAGTAAACATGCTTGCCGCTCTCTGATTCGTCCGGGTCGTATTCAACGGATGCTGTGTCGTATTCCAAGAAGAAAGTCTCGCCCGGTACATCAATCTCTGTACCTACCGGATCAGGGTTCTCTTCGAAGTATACCTTCACCTCTTCGAAACTGATGTTCTTCGTGCATGTGAGCGTCACACTCATTGCGTTGATATTGCGTACAACGAGTACCGGGTCACCGGTTGGTTCTTCGTTCTCGTCAATATAGTAAGAGATGTCTCCTCGCGAAGTGGAGGTCTCATGATTCTTCTTCAGCGTACCTTTGACTGCGATACCCTTGATGTACTGCGTAGCGGTGAAAGTGATAGAGCGGTTCTGAATGCATGAGAAGGCAGCAGGTTTCTCGTTCTGCGCCTTGTTAATAGAGCCCGAATCGCAATGAACAAGGATATTACCGTCAATGAACGCATATTCCTTGTGGAAGATATTAGTATCCGGCGTATGAACTATTTCCGGTTCTTGGTACTCGTACGTCCAATCCAGATCGTCCTCGGTAGGCAGCGGAGCTTCTTCTTCGGGCACAATAACAACCGGATCTCCGTCAATAACAATGCTACGAAGGTTGCGTTGACCGCTACCGGTAATGGTGAAAACAACTTGGGTTGCACTACCTGCCCAACTATCCACTTTCCAGTCCGTTATGCTGGTAGACTCGCCACCAGGAGTTAGTGTACCGGGGTTTGCACTTAAACCGGCATACGCTTTTGCTCCTCGTTTGGCAAAGACCAGTTGGATATTTGTCAGCGCATCCTCCGAAGAAACAGTGATGGTGTTGTTGGTATACATGCGCATTTCTACCATGCCTGTTTCATAATCAGTGCCAGCTGTGGGCGCTTGCGTGTTAGAACCTTTGCCCAAAACCACCGTGATGCCGTCCTTTTTTTGGTTCAGGTCTGCCGACGAGGTGAACGTGAACTCTGTTTCTGCGTACACGCTAAGCGCGAAGCAGATCAGCATCAATATCGTATAGAGTTTTTTCATTTTATTTTATAAAATCAAAATCGGGCGCAAAAGTACAAAAAAAATCCGAATTACGCAAATTTAATTTACTTTTTTAGGCATAAACACGAAAAATAATAGTAAAAGTGCGTAGTAAATCGCTACCATCCACCCGTTTATATGGGCGCTGACAGTACTTCCGGGCAAGGACTCGATCCATTCGACGGCATGATTCATTGCCCACGCCAATGCCCAAGTGGCTTTGCCTACCACCACCCCTGCGGTACTGCCGCCTAAAGCGATTGTTGCCAATCCGCAGGGCACCAACAAACTCGCTAATGGTAGCACCATCAGGTTGGTCAGCAGAAAATACGTACTCACCTGCTTGAAATACACCATCGTGATGGGCAGCGTTCCTAATTGTGCCGCCAGACTCACCAGAATAATCCCCAGTACATAACGCACGATTTTCGGCATACGGGATGACGAGACTGCCGGGCTCCAAGCCGACATAAAGAGCACAATCGCCGCTGTCGCCGCAAAACTCAGTTGGAAACTGACGCTCCATAAATCGGTGGGTTTGACGAGCAGAATGACTACCGCTGCTGCTGCGATTGTGTTGATGCTGAAACTGCGTTTATATGCCATGTGCCCGACCTCAAAAATCGTCACCATCAGTACTGCGCGCACCACCGACGGCGTCATGCCGGTCAACCAGGCATACCACCACATTGCCCCGATGATAATCAGACTGATCGCCCATCGACCCAACCAATTCTCATGCATCGGACGAAACCTCCCACCGAGCGTCAGCAATGCAATCAAAAGCCCGTAGATGATACCCGTGTGCAAACCGCTGACGGCCAGCACATGCGCCGCGCCTGACGCCTGAAAATGACGTCGCAGATCCTTATCCAGATCCTCTTTGTAACCCAGCGTCAACGCACCGACCGTCGCTAACTCATCGCCGGATAAACCGGCTGCGGACAGGCGACCGTAAAGTGTTTGTTGGAGGGCATTCGGTGGGGTCTTGGGTGCGTACTTCGGAGGACGGTCTATAAACAAGAGTATTGCTGCCACCAGCGGCAGCAGCAATACAACCATCGGATAAGCCCTTATATGGTCAAGACTCGAATCACGCATTAATCACACAATAATCACGCACTAATCACCCAATAAACCTCCGTTGCAACCCGTGTATTTACGGGGATTTGCAGCGGGTTTTATGGTTGGCCCTTCATTTTTCGGATGGCTTCTTCTGGATCTGGGGCGTTGAAAACGGCAGAACCGGCTACGAGGGCATCTGCGCCGGCGGCAAACAACTCGGCGGCATTCTGGGTGTTCACCCCACCATCGATCTCGATGAGCGTATTCAGTCCGCGGTAGTCAATCTCCTCGCGTATGAAACGGATCTTGTCCATCGTTTCCGGGATGAATTTCTGGCCTCCGAAGCCCGCAAAGACCGACATCAGCAGCACCATGTCCACCTTGTCCAGGTACGGCACGAGGCGTTTCACGTCAATATCCGGATTGATGGTAAGGCAAGTGCGAACACCCTTTGCTTTAATCATGTCCAGCACCGGCATCGGATCATTGACGGCCTCTAAGTGGAAACCCACCGACCAGGCACCGGCATCGCAGAAGCGCTCTACGTATTTCTCGGGATGCACAATCATCAAATGCACATCCAGCGGTTTTTTGCAGTACTTGCGCATCGGTTCCATCAGCGGAAAACCGAACGAGATATTCGGCACAAACGTGCCGTCCATCACATCGATATGCAGCCAGTCGGCCTCGCTACGGTTGATCATCTCTAAGTCTTGTGCCAGATGTCCGAAATCGGCGGACAACACACTCGGAGCAATAATTTTCATATCCCTAAACAGTAAGCATTCAACGCTCGTTGTTAACGAGCTTATATCCTTTATAACGCACGGCAATAATCTCGTATTGTGCCGCTTTGATAAACCCGCGCAGATGGTTGACATAGACGCCGAGCGAGCGAGCCGTGAACGCGTTGTCTTCCTTCCAGAGCGCCGATAAGATCTTATGCCTGTCCACCACCTCGCCCTCATGCCGAGCGAGCATCAACAGCAGGTCACTCTCCCGCGCGGACATATGCTGCCCGTCGAAAGTCTGATGGAGCGAATCGAAGGTATGTCCGTTCAACTCAAACACCTTCTGTTTGTTCTCTTCAAACGCCCGTACACGGCGTAGCAGCGCCTCGATGCGGCAGATGAGAATATCCATCGTGAAGGGCTTGATCTGGTAGTCGTCTGCGCCCAACTGAAAAGCACGCATCTGGTCTTCGCGATCACTGCGCACGGTCAGTACCAGCAGCGGAATATTTGGCAAACGATGACGGATATTTTTCAGCAGATCATACCCGTTCATGCCCACGCCCTGCAGCTCCATCAATACAGCATCCCAATGCTCCGCCGACAAAGCTTCCAGTCCCGCTTTGCCGTCACTCACCCGCATTGCTTTGTAGCCCCGACTATCCAAGTAATCGCTGAGCACCGTCGAGAGGGTGACATCGCCGTCTATAATCAAGATACGTGCTGCCATATTCTTAAAAATCGCTGCAAATTTACGATTTTTTTTGCATATGTGCAAGAATTTTTGTAATTTTGCAGCGGAAAAAAGAAAAATACCATGAGTAAAGTTCTTTTGATTTCAACGGGAGGCACCATCACGATGGTGCGTGATGCGGCTACACAAGCGCTCGTACCGGCGGATATAGACACGTTCAAAGCCTATATGCCGGAACTTTTCGCCGGCGCTGTGCAGGTCGACATCCAGGCCTTCTCGCCCCTCATTGACTCTTCCGACGTCAACCCCGATTGTTGGGTACGCATGGCGCGGATGGTCTTTGACCATTACGAGGAGTACGACGGCTTCGTCATCCTGCACGGTACGGACACGATGTCCTACTCGGCATCGGCGCTCAGTTTTATGTTGGAAAACCTGTCTAAACCGGTCGTTTTCACCGGTTCCCAGCTGCCCGTCGGTGTCCTGCGCTCCGATGCCAGGGAGAATCTGCTGACAGCCATCGAGATAGCGGCTGCCAAGGACGAAGAAGGCAATGCGATCGTGCCCGAAGTGACCATCTATTTTGAGGATCGGTTGTTTAGGGCGAACCGCACCACCAAGCGCAATGCAGAACATTTTTCGGCGTTCAATAGTTATAACTATCCTGCGCTTGCCAAGGCCGGTGTACATATTACGTACCAGCCCCATCTCGTTCATTACTCCGATCCCGAAGCCCCGCTGCGCCTGCATACGACCTTCGATACCAACGTCGCAGTCCTCAAACTATTCCCGGGGATTCGCCAACCGGTCGTGCGCGCGCTCTTACGTACACGCGGTTTAAAAGGTGTCGTGCTCGAGACCTTCGGTGCCGGCAATGCACCAACGGACAAATGGCTCTATAAAGAACTCAAAACCGCCGTGGACAACGGCATCATCATCGTCAACAAAACGCAGTGTAACACCGGTTCCGTCGAGATGGGACTCTATGCCGTCTCGCTCAACCTCATGAAAGCCGGCGTCCTCTCCGGATATGATATCACCACCGAGGCGCTGCTCACCAAGATGATGCTCCTCCTCGGCGAGAACCCCGAAAACGCCAAAGAACTCATAACCCAAAATCTCTGCGGAGAAGTAACAATTGATTAATATATGAAAAATTTAGAACCTAAAGGCTTGTGGAGCAGTTTCTACAGCCTGACTCAGATCCCGCGTCCCAGCGGCAAACGCAAAGAGATCGCGGATTTCCTCTTCAACTACGGTAAATCGCTTGGTCTCGAGACCCTGCAGGACGAGATTGGAAACGTCCTCATTCGCAAACCCGCCTCGCCGGGTATGGAGAACCACCCTGGCGTCATCCTGCAAGGACACATGGATATGGTGCCCCAGAAGAACAGCGACAAGGTCTTCGATTTCGAGAAAGACCCCATCGAGGCGTATATCGAGGATAACGGCGAGTGGGTGACCGCTAACGGTACCACCCTCGGTGCCGACAACGGCATCGGTGTAGCCACCGCGATGGCCATCCTTGCCGACAAGAACGTAGTGCATCCGCCTCTGGAGGCACTCTTCACCATCGATGAGGAAACCGGTATGTACGGTGCCAACGACCTGAAGGCAGGTTGGCTCCAAGGCAAGTATCTGCTCAACCTCGACTCCGAGACCGAAGGCGAACTGTACGTCGGTTGTGCCGGTGGTATAGACACCACGGCTACCTTCGATTACCAACCCGTGGAGACCGAAGAGGGCGACATCGCATTGAAGGTTGAACTCAAGGGCTGCAAAGGTGGTCACTCGGGCTGCGATATCCATCTCCAGCGCGCCAACGCGATCAAACTCCTGTTCCGTTTCCTCAAGGATGCCGTGACTAACTACGAAGCTCGTCTGGCATGTGTCGAAGGCGGTTCGCTCCGCAACGCCATCCCGCGTGAGGCATCGGCTATCATCACCATCCCCGAAGAGAGTTATCAGGACGTACAGGATCTTGTGGATCGTTACGAAGACCTCTGGCTCAAAGAGTTTGACGGCGTGGAGACCGATCTGACCTTCAAGGCCAGCGAAGTAGAGTGCCCGAAGACCGAATTGCCGGAAGATGTACAGGACTTCCTTATCCACGCCATCACCTTATGCCCGCACGGTGTGTACCGCTTCATCACCGAGATGCCCGACATCGTCGAGACCTCCAATAACGTAGCGATGATCAAGACCGAAGAGGGTAAAATCGAAGTGTGCTGCTTGACGCGTTCGAACGTAGAGAGCCGTAAGGAAGAGCTGGCATCCATCATCCAGTCCGCTTTCTCGCTCGCCGGCGCAAATGTCCAATTCTCCGGCGCATACCCGGGATGGCAGCCGAACTTCAAGAGCAACTTACTCAAGGTTATGAAAGAAACGTACGAGAAAGAGTTTGGTTCCTCTCCTCGTATCGTTACTATCCACGCCGGCCTCGAGTGCGGCATCATCGGTGCCAACTATCCGAACATGGAGATGATCTCCTTCGGCCCGACTATCGAACATCCGCACTCGCCCGACGAGCGCGTCAACATTGCTACCGTGCAGAAGTTCTATCGCTATGTATTAGCTGCTCTACAGCGGCTTTAGTGATCTCATCGTCGCGCTCAAACAAGGGGAAGAACCCCTCGTCACCGAGTACGTCACGAACGATATAAGCATGCAGAAGTCGCGTCATTAACGGACGCGATTTTTGTATCTCTGCCTCGTTTGGTTCCACACCTTTCTCTTCAGCAAAACGCACGAACTCACGCAGTATATTCTGCTTGATCAGATGCTGCTCCAGTGCCTGCCAATCGGTGAACTTACTCAATTCCTTGCGGTGTTTATCCGTGTATTTATATGCGAACTGATAGGTGTAGGCGAGGTTTACGCAGCGGTTGTACCAAGGCGTATTGAGCGTCGTGTCACGGCCAACGAACACATCAGGCATGATACCTCCACCGCCGTACATCTTACGGCCGCCCTTCGTGTAATACGCCGTCGTATCTGCAAAATGAATGCTGTCCGCCGAATAGAACTCGCCGTGCTCCCAGCGCTCCACCAGATCGCGCTCGTAGTCCTCCTGGTCACCCATCGTGTACGGCTTCTGGATACAACGTCCGCTTGGCGTGTAATAACGTGCTACCGTCAAACGAACCGCACTACCGTCCTCAAAAGGCATCTGCTGCTGAACCAGTCCCTTACCGAACGAACGTCTGCCGACAATAGTAGCGCGGTCGTTATCCTGCATGGCGCCGGCGAAGATCTCACTCGCACTCGCCGAGAAATTATCGATCAATATCACCAGCGGAACCTCTTTGAAGCGGCCGCTGCCGTTGGCCTTTGCCTCGTAACGCGGATAAGCACGACCCTGCGAATATACGATCAGATCACCGCGGTGCAAAAACTCATTGGCCATGTGGATAGCCTGCTCCATGTATCCGCCGCTGTTCTCGCGCAAGTCCACGATATAGCTGTCCGCACCCTTCGCGTACAACTCCGCCAGCGCCGAGAGGAACTCTTTATACGTCGTCTCGCCGAATTTATTCACGCGGATGAAACCGATCTTTTTGCCCTCACGCTCGATGATGAATTTCGCATCGACTGAATGAACCGGAATATCGCCGCGGGTAACGGTGAAGTACAGCATCTCCGGCGTGCCCGAACGCAGTACGCCCAGTTTGACTTGCGTACCTTTCTCGCCGCGCAGGGTCTTCATCACCTTCTCGTTATTGATCTTCTTACCCACGAACGCAGAGTCATCTACCGTGATCAACTTATCGCCGGCCAGCACACCGACACCCTCACTCGGGCCGCCCGAGATAACGGCTACGATACGCACCGTGTCCTGTTGGATAGTGAACTGCACACCGATGCCCGAGAACGAACCCGCTAACTCCGAGTTCACCATCTCCAGGTCTTCTTTGGGAATATACGCACTATGAGGATCGAGTTTTCTCACCAGCTCCGTCATCGCCTCGTCGGTGATGCTGTCGATATTCAAACTATCCACATATGCCTTCTCCATCAGATCCAGCAGACGGTCGATCTTCGATTGCTCCAACATTAACGTACCGTTCTGAAAAACGAAACGCTGTGCCTGCGCGTTCTGACTAAGAGCCATCCCGATGATGATGCCCAAGGCCAAACCAATGACCGTCAATGTCGGTAAGATATACTTCTTCATTTTTTTTATTTGTTTTCAGGTAAAAATTCAACCTCGATTCCCGCGCGCTTAAGCAATTCCACGCCGTCCATCAACCGGTACTCTTCGCCATATACCACGCGCTTGATACCCGATTGGATAATCAACTTCGAGCACTCCAGACACGGACTCGCCGTCACATACAGCGTCGCACCGTTCGAACTGTTATTCGAGCGCGCAACCTTCGTCAGCGCATTCGCTTCCGCATGCAGTACGTAGGGCTTACTCACGTTGTTTTCATCCTCGCAGATGTTCTCAAAACCCGAAGGCGTGCCATTATAACCGTCCGAGATGATCATCTGGTCTTTCACCAGCAGCGCACCCACTTTGCGGCGAACGCAGTAACTGTTCTCCGACCACGTGCGTGCCATACGCATGTATAGATAATCGCGTTTTTTCTGTTTCTCAGTCATATATAAAAATATCTTTTTCTTTCTCGTAAATAGGGCTTTCTAATCCAAGCAGATCCAGTACGGAGTGGTAGATAGCGAACGAATTAGCCGGCTCGTCCAACGTCCGTACTTCACGCCAATCGCCGTTCAACCAAACAATGAGCGGCACCTCGTACTGCTCCTTCGGCGCCGTCACCATCGGTACACCGTGCATGAACAATCCGTTCTCGCCCAGACTCTCCCCGTGGTCGCTCATATAGATCATCGCCGTGCGACGATGCTCTATAGCCGCCAACGAGTCAATGAGATTATTCAGCAACCAATCGGTATAGACTATCGTGTTGTCGTACGCATTCGTCAGTCCGGGAATATTCTTCACGCCCTCTTCCACGTTATGCGCCACAGGGGTAAACACCTCGAAGCGTTCCGGGTACTGCGCCGTGTATTGCGCACCGTGACTCGTGTTCGTATGCAGCACGATGAACACCCGCTCTGCCTGCGACGACTCGATCCGCGCTTTGATACCTGCGAAGAGCGAACCTTCATGACCGTCATCGGCCTCGGGGTACTGTGCTTTCAACTCTTGCATCGTCACGTACTCATCGATATGTACGGGCGGTTCACCCCAGTTGTTCGTGCGCCAAACGACATCGACACCGTGCCTATAAAGATAATTCGGCAGAGCCTCCACCAGCGTACCCGAAGGAGCCGGTTGCATCATCGCCCTCACCGCTGCCGTCGTATACGTCGCGCAGGCGTTCGCCGGCAAAGCATGCACATCCGTCCGTTGCGAGAGTAGGGGATTAGTCGCACGCTCATAACCATACAATTGGAAATTCGCCCTTCGACCGGATTCACCGATCACCAGCACCACCGCCGTCGGCTCTTCTAACGGGCGTAGGGTCGCATCAGGCAGCATCTCTTCCTGCTCATTCGCCGCGCGATGTTGTGCGTACAAACGACCGCTGTTCACGATATACGACCAGGGCATGAGCAGTCCGCCTAATTCGGTGTCGTGCTTGCCGAACCACAGAAACTGATTAAAGTTAGCGCCGGCTAACAGCAGGCTCAAACCAATCGCCGCACCGCTCACGATGCCGAAACGTTTCCAACTTCCGTAATCCACGCGCTGCATCAGGATCCAGCAGGCAGGCAACATACCTCCGATGACGAGCCACAAGAGCATCATCGGGGTGAAGAAAGAAGACGCTTCCGACCAACGGGTGTTGTAGAAGTTCTCCATCATCGTGCCGTCCAGAATCGTGCGATAAACCACCACAAAATACACACCCGCGGCATTGCAGATCTGTGCCGCTGCTACCAGGACTCGACCAATCGAACGGCAGAGGAAAAGCAGCAGGTAAACCACCCACAGATTCAACGCCGCCATCACGATACTCAACCCGCCTACGAGCAACATCTTCGCCCCCAGGCCGGCGTCGTTATTCGCTGCTACATACTGAAAAAACGGAATGTTGTATGCCAACAAACCCCAGATGCTTACGATCGCAGCGAACACTATGAGTGGCAGCTCTTTTTTCATTTATTATTCTCCTAGTTTCCTAGTCTCCTAGTTTCCCAGTAATTCTTTTGCAAACTCTTTGATATTGACTCCGTCAAACGTGCCGCTACTCATCATGAGTAAGGCCGTGTTCTCGTAGTTCAGTTCTTTCAGGCGTGCTTGCAGTGCCTCGGACTCGGTGAATACCTCTACATTTTTCGTGCCAAAAGCAGCTTTTACTTCTTCGGCCGTGATGGGTGTGAGGCGTTTATGCTCGATCACTTTCGGGTTGAAATAGACGTAGGCGATATCCGCTTCTTTCATGCAGTCCTTGTACTGCGGCAGGAAATCCGCCATGAGGCTGGAGAACGTATGCAGCTCCATACATGCCACGAGCTTTTTCTCCGGATAGCGCTCGCGAACGGCGTTAACCGTTGCTTTTAGTTTGCTCGGGCTGTGAGCAAAATCCTTATACGCCACGCTCGTCTCCGTCTCGCAGATCTTCTCCAGACGATTGCTGGCACCGGTGAAGGTGCTAATCTCGCGGTAGAAATCATCGGGTGCTACGCCGATGCAGTGACACGCCAGCATCGCTGCCTGCAGGTTCTGCATATTATGCCGTCCGAACACCTGCATCGGCACATTGCCTTCGTAGGCATCGTACGGGATACAGGTGATGTCTTTGCGGGCACCTTCGGCGATCTTACGCAGGTTTTCGTCCCCCTTGAAGTAGATAAAACTGCCCTTAGGTTCGATACTCTTTACGAACTTCCGAAACGTCTCGACATACTCCGGGAACGTCGGGAACACATTGATATGATCCCATGCGATACCGGTCAAGATAGCTACGTGCGGGTGGTACCAAAGGAACTTAGACCGCAGATCCAGCGGGCTCGTCAGGTACTCATCGCCCTCAAAGACAGCGTACTTGGCGGTGTCCGAAAGCCGCACCATGCGCTCAAAACCCTCAATCTGTGCGCCTACCATATAATCGGCTTCGATACCCAGGCGGTTGAGCACATAGAGGATCATGGACGTGGTGGTTGTCTTACCGTGAGACCCGCCTACCACGATGCGGATCTTATCTTTCGTCTGTTCGTACAGGTACTCGGGGAAGGAGTATATCTTGATACCCAACTCACGCGCTTTCACCAACTCCGGGTTGTCCTCACGGGCATGCATACCGAGGATGATAGCATCTAAGTCCGGCGTGATACGCTCGGGATGCCATCCTATCTCTTCCGGCAATAAGCCCGCATCACGCAGGTGAGACAGCGCGGGCTCGAAGATTTCATCATCCGAGCCCGTTACCTGATATCCCGCCTTGGAGGCAACGGCCAATGCCAAGTTATGCATCGCCGCTCCACCAATAGCTATAAAATGAATTTTAGTCATAGGTAGACCTAGGTTGACCTAGGATGTCCTAGTTACTTAAATAGTTTGTCGAAATCTTCTTGGCTGACAGTCTTCGGCTCAATCTTAGCGATACCCTTGATCGCCTCGTTGAGCTTATCCTCAACCACGCGCTCTACGATACCACGCAGCTGATCCTCGTTCTTGAGCATCTCTTTTGCGTAGTTGCTCAGGTGCTCCTCCTCGATGTTCATCAGACCGTACTGCATGAACTGCATCTTCGCAATACGTTTCGCAAAACCCTCAACCTCTTCCGGCTTCACGTCGATATTGTACTCCTTCATCAACTGGTCTTTTGCCAGATGCCATTTGAGTTCCTCGATCATCTTCGGGAAGTCCTTATCGAGCTCTTCCTGCGTCATCTTCTCGTTCGTAGCGAGTACCCAACGTTTCAAGAAAGCCTCCGGGAAAGCCACTTTCTCCATCTTCTTCAGGATAGCAGCTTTGGCATCGATACCGAAGCGGTACTTACTCTCCTCTGCCAGACTGCGCTCGATATCCTCTTTGATGCGAGCACGGAACTCTTTCTCGTCCTTCGGCGCGTTGTCACCATACACTTTCGCGAACAACTCACCATCTACCTTGCAGGGCTTAACCTCGGCTTTGATACCTTTCTCTTCGTCCGCCGGGATGTACTCACCGAAACGGTTCGTGTAAGCCTCAACCTGCTTGTCGATCATCTCCTCCGTCGGCTCGATCGTGTACTCCGGCAACTTGTTCTTCGCGCTCAACTTAGCGTCGAACTCCGGTGCTACTGCGATGTCGAAAGCGAAGGTGAACGTGTCCTCATGATCGAGGTCGATATTCTTCGTCTCTGCATCGTTCGGAAGCGGCTCACCCAAGATCTGCAACTTGTTCTCCTCAATGTGCTTGTTCAGGTTCTCACCAACGAGCTTGTTCAGCACGTCTGCCAAGATACCCTTTCCGTACATCTTCTTCACCAAACCCGCCGGTACCATACCCGGACGGAAACCAGGCATCTGCGCTTTCTGACGCACTTGCTTCAACTGTTTGGCTACTTCTTCCTGATAATCAGCGGGCTCAATGGTGATCTTCACCACACCCATCAGGTCTTTCAATTCAGATTGTTCAATTTTCATTTTTTTTATAGAGTTTTAATTTTTTTCCATTTTTTTAGCGAGCATATGTACTCTGAGGAGGCCTGTTTTGGGGAATGGGTGCCCCAAAACTCGTAGGCAGGGGGCCGGTACTCCGAAGAGTAGCATATGCGAGCTTATACCCTACCGGCTCTCTTTCGCTCCAACTCATCAAGAATAATCTTGCGAATACGCATTGCATGCGGCGTTACCTCCACATACTCATCCTCCTTGATATACTCCAGCGCCTCCTCCAGACTCATCCGTACCGGCGGCGGCAATACAGCCTTATCATCCGCACTCTTCGAACGCATGTTCGTCAACTTCTTGCTCTTCGTCACGTTGATAACGATATCGCCTTCTTTCGCATTCTCGCCTACGACTTGTCCGGCATAGACTTCTTCCTGCGGGTCGATGAAGAACCGTCCGCGGTCTTGCAGTTTGTCGAGTGCATACGCATAGGCCGTACCGGCCTCCATAGCTATGAGCGAACCGTTTGTACGTTTGACGATCTCGCCTTTCCACGGTTGGTACTCGAGGAAGCGGTGCGCCATGATGGCCTCGCCGGCGGATACGTTCATCACGTAGGTACGCATACCCATGATTCCGCGGCTCGGGATAACGAACTCTAAATGAACGCGGTCGTTGACTATCTCCATCTTCGTCATCTCACCCTTATGCGTGCTCACGAACTCAATGATCTTACCCGAGCACTCTTCCGGCGTGTTCACCGTCAGGCTCTCCACCGGCTCACATTTCTGTCCGTTGATCTCTTTGATGATCACCTGCGGTTGACCTACCTGCAGCTCGTATCCCTCACGACGCATAGTCTCAATCAGCACACTCAAGTGCAGCACACCGCGACCATAGACACGCCAACTGCTCTCTTCTGCGCCTTTCTCCACGCGCAGCGCGAGGTTTTTCTCCAACTCTTTGTTCAGTCGGTCTTGGATATGACGACTCGTCACGTACTTTCCGTCTTGACCGAAGAAAGGACTGTCGTTGATGCAGAACGTCATACTCATCGTCGGCTCATCGATCGCAATCGGCTTGAGCGGTTCCGGATTCTCCGCATCGCAGATCGTATCGCCGATCTCAAAACCCTCTATACCGATCAACGCGCATATATCGCCGTTCTGCACCACATCGGTCTTCACATGACCCATGCCCGAGAACGTATGCAGCTCTTTGATCTTCGTCTTCACCATCGTGCCGTCTTTCTTCGCCAGCGTCACCGTCTGACCGTCTTTGAGCTCACCGCGGTGCACCCTACCAATCGCAATTCGGCCTACGTACGAGTTGTAGTCGAGCGAAGTGATCAGCATCTGAGGCGTACCCGGGTTCTCCTGCGGAGCAGGGATGTACTCGATGATAGCGTCCATCAAGTCCGTCAAGTCCGTCGTCGGCTTACGCCAGTCCGTACTCATCCAACCTTGCTTGGCACTACCGTACAGCGTCTGGAAATCCAACTGATCATCCGTCGCGTTCAGGTTACACATCAGGTCGAACACCTCTTCCTGTACCTCGTCCGGACGGCAGTTCAGTTTATCTACTTTGTTGATCACCACAATCGGCTTCAGACCGATCTCCAGCGCTTTCTGCAGCACAAAACGCGTCTGAGGCATCGCACCCTCGAACGCATCTACCAGCAGCAACACACCGTCCGCCATGTTCAACACACGCTCTACTTCACCACCGAAATCCGCGTGACCCGGAGTATCAATGATATTGATCTTCGTGCCCTTGTAATCGATCGATACGTTCTTCGCCAGAATCGTTATACCGCGCTCGCGCTCCAGATCGTTGTTATCCAATATCAACTCTTTCGGCTGATCGTTAAACTCCGAACGCTGCTGACTCACTACATGCGCCGTGTACAGCATCTTATCGACCAACGTCGTTTTGCCGTGATCCACATGCGCAATAATTGCTATATTTCGTATATTTTGCATATTCCGATTTTTAAATCGGGCGCAAAATTACTACAAAAAAATGAAATATACAAGGATTTAGCGGTAAAAATTAAATTTATTTAAATTTTTAGCGGAAAATCGTTGTTGTTTGCACAGTCCGAAGTTACTACTTTTTTGTAAACTCGATTTGACAATTTATTAGTACGATTGTGTAATTACTGACAATTTGTCAACTCGACTACTCATTTTGTAGAAATTTAACACTTTTTGCCAAAAATATTTGGTCGGTTCCCAAAAAGGCAGTACTTTTGCACCGTTTTTCGATGACGCCTGCTCTCAAGGTACGCGAAAACACGCGGGATGCCCACGCATTGGCGTGAACGAAAAACAAGTATTAGTCTGTTAAAGAAAGGATTGTTATGAGAAAGATCCTAATCGCAATGACGACAGCGGTCGTCCTTTTAACAGGAGTAATCGTAGCGGATGCTGCAAAGTGTACTGACAATTTTACTGTTCGCTTCCGCGAGAATACTCTGGTGGTTTCCGCCGCGCAGATGGAGGAAGCAAGAATCTACTCGATGGAGGGCAAACTCCTCCTCAAAGAGCGTGGAAATTTTGTAGAGTTCGAATTAGTGCCCGGCACGTATCGCCTCTACGCCAAAGTAGGAAACAAAATGGAAAGACGCCGTATCGAGTTACGGTAAATCCAATCAGTATTTAAGGTACAAATTTCGGAAAGCGTGCAGAAATGCGCGCTTTTTTATTTACTTGCTTTTATGTACAATGGAATAGAGAGGCCGAGGAACACGAAATTCGGCAACCATGCCGCCATGAACGGCGACATCACGTTATTCACGCTAAACGTCGTGCTAACCGTCGAAAACAAGATATACAGCGCCGTCAGCACAATGCCGATACCTAAGTTCTTACCCATACCGCCCCGTACCTTACGACTACTCATCGTCACGCCCAGCAACGTCATGATGAACGCTCCTAACGGACTCGCCCAACGCTTGTGGTACTCTACCTCAAACGCCTTCACATTGCCCGAGCCCCGCTCACGCTGACGCTCCATGTAATGACGCAACTCCGGCGTCGTCATCTGCTCCGCCTCTTCGATCGTGATGAACAGCTCATCCGGGATGATCGGCAATCGGATATCCTTCCGCTCACCACGCTCCATCTCCTCGCGCATACCCGTGAACGTACGCTGCGTGTAGTCCTCCAGATGCCAGCAGTCCAGCGAATCGTAATAGATACGCTCGGCCGTCGTGCGCTGCATCAGCGTCTTACCCTCGAACTGCTCCAACGACGCACGATAACCCATACTGTTATTCTTCCGGAATGACTCGATATACAGGATCGTCCCCGGCTCTACCTCCAGCTGCACGTTACGAGCGTTCTCCGTCGTGAAATGACTCACGTACTTGTCCGTGAATGCTAACATATGCTGACTGCTCTTCGGAATCACCCAACCGCCTAACCACATGCTCAGCACAAACAGCACCGTCGCCGAGAACGCGTACGGAACCATCAATCGGTGGTAACTCACACCCGCCGCCAGCATCGCGATGATCTCTGAGTTACCCGCTAACTTGCTCGTGAAATAGATAACCGAGATGAAGATGAACAGCGAACTGAACATGTTCATGTAGTACGGAATGAAAGGCAGGTAGTACTCTACGATGATCTCCTTGAGCGGCACTTGGCTCTCGAAAAAATCGTCCATCTTCTCCGTCAAGTCAAACACAATAGCGATCGACAAGATAAGCACGATCGAGAAAAAGAACGTACCCAAGAATTTCTTTACTATGTACCAATCCAGCCTTTTCATCTTTCTATTTGTAAATAAAACATAGATAAAATCGTTGCGGATCCTTTATAAAAAAAATCACACGTTGCTATGAAAAAATTTATCTTTGTTTTATTTACTTTTCTTACATCCGCTTCATAAGATCCGGCATTACAGCCGCTTTCCAAGCGGAGTAATCCCCGGCGAGGATATGCTCGCGGGCTTGCCCTACCAGATCCAGATAGAACGCCAAGTTATGGATCGACAGTATCTCCAGTCCCAACATCTCTTGCGCGTGTATCAAATGTCTTGCGTATGCCCGCGTGTAGGCGTGATCGACATAACTCGTACCCGCCGGATCCAGCTCCGTGAAGTCATCTTCCCATTTCTTGTTTCGCAGGTTCATCACCCCGTTCCATGTGAAGATCATGCCGTTACGACCGTTACGCGTCGGCATCACGCAGTCGAACATATCCACCCCGCGCTCTATCGCCTCGAGTATATTCCACGGCGTACCCACACCCATCAGATAACGCGGCTTGTCTTGCGGCAATATGTCGTTGCACACCTCGATCATCTCGTACATCACCTCCGTCGGCTCGCCTACCGCCAAACCCCCTATCGCATAGCCGTCACGATCCAGATCACGCAGACGCTTGCACGCTTCCTGACGCAACTCCGGATACGTACAGCCCTGTACGATCGGGAACAGGTGTTGCTTATACCCGTATAGATCCTCTGTCCCGTCAAAACGTGCTATACACCGATCCAACCAGCGGTGCGTGCGTGCCATCGAGCCCTCCGCATAGCGCTTGTCTGCCGTACCAGGACAACACTCGTCGAACGCCATCATAATGTCCGCACCTATCTCACGCTGGATATCCATCACGTTCTCCGGAGTGAACTGCAGCTTGCGACCGTCGATATGACTGCTGAACCGTACGCCCTCTTCGTTCATCTTCCGGATATCCGTCAGACTGAACACTTGAAACCCGCCGCTATCCGTCAGTATCGGTCGGTTCCAGCCCTCAAAAGCATGCAGTCCCCCAGCACGACGCAGTATATCCGTACCCGGACGTAAGAACAGGTGATACGTATTGCCCAAGATGATCTGCGCCTTGATATCCTCCTCCAGCTCCTTGCGCTGCACACCCTTCACCGTACCCACCGTCCCGACGGGCATGAAGATCGGCGTCTGTATATCCCCGTGGTCGGTGTGTATCACGCCTGCCCTCGGCCCGACACCACTACTTCCTTTATGTAATTCGAAGAACTGCATCAGCAGAAAAAAATTTATCTTTGATCAGTATTTTATCTTTTTTTATTTACTTAATAAATTGTTTACAGGAAACACAATGGCAGGCTTAAACGAACGTGCTTCCTCCGGCTCCATCATCGCATACGCCATGATAATCACCGTATCACCTACCTTCACCAGATGCGCCGCCGCACCGTTCATGCAGATGCAACCCGACCCACGCTTTCCCGGGATCACGTACGTCTCCAGACGCGCACCGTTAGTATTATCCACTACTTGTACGCGCTCGCCGGCGTATATGTGCGCCGCTTCCATCAGCGCCTCATCGATCGTGATCGAGCCGATATAATCCAAATTCGACTCCGTCACCTCCACACGATGAATCTTCGATTTCAGTATATTTAGTAACATCTCTATAACTTTTGCGGCTGCAAAATTACTACTTTTTCTTGAAATACGCAAATCCGTTCGATGATTTTTCTTCATTTACAATATATCTCCGTATATATTGCTCTAAAAGAGTATCATAGATTCGCCATTTTTTATCAACGCTGCAAATTACGATGTCTTTTTCTTCTAATCCTTTTAACGCGGACTGAATACTGCTTGAAGACTGTAATTTGTATTTTTGAATAAACTCCGAAGAGTTAATATTTTCCGCAATGCCTGCTTTCGCTATTGCAAAAAGTAACTCCTTTTGTCTTGGAGGAATGTTGGCTAATAGATTTAAGAATGTATTTTCTTGTACCCGTAGAGTGTTCTGTATAGCCGGTTCAATAGCATCTTTGGTACATGTTTCGCCTGTTGGGGTAAGATAATACATCTCGTTCATGATGAGCTGTAAATACCACGTTACGCCGTGATATATATCATATATTTCTTCTATAACGGCTGGCTCAATAGTCTTGTCTCCACGTTTGAACATTTTTTGAGCGAAGTCCACATACGTCTCCTGTGGAATCAGATCTAAGCCCAGGTTAATAGTGCTTTGGTAAAAAGGCCTGGCAGGTGAAAGGAACATCTCTGCCATCATATGTTTGCGACTTCCGGCGAAGATAAACTGCGTTTTTTTACAGCGCTGAATATAGGTTCTGAGGAGGGCTTCAATATTCTTTTCAGGATAGTACATGATTTGCTGAAACTCGTCAAATGCGACAACACAAGGTTTGTCCGCCATCTCCAAATAATCAAAAATCTGGTCAAGGGTTAATTGGGGCATGGAGATGTCACCCATGCCGAGATCAAAGGTCGGCATGCCGGAAATAGGATCGTATTTCAACCCTACACGCAGAGATGTTAGCACGTCGAAAAATTTATCGCGCCATGATTTTGATTGGATCTGTACTTGGCGGTATAATTCTTTTCCCCAGACAGAAACCATTTCGCTTAAACTGTTAGTGGCAAATAGGTCAACAATGATGGTGTAATAATCTCGTTGGATGTCCGGTTGGGCAAAAACATGGCTTATTAACCCGGATTTACCGATACGTCTATCAGCAATCAGCGTCATGTTGCGACCGTTGATGATTTGCTTTTTTACCAAATCCGTGTCTTTCTCTCTATCGCAGAAGAATTCATCGGACACATATTTGCCGATTACAAACGGGTTGGGCAGATTTTTTTCGCGTGCCATATTATGATTATTGTGTTAGTAATTATTGCACTTATAATAATTTCGCTGCAAAGGTACGACTTTTTTATGATATACGCAAGTAAAATCGTATTTTTCTTGAAAAATTATTATATTTGCAATAATTATACCTTCAATTATTATACTCATAATTATTCGATTTCAATAATTTAAATTCAATAATTTTTATGTTATTGCTGATTAGTAGTTATAATTATATATGAAAAACGTAATCGGATCAGGGCGAATCAAATGAATTTGAAATCGTTCCTAACCCGATGAAGTCCTATTTTTTTTCTTATAACTACGCACGTTTCTTGCGGCGGGCAATGACGACGCCGAAGACGACTGCGCACAGCATCAGCGGCAGAACGGCTTCACCCAGCGGGAACTCGCTGGACTGATCTCCCGGATCACTGGGCGTGATAAACCCTTTACGGACATGTCCTCTCTCACTATCGGTGCGCTCTTGCTCACCTGCTACAGGATGATACTCCGACGGCGCTGCAGTACCAAACGGCTCATACACCGTTCCTTCGTACATCGCCCCTCCTCGCATCAGCTGATGACTCTCTATCGCTTGGTTGATGGGGGCTTCTGTATGGATTTGAGCCGTACCAACGAGTACAACTGCGCTCAGCATCACAATGATCATAACTATCTTTTTCATCTCTTTTGTCCCTTCCATAATAAAGATTCGTTATTTAATCTTTGTTCCGCGAACGTCATACAACTTATCCCCCTTGACGATGTACAATATACCGTCTATCACTACCTTGCGCGCGCCGATTTCATCATTTGCACCATTCGCACCATTGATCAATTCAACCTCTGTCGGCGCATTATGTATCGGCGAGATCTCCAAGAGGAATCGTCCATCGTACGTACCGGTCGTCAGGTTAACCGTATAACTCAGCGCACTCAATGATGTACGGACACCGATCTCGTTATCAATGAGTGTCACGCCGATACCCTCTGTGCCGTCAGGCATGGAGAAGGTATAATCGCCGTTGTTTACAATCTTTACACCTACCGGTACGATTGTTGTCTGCTCAGTCATCGGCAGAGAGTTACCAGCAACAGGTGTACTATTCTCAACGATGGTGTATATATTCGCCTTGCGTTTATTGAACTCTTTGCTTAGATCTTCATCAAAAGCGAAACCTGCACTTACATCCTCTTTGTCGCTCAACTTAACGAATGTTTGGTCTACCATTTTCTCGTTTTGTTGCAATTCCAAGCGGAACTCTACGTTCTGCGGAGCCTCGGCATAGGTGCGGCGCGCTACGATAGATGAAGCAGGTGTCGCGCTTGCCAGTGACCAATGCATTTCTCCGTGGTATTGAACCATGTACGCGTGCATGGACAGGAACGGGTAGGAAGTACCTGTCTGAACGGTATAACTGTCGTCCACCATATTCCATTCGTATAAGTACGGCAGGTCTTCATTGGTCGGAGTCGCCCACGTAATATCGGTGCTTCCGTCGCTGGTCAAACTCGTGCCGTAGTTCGCATAACTCGGAACACCAATCATATTCCAGTGACTGTCTTTATAGGTACGATCATCGGTATGACCGGAATGAGCCGCGGCATCATAGAGGTGAGACGCTGCAGAAGTAGTTACATCCGTTGCCCTAATATTTTCTACATCAGATGCTGATGGGAAGAATAATTCTACTTGTTCGATGTTATTCGTCCAGAAGGAAGTGTTGTCGTCCTTCATTAGATCCAAATCGAGTGCGAGTACATAACCTTTGCCGGCTTTCAGTGTATAGGTCGAGCGTTGAGACGGCATTACATACTCCCAGAAGCCTTGGCTGTCTGCCCAGTAACCTTCTGCTGCACGTTTTGCACCGTTGTATTCTTCAATGATCCAATGCGTACCATAGGTGCCAAATCCGCATACATCACTCAAGTTCACATCAAACGGGAAGGAAATCCAGTACAAACTACGTTCGTAAGCAGATTTCGGATCGCCAACGATACTATGACCTCCGGTTGTTTCTTTATTGTTCAGCGTCCAACGGTTGAAGCGCATTACACCGTAAACAGTCTGAACTTCAGAAAGTGAACCTCCGTTGAACAAGAGTTGTTGTCCTGCTTCTTGGTGCTCACGCACGATCATAAGGTCTGCATTGATGGCTATATCGTCTTCTATGATTCCCGATGGAACGTATGCCGTTACCAGACGGTTGGTCTTGAAGTCATAGACAATACGCATGGTATGTTGACCCGCAGCCACACCGCCTAACAGCAAAATTGAGTCGGAAGCAGAAGAGCCGGAACCGCCCTTGAAATACTGAATATTACTATTGTATTGTGCAGTCAACTTAGCCTTAGCTCCGGTGTTTACTTTAATCGTACGCTCATAAACGAAGTTCTGATCATCAATCAGATTGATTTCGTTCACATTTAAGCCGGTAATATTAAGCGCATTACCATTCTCGTCATACATTCTGTCATCGCCTTCCAGAACCAAGAAACGGTCGGATATAACCGCCGAACCACTGATATACGCACGGCTAATCTTGTTGGTAGCTTTGTCCCACATAAAGCGGATACTTGCATCACCGCTATTTAATGCTCCTACATTACTGATATCCGCTATCTCTGTTCCATAATCCTTTATTAGCGTATCCGAGATACACATGCTATAGTCGTTAGCAATAACGAATTTCACGTTTGTTCCGCTCGTTACCCAATGGCAGTAGTAATGGCTATATCCGGAATTTTCGTCAGCATAGTCCGAATAGGTCATCTGGTGATCCAAGCTCTTGAAGCTATCCCACTTCGTATTACCGGCACAGTCGGTGCGGATATAGAAGTTACCTGTGTAAGGCTCAACTTTCTCCAAGGATATAGAAGCTCCACCTGCAGGCTGTGTAAAGATGAAGTTGTATACACCCGATTCGGTAATGCTACTTGGAATAGTGATACCTCCTCCAACAGAATCTGTCCAGGAGACAATACCTTCTTTGTCAACAGATGCTATCTGGAATTTCATCGTGTGCGAAATTCCTACGCCCTTTGGTATATAGAAGGAAACAGTATCTTTCTTGGCTTCTGTTGTTGCTCGGGCAATCGAATGAGACGGGTGATACCAACTATCTTTGGTGTGTGCGCCTTGTGACCAAGTAGCATTATCCGAATAGTAAATACGAAAATCAGCACTATCAATCGGGAAATTTAAGTCGATATAGTAATTTACTGTTCCGGAACCATTATCATGATACGTCAACGTGAACTTATAGTTATCCGGTGCAGAAGTAGTAATTTTCGATTTGTTGACCCCACCGGAGATAATCTGTTCGTCATTCCAACCCTGTTTGAAGTGATAGGCGTTACCCAAATAAGTGCCATCGTTTCTATATACCATGAACCAGTAATCGTGGTTTGCCTCGTTAAATTCCACATCTAACTTTAGCGGCATTTTTAGATCTTCACTATACGGGAATGCATATGATCTGATAGCACCGGTTTCTTTAACAGCATCTACGTTATCATAGATCTTCAACGTATAACCTGTATTTTCTGGATAGTTCATCCAATAACCGTTATTATAGTACTTTGTACTATTCTTTTCGTCAGGCATTTGGTCTGCTAGAGGCACAAACAATGGGGTAGAGGCCTTATAATCTCCACGGCGAACAGCTTCCGTCTCATAGAAGAACTCGTAACCATGCTGTAGATCTTTCGTAAAGACGACATCGACGTATGAAGCATTTACACCTGCAGCCTCAGCATCGAAATAGTAAATCTTCGAGCCTTCACTTTCTGCGTGCATTATACCATGTAATCCTTCGCTATAAGGAGTATCTGTCCATGTAGAAGAAGTACTTGCTCCAGAACCTCTCTTGCTTCCCGTACTTTCCCAATAACTGCCATTCTTATAGAAATAAACATGTACAGAATCCCAACCAAGCGTATTGTAGAAATAAATCATCCGTTTCTTGGTATACACCGCAGTGAGCGTACCATCGTAGATGGCTTTGATCTGGATAGACGAGGTGGTGGTTGTAGTTACAGAATCCGATTCGCCATTCTTAATGCTTACACCATCACCGGCATCCCAGCGTGCAAAGGTATAACCTGTAATCGTCGGGGGAGTAATGTCGCCAAGAGTTGTCCAGTATAACGGGTGAGCAGTAATTTCCGTCGAAGCAGCCAGTGTTCTGCCGTCGCCATCTTGATAGCGTATGGTTACATCGTGCTCACCGGCTACTTGGAAGGTCGTAGTACGTGTGCTAAGTACATCTCCGCTACAACTACTACCCAAACGCAGTTTCGCCTCAATTTGATAGGTTGCACTTGCGGTCGGAGCTTTGAATCGATATGTGTTACCGCTAACAATACGTCCTGCTGGCTGAGAGGGAAGAGCTGTTCCGTTAGTATATTGAATCTCCCAACAAATCAGTGCAGTTCCTGTTGGTGTCGGGCTAATAGTAGGTGTTACTGTGATAGAATCGGTTTCAGCTGTTCCTACTATCGCATCGACCAACGTCAATTCTGTTATCTCCGCTCCCATCTCTCCGACGCCGACGCTAAAAAGAATCGACGATACAATAACCATCCGGTATACATACCTTCTACATCCCTTCCACATACCTTCACTCTTTCTCAAAACATTAGATTTGTTTTTCATATATATTTTTTCTTTTTTTTATCCGATTATAGACTGGCTTGCAAAAATACAACATTTTCCGAGATTGTGCAAATTTATACGCAAAAAAATGAAAATAAAGAGAGACTTCCTTCCGAAAGTCTCCCTCTATTCTCTATTCTCTATTCTCTATTCTCTATTCTCTATTCTCTAATCCCTAATCTCTAATCCCTAATCCCTAATCTCTAATCCCTAATCGGATTAAATCCAGCGGACGTAGCAGAAGTCCATGCGGTGAGGCAGAAGCTCGTTCTGAGGATACATACGCAGACAGAACTTCATTCCGCCCGCATAATCCAACTGGTAGATGTTCTCGAAGTACAGATGACTGCCCTCGCTCTTCACCAGCTTCAGCGGCTCTACCTCATACAGCTTGTCGTTGTTATGAGTCGACGTACGTACTGCTACCAGCTCTACGCCGATACCCTTGTCATTCAAGCCCTTGGTATCCAACTCAACCCCCACTTTGAACTTGTCACCTACTGTCAGGTTACTCAGATCCGGGGCGTCCTTCTTGATCACCTCGATCTCGTCCCAGTGAGCTACCATGTTCTCTTTCCATGCCGCAATCTCCTTGGCTACCTTGTAGTGGTCGCTCATCAACAGGTTATGACGCTTTGCCAACTTGTTATAGAACTTCTCGAAATAGTCGTCGATCATTCGCTTCATCGTGAAGCGAGGGGTGATCTTCGTCACGCTGTTCTTGATGTACTGGATCCACTCCGGGCTGTAACCCTTCGAGTTCTTCGCGTAGTACAGCGGGATGATCTCGTGCTCAAGCATCGTGTAGATAGTAGCTGCATCGAGCTGATCCTGGTGAGCCTGGTTCTCATACGTGCGGTGCTCGGTCAATGCCCAGCCTGCGCCCGGTACGTAACCCTCGTACCACCATCCGTCCTTCACGGAGAAGTTAAGCACACCGTTCATCTGCGCTTTCTCGCCCGACGTACCCGATGCCTCCAACGGACGGGTCGGAGTGTTCAACCAGATATCGACACCCGAGATCAAACGCTTTGCCAGACGCATATCGTAGTTCTCCAGGAAGATGATCTTACCCAGGAACTGAGGCATACGGCTGATCTCGATGATACGCTTGATCAACCCTTGACCTCCGCCATCGGCCGGGTGTGCCTTACCCGTGAACAGGAACTGAACCGGATAATTCGGGTTGTTTACCAACTTGTCCAGACGCTCCAAATCCGTGAACAGCAGGTGAGCACGTTTGTACGTCGCAAAACGACGACCGAAACCGATAATCAAATTGTTCGGGTTCATCTCGCTCAACGCCTGAACAATACGTCCCGGGTCACCCTGGTTCTTCATCCAGTCTTGCTTGAATTTCTCCGCGATATAATCCATCATCTTGCGCTTCAAGCCCATACGCGTGTTCCAGATTACCTCATCCGGAATATCCGCATACGCTTTCCACATCTCGAGGTTCGATTGGTCGCTCATCCAGCCCTTCGGAAGGTATTTGTTATAGACCACTTTCCAATCCGAAGCCGCCCATGTAGGCATGTGCACACCGTTAGTCACGTAATCTACGTGCAGCTCCTCCGGGAAATAACCCGGCCATACCGGACTGAACATCTTCTTGCTTACCTCGCCGTGCAACCAGCTCACACCGTTTGCCTCTTGGCAGGTGTTCAGCGCGAATACAGACATCGAGAATTTCTCGCCCTTGTCATCCGGATTCGTACGACCCATACCGATCAACTCATCCCATTGGATACCTAACTTGCCGGCATACGAGTTCATGTATTTGTAGAATACATCCTCCTCGAAATAGTCGTGACCTGCAGGAACCGGCGTGTGGCAGGTGTACAGACCGCTTGCGCGTACTACTTCCTTCGCCTCGTTGAAGCTCAAACCTTCGGCTACCAAGTCTACCAGACGTTGCAGACCCATCAGCGCGGCGTGACCCTCGTTACAGTGGTAAACATCCTTCTTGATGCCTAACTTATTGAGCGCCAGCATACCACCGATACCCAGCATGATCTCTTGTTTCAAGCGGTTCTCGTTATCACCACCATACAGCTGGTGAGTGATCGAACGATCCCACTCGCTGTTCAGCTCGTTATCCGTATCCAGCAGGTACAGATCCATACGACCTACCGCTACACGCCACAGATAAGCGTGTACAATTCGATCGGGATAAGGTACGTCAATAACCAAGTTATTGCCCTCTGCGTCTTTTACCTGATAAATAGGGAGATTGCTGAAGTTCTGAGCCTCGTAGTTAGCGATCTGCTGACCTTCCGGACTCAGCGTCTGGGTGAAGTAACCGTACCGATAGAGGAAACCGATGGCCGTCATGTCCACGTTGCAATCCGATGCCTCTTTGATATAGTCACCGGCCAAAATGCCCAGACCACCCGAGTAGATCTTCAGCACATGCGTCAAACCGTACTCCATCGAGAAATACGCAATCGTCGGTTTCTTCTTGTCTTTCGGTGTGTCCATGTAAGCGCGGAACTCGGCATAAGTCTTGTCCAACTGCTTCATGAATTTCTCATCTTTCGTGAGCTCCACCATCTTGTCGTAACTGATGGTGTTCAGCAATACAACAGGGTTAGATCCGGCTTTATGCCATGCATCCAAGTCGATGTAACGGAACAAATCCTTTGCATCACCGTTCCAGCTCCACCATACGTTGTACGCCAATTCTTGCAATTTACTCAACTCAGCAGGAAGAGTAGCGTGAATGTTGCACTCTTTCCATGCGGGCTGATTAACATTACTTACTTTAACTTTCATAAATATAGAGTTTTATATTTTTTTCAACAAAAAAGCGTGCAAAGGTACAACTTTTTTTGCAAATGTGCAAGATTTTTTGTAATTTTGCACCCGATTTTACGATTTTGTGTACTATGGTTGTCAGAAATAAGAAATCAGATTTTACAAATCAAACAAAATGATCAGCCCGCTTGAGATATTACGACGACGTGACATGCGCGAAACATTCACTTTCACCATCGATCCCGCCGATGCCAAAGACTTCGATGATGCCTTGTCGTTTGAGGTATTGGACAATGACCAATCACCAATAACCAATGCCCAATCACCAATCTATCAAATTGGCGTCCACATCGCGGATGTCTCTTTCTATGTCAAACCCGGTACCAAAATCGATGACGAGGCCTATCAACGCGGCACATCCGTCTATCTCGTCGATCGCGTGATCCCCATGCTCCCCGAAGAACTCTGTAACGATAAATGTTCCCTCCGGCCGGGAGAAGACAAACTCTGTATGTCCGTCGTCTTCACCATGGACGACCACGCGCGCGTACTAAAATATAAGGTATGCCGAACCGTCATCCGCTCCGATGCACGCCTCAACTACGACGAAGCCCAAGATATCATTAATCCTAGTGATCCTAGTACTCCTAGTGATCCTAGGATCCTGGATTCCGCTATCCTTACCCTCAACCGGCTGGCTCAGCAACTCCGTGCCGAGCGAATGGCTAACGGTGCCCTCACGATCGAGCAGGAAGAGATGCGCTTCAAACTCGACCAAAAAGGACATCCTACTGACATCTACTTCGAGTCCCCCAACGAAGCCCACCATCTCATCGAGGAGTTTATGCTCCTCGCTAACAAAACAATCGCTAAAGCCGTAGGTTCCGGACGACCCTTCGTCTATCGCGTCCATGACCTGCCCGACAGCGAGAAACTCAACGAAGTAGAGCGCTTCAAAGCCAAAATCAAAAGCCCCAAATCCAAACGTACTTCCCGCTTTGCGGGAAAATCTGCCGAGGGACTCCGCCGCGCCATCGAGATGCTCACCATCCGCGCACAAGCCAAAGCCGTCTATTCCACCTACAACATCGGTCACTACGGACTCGCTTTCTCCCATTACACCCACTTTACCTCCCCCATCCGCCGATACCCCGACCTGATGGTGCATCGACTCGTGGAGAAATATATCCTCACGGGCAAAAAAGTGGAGATGAACCGCGAAGAGATGGAAATCATGTGCGAACATTGCTCCGCTTGCGAACAGGCAGCCGCACAAGCAGAACGCGATTCCGTCAAACTCTACCAAGCCCTCTGGATGAACGATCATGTGGGCGAGATACACACCGGTTACATCTCCGGTATAACCGACTTCGGACTCTTTGTTCAACTCGACGATAACCGCTGCGAAGGACTGATCCATATTTCCAAGATCGGAGACATCAAACGATACGATCTCGGCGACCAAGTCACCGTCAAAGTGGTGCAAGTGGACGTAAATCGCAGTTTAATTGACTTTGAGTTTGCATAAAAACGCACAAAATTTGCATATGTGTAAAATATTTTGTACCTTTGCAGCCGATATGAGAAAAACACTCGCTATAATCGCCATTCTGGCCTTGTGCGTATGCGCGCATGCGGAAACCGTAATATTGCGTACAGGCGCACGCGTGAAGGGAACCATCGTCTTCCAGAACGAGGAGGTAGTCATCATCCGTGATACCAAAGGTGCCCGTTTCCAATACCCACGCGCCGAAGTGGAGCAGATCCTTACCGACGAGGTCGAAGAAGAGGAAGCGGTAGAGGAAGAGGCTGCCCCGAAAATGCCTTCTAAGAAAGCCCAGATCATTCTCGAGCTCGCCGGCGGTCCTTCGTTGATGCCCAATACGGACTTAGGCGGTGCGATGAGCGTGGACTTGCTCGTGGGTAGCCATCACATAGGCGATCGGCACCTCTTCATCGGCGGCGGACTCGGTTATCACGGCATCTTCATGGGCTCCAAATACAATTTCCTGCCCATCCAAGTAGCGCTCCGTATGCCCTTTATCGAAGCCAAACATGCGCCTACTTTCGGTGCTTCCCTCGGTTATGGCATCGCGCTCAGCAAAAGTTACCTCGGCGGTATATACGCCGGCATCGATTTCGGTTACCGTTGCCAGATCAACCCCCGCTCGGCCATCACCCTCTCTGCGTTTGTTCAGTTTCAGCAAGCGAAGGCCGAGCAGACCGAAGTCGTGGACGGGAATGTGTTCGTGAATAAAACAGGCGTGAACATCCTCACCCCGGGTATTAAATTTGCCCTGTATTTCTAATGCCTAAAGCTCCGCGCGAACATAGGGTCTCTATCCTGCTCAACGATAGTGAACAACGTATCCTCGATCGTTTCTGCGAACGCTATGGGGTACGTAACCGCAGTCGTCTCGTCCGCGAGACACTCATGCGCGCTATCCTCAAGAAAATGGATAACGATCAACCCACACTCTTCGACTAAATCAACAATAACCAATGACCAATCACCAATAAAAAACCTCCCATCAGGGAGGCTTTTTCATTAACCAAGGTAAGTCTGCAAAATTCTGCTTCGTTGACCGGACTCGAGTTTGTGGATCGCTTTCTCTTTGATCTGGCGCACACGTTCGCGGGTAAGATGTAACTCATCGCCGATCTCCTCCAGCGTCTTCTCGGGTGTACCGATACCAAAGAACTTACGTAAGATATCCGCCTCACGGGGGGTGAGCGTAGCTAAGGCACGACTGATCTCGGTGGAGAGCGACTCGTTAATAAGGCCACGATCCGCATTCGGCGAATCCTCGTTGACCATCACGTCGATCAGACTGTTGTCCTCTCCTTCCACAAACGGCGCGTCCACACTCACGTGACGACCGGACATCTTCAGCGTCTCTGCGATCTTATCTACCGGGATATCCAGCATCTCTGCCAGCTCTTCGGCACTTGGCTTGCGCTCGTTCTCTTGCTCGAAACGCTGATAAGCCTTGTTGATCTTGTTCATCGAGCCGACTTGGTTGAGAGGCAGACGTACGATACGACTCTGCTCTGCCAATGCCTGCAAAATAGATTGACGGATCCACCATACAGCGTAGGAGATGAACTTGAATCCTCTGGTCTCATCGAATTTCTCGGCTGCTTTGATCAGACCCAGGTTGCCTTCGTTAATCAAATCCGGAAGGCTCAAACCTTGGTTCTGGTACTGCTTAGCAACCGACACTACAAAGCGTAAGTTACTACGAACCAGTTCCTCCAATGCCGCGCGGTCTCCATTACGGATACGACCGGCCAATTCTACTTCACGATCCACGGAAATCAGATCCTCTCGACCGATCTCTTGCAGATACTTGTCCAGACTCGCTGACTCACGATTGGTGATAGATTTTGTAATTTTTAATTGACGCATAGTCTTGTTTTTTATGTGATTCGGGCGGGATTCGAACCCGCGACCCACAGCTTAGAAGGCTGTTGCTCTATCCAACTGAGCTACCGAACCGCGCGCAAAAAGCGCGCAAAGGTACAACAAAAATTTGGAATACGCAAATAAAATCGTACTTTTGCGGCTTTTTGTGTGTTTTTTTTACAGAATAGCATCAAAAAGTTGTGCCAAATCCTGCTTTCTGCATGCACCTACGTGCCGGTTAACCAACTCGCCGTTCTGGAAGAAGAGCATCGTCGGAATGTTCATGATGCCGTACTCCTCGCAGGTGTCCGGGTTGTCGTCCACATTCAGTTTGCCGACTACCACTTTGCCGTCGTACTCGTTGCTCAACTCTTCAAGAATCGGCAGCATCATCTTGCACGGGCCGCACCATGCAGCCCAGAAATCTACTACTACCGGTTTGCCTGACGCAATCACATCCTTGATGTTAGCGTCTGTAATCTCTACTGTCATACTTATATCTTTTTTATGGTTATTTTTTTCTGATTCGGTCTGCGCAGCAGGATATCCGTCAGCGGATCCTCCAGATACGTCTGTACCGCCCGCTTCACCGGACGCGCTCCGTTCTTGCTGTCCAGACTCTTGTCCACCAACTGGTCGATTGCCTCGTTCGAAACCGCCAGACGGTGACCTTGTTTACGTAATCGTTGCTGCAGTTGTCCCACCTCAATACGCACGATCTGCGAGATGCTGTCTTTGTTAAGCGGCTCGAAGGTTACCACGTTATCGATTCGGTTGACGAACTCCGGCGGAAACTGCTTCTGCAGCGCCTTGAGCATCGTCGCGTTGATACGTTTCTGATCCATCTCGCCGGCATCAAACCCGATACCTGCACCGAACTCTTGCGCCTGACGCGTACCTACGTTACCCGTCAGCACGATGACCGTGTTACGGAAATCGACGTTATGTCCCTGCCTGTCCGTCAAACGGCCTTCGTCCAGCACTTGCAGCAACACATTGAAGATATCCGGATGGGCTTTCTCTATCTCGTCAAACAGGATGATCGAGTAGGGTTTTCTCCTAACCGCCTCCGTCAACTTACCGCCGTCTTCATGCGCTACATAACCCGGAGGAGCGCCCACAAGCAGGCTCGCCGTGTGTTTCTCCATATATTCGGACATGTCAAAACGCACGATAGCGTCCTTGCTGCCGAACATCTCCTCCGCCAGACACTGCGCCAGGTAGGTCTTACCTACACCCGTCTGACCCAGGAAGAAGAACGTCCCGATGGGGCGTTTGGGGTCACGCAGACCAAGTCGGCTGCGCTGGATAGCGCGTACTACCGTCTCCACGGCTGTGTCCTGACCGATCACACGACGTTTGATGGAGTCAGCCATCGTTCTCAGACGTTCGGTCTCTGCCGTCGCAACCCGCTGAACGGGTACACCGCTCATCATGCTTACTACCCCTGCCACATCCTCGGTCGTGATGATATACGGCGCCTCTTGTCTCTCTTGCTGCGCATGACTGCGCGCACCTACCTCGTCCATCACATCGATTGCCTTGTCGGGGAAAGCGCGGTCAGTCAGATAGCGCTCACTCAGCTCCACGCAGGCTTTGATCACCGCATCCGAATAAACCACATGGTGGTAATCCGCATAATGCTCGCTCAACTTTCGAAGGATACCCACGGTCTCCTCCGCAGTCGTCGGGCGAACAATCACTTTCTGGAAACGACGCTCCAATGCACCGTCTTTCTCGATCGACTTGGCATACTCGGCGGTCGTCGTAGCACCGATACATTGTACCTCGCCGCGCGCGAGCGCAGGCTTGAGTATATTCGCCGCGTCCAACGATCCCGAGGCATTACCCGCACCGATCAGCGTGTGGATCTCATCGACGAAGAGAATGATCTCCGGGTGGTCACGTAACTCCGTGATCACCTGTTTCATGCGCTCCTCAAACTGGCCTCTGTACGTTGTACCGGCAACCATTGAAGCGATATCCAGTGTCACGATCCGTTTGCCTTGAAGAGCACCTGCATCCTCGCTCACGATACGCGTCGCCAAGCCCTCTACGATAGCGGACTTACCTACACCCGGATCGCCGAGTAGGATGGGGTTGTTCTTCTTTCTTCGACTCAAGATCTGCAGCACGCGCTCGATCTCATTCTCACGCCCTACCACTGGATCTAACTTACCCTCTTTGGCCTGTTGGGTCAGGTCACGACCGTACTTATCCAGCGCCGTCGTCTTGCTCTTCTTGCCCTTCTGTGTCTCACGTTGCGGTTGCCAGTTGGACTCATTGACGTCACCTACCTGCTCGTTACCCTCCTGCGGGTACTCGATCGACTCATGCGGCTGGTTATAGGTCTCCACGAGTTGATCATAGGTGATCTTCCACTCGCGCTCCATATAAATAGCGGTCTTATTGATCCGCTCGCGCAGAATAGCCATCAGCATATGTACGGAGCAAACGGCCTCCGTGCGATACTCCCGACTGATACCCTCCGCAATGCGGAAGATACGCTCGGTGCTCGCGCTGATGGACAGGTTCTGCGGCGCTTCTGTGCCGCGAACCGAGTCCTCGATGGCTTGCTTGGCCTGCTCGGGGTCAAAATGCAACTGACGCAACAAATCAAACGCGGAACCTTCGCCTACACGAATGATCGCCAGCATCAAGTGTGCCGGTTCAACGCTCTCACTCTTCAGACGTTCCGCCTCTTCCTGAGCGTATAGGATAATCTTGTTCGTGTTCTGTGTTACTATCATCATCATTTTCTCTAAACTCTAAACTCTAATCTCTAATCTCTAATCCCTAAACGTTAATTATAGAAATGCCATGCCAAACCTGCTCGGAAAACATCGCGGTTGGTCGGATAATTCGGCATAGTCAAATAGTCGATATTCTTTTTCATAAACAATCTGTTTATGTGCTGGTATTGTACGAAGAACCGCAAATGGATCGATCGTACATAAAAGTTCGCATACACGTTCATCCATGGGTAGTTTCCTACCTTCACGTCCTGTTGGGTAGCGAACATACTGGTCGCCGGACTGAGTACCGGCGCATGATAGCGCGTGAAATAGCGCAAGTCCACACCGATCTGTGCGTCCAGCGCCTTGAACCACGTACCATGGTAGTAGAGCCGGTGTTGCAAGATAGCCGTCGGAACAGGCATCACACTGTCGTTCGTGCTATGTTGTATCACGACTCGGTTCTCTAAGTTGATCCACGGGGTCGTGAGATCCAAGCCCACATCGCCCGTGATGATTTGTACATTCCCATTATACTGTCGCGGTTTCCAGTCGGAAGCGGAGGCATAGATGGGCTTCGTAATGTTCTCAAAACTGAAGTCGATCCGCGGCTTCAACCATTGATAGCCGTAGGCAACCGTCGCCCCGCCCAGAAAACGATAGGTAAATCCGAAATCGTTCTCCCACGTAAGGTGGTTCGACTTATAATGCTGCAGGTACCAACTTGGCGTCACGCTCTTGGCATAAGCCCGCGCAGAGATGGACAACGGGTACTTACCCGCCATGAACTGCGTCTGCAACCTTCCGTTCACGTCGAACTCACCGATCTTATAACCTAACACGCACACCTTACCTTCCACATGATACCGCACGTTGGTACCGCTATGCTTATGGAGCGCACCGCCCACGAACGTGTTGTTCGTCCATTTATACGCATAATTACCGTCATACGGCACGCTGTCCTCGTGCAGGAATCGCTGGCACTCGTTCATTGCAAACGCCGTAATACCGAATTTCAGTTTCGTGTTATACGCCTCGCAGAACGTCACGGCCAGCGTGTTACGGATAGTCAACACATCCGTCGTGTCCTTCGTCGCGATCGAGTCGTAGTTGATCTGCGAGTAGATCACCGTATCCACCTGCTTCTCGATATACCGGCGGTTCGAGTTATTGCACTCGAAGAGGTGACTGAACGTCATCAGCGGGATATATTCCACTTTCACCGTGTCGCGGTACACTCTTCGGCCGTCCTCGATCACCTGAATCGAGTCGTGGTACTCGCGTTCCTGTGTGATGGCGTACTGGTTGTGCAGGTAACCGCTCAGATAACGATAACCCAGCATCCCGTTCATGTTAACCGGCATGTCCTCCGGATCGAGCGAACTGCCTAAGTCAGCCGGGTCACGCAGACCTCCGTTATCAAAACTGTTTAACTGACTCCAACTGAAAGCTGCATGCATCGTGTAATGCGGACCGTTATAACTGCCCCATACGGAACCCCTAAACAGCTTACCGGCCGTGTTGGTGTAGTGACCGGCAGAATTCAGATAGTCCATCTCCAGACCTAAGTTCAAGGCCTTGTTGAGGTTGCCTGTAAACACAAAATCAACGTCGTTCTCCTCATGTCCGGACACAAAACCTTTCTTGTATGCCACGGTTGAGAAAGGCGTTGTCGTGTTAAAGAACCGCTGTTGTTGCGGCGTCACCACATACGGCGTCAGCGACCACGCAAAAGGATCGTCGATCGTATAGAGCCGGTCGTTGACCACGCGGCTCTCGATGGGCGAGACAAGCACGTTACCGTTCGTCACGCTGCTGATAGAGTAGAGCTGCTGTACATCGACATCATGGTAATTGAGCATTACCGTGTCCGCAAACGGAATCGTATCCGCGACAGCCGTGTAACCCGGTAATTGCCAGGTCTTCACCTGCGTACGCGTACGAGGCGGTTTGGCAGCGGCCACAAGGGTCGCTGCCAACAGCACTAATACTATCAAACTATGTTTGAACTGCAAATTTGAAATCTCAAATCTAAAATCTCAAATTACTTCTTCTTCTTAAGCTTTGCTTGAAGAAGTTGTATCTCCTCCTCTTGATTGCGGATGGTCTTCAGTAACTCATTGAGCTCCTCGTTCTCGATCGTGGTCGGGTACTGCTCCTCTACGCTCTGCAGGAAGTCACTCAGCACGTTCATGTAGTTGATGAACGCATCGTAAGCGGACTCAAACTGCGTTTCGCCCTGATCGATATGATTCATGTAATGGAGGTAGTTCACATCCTGCAGACGCAACCAGTTGGTCTTCAGGTTCTTGTCCTGGCAAAGATGAACGCGCTCGGTTACTGCATAGAGCTTATTCAACGCCTCTTGCTGCAGGTCATTACCCGTGTAAACGCTCAGGTCTTTCGCCTCACCGCTCCAAGTCAACGGATACGGACTCGACAGTACATCCTCTGCGGTGAACTTCTTTGCTGCCTCAGCCGGCGTAGCAAAGCCCATCTCGCGCTCCAATGCGAAGTACGGCAGAGCCTTCAGGAAGTCGAAGATACCCGTTCCGGCGTTCTGACGAATACCAAACGTCTCAGCACCTACCCAGATATTGATGATGTCCTCGCCTTCCGGCAGCGCCTTCAACTGGTCTGCGTATTTCTCTGCATCGATCGGGAAATTAGCCCAACCCGGATCTGAGAAATGGAAGCTGAGCTCGTCACTCAGGTGCGTGTTACGGAGCAGCACTTTCATCTTCGGTGCGCCTGCACTCTGGTAAACCTTATTCGGGGTCTTCCAGCTGATCACATGCTTAGCGCCTTCGGTCAAGATCACCTTATAACCCATCTTGTTCAGGTTATAAGCCGTCTCGTCCGTGTACAGTAACTCCGTGTTCCATACACTCTGTGCCTTCACACCCAAGATGTTCTCCAGCAGGTCGCCCTGGAACTTGAGCTGACGCTTAAACTCATCCTCGTTGTACTCCGAAGCCAACGAATAAGCGTACGGGGTAGCCAGGAACTCAACGGCCTTGGTGGCTGCCAGCTCCTTGAGGATATCGATCATCTCCGGGTTGAACTGCTCGAACATCTCCAGCATCGTTCCGCTCACGCTGATAGCGCAGTGGAACTTACCCTTACTGAGGTTGATCATGTCGCGGATGGTCTGGCACAACGGCAGATACGAGGTCTGTACCAACCAGTTAACGTGCTCTTCGGTTGCCATGTCATCGTAGTAGTAATGATCATGACCGATCTCAAAGAAACGATAGCGCTTCAGACGATACGGTGCGTGCATCTGGAAGCATAAACATATATTTTTCATAATACTAAAATATTTCTTTAAACATTAAACTTTAAACATTCAACCTTAAAGCGTATGGTTAATAACTCCGTCATAAATCCGACGCACTTTAAGACCTGCGTCAGACCACTTGATGTTATTCACCTCGGCCATTCCAAGCTCATGCAGGCTCTTGTACATCGCCGGGTACTTAACGATCGCGTAGATGGCATCGGCCATCGCATCGATGTCCCAGTAGTCGGTCTTGATGGCATGCTGCAGGATCTCTGCGCAACCAGACTGATGACTGATGATCGACGGACAACCTACCTGCATCGCCTCCAGCGGACTGATACCAAACGGCTCACTCACACTCGGCATGATATATACGTCACTCATCGCCAGCATCTCCTGAACCTGCTTGCCGCGCATGAAGCCCGGGAAGTGGAACTTATCGGCGATACCGCGTTTGGCAACAAGGTCGATCATCTCCGCCATCTTGTCACCGCTACCGGCCATCACAAAGCGAACACCGTCCGTCTTGCTCAGCACGCGGGCTGCGGCTTCAACGAAGTATTCAGGTCCCTTCTGCATCGTGATACGACCCAAGAAAGTAACCAACTTATCCTTGCGCTCGGGTTTTGTAAACTCTTCTGGATGAGCTAACGGCTCTACGGCATTATGTACCGTACTTACCTTACGCGGGTCTTGACCGTATTTCTCGATCACCGTCCGACGCGTCAGGTTACTTACGCACATGATATGATCCGCTTCGTCCATACCGCGCTTCTCGATCGCATAAACGGTCGGGTTAACATTACCGCGACTTCTATCGAAATCGGTCGCATGAACGTGGATAACGAGCGGCTTACCGCTGATCTGTTTTGCGAACACACCAGCCGGATAGGTCAACCAGTCGTGACTGTGAATAATATCGAAGTCCAGGCTGTGTGCCAACACACTTGCGACGGCCTCGTAGTTACCGATCTCCTCGATCAGGTTATCCGGATAACGTCCCGAGAAACCGATACATCCTAAGTCGTCCGTACCGATACGACGGTAGTCGTAGCGGATGCCGTCACGCAGGTGATAATACTCCTCCGGACTCATGCGACCCGCCATGCGGTCCTTCACGTAGTCATAATTAACATCTTTCCAAACAACAGGCACACTGTTCGCACCGATGATCTTCAAGAACGACTGATCCTCATCGCCCCAAGGCTTCGGGATAACGAAGGTGATTTCCATGTCAGGTTGCTCAGCCATGCCACGCGTCAAACCGTAACTGGCGGTACCCAAACCACCTAAGATATGGGGAGGAAACTCCCAACCAAACATTAGCGCTTTCATTGTTGTGCCTCCTTTTCTGCTTGTTCTTTCTCGTATTTCTTGAGCGTATCCAGCAGGCTGATAACAGCTGCCACACTCGGTGCACTACTCATACCACCGTGTCCCTTATAAGGCGGGTTACCGTCGTAGAACTCATTGAGCGTACCAATCGTCAACTCGTTCATCTCGGCCTCGAAGCCTACCAACAGGCGCTCCATGAAGCTCGTACCGCTGTATTTGTACACGTTCATGTACGCACGCGAATAAGCCGTGATGGTCGATGGCCATACAACGCCGTTATGCAGCGTACGCTCGCGTTCTTGCTGACTGATCGTACCCGTGTACATCGGACGGTAACTGCCGCTCTTCGGACTTAAACTACGCAAGCCCTTCGGCGTCAACAACTCCTTCGTACAGATATCCACTACCGCCTTCTGCTGTTTCTTGTCCAGCGGACTGTACGGCAGACCTACCGCCCAGATCATGTTCGGACGAACCTCGCGGTTCTCGTAACCGTCCAGCACGTAGTCATTCAGATACAAGCCGTTCCAGAACGTCTTCACGAAAGCATCCTTCGAGATCTCTGCCTGATACTCCATCAGGTCAGCACTCGTCTCTTTGCCCAACTCGCGCAGCATCTCGGCCGTGAAACGCATCGCGTTGTACCACAGCGCGTTCAGCTCTACAATATAACCCGTACGCGGGGTGATCGGCCATCCGTTCTCCGTCGCGTTCATCCAGGTTGCCGGACGTTGCGTGCCGTCTGCCCAGAGCAGACCGTTCTGATGCAACTTAGCCCGCGGATGGTTCTGCTTGCGATACCAGTTGACGATATCTAGACAGAGCTGACCGTACAGATCAGCCGCCTCGCGAACCGTGTATTTATGTGCGTATTTCTGACATGCGCGGATGAACCACAACAATACGTCCGGTTCGTCCATGCCCGTCATCTTGATCTCATGACCGCGACCGCTCATGAACTTCAGAATCTCGTCGATAGCAGTCTTGTTGATGATCGCATCCCAGTACTCCGGACGATCGATGTCCAGCGTACAACTTGCTACGCTAAAGAAAGTACTGCGGGCATCCGCTTTGAACCACGGGAAGCCGGCTAACAGATAGCACTTGTCGCCCTCGCGTTTGTAGAACTGACTCGCGCTGTTCTTCAGCGTCGAGAACATGTCCTCGCGACGGTTACGACGCTCTAACTCTTTCTTCCAGACGTTCTTCAACTGCGCCGTGTTGCACTCGGTCACACCGCCGGCGAAGATAACGCTCTCGCCTTTCTTCATCGGCAACTCGAAGTAACCCGGTACCAACAAGTCCTCTTTGAACGCATAACCGCGCTCACGCTCCTTGCGGTACTCGATGTCCTTGTACCACTGCGGGTCGTGATGATACTCAACGGCTTTGCTGAACTGCATGTACAGATTCGGGAAACCCGGATACATGCGGTTGTAACGACCGTTCTCGCAATCCTCCATGTTCGGATTAGCTAACGGATTCTCGTGCGTCAACTCATTCACGCTACGGAACGCCAGGAACGGACGGAAACGCAAAATCGTCGGACTACCGCTCTCCAACAGCGTGTAACGAATCAGCACACGCGGCTCGAAGCTAACCAGCAAACGCTCTTTCTGCAACACCATCGCTCCGACACGGTAGGTCGTACGGGAAATCAATTCGCAGTCAAACTCGCGAATGTACTTGTGTCCGTTCGGACTGAAATGATTCTCGCCGTACTCGTGCAAGCCTAAGTTGAACTCCGCACCGTGTTGGATAACCGTCTCATCCAGCGAACTGAGCAATACATAGTTGTCGTCACCCAACTCCGGAATCGGCATCACCAACTGGCCGTGGTACTTACGCGTGTTACAATCAACCAACGTCGTTGAGTTGTACACACCTGCACGGTTCGTTCGAATCATCTCTTTCTGAAGCGATCGCTCCAGATTAACAAGCACTGTCTTGTCAAAATTCAGATAACTCATGATGTGTGATTTAATATTAAGTAAGATTAATTGTAAATTCTTTGATTCGTTGCTCTTCGGCTTTCTTGCATACCAGCAGGGCACCGCGCTCCTCCACAATGATCATATCGTTCACGCCTTGCACGATCGCCACCTTACCCGGCTCCAACACAACGATGTTGCCTTCTGCTTCGTAATAATGCGTCTCGCTATGCAGACTGACATTGCCGTGCTCGTCTTTCTCACTCAACTCATACAACGAGCCCCAGGTGCCCAGATCGCTCCAACCGAAACTGCTCGGCAACACATACACGTTATCCGCCTTCTCCATGATGCCGTAGTCGATCGAGATGTTCGGACATTTGGGGAACATCACCTCAATGAAATCCTCCTCTTTGTCCGTTCCCATCAGCAACTCACCCTCTCTAAATCGATCCGCTACTTCAGGCAACAGATACCGGAACGCCTCACTGATCGTCTGCAGGTTCCAGATAAAGATACCACTGTTCCAAAGGAAATCACCGCTCTCTAAGAACACCTTCGCCATCTCCAGGTTCGGCTTCTCTGTAAACGTCTTCACCGGATAGATTCCATCATTAAGTGAACTTTGCTCACGGATCATTCCATCATTAAGCTCGCTCTGCGAGCGATCATTAATAAATTGAATATACCCATAACCGGTCTCCGGCCGCGTCGGCGTCATACCCAAGGTTGCGATCGCCTTATTCCGGCTCACAAAATCAAACGCCTTCAAGATCGTCTGACGGAATTTCTCTTCCTCCAAAATCAAATGGTCACTCGCTGCAACCACGATATTTGCCTGCATCTCCGGTTTACTCCAATCGATGTCCTGATAGTTGGGAAGAGTGGAGTCGGATGAACCGCCTTTCACTTTTCCGTCCTTGGTGAATCCTTGGTAGTCAGGTGTGTATCCGTACGCTTGTTGAAGGCAAAGCGCGCGTATATGAGCGGTCGCGTACGCAATACACGGCGCCGTGTTTCGGCGCGCCGGTTCGCATAAAATCTGTCCCTCACTGATATCCGGAATCTGATCCAAGATCGTTTGCTTATACGCTACGTTCGTCACAATGAACATGTTCTCGATCGGAACAATCGGACGAAAACGATCCACCGTCATCTGCAGCAAACTGCGACCCGTACCAAAGAAATCTAAGAATTGTTTCGGCTTGTCTGCCCGGCTGAATGGCCAAAAACGGCTTCCTACACCGCCCGCCATAATCACGCAAAAATTGTTGTTCTTAGCCATGCTTGTAAAGATTTGGGTGCAAAGATACAAAATATTTTTTATATGTGCAAGCGCGCGCGCATTTTATTTAGGAAAAAGTGTGTTTTTGTTCAAAAAGTACGAAAATAGTTGTGTATGTCATTTCTTTTGACTACTTTTGTGACCAAAATGGAGAGAATGCGAAAAATAGTGCTTATCATTGCAATCGGGTTGGCTTTCATGTCTTGTGGGCGCGTGGCTTCCCCGCGGCCTTACGGCTATTATCGGATCACACCGCCCGACACGGCCTACATGCCTTTTGCCGACGCCAACGCCAAAGCCTATGCCGACTATCCCTACGACTTTGCTCTTTCGCAAAACGCCATCGTCAAACCCCGTACGGATGTAACCGAACCCTATTGGATCAACCTCTATTACCCCGCGCTCGATGCCACCATTCACTGCTCCTACAAGCCCGTTCACAACAACCTGCGCGAACTGACCAACGATGCACTCGAGTTCGTCTATCGCAATGCCTCTTTCGCTTCGGCGATTCCCGAACGCGACTATACCCATCCCGAAGCCCGCGTTTATGGAGTACTCTTCGATCTGGAGGGCAATACCGCCTCGTCCTGTCAGTTCTTTGTAACCGATTCAACGAACCATTTCTTCCGCGCATCGGTATACTGCAACTGCCCGCCGAACGCCGACTCCCTCGCGCCCGTGTACGAGTACCTCCGCAAAGATGTCATCAAAATGGTAGAAACCTTCGAATGGAAATGACGAAAAAACATAGTCTCGCCCTTTTGTTGGATCCGGAGAAAGCAAATCTCGATGCCCTCTCCTTTACCGAAGAGTCGCGTCCCGACTACATCTTCGTCGGCGGCTCCACCGGCGGCGACACCACTGCCTTCGTCCGTGCCCTAAAGAAAAAACTATCATCGCTTAATATCTCCTCCCCTCAAGGGGAGGCTGGGAGGGGCTTACCCATCATCCTCTTCCCCGGAAATTCGTCACAATTTACCCCGGAGGCTGATGGCATACTTTTCCTCTCATTACTCTCCGGAAATAACCCGGAATACCTTGTAAATCAGCAGATTAAATCGGCACGAACCGTCTATGAATCGCACATGGATTTCGTCCCAACAGCATACATCCTCATCGATGGAGGAGTAGAGACCTCTACCATGCGGGTCACAGGCACTAAACCCATCAACCCGAACGATATAGATCGCATCACCGACACCTGTATCGCGGCGGAACTGATGGGTAAGAAAGCCATCTACCTCGAAGCCGGTTCGGGGGCTGTCACTCCCGTCTCAACCGACATCATCCGAGCCGTCCGCGCCCATACTTCCGTCACCCTCATCGTGGGCGGCGGAATCCGGACACCCGAAGCCATGAACGCGGCCTACGCTGCTGGCGCAGACATCGTAGTCATCGGAAACCACTTCGAGTCCCATCCCGAAGACCTCGCAAAATTCACTAGTTCTCCTAGGACTCCTAGGATTCCTAGTGTTCCTGGTTCTTCTCCTGAGGATGAGCGATATATGCGAATCGCTTTAAGCGAGGCGCATAAAGCGCTATCCTCTAATGAGATCCCCATCGGTTGTGTTATCGTCTCCCAAAACCAAATCATCGGCCGCGGACATAACCTCACCGAGACCCTCGGGGATGTCACGGCGCACGCCGAGATGCAGGCCATCACGGCGGCAACCCGGACGCTCGGCGGCAAATACCTCCCCGACGCTACGCTCTACGTCACCGTCGAACCCTGCCCCATGTGTGCAGGTGCCATCGGCTGGGCGCAGATAAGCCGCATCGTCTATGGCGCACCCGATCCCAAACGCGGCTACGCCACCTACGCCCCGCGCGTCTTCCATCCCAAAGCAACCGTCACGGCTGGTGTCCTCGAACCCGAATGCCGCGCCCTCATACAAGAATTTTTTCGAAAAAAGAGAATATGAAAATCTCAAATCTGAAAAACGTAGTTAATCGCGCCCTTGCGGCAAAGAAATCTAAAATTTCAAATGCGAAAAATGGTACAACCATTTTGCGCCTAAGCGTCTTTGCCCTCCTTGCCGCAGTCATCGTGCTGATGTTCCCGCGCTATAACAACGCCTTCCGCTACCACTACGAGATCGGCAAACCCTGGGGCTACAACACCCTCACGGCGGATTTCGATTTCCCCATATACAAGACCGACGAACAACTGGCCAAGGAGCAATCCCAACTGCTCTCTACCTTCGCACCTATCTTTAATTATATCCCGCACGTGCAACGCGAAGTGAAGGTTGTCTCCCTCGAGACTATGGATTGGTTGCAGGCCGAGGGCTACACGCGTATCACGCTCCAACAGAAGAAATACCCGCTGTCTGAGGTCTACACACCTATGACCGCGCACAAGCGCTTCGGCTACGACTGTGCCATCAACCTCGTGCTCGACACCATCCGCACCGGAGAACTGCGCACCAAACTGCTGGCAACTCTCTCTCCCACGCAGGGACTCGTCCAGAAAGGGGAGAAGATCATCGACAAGGGCGAAGTGGTCACTGAGCGCAATTACCAGATCCTCCACTCCCTCCGCCGCGCGTACGACGATGAGTCGCTCGGCAACAAACAGCGCACCCTCTCCATCCTCGGCGAGACGATGCTGGTCACGCTCTTCCTCTGTCTCTTTGTGGTGTACCTTTACGTCTTCCGGCGTTCGTATCTCCATTCCACCTCCACGGTGCTTTTCTTTGCGCTGCAGATGTTCATCGTCATTGCACTCGCATGTCTCGCACTCCGATTCGGCCTGTCCGTCTATCTCATCCCCTTCGCATGGGTACCCATCCTGACGCGTGTCTTCTTTGACTCCCGAACGGCTCTCTTCCTGCATTTCACCACCATCCTCATCACGTCCATCGTGGTGCCTGCGCCGGTTGAGTTCTTCTTCATCCAGATCGTCGTCGGCATGGTAGCTATCTCCTCGCTCGGAGACATGACACGCCGCGCACAACTCGTCCAGACAGCTGCGTGGATTCTCCTTGCCCAGACGATCGCTTACACCGCTATCACCTTCGCCCAGACCGGTGCATGGTCGTCCATCGACCCTTGGATGTACCTCCATTTCGCGATCTGCGGCCTGCTGACCATCGGTTGCTACGGTCTGATATACGGCTTCGAGAAGCTGTTCCGTTTTATCTCGTCCATCACCCTCGTCGAACTGACGGATATCAACTCCGAACTGCTTCACACGCTCGCCGAACGTGCCCCGGGTACCTTCCAGCACTCGATGCAGGTGTCTAACCTCGCGGCCGAAGCTGCCAAGGCCATCGGCGCCAACGCACTCCTCGTGCGAACGGGCGCACTCTACCACGATATAGGTAAGATAACCGACCCGCTCTACTATGTAGAGAACCAGACCGGCGTGGAGAACCCGCTCCTTAAGATGGATCCCCGAGATGCCGCACAGGTCGTCATGGCGCATGTCACCGAAGGAGAGAAAATAGCCCGTCGCAACCATCTGCCCGAGGTGATCATCAATTTCATCACCACCCACCACGGTACGTCCCTCGTGCGCTATTTCTACAATACCTATTGTAACGCCCATCCGAAAGAGCAAGTCGATGAATCGCTCTTCCGCTACCCGGGCACCAAACCCAGCACCAAAGAAGGGGCGATCCTCATGATGGCAGATGCCATCGAGGCACGCTCGCGTAGCCTCAATGAGTTCACCGAGGCCTCTATCGCCGAGGCGGTCAACCAGATGATCGATGCCCAGATAGCCGATGGCCAGTTCGCCGAGACACCCCTCTCCTTCAAGGATGTCGAAGACATCCGCCGTGTCTTCACCGCCCGCCTCGTCGCCATCAACCATCACCGCATCAGTTATCCCACATTAAACCAGTGAACGACCATATAAAAAAATATCCTCTATATTTGGCGCCGATGGAGGATGTAACGGATCCTGCCTTCCGTATGCTCTGCAAGCGTTACGGAGCGGATCGCGTTTACACGGAGTTCGTCAACGCCGATGCCCTCGTACGTGACATCGCCTCCACCACCCGCAAGCTCACTATCCATGATGAGGAGCGACCCGTAGCCATCCAGATCTACGGCCGTGAACCCGACTCGATGGCGGAAGCTGCACGTATCGTGGAAACCGCCAAACCCGACTTCATTGATATCAATTTCGGCTGTCCGGTCAAGAAAGTAGCCGGCAAAGGTGCAGGGGCAGGACTACTACGCGACGTACCCAAGATGCTCGAGATCACCAAAGCCGTCGTCAACGCCGTTCATACACCCGTCACCGCCAAAACCCGCCTCGGATGGGATGAGAACAGTCTGTACCTCGAAGATGGTACACCCTTTATAGTAGATTTGGCCGAGAGATTGCAGGATTGCGGAATCCAAGAACTTGCTATCCACGGTCGCACGCGCAGCCAGATGTACCGCGGCGAAGCCGATTGGACACTCATCGGCGAAGTTAAGTCCAACCCGCGCATACGCATACCTATTATAGGGAACGGGGACGTGTGTACACCCGAGCGCGCGAAAGAATGTTTCGATCGCTACGGCGTGGACGCCATCATGGTCGGCCGCGCCACCTTTGGTGCCCCCTGGCTCTTCGCCGAGATGCGCGAAGCCTTAGATGATCCTAGTTCTCCTAGGGCTCCTAGGATTCCTAGGCCGACTAGTTTCGAGGAAAAGGTCGCTGTTTTAAAAGAACACGTCCTTGCCTCCATTACCTGGTGCGGCAACGACGAACGAAAAGGCATCGTCCATTCCCGTCGTCATTTTGCTGCCTCGCCGGTCTTCAAAGGCCTCGATAACTTCAAGCAAACCCGCATCGCCCTCCTCCGCGCCGACACCCTCCAAGAGGTATTTACCATCATGGACGACATCGTCGCTCAGTGGGGCACTAACAACGAATAATTTTATCTATGTTTATCTCTGATTATTGATTGTAATCTCCAAATTTATTTGTGAATGAATGTTTACAAAATAAGATTCAGGGGTACGTAGTACTAAATCAATAATCAGTATTTATCTAGTTTTATTTACTTATAATGAGAAAATTCTTCGATTCCAACGCGTTATGGCTTTCGATGCTCATCGGAGCGGTCTTTTATCCCTGGCTCTTGCCCCTCAAACCCATCCTCCCCTGGCTCATCTTCTTCATGCTCTTTTTTACCTTCTGCAAGGTCAACCCCCTCGATCTGCGGCTGCATAAATGGCATGGAGTAGTCCTCGCCGCACAACTCATCTTCTCCTTCCTGACCTACACGCTGACCCTCCGCCTCTCCGGTGATCCCGTCCTCGCGCAAGGACTACTCATGTGTTTCATCATGCCGACTGCCACCGCTGCACCCATCATCGCCGGTAAAATGGGCGGTTCCATCCAGAACCTCACCACCTTCACGCTCCTATCTAACTTCGCCACGGCTATCATCGTACCTGCTACCTTCCCATTAATAAATGACCAATTACAAATGACCAATTACCAATTTGCGGAGCAATTCTGGCCTGCCTTCCTGCTCATCCTCTCACGCGTTGCTCCCCTCTTACTGGGGCCCTTCTTCTCCGCTTGGGCAGTCCGTCTCATCTATAAATGGCGTATGCAAAAAGAGTTCGTCTTGCCTGTCAAAATAGCCGTCGTCCCCTTCTATCTCTGGGTCTGCTCCATCACCGTCCTCACCTCGGTGGTCACGGAAACAACAATCACAAATTACCAATCACAAATCACAAATATACTAATTTTATTAGTATCCTCCTTCTTCATCTGCCTCCTTCAGTTCGGTCTCGGCAAACTGATCGGTTACTGGCTACCGGCTCCCAGCAAGGGCAAGGACTACCAAGATGTCCTCATCAACCCCGCGGCCGCACCGAAAAACATGAACGAGGTCTCCTCTATCACCGCCGGACAAGCTTTCGGACAAAAAAACACCTCCCTCGGCGTTTGGATGGCGCAGACCTACCTCGACCCCCTCTCCGCCCTCGGAGCCGCGGCGTATATTATCTGGCAGAACCTCTTCAATTCAGCCCAACTTTTCTTTGTTGCACATAAAAAATAGCACCTTGCCCTTTTTTTGTAGTAGGCTTACCATAGGATACCCATAAAATTCCCATAGGATACCCATAAGATACTTAGCCAAAAATGGCAATTTTGTTACATATACTATATATATACGTAGTATATATATACTTTTTTTGTGTTTTTTTCTTTCTAAAAAAGTGCAAATATATTTGCATATGTCAAAAAAAAGCAGTACCTTTGCAGCGGATTTGAAAAACTATTGATTGTATCAATAATATAACTAACTTTTTGTTTAACTAAAACTTTTAAAATCATGAGAAAATTCTTCTCTTTTATCGCTGCCGTGCTCTTCGCAGGTAGCATGATGGCAGACAACTACGTTCTCTTCAGTGGTGAACTGGTTGAGGGTGACTATCTGATCACTGATGGTGGTGCTGCTATGAAAGCATCTTTGGCTAGCAACCGTTTTCAGTACACTGAAGTTACTGATGTGGCTGGTGTAATTGCTGATCCGGCAGCTGATCTCATTTGGCACCTTGCTAAGGTAGGTGACAACTGGACGATGTACAATGCAGATCAACAGAAGTATGCAGGTAGTACGGGTTCTAAGAACCAAGGCGCTTTGTTGGCTGATGCAACAACTAACAACGCAAAGTGGGAACTTACTGCAGGTGCAGAAACCTATGACTTTGCTAACGTAGCACGCGCTGCAGGTAGCAATCCTGGTAACAAGTGGTTGCGTAAGAATGGTACCTATGGTTTCGCTTGCTATACTAACGCTACCGGTGGTGCTTTGACGTTGTATAAGCTGCAAGAGGGCGAAGCTCCGGCTGTTGCAAAACCGATTATTTCGGGTGAATTAAAATTCTACGATGAGGCCGAAGTTACTATTTCTTGCGCTACCGAAGGTGCAACGATTTACTACACGAACAATGGTACGGATCCGGACGCTAACTCTTATCGATATATGGGTTCATTCTATGTTTCCTCCAGCATGACGATTAAGGCTATCGCTATCCTGGGTGAGGATGCAAGTGAGATTGCTACGAAAGCTTTCACTAAGAACCCGTCCTTCGATTCCTTCGAGGCACTCGCTGCTGCCGAGCTGGCTGACCATACGCTGGTAGAAGTTTCCTTCGAGAATCTGGTGATCGATAGCATTTATACCAATAGCCAAGAAAAACGTTATGGTATTTACGTTACGGTAGGAAATAAGGCTTATGAGATCTACTACAACAAGGTTGAAGTTCCGGCTGAATGGGTAGTAGGTGGTAAAGTTTCTGGCGCAAACGTTCGTGGTGACTGGTATTCATGGTATGGCATGTGGGAGCTCGTTCCGTCAGCTGAGGATTGGGGCTGGAATTTGAATTATTCTGCTCCGACTGCTATCGACAACACCGACGCTGCTGCTAAGGCTGTCAAGTTCTTCGAGAACGGTCAACTGATCATCATTAAAAATGGTGTGAAGTACAACGCTCAAGGTGCTATCGTAAAATAATTTACGAAAAAATTAAAAAAAATGACATGCGCGCTTGCGTGTGTCATTTTTTTTTCGTATCTTTGCGGCGAATTTTGAATAATAGGGTCTTTATGACGCTACTATACGTAAAAATTATTAATTAACTTTATTGTTTAACCAAAAATCAAATTATCATGAGAAAGATTCTTTCTTTTTTGACTGCAATTCTATTTGCAGGAAGCATGATGGCGACATTGCCTGAAAATCCCCAATGGGAGGCGAAGGCTTTGGCAGACATTGCTGATGGTTCGACACTGATCATCATCAGTAATTCAACGACTGCTACGAATGTCGCATTGCCATCCACGGCGACCACCGCAAATCCCGCAAAGAAGATTTGCGAGGTGACCACGGCTGGCGGTGTAACGACTATTACCGCTCCGGAAGGTTCTTCTTTGCAAGACTTGGCATGGACACTTGTCAAGAGTGGTGACAATTACAAATTCTATCAGGAGGGTAGCGAGGAAATTCGCATGTACCTTACCGGTTTGTCCACAAACACCGGTTTGCGTATCGGCAATGCAAACTCCGTGAACGATGAGTTTGTAATGGGTGACCTCGGTCAGTTGTTAAAAGTTACTACAGGAACCCGTTTCGTGGGTCCGTACGACAACAATGGTAGTGATTGGAGAACGTATAACACGGAGAACGCTACTAATTACAAAGGCGCTGCATTGACATTCTATGTGCTCAAAGCTTCCCAAGGTGGCGATGATCCACAACCTCAAACCAAGACCATCTATTGCAAGATGGAGCATGAATGGTGGACGGAAGCTAATGCTGCTGTCGCTGCATATGCATGGACAGAAGGCGGAGCAAAAAACGCTGAGTTCCCGGGCGTGCGTATGGCCGCTGTTGAGAACGAGGATAATATGTGGAAGATCGATCTCGACCTTGCGTTGTATGAGAAAGTGATCTTTGCACGTACGAGCGCAAGCGGCGATGTTGCTAACTGGGGCGCACAGACCGAAGACCTCACTATCCCGACGGATGACAAGAACTTGTTTACGATCTCTACCGCTACTGGATGCTGGACTGGTGATGCTTGTAAAGCGAGCGGTGCTTGGTCCGTTTATGGCGAAGGCGGTGGTGATACTCCCGAACCTCCGACGCCGGTTGACTCGATGACCGTTTATTTCTATAACAACCTCGATTGGCAAACGGTTAACGCTTTTGTATGGGAAGGAGCAAATATTTATAAGGCTTGGGCTGGTGAAGCTGCTAAGAAAGAGGCTGAGCAAATCAACGGTGTTGATGTGTATGCTTATACCTTCCCCGCTTCTTATACAAATGTAATCTTCAATGATGGTTCTGCGCAAACCGCTGACCTCGAATGGGATGAGAACAAGCCGTACTTCGTTCCGGGTGAGAAGAACGCACAAAACAAATACGAAGGTACTTGGTACGCTAAAGAGGCCATCCCGTCTGCAGATCCAGGAGAAGGTGGTGGCGAAACCACAGGTGACGCCATTAAGTTGACGTTCTGCTATTACAATAGTACGTCTGGAGATGGCTCTAATGTTAAAACGCTTGATGCTATCTTTGACGAGGCAAGTAGAGCTTATGTTGACGAAGTAACAACGAGTTCAAACGTTTATGCCGGTCGTAAGTACAAAGATGACATTTCGAATGATTCTGTTTTCTCAAACCTCAAATTTGGTACTCAAAGTGGTGCCGGTGAATTGGCTTTTGCGTTGGCCAATGAAACCGAGGTGGACTCTATCGTAATCCGTGCAGCAATGTACAGTGACTCCGAAGGTGGTGATGGCTTCTCGGTAAACGGGACAGCATTTACATTGTCAAGAGGAAATAAAAAATTCGAAGACAAAGTATGGAAACCGACAGGTAAGGTTTCTTCCATCGACATCGTTCAAACAAAGGCTTCCAAGGGTCGTTTCTATCTGACTTCGATTACTATTTATCCGAAGACACAAGGCGGTGGCGACGATCCGCAACCGGAACCGCAAATGAAGACCATCTACTGCAAGATGGAGCATGACTGGTGGACGGCTGATGGCGCTGCTGTAGCTGCTTTTGCATGGAAAGGCGAAGGCGAAGGTACGGTAATGAATGCTGAGTTCCCGGGCGTACGCATGACTGCTGTTGAAGGCGTAGCTAATACATGGAAGATCGATCTCGACCTTGCGTTGTATGAGAAAGTGATCTTTACCCGTACGAGCGCTAGCGGCGATGTTGCTAACTGGGGCGCACAGACCGAAGACCTCGTTATCCCGACAAATGACAACAATCTCTATACAATCTCTACCTCCACTGAATGCTGGGCTGGCTTAGAGTGCAAAGTAGAGGGCGCTTGGTCCGTTTATGGTGAAGGCGGTGGTGACACTCCCGAACCCGAAGAACTTCCGGTAGTGAAGATCGCAGGAAGCTGGGATGAAGGTTGGGATCAACATGTAATGGACGTAGCAGAAGACTCGCTGACCGCAAGCTTCACAATGAACCTTGAGGCTGATAACTACGATTTCAAGATAGTAAAAGATGGTAAATGGCTGACTAAGTATGGCACTAGCGGCCCGAATGGCAACCAATATGGTATTAATCGTATCTGGAATCATGCTGATCATGTGAATATCGATGCCGAGGGCGCTCCGAATTTCTACTTTGAGGCAGACGTAACCGGTGAATATACCTTCACATGGACATTTGCTGATGACTCCCTCAGCGTTGACTTCCCGGAGGCTCCCGCCGCTCCGAAGTTCTATGTAACCGGTAACGCTGCTCTCGTAGGTGAAGAGCATCAGTGGACTCCGGGTATAATCCCGTCGGAGAACGATACGTTGGTTCTGAATCTTGAAGCAGAGCAACTATACATGCTGAAGGTGACCCTCGGGGAAGACTGGACTCATGGTGTTCTCGGTTATGACGCATTGAGCGAGAAACCGACAGGTATCATCCGTGGTGAAGGCGATGATAATGACAATATTTGCTTCACGCTCGCTGAGGCTGGCCAAGTTAAGGTCGTTTACATCAAGGGCGAAGGCGAAGAGTTTACCTTCAAGATGTTCGGTGACTTCTATGTGGCTCCGGTTGAGAAAGACTCGATCTTCTTCATAAATGTTGCCGACTGGGGTGCTGTACGTGTTTACCTTTGGGGTGGTAGCGCTGATGCTACCGATTGGCCGGGCGTAGAAATGACGCTGGAAGAAGAACAAATCAATGGTCACGACGTGTACAAACTCATTGCTGATAAGGGCGCTTATGCGAACTGTATCTTCAGCGACAAAGGTGAAAACCAGACCGGTAACCTTGATTGGAATTCCGGCAAGTATTACTACGTTGATGCTTGGTATGCAAAAGAGGACATTCCGACTGTTCAACCGGAAGATGTAGTCTTCACGGTAAATGTTCCGGAAGGTACGGATAGCGTCTTCATCGCTGGTACGTTCAATGGCTGGACATTTGAGAAGATGAACCATGTAGAAGGTCTGCAATATACCATTACCAAAAACATCGTTAAAGATGGTATTGAGTATAAGTACACAGCTGGTCCGGATTGGGCTTATGTAGAGCTTCCTGAGGAAGCGCCAAACCGTACTTGGGCTGCGCTGGACGAGGTAACTGCATGGAAAGCTGTTCCGCAACCTGTTGTTCCGGTTGATATGAAAGATCTCGAGATCGTTGCTGAGGGCGAATGGGCTGCTGAAGGCGAAAAGCTCGGTGTTTGGGCTTGGAACGCTATCGAAAATGAGGGTCATTGGTTTGCAACTGCTGTTGAGAGCGAGAAACTCATGGCGCATATTCCGGTAAGTTACGACAAGGTTATCGTAGCTCGCTTTGTTGCTGACGCTGAGTTGGATTGGAACAACAAACTAGCTCAAACCTCCGACTTGGACTTCAACGAGTGTGCTAAGCTCTATCTGGCAACCGCTGGTGCAAACTGGTGTGCGCCTGTTCCTGCTTTTGAACCTCACGACTTCTTCATCACCGGTAATGCTGCCCTCGTAGGCGAAGAACTCGCTTGGAACCCGAATGCAATTCCGGTAGACGGTACTTCCAAAGTGCTGCACTTAGACGCAGGTACTTATGAAATGAAGATCGTTCTCGATAACTGCGGTGCATCGAATTGTCAACAATGGTTCGGTTGCGAGCGTCTGAGTGACGAGCAAGCAGAAGGCGTGGCTTGTTCCAAGGTTGGAAATATCGAGTTCGCGCTCGCAGGAGAAGAGGATGTAACGGTAACCGTTAATTTGACCGATACGATCATCACGCTGACCGGTAACTTCTACAACATCCAGATGGTAGACATCCGCCTCGTTCCGGGTGCTGAGTGGGCGCAAGCAAACGCTAAGTTCGCTGCTGTAACTTGGAGAGACGGCCAGGAAATGGAGAATGACGGTGTCTTCACCGACTGGTTCGTTGGTACGGGTGACACCGTAGTTGGCCAGATTCCGGAGGATGCAACGCAGATTGCATTCGCACGTTTCGCTCCAAGTGTAGAAACTCCGTTCATGAATCCGGATGATGAGAACTTCTGGAACCACTCGGATAAGTTGATTATCGATCCGTCGATGATCTATACTGTCCTTGGTTTCGAAGTTGAAGGTCGTAACTTCTGCCCGGGTTACTGGGGTGAAAGACCTGAGTTCATCGCGGATGGTTACTTCCTCTTGGGTACCTTCAATGACTGGACGGCTGACGAAGCATACCAGTTCGGTCTCGTTGACGAGGAAGGCCAACGTAAGGTAACGGCTGCTTTGGCAGTGGACGATCACCTGAAAGTGGCTAAGTTCGACCGCGGTTATCGTGTACAATGGTTCCCGGCTGAGGAAGGTGACTATATTGTTGATGCTGATCACGCTGGTTCTGCTCAGGATGTTTACTTCCGTGAGGACTACGGAGGAGCAGACGATTGGCATGCGCATTGCATCTACGTAGTCAAGAACGGTGCTACCGCTATCGACAACACCGCTGTTGATGCAAAGGCTGTCAAGATGTTGAAGAATGGTATGATCCTCATCATCAAGGGTGACAAGACCTACAATATCATGGGTCAAATCGTAAAATAATTACGAAAAAATTTCAAAAAGTGGCACGTGCTCTTGCACGTGTCATTTTTTTTTTGTAATTTTGCAACGCAAAATGTGAAATCGCAAAATCACAATTGGTTTATACCAACTATTAATTAACATTATTAACTAAAAATTTATTATCATGAAGAAGATTTTTTCTCTTTTCGCAGCAATGATGCTGATGGTTAGCACAGTCAGTGCAACTACAATCTACTGCAAAATGACTCACAGCTGGTGGACTATTAACGAGAACCAGCAGCCGGCAGCTGTCGCTATTCACCATTGGGGCGGCACAACGGCTGGTACTACATGGCCTGGCGTTCGTATGACTCCGGTAGAGGGACAAGAAGGCACATGGTCTTATGATGTTCCTGCAGACGTAGAAGGTTTGATTTTCGTTCGCGTGAACGCAGAAGGTGACCTCGCTGACTGGGGGGCAAAGACCGCAGACTTGACGCTTCAGACAGACGGCAAGAACTTGTACACGATTACTAGCGAAACAGCTGTTTGGGGTAACCCGGGTTGCACTGGTGAGTGGTCCGTTTTTGTACCGTCTGAAGGCGGTGAAGGTGGCGAAGAAGAGCAGGGCGTTGTTCTTCCTGTGGTTGGCCTTGGCGCAAACTTCAACGGCTGGAAGCCTGCAGAAAACCTCCTCGTTCCGGCTGAGGACAGCCTGAGCGCAAGCATCAAGGTAAACCTCGGTATTACCGATACCATCCAATTCAAGATTGTTTCTGACGGTAAATGGCTGAGCCTGAATGGCGAAGGTGAAGAAGGCTTATACCACGTTCACCGTGATTGGGCAAAAGTAGAGCATGTCAACATCGTTGACGGCCGTAACTTCTGGCTCACAACCGACGCTGAGGGTGAATATATCTTCACATGGACGTATGCAGATAGTACCCTTCTGATTACCTTCCCGGAGAAACCGGAAACGGTATTGGCTGACGGCTTCTATCTGATTGGTAACATCAACGGCGTTGAGGTTCCTGATTGGACGGTTGAGAATATCAACAAAAATTATCTCCTTGCTCGCAACACCGAGGCTACTGAAAATGAAGAGTACAAGATCGAGGTTACGCTCGCTGAAGGTGATGCATTCCAGGTAGTTAGCGTAGCTAACGATGTTATCGCAGTATGGTACCCGGGTGGTACGGAAAACAACTATGTAGTTGACGCTGAGCACGCTGGTCAGTCTGTTATCTACTTCCGTCCGAACGCTGACGGTGGTGAGGATTGGTTCCATAACAAGATATACGTGGCTGCTGCCGGTGGCACTGGTATCGACAACACCGCTATCAATGCAAAAGCAGAGAAGATGATCAAGAACGGAATGCTCCTCATCATCAAGGGTGACAAGACCTACAACATCATGGGTCAAATCGTAAAATAAACCCAATAGGGTATAACAAAATACGGCTCGCACCGCGAGTCGTATTTTTGTTGTGCTTAGCGTTGAATTTACTCAGCGCCCTCTGCCGGCATCTCTACGGCCGGAGCAGCTTGCTCAACTTGGATAACAGACTGATCCTCTGCTACCTCTTGCTGACCCTTGCTGAAACCAACGGCTGCAATCGAGAATACTACGATCAGTGCTACCAATGTCCAAGTCGCTTTCTCCAGGAAGTCAGCTGTCTTCGGAGCACCCATCACTTGGTTACCTCCTGCAAAACCTGCTGCCAATCCTCCGCCTTTACTGTTCTGTACCAACACCAACAGCGTCAACAGAATAGCGGCGATAACGATTAAGATAGTTAAAAATATGTACATAATTTTATGAATTTAGTTTCATAACTGACCCCACCGGGTACAAATCGGCTGCAAAATTACTACAAAAAAATCAAATATACAAGTTTTTTAGCAAAAAAAAGTAGTTTAGGCTTGCATATATAATAAAAAAGTTGTAATTTTGCACGCTTTTTTAAAAAATAACCTGGCGAGGACTTCGTGAGTCCGAGCTTAGTGCACGCGAGGGGCTATCTGGTTTTGACAGCAGGTAGAATGGTTGTGTAAGCACGCAGAGCAACGAGGCAACGCTCTTTAATCTCGCTTCAAAATATAACTGGCAACTATGAGTATGCTCTCGCTGCCTAATCGAAGTATAGTAGATTAGCCTTTT